>Ga0209113_1000213_pt1 | contig 10011 bp, 6 predicted proteins | sample TexAe_RefH0_O1_FD_187951 | JGI IMG/M metagenome (GOLD analysis project Ga0209113, IMG submission 187951) | Forest soil microbial communities from Davy Crockett National Forest, Groveton, Texas, USA - Texas A ecozone_RefH0_O1 (SPAdes) (version 2) | ecosystem: Environmental > Terrestrial > Soil >... | reverse complement strand
CGTGTGCGTCGACGCGGGTGCGCAGCAGTTGATATGTCCCCAGCCGCAGCAGGTCGAGCAGTATCGGGTTGATCGTCTCCGGTTCCCGATTTGCGGCCGAGCCGATGACCGCGTCCAGCAGGCCGCGCATGCGGCTACTGCCGTAGGTCAGCTCGGTGGCGAATGCGGCGTCACGACCGCTGATCCCCCGTTCGCGCAACAGAACTGGCAGCAGCAGGTTGGGATACGCGTCGCGCTCGCGCACCGCTTGGAGTACATCGAACGCGGCGCGGCGCGCCGGATCCAGCGGCTTACGTCGCGGTGGCCGCCCCGATCGCTGCGGGGTGCGCGCGGTCGGCCGCTCGCGGCGCGGTCTGTCCGGTGGCGGGGTCATGACGCCCGTACAGCTGGCTCGAGGCGGGCTCCCCTGGCCCAGTCGACGGCGTTCATCAGCTTCTTGCCCGGAGCCTGCACTTGACCGAGCCGTACCGGCTGCGAGGCAGTGCCGATCCGTACACTGCGGCGATCCACGTGAATGTCGCCGGGCAACAACGGCTTTGGCAGGTTCTGCTCCTCGTTATCGATGTACACCGGCCCGAGTTTGACGCGCAGATCACCGATCAGGGTCCACGCCCCCGGGTTGGGTGTCACGGCGCGCACGCGCCGCTCGACCACCTCGGCCGGAAGGTCCCAACGGACGCGCGCCTGTTCGACGGTGATCTTCGGCGCGATGCTGACGCCGTCGGTCGACTGCGGGATCGGGCTGAGCGTCCCGTCCGCGATGCCGTCCAGGGTGGCCGACAGCAACGCCGCACCCGAAATCGCCAGCCGGTCAAGCAGATCCCCCGCAGTGTCGATCGGGCGCACCGACTCGGTGACCACACCGTAGACCGGCCCGGAGTCCAGCCCGGATTCGATTTGAAACGTCGTCGCACCGGTGACAGCGTCACCCGCCGCGATCGCCGCTTGCACCGGAGCCGCGCCGCGCCAGGCGGGCAGCAACGAGAAGTGAAGGTTGACCCAGCCACGCGCCGGCACCGCGAGCAGTTCGTCACGCAAAAGCGCCCCGAACGCCACCACCGGACAGCAGTCGGGCCGCAGGTCTGACAGCTCGGCGACGAACTCCGCGGAGTTGGGCCGTTCCGGGCGCAGTACCGGGATGCCCTGCTCCAGGGCGAGACGGGCTACCGGTGACGGCTGTGTCTTGCCGTGACGGCCCGAGGCGGCATCCGGCCGGGTGAGCACCGCAACAACCTCATGACGTGGCGAGTCGATCAGACCGCGCAGCGCGGGCAGCGCGGGCGCCGGGGTTCCGGCAAAGACGAGACGCACCGGATCAGTCTATGAATGCCCGGCGGACCGCCAGGCCCCCACGGGCACTATCCGACGTTGATCGTCGTCTTCTCGTCGATGGTGATGGTCGCGGGCAGCGCCTTCTCCACCTGATCTGGGAGGCAATCGGCGTTGAGCTCCAGCAGGTAGATGTTGTCGTTCCCATTGATGACGACGACTTTGTCCGCAACCGCCTTCTCCTGGCCGTCTTGCTTCCAGGTGCCGCCCAACTGGTAGGCGGGAGAACCGCCGAGGTTGTCCTCAGAGCCCTCGCCCATTTGCTTGAACCCGGGCAGGTTTTTCGTTCCGCCGGCGGCGAGTTCGATCAGCTTCTGCGGGTCTACATCGCCGTCGAGCTTGGACAACGTCGCCACGATGCTCGGGCTGTATTTGGCTGCCTCCGGACCGGTGTCCACGATCGCCCAGTAGGCCGTGGGCGGGGTGTCTGGGCCGGCGTCGGCCCAGCCGTCGGGGATCGGGAAGTTGACTACAGGCGCGCCGGGGTCACCCTTGTGGACCGGTGTCGCGGTGATGTGACTGTCTCTGAAGTAGCTCGCGATGCTTGGATTCGGGCCGTCGACGGAGAGTCGAGGTGCCACTTTCGACTGCGGCTTGGCGGTGGTTGCCGAGGTCGCCGCGCTTCCCGCGGCGGACGTGCTGCTCGCCCCGTTGTTGCTGCTCGGCGAGGAACTGCACCCGGCCACGCCGATGGCTACCGCGACGATCGCGATCGTCGCACCACTGCGTGCTGCTGTCCGCTTCATTCAACTAGCTCCTGTCGATCGGGCTTCGCCACAGGACAAAATTTCCGGCGCTTTCCCGAACCAGCCTAGAGCGCCGTGTTCGCAGGCTGCGATCTACGCGTTTTAGCTGATGTTTCCGGTTTGCAGCGGCCGCATGCTGGCTAGCATGAGCGAATTCGATCCACACGCCGACATGCCGCTGGTGGACTGGAGCGAAGTGGCCGTGAGCGGACAATTGCCGACTGGCACCGTGACGTTGCTGTTAGCCGACGTCGAGGGCTCGACGCGGCTCTGGGAAACCCAACCCGAGCAGATGAGCGCGGCCATGGCCCGGATGAATCGGACGGTCTCGGAAACCATCGCCACACACCGTGGCGTGCGACCCGTCGAACAAGGCGAAGGCGACAGCTTTGTCGCGGCCTTCGCCCGCGCCTCCGACGCGGTCGCCTGTGCGCTGGAGTTGCAGCGCGCCCCGCTGGCGCCGATCCGATTGCGAATCGGGATCCACACCGGTGAAATTCAACTGCGCGACGAAAGCAATTACGCCGGCCCCACCATCAACCGCACCGCGCGACTGCGCGATCTGGGCCACGGTGCCCAGACCCTGCTATCCGGCACCACCGAATCGCTCGTGCTGGACGGGCTTCCCGACGACGTGTGGCTAACCGACCTGGGCACGCACTCGCTACGTGATCTGCCCCGCCCGGAGCGGGTGATGCAGCTATGCCATCCCGATCTGGTCAACGACTTCCCTCCCCTGCGCGTCGCTAAAGCTGTTATTTCCCAACGCCTTCCAGTGCAGTTCACCAGCTTTGTAGGACGCGAAGCAGACATCGCCCAGGTGCGGGAACTGGCGACCAAGAACCGGCTGGTGACGTTGACCGGCGCCGGCGGAGTGGGCAAGACCCGCATGGCGATTCAGGTCGCGGGCCAGTTTTCGGACGAGTTCAGCGACGGCGTTTGGTATGTGGATCTCGCTCCGATCACCGATCCCGACCTGGTGCCGATTACGACTGCGCGTGCGCTGGGCCTGCCCGAGCAGCCGGGCCGCTCCACCATGGAAGCAGTGCGCCGGTTCGTCGCCGACCGGCAGATGCTGGTGGTGCTGGACAACTGTGAGCATCTGCTCGATGCGAGCGCCACGCTGACGGTGGCACTCCTAGGAGCAGGTCCGAAGTTGAGCCTGCTGACTACGAGCCGAGAGCCGATTGGCGTGGCCGGTGAACAGAGTTGGCGGGTGCCGTCATTGCCGTTGGCCGACAAGGCTATTGAGCTGTTCGTCGATCGGGCCTGCCGCGCCCGGCCAGACTTCGTCGTCGCTGACGACAATGCCGCCACGGTCATGGAGATCTGCCGTCGCCTCGACGGAGTACCCCTGGCGATCGAATTGGCGGCGGCGCGTGTGCGGGCGCTGTCGCTGGCAGAGATTCTGGACAGCCTGCACGACCGGTTCAGACTGTTGACCGGCGGTGCGCGTACCGCAGTGCGCCGCCAGCAGACCCTGCGCGCCTCAGTCGACTGGTCACATGCGCTGCTGACCGGACCCGAACGCGTCTTGTTCCGTCGGCTGGCGGTGTTCATGGGTGGCTTCGACCTCGACGGGGCCCAAAGCGTCTGCGGCGGTGGCGATGTAGAGCGCTACCAGGTGCTCGATCAACTCGCCTTGCTGGTCGACAAGTCGCTGGTGGTGGCCGACGAAAGTGGCAGCCGAACGCGCTACCGGCTCTTGGAGACGATGCGCCAATACGCGCTGGAGAAATTGGGCGAGTCCGGCGAAGCCGACGTCGTCCGCACGCGTCACCGCGATCACTACACAGCGCTCGCGGCCAAGCTCGACCTCCCGGCAGCCAGCGATTACGAGCGGCTCCTCGAACAGGCCGAAACCGAGATCGATAACCTGCGCGCCGCATTCGGGTGGAGCCGCGAAAATTCCGACAACGAGCTGGCGTTGGCGCTGGCGTCGTCGCTGCAGCCGCTGTGGCAAGGGCGAGGCCGTATCCGAGAAGGGCTGACCTGGTTCGACACCGCCCTGGCCGATCTCGACGCGCATCACCCTGGAGTGACGCCCGCGGTGCGGGCGCGGGCACTGGCCGATAGAGCCACCCTCGGCCTCTGGGTGGCCTCGGTCGAGAGCCAGGATCAAGCACAGCAAGCGCTGGCGATCGCTCGCGAGATCGACGACCCGGCATTGCTAATCCGGGCCCTCACCGCGTGTGGCTACATCGCCTCCTACTTTGACCTAGAGGCGGCCGGGCCGTTCTTGGCCGAGGCGATCGGCCTCGCGCGGGATTTGGGCGACCGGTGGAGACTCACCCAGATCCTCGTCGCACAAGTCGTCGTGGCAATCATGGTGCGCGACCCCATCGCAGCGCGTGTGGCCGCCGAGGAGGGACGCGATCTCGCCGACGCGATCGGTGACCGGTTCGACGCGCGCCGGTGCCGCTGGTACCTCGGAGTCGCGCAGTTGACTCAGAGCGATCTTGCCGGTGCCGCGGCACAATTCGCCGCGGTGGCCGACGAGGCCGAGGCGGCTCACGATGAGATTTGGAGAGTGGATAGCCTCGTGGGCCTGTGCATGACGCGGGCGTACCAGGGCGACACCGCGGCGGCCCGATCCGCCGCCGAAGAGGCCGTGGAGGCCACCGCCGAACTGGGCGGCCTTAAAGCAGGCGCCGCCTACTACGCGTTGGCTTTGGCGGCCCTGGCCGCCGGCGATGCTATGGCGGCGCAGGACGCGACCGACGCGGCCCGGCCGCTCATGAATGCCGTGCCCCAGACGACAGGAGTGCAGAGAGTCCTTAGTGCGGAGGCGGCGCTTGCAGGTGGAGATCTGGTCGCGGCTCGCCGCTGTGCCGACGCCGCTGTATCGAAAAGGGCTGGCATGTTCGCGTGGGACCCGTTGACGACGCGCGCCCGCGTGGCAATCGCACAAGGTGATCCAGCCCAGGCTGAGCGTGACGCCCACGACGCGCTCGCGGGTGCCGCCGAAACCGAAACGTACCTGTTCATCCCCGACATCCTGGAAAGTCTCGGCATTCTGGCCAGCGAGGCCGGCAGCCAGCGCGAAGCGGCCCGCCTCTTCGGCGCAGCAGAGGCCATCCGGCTACGCATCGGCGCGGTGCGGTTCAAGGTCTACGACGCCGGTTACGAAGCCTCAGTAACGGCTTTGCGAGATGCGATGAGCGAGAATGACTTTGACACGGCATGGGCCGAGGGAGCGGCGTTGTCCATCGAGGAAGCGATCGCCTATGCGCAACGCGGCCGTGGTCAACGCAAACGACCTGCCAGCGGCTGGGCGTCACTCACGCCGGCCGAGTTGGACGTCGTGCGCCTGGTCAGCGAAGGACTGAGCAATAACGACGTCGCCACAAGGCTTTTCGTCTCACCACGCACCGTGCAAACGCACCTCACCCACGTCTACACCAAACTCAGCTTGACCTCGCGTGTGCAGCTCGTGCAGGAAGCGGCGCGGCACACCTGAAGCTAGTGTTTCCTAGCTGGATCTCCGTGTGTGAACGCGCGCATCGACCGGCTCGGCCGCGACAACCGTGAACGGGGTGGCCAGGGGGAAGTCGCCTTTGAGTGATTCGATCCGGACGCCACGGACGATGGTGGCCAGTGCGAGGGTGGCCTCCAGCATGGCGAAATGGTCGCCGATGCACGACCGAGGTCCGCCGCCGAACGGCAGGTACTGCCAACGACTTCGGCCCTGCGATCGCTCCGGCAGGAACCGGTCCGGGTCGAATGTCAACGGGCGGTCCCACAGTTCGGGGTCTCGGTGCATGGCGTAGAAGCTGACTAACGCCATGGTGCCGGCTTCCAGTCGGTAGCCGTCAACGGCCACATCCTTGGTGAGCATCCGGGGCGTTCCGGCGCCGGGGGGGCATAGGCGGAGGGCCTCATGCAGCACCCGCACGGTGTGACCGAGCCGGGGCACGTCGTCGGGGGTCAGCGGCCGGTCACCGAGTGCGCTGACCTCATCGAACACGCGTTGTTGGATTTGGGAGTGGCGTCCAAGCGCCCACAGGGAATACGCGAGCGTGGTCGACGTGGTGTCGTGGCCGGCGAGGATAAACAGCACCAGCTCGTGGCAGATCTCATCGTCCGAAAGCGGTTGGCCCGTTTGTGGATCGGCTGCGGTGATCAAGGCCCGCACAAGTGGCGCATCCCGGTCGGGATCTTTTCGCACCGCGGCGAGGATCTCGGCGGCGAGCTGATGCAGAGTCGCGTTGCCCCTACGTGCCCGTCGCTGGCGTGGGGTGGGCACCCATTGCGGCAGATTGAAGGGCCGGGTCGCGCGGTCCGCAATCCATGTGAGCGTGGGCCGCAATGCCTCCCCAATGGCATCGGCTCGGTCGTCGAGGTCCATGCCGAGCACGGACCGGCCGAGCGCCCGCAAGGTAAGGGTGCGGCATTCGCTGTCCAGATCAACTGAGGCACCGTCGCGCCAGCCATCGACCACGGACTGCGCGGCCGCGGCCATGTGCCCGGCGTAACGCGGGATGCGCTTTTTGGTGAACATCGGCTGGAGGGTTCGCCGCCGCGGCAACCATTCGCGGTGCGGCAGGACCAGCAGATTGCCACCCATCAGCTTTCGCAGCTGAATCGCGGTCGTCGTTCCGCCGCGATCGGCGATCTCGTCGGTGCGGCCCAGAACGTCGCGCGCGCCCTGCGGCGATGCGATCAAAACCGCCGTCGGGAAAAGCCATTTGGGCCCGAGCACGATTCGGGTGACGGGTCCGCCGGCATCGATCAGCTCCTGGTGCCCGTCGATCAGCGACCGCACGGCCCTGAGCTGGTCCCGATACCGCAGCGGATTCTTCGGCGCCAAATGCAGTTCGGCAACATCGGGCGGTGGTGCAGACGTAAGAAGCATGGCCGTCACCTTTCTGGAAAACTCACTGTGTCAACGCCCAGCTCAGACGACATGAGTAGTGCACTACTTAAATCCGCTGGCTCCGGCGGTTGACTCGACTATCCGGCGCCAGGAGTCTCAGAACGTCGGCCAAGGCGCGTAGATCCGCTGCGCGGGGGGTCGTAGATTCCGGCGGCCGCAAATCTGCGCGTTTGCGCTGATGTTTTGCGGTTCGTCGGATCGCATGCTGGCTAGCATGAGCGAAATCGATCCACACGCCGATACGCCCCTGATGGACTGGAGCCAGCTAGACGGACAAGAAGGGTTTTGACACCGCGTGGGCTGAGGGCGCAGCCCTGCCCACCGAGGAAGCGATCGCCTACGCCCGGCGCGGCCGTGGTCAACGCAAACGACCTGCCAGCGGCTGGGGTTCACTCACTCCTGCCGAGCGCGATGTCGTCCAATTGGTCAGCGAAGGGCTCGCCAACAACGACATCGCCGCACGGCTTTTCATCTCACCCCGTACCGTGCAGACCCACTTGACCCGCGTCTACACCAAACTGGGCCTGAACTCCCGCGTGCAGCTCGTTCAAGAGGCGGCCCGGCACTAGCCCGCTTGCTCAGCGAGTTCGCGGCGATCGAAGCTGTCGTGGATCACCCGCCACGACGCGAACCCATCGCCTGCGACGTGCAGCGTGATCTGTGGGTCGCAGCCACATTCCTCAACGCGATGCGGCTGCAGATCGTCGATGGGGACGACATGGATTTCACGGGGTCCGATCCAGCCGGTCCACCAGCGATTGCCGGGACAGGCACAGCCGATCTCGGTGCAGTGGGCGGGATCGATGATCACGCCGACCGGGGCCACGCATCGATGAACTCGTCCATCACCGCGTGCCACTGCATGGCCCGGATCTCGTCGCCGGCGGCGCGGGCCTGGTTGAGGTGATCGCGCACAAATACGAGGCAGCGCCCGATTCGTGTGGTGTCTGCGATCGTTGCCATATCTGACCTCCCTCGACACGGGAAAGAAAGACCGGTGGGCGTCATTGGCGCTCGGCCAGTCTTCGCATCGTCGCATGGACACGCGGAGTTCGCGCGTCGACACACGGCGCGTAACCGAGGAGTCAGCTAGCCGATGTGCAGCGGGTCGATCTGCACCCGGACCGGGTCGTGCACTTGCCGGGCGCTGACCACGGCGACGCCGCGCCGCAACTCCGCCGCCAGTGCCAGGCCCTGCTCGCGGCGCACCCGCACCAGCATCCGGCTCACCGGCACCTCGGTCGCGATCCCGGGCGGTCGCCGTGCACCCACCGGCAACGGCACCGGGCCGAGCAACTCGGCGCTGTCCGGCAGCCGGATCTCCTCGAGCAACCCCGTGACCGCCTCGCCGGGGCCGTCGAGAGCGGCCATGTGCACACTCGGCGGCAACGCGACTTCGGTGCGCGCGGCCAACTCGGCCTCGGCGTGGCCGACCGGATCCCAGCGGATCAGCGATTGCACTGTGGGAACCGATGATTCGGCGACGACCGCCACTACCCCACCGCTGTCGCGGGGCCGTACCAGCGCCGCGGCAGCCATCCACCGCCGCAGGGTGTCCTCGGCCGCACGCAGATCCTGACGCCCGAGCAGCGCCCAGCTGTCCAGCAGCAGGGCCGCCCCGTAGCCGCCGACTGCGCGGGGTTCAGCACCGGGCGTGGCCACCACCAATGCTGGACGATCGTCGACTTCGGACACCATCGCTTCGCCGGCCGAGGTGATCACCGTCGTACCGGGAAAGGCGCGGCCCAGTTCCTCGGCGGTACGCCGGGCACCCACGACGACGGCCCGCACCGTGTCCGACCCGCAGCGGCCGCAGCGCAGCGCGGTGTCGGCCCGGCCACACCAACGGCACACCGGGGCCGTGCCGTCGCGGTCATCCAGCGACAACGGGCCGGTGCAATGCCGGCAGCGGGCGATCGCCCGGCACCGGGCGCAGGCCAGCGACGGGACGTAGCCGCGCCGCGGCACCTGGACCAGCACCGGCGCCTCGGCCTGCAATGCTGAACGCGCGGCGCGCAGCGCCACCGACGGCAACCGTGCGGTGCGCGCCGCCGGATCGCGTTCGTCGGCGTATCCCCCGTCGTCGAGGGCCACCACCCGCGGCGAGTGGGCGCGCACCACCGGCCGCGTCGCGACCAGGTCGTGCGCCCACCCGCTGCGCACCAGCGCATGAGCTTCGGCGGTGCGGGCGTATCCCCCGATCAGTGCGGCGCATCGCATCTGGTGGGCACGCAGCATCGCCACCTCGCGCGCATGCGGGTACGGAGCCCGCGGCTCGGCGAGCGTGTCGTCGCCGTCGTCCCACACCATGACCAGGCCCAGGTCGCTGATCGGCGCGAACACCGCGCTGCGGGTGCCGATCACCAGCCGTGCCTCACCCCGCAGCGCGGCCAGCCAGCGCCGGTAGCGCGCGGCCGGACCCAAGCCCGCCGACAACGCCACCACACCCGCTTCGTCGAGCAACGCCGTCGCGGCCCGAAACAGCGTGTCCACGTCCCGCTGATCGGGCACGACCGCCAATACCGCGCGCCCGATCTGCACGGTCTGCGCGGCCGCCTCGGCGAAGCGATCGGCCCACGGGTCGCCGGGCAGCGCTTGCCACACCGCGCGAGCGGCCCGCGACTCGGCCAACGCGGTTAGGAATTGGTCGCCGCTGCCGTAGGCCTCCCATCCCGTCCGGTCGACGGCGGATACAGCGGAAAGCTCTGGCGGCGTTCGGTTCTCACGCTCCACCTTGGCGTGTCGGGGCGGCACCGCCAGCCGTAGCACGTCGGCGCGGGTGCCGGCATAACGTGCGGCGACGGCGTCGACCAGCCGACGGATCTCCGGGGTGAGCACCGCCTCGGCTGACACCACCCGGTCCAGCCAGGCCAGCTTGCCGACGTGATCGGTCTCGGTGCGGCGCTCCAGGATGAACCCGTCGACCAGGCGGCCGTGGAAGCGCAGCCGCACCCGCACCCCGGGCTGCGCGTCATCGGATTGCTCCTCGGACACCAAGTAGTCGAATTCGCGGTCCAGGTGCGGCACCGACAACATCGGCAACACCCGCGCGATCGGCTC
>Ga0209113_1000212_pt1 | contig 10034 bp, 24 predicted proteins | sample TexAe_RefH0_O1_FD_187951 | JGI IMG/M metagenome (GOLD analysis project Ga0209113, IMG submission 187951) | Forest soil microbial communities from Davy Crockett National Forest, Groveton, Texas, USA - Texas A ecozone_RefH0_O1 (SPAdes) (version 2) | ecosystem: Environmental > Terrestrial > Soil >... | reverse complement strand
GTTGTCCGCCGTGCTCTTTGCAGAATGTTTTGAGTTCTTCAGGGGTCATGGCTTATCTCTTGTACAATTCAAGGGGGATAATAACCCCTCTATCTTGGCTATCGACAGGGTGGATAATAAATGTTTTTGTTTCGTTAATACCTTCCTTTTCAAAAAATATCTTAAGTTCAATTATTTTTTTAAGAAGATCATTGTAATTTCTAGAATTGCGCAACAATATTCGCTTTATATTGCTTTTACCTATCCCGGAATAAGTAATGATATTACCAATGCTTTTTCGCACAGCATCCAGCGCGTCCTCACCATCTATCTCAAATTCGCGGGGGCGCATACTGCCACCAAAATTTTCAAATCCATTAAATTTATAATATCTAACTGGTTCGGTAGTTGTGGGGAAAATAAATATTTCACTCATTTAAAATTTCTCCTTATTCAGCTTGTTCAATCCAGCAAGTGCTTTTCCCACTATAACTGCGTACAGTTTTGGTGTCGTTGTATTCTGGTTCACAATCGTAAAAATAGCTATGTGTGTTGGTAACTGTCATGCCGTCTTCTGATGTTTTAACTTTATTTGTTTTGCCGTGCATGGTAGCAGTTTTTTCGCTCCAGTACGCTATGTCAGCTAATAATTCTTTTGCTCTCCCAAGTGTAAGGTCTTTTTGTATTACACCTCTTTGGCACATAAATGTTCCGTCGGCATTAAATTCATTTTTAAGAATTTTGTATGTTGTCATTTTTGCTCTCCATTTTATTTATCGGGCCGCATCATTGCCGCTCATGTATTTAGTTATAATTGATATTATATCAATCGTCAATAGAAAAATTGATAAAATATCACTTTATTTTATAAGGTGGTAATATATAAGGATTTTTTGTATTATTTAAAAACCTTATGTAATTTTTACATGCATTATTATTAACTAGATTTGGTGCTAATTATTATAAGTAAGCGCTATTAGTATATTTATTAACAAATAAAAACTTTTGTGTTGACACATATTAATGTTTTTATTATAAGCAATCCACAAATCGTTAATAAAGTAACGTAATAATAATTAATGAGGAAAATTATGTTAAACATTGAACAGAGAAAAAGCGACCTAAGATTTGAAGAAATTATGGATTTACCAGAGGATTTGCGTGAAGAATTATCCTTTTCACGAGCTGATAAGCTGGAAATGACTATTTGTACAATACTGCGTGAATTTAATGGAGTTGCAAGCATTGATCGTTTGTTGGTAGAGCTTTATCGTAAAACCAATGCAGTGTATAAAAGAATCGCGCTTACTACAAAGATTCATCGTATGATTAAAAAGGGAAAGCTCTTTTCAGTGCCACAAAGACGTGGGTACTATTCTCTCTTTGAGGTTAACTAAAACTGCACTTTATATTTATTCAATTAAGGCTGGAGATATTAAATTATTTCTGGCCTTTTTTGTTGCGCTTTTTGTTATATATTATACTATACTTGTTTTAACATTTGGAGAATAATTCATGAATTGGACGGCATTTATGTGTGCGCTTAATTTAACATTTGTTATATGTTATAGAAAAGATGATGCTTGTTTTTTCACAAAAATAGCGCTTTTCACAAATAGTTTGGCTGCTTTTTATGTTATTTTATGTAAGTTTTTATAGGTATTGAATGCAAAATAAATTTCTACAAATTAAAAAAGCTAAAAATCACGAATATTATTACGCAGAGCGATTGGGTATTGATTCAATCGCTTTTGTTTTATTTGATAGACAAAAAGGTTATGGTTTAATTAAAGAATTTAAACCACCTATTGATGAATTTGTTATAACAGCTTTTGGTGGCAGCATTGATAAAGATAAGTCTTTGCTAGAAATTGTTAAAGATGAGGTGAAAGAAGAAGCTGGTTATACTGTGCTTGATTGCGATATTTTATATCGCGGTAAACGGTTTGTATCTACGCAAATGAATCAATTTTGTCATTTATATTTGGTCGATGTAAGTGGTTTAATACCAGGTGAAAAAGAGCCAGAAACCTATTTAGAATCCATAGCAAAAGTGGTATGGTTAAAATATCGTGATATAATTAGCTTGGATTTTCTGGATTGGAAAGCGCAAGCTATTATAGCAACAGAAGGAGGATTGCGAGTATGATAAAAGCACTATCATCATTAACTGATACTTATAAATTATCACATTATTATCAGTATCCAAAAGGTACACAACAGATTTACAGCTACATGGAATCGCGTGGTGGTGAATATGATAAAATTGTGTTTTTTGGACTGCAATATTATTTAAAAGCATTAAAAGAAATTCCGCTTTTTCATCAATCCTCGTGGAATACAGCATTAAATCAATTAATGCCTTTTCCCATTGATGATTGGAAAGCTTTAAACAAAGGTGTTTTGCCTATTGAGATTTGCGCAGTACCAGAAGGTAGTGTTAATGCTCCTGGCGATGTGCTTATGACAATTACCAATACAGACGATCGCTATTTTTGGCTGCCTGGATGGTTAGAAACATATTTTATGAAATTATGGTATCCAACAACAATTGCCAGTAAAAGCTATGCCATTAAACAAATACTCAATGGTTTTTATAAACAAACCTCACAGAATATGCATATGGTTGATTATGCTTATCATAATTTTGGTGATCGCGGCTCTAGCAGTGTGGAATCAGCTTTAATTGGTGGAATGGCACATTTAACGCAATTTGAAGGTACAGATAATTTTAACGCTACTGTTATGTTGCCCAATTATTATCGCACGAATAAACCTATTGGTTCTTCAATTCCAGCTTCTGAGCATTCAACGGTTACTTCCTGGGATAATGAATTTTCGATGTATGAAGAATATTTAGAAGAATCGAAAATTCGTGGGTATCAGATCATAGCTTGTGTACTAGACAGTTATAATATTTATGATGCGGTTAATTTTGTAACATCCGGAAATATGAAACAACGTATTGAATCTGATGATTATCCTGTATTTGTTATTAGGCCTGATAGCGGCGATCCTGTAACGGTTATTAACTCCATATTAAATATAATGGAAAAAAATAATGTAGCGTATAGGCTTAATAGCAAAAATTATAAAGTTTTTAGCAAATATCGTATCATTTGGGGTGATGGTATAACGCCAAAAACCATTGCTAATATTTTGTATAGTGCACAACAAAGGGGTTATGCTGCTGATAACTTTGCTTTTGGTTCGGGTGGTGATTTAATGCAAAACATCACTAGAGACACATGCAAGTTTGCTATAAAATGCTCGGCAGCTAAAGTTAACGGCGAATGGCGCGATGTGTATAAAAATCCTATTACTGATCCTGGAAAAGTATCAAAACGTGGATTGGTAACTAATCCTAAAATGCGTCCAGTTTATCGCAATGGTGAGCTGCTTATTAATGATAGCTTTTATGATATTCGCAAACGATCAATGGAGAAATAAAATCATTGCAAAAATACAAGGAGAATAATATGGGTTGCGATATTAATTACGTTTTGGAAGTAAATGTTGACGATAAATGGATTGGCATTGATAGTTCGATAGGCTACAACACTAAAATGTGTTATAGAAACTATAGTTTATTTGCAGAATTAGCTTCTGTTCGTGGTGAAAGCTCAAGAAATAGACTTCCGCTTGGTATACCTATAACGGCTAGTGAATTAACGTTTTTTTTAAAAGAACAGATGAAGGTATATACTTATTCACATTCATATATTGGAATGAATGAGTTGATTGAAATTTTTATTGAAAAAAATTTAGAATCAGAAAAGCTTTTTTCGGATTATGAAAATTTTGGTTGGGAAAAAATGGTAGATTATATGTTTGATTTTTTACCTGAATTTGGATCAATTAATGATTATAGAATGATATTTTGGTTTGATAATTAGGAAAAAATAATATGGGTCTTTTTGCAGTATTGTTCAGTGTTTTGTTAATTGGATTAAAATTAGCTGCTATTGGTACTGTTGCTAGTTGGAGTTGGTGGATTGTGTTGTTGCCTGTATATGGGCCACCCGTGGCTATTTTATGTATGATGGCTTGGATATTTTATGCTTAGGAGATAATATGTTTGGTTTATTAAAAAAAGAAATCCGAGAATTTGTTAAACTTATTGAAGAGGATATTAGAAATAATTATTCATCTTGGAATTTTTATGTAGATGGTGTTATTAATATTATAAATAATAGAGAAAAAGATATAACAATTAGTTTTGTTTTATATGATTATAATACACTTAGATTGTTCAAAGGTTTTATTGAAACTGCGGTTACAAAACAAGAATGCAAACTATTGATCAGTGCTATTAAGCATATGGAAAAGATAGATAAATCGCAAAAAATGGCAAATGCTCAAGAAGAAATAGTAAGGGATTTTACTAATGCAAAAATATAAATACGGTGTTTTAATCGGACGTTTTCAGCCTATGCATTTAGGACACCAAGCTATTATTAATGAAATGATTGCTGATGATGTTGAACCAATTATTGTTCTTGGTTCGGCTGGTAAAAATGATGAACGTAATCCGTTTTCATTTTTAGAACGCTTTGAAATAATACAAAGTGTTTATGGTAATATACCTATATTATCACTAGAAGACTATGCAACAGATGCTGAATGGATGTTTAATCTACGCCGTTTGTTGTTACAAACAACAGAAAATAGATTAGCTCAAACTGTTGTGTATTATCATCGTAAACCACAAGATTGTATAGATGGGTTACATCCATTGGATTGTTTACGTGATCATTTTGCCGTAAAAGAAGCGCTTTATCCAACTCAGCTTGGTATTACAATTAATGCAACAGACATTCGTGCTAATCCACATTTGCATAGACACTATTTAGATGGTAGGGTGTATAGAAGACTTTATGGAGAAATTATATGATTATTTCATTAGATTATGACAATACATATACAAAAGATAGATTGCTTTGGAATCATTTTATTGAAAGAGCTAATATGCATGGACATAGAGTAATATGTATTACATTGCGCTTTCCACATGAAATTATTGATGATTTCCCTGGCGAGATTATATACACTTCACGTACTGCCAAATTAAAGTATGCCGCAAATAAAGGGTTGTATGTTGATATATGGATAGATGATTTACCACATTTCATTATAGAAAGTGCTGTAACTTAATTAATAAGATGTATGGAGACAATAATGTTAATGTTATTTAGTATTACATGTTCTATTTTTATTATAGATACTTTTTTTTGGGGAATATGCATAACAATAGAATTTGTATGGGGTCGGCATTTTTACCCATTAGAAAATAATCAATTTCATTGCCTCCATGGTCAAAAAATCAGTATTGGCATGCGGTTGATGGGGTTAATTTTAGCTTTCTCTTTATTTACCCTAGATTCATTTTTAATAGAGGTATTGATGTATTTATGGAAATTGAAATAATAGAACCGCCAATATCTATTTGTATTTATTTTTCGGGTTCAGATAGTAAGTATAATAGAATTAGAGTAGTTACAAAAAGTGGAGAAAATGAATGCATTGCAATAATTGGCCCAAGTGAAAACGGCCCAACTATTATTAGTTTAAAAAATTTAGACGAATGCAAAGAAATGATAGAAATATTAGAAAAAATTATAGTTTGGAAAAAAGAAAATGAAAAAAGAAAATAATATAGGTTATTGGTTCGGATATTTGCTTATACTTATCCCATTATTTTGTTCGGGAATGGCGTTGTTTTTTGATACTGTTTTTTGGCTAAAAATGGTTGGTGTAGATTTACTTATTATAATTGCTTTGTTTGCTGTTTTTTCAACACTAGATGTAATTCAAAAAGACAATAACAAGAGAAGATAGTAATGAAAATAAGCGATGGTTTTTTTGCATGTGCATTAATATTTGTTTTTTTTATTGGTATATTGTTAGGCAATATAATAGGAAGAGGATTAGGAATTGAAAAAGTTTGCAATCAAGCAATTATTCTGGAAGTTTCTAAAAAAATACCCGCTTGTAACGACTATCAATTAAAAATTATGCAAACACCAGATTAATAAAAAATGCCGTAGAAAACTCGAAAAACTACGGCATTTAATACGCAGATAGAAACCATTGAGTGATTCCTGTAGACCATTAAACCTTATTCACCCGTATTATGCAAGGTAAAAATGTCGCAGAAATCTGATCTAGGAACACCAGAATTACGCTCACGAGGCTTTACACTTGGCTACAATGCTGATGGCGATAAAGTAGCAAGAGTAATGCACCAAACTAGGCTAGAAACTATATATAATCGAGGTTTGGTAGAAGATAATCAATACCATGCAGCTCGCCAATTACAAAACGATCATTATATTTCTGGGTTGGCTGGAAACCTTCCATCATCAATAGATTTTTCCGTTAAAGGAAACTTTGAAAACTTTGCTGATTTTTACGCCAAAGCTTCAAAGCGTTATTTTGAGGTAATGAACATTCTTAGCTCTGGCGAGAAAGCGCTGATTATTTGGGTGGTTTTGGATGATGGCTATATGAAAGATTTTCAAAAACAACAGCCACAATATATGAATATCGGTTACAATATCCTTCGTGATGCATTGGATAAGGTAGCCAAATATTATGGCATTTAAAAGAGCATTTATTGTAGTTCAATTAAGGTACAAATAGGTTCAATATTGAACCATTTTATAATATAACATACTGATTTATATGATAGAGAAATATTCGGTATTATGTAGCTTCCAATCTATTGCTAATGTTGATTCTGGAAAGCTGGGGGATTATATAGGGGTAAATTCTATTAAGCCATTCATAGATAACGATAAAATCCTGGGGGAACTTTTGGAATTTTCTATATCATAAACTCCAATATAGCTATATACAAATCCTAGACAAATAGGATAAAATTGCCTATTATGAACATGTGGCTCTTGCTTAGTGAACGCGCCCCTGGGTGCTCTTAATTCCCACAGGAAGAAGATAGCTAAGATCGCCGATTGTGCGAGTCACACCTAGTAATGATGACGTCTTCCTTTCCCCCATACATTTTTTTATTATTTTATAGGAGAAATAAAATGAATCCAGAATTTGAAGTCCATATTTTGAACGAAAGTGGCATTGCACAAGTGAGTATTATAGCTGATATTTTCAACGAAACTCTGAATGATTTATATAATTTATTGTCCGATGCAGATAGTAGAGAATTTTGCATTGTAAAAACAAAATTAGAAGAAGCTTGTTTTTTTGCAAAAAAGGCGATGGCTAAAGAATTGGGTAATCTTAAAAACGAAAACAATTTAGATACTCAATAATCTTAAAATTCTACGCCCTTGACCCGCACAGTCTCCTAATAGCTGGCGGTTCATTGGGGGAAGGAAGTCGTAATTCTTTCCCACATTTTTATTTAAGGAGAAAATCATGGAAACATTAGAATATCGCACAATGGATAAAAGTAATTGGGGTCCTGGGCCTTGGCAAGATGAGCCTGATAAAAAGCAATGGTTTGATAAAGAAACGGGCTATCCATGCTTGATTGTACGTAATGATTTTGGTGCTTTATGCGGATATGTTGGAATTCCTGAAGATCATCCCTTTTACAATAAAGGCTATGATGAAGTTTATGATGCAACGCAAAGCTTAGAAGTGCATGGTGGTTTAACATTTGCAGATTTTTGTCATAATACAGGTGATGAGAAAAGGGCAATTTGTCACATTGGAGATGATAAACCTTGGTGGTTTGGGTTTGACTGTGCGCATTATGGAGATATGTGCCCGCAAATAAAATATCTATTTAGGTTTGGTGAAGATTTTTATGAAGATGTTTATAGAGACTTTGATTATGTTACTAATCAAGTGAAAAATCTTGCAAAACAACTAAAGGAGTTGAATTAATGACAAAATATTTCCTCACAACAAAAAGAGAAGTTATTTTAACAAATGTAGTTGAAAAACTCGCCGAATGTGATAAAGGAAACTCTATATATCTTTTAGAAAATGGAGAAAAAATATATCAGTCAGAATATTATGATCGTCAATTCAAAAATGGTGATAGGTTGTTTAAATATATGGAAGAAGTAGAAGATGTGAATGTTTGTGAGGATTTGTACTGGCAATTGTTAGAAGATGAAAATATTGTTATTGAAGAGTAATAAAAAAACACTTGCAATATAAAAAACTCAAAGCTATAATACTATTTATGATCTATTATTATGCGCTGAATAATAGATCATCGCATTCATGATTTCTCCTCATGTAGTTGCACTATACCTAACCCGGCACACCTTAAAAAAGTGTGTCGGGTTTTTTTATATTTAAAATCCGGTAGTTAAAAATGAAAAAAGAAATGCCCGTTCCTACTGGCGATATGGGAACAAAAAAATCAGAGATGGCCTTGATGAAAACAGCCGCTGGTAAGATGGATGCTCCCACTACCGGATTAAAAGGTGATTTAACTCGTGCTGTCGGTTATTTAAACAAAGGTAAGCCAAAAGTGCATAAAATGGCTGATACTGATGGTGATGGTTACTAAAATGGCAAAACGCATGAGTGATACGGAAGCATTAACCGTAAAGCCATATGGTGGTAAAATGCAAAAAGGTGAATCAGTAAATATTGATGTTCGTCCTATTGATAATGGCTATGTAGTTCGCAAAACACAATATAGTGGTGATGGTGATTATAGTTGTAGCGAATCTTTTTCAAAAGATCGTCCGAATATAGATGGTGCAAAAACATCTGTTAATAGAATGAAAATGGCTGTTGATTATCTTAAAAAAGATCATTGATTATCTGTTTTATAAAAAAAGAAAGTTAGGCTCCTTTAAGGGGCCTTTTTTATTGGCTTTTACTTAAGGAAATTAAAAATGAGTGGTTTATATACTAATGGTTTGAATCGTGCTGTATTACCTTTGACTGGTAATGAAACAGCTGCTTTTGATACCAATCTTACACAGGGTCGTTATCCCGAAAGCGAAGCAATCAGTGTTGCGCAATTAGCTACTGCACTTAGTAGCAATCCTTCTTGGGTGACTGGACGGTTCTATGGATTGCCTGATGGTACTACTCCAGTTGCTGTACTTACTGTTACTGGTACATTGTATGCTTATCCTGTTGTAATCCCTAGCGTAGTTACTATTAAAACATTAAATATTAGTGTCACTACTGGTCAAACTGGTGGTGCTGCACATTTTGGTATTTATGCGGATAACGGCGCTGGTTATCCTGGAACGCTTGTTTATGATTCTGGCTCTGTAACTGGTTTGACTAGCACTGCGGTTGTTACTAATACGCTTTCTAGCACGTTGACGCTTAATCCCGGCATTTATTGGATAGCAACTACGTTTACTGCTAGTGGCACTTTCCCAAGTGTTGCGGGTATTACAGCTAACTATTCAGTGGCTACTGTTGCGCAATTGGGCTCAGATACTGCAGCTCATGCTTTGGCAACTAGTGGACAAGCAGCTACCGGTATTAGTGTTGCATTTACTTATGGTGCACTGCCAACCACATTCACAAGTGGAGCCACATTAACACTTAATGCAGCAACTCCTCTGCTTGCAGTTGGTGTTTAATATGATTTGTGAGCGGGTAATAAAACTTATCCGCTCCTTTATAGGGGGAAGTATGTCTAAAAAACATCCTGGCTTTGATAAAGTAAGCGGTGGAATTGCTAAAGAATATGAAGCTAAAGGCATGAGCAAAAAGAAAGCCGAAAAAGTAGGTGACGCTGTAGCTGCATCTGCGGCGAGAAATGCATCTGCAAAAGCAAAAAAAGCTAACCCAGCTTTGAAAAAAGTAAAGGGCAAATAATAATTTTAATTGTATGAAAAAAGAAAAGCCAGTCAAAAAGGTTAAGCGCAATAGCAGAACTGCTAGCTTGCCTTATCAAGAAGCAGAAAAAACTGGTAAAAGAGCTAGACCAAAGGAATGGTATGGCAAGCGTTTAGAACACGCAAAGGCATTGTACCTTGAGCTTTTAAGGCTCGGTAAAACTGAAATGGAAATAAACGCTGTAGAAGGTGTTCCAGCGCACAATGACCGTTCAAAATGGAAAGATGACCCTGCTTTTGCAGAAGAATGTG
>Ga0209113_1000211_pt1 | contig 10053 bp, 6 predicted proteins | sample TexAe_RefH0_O1_FD_187951 | JGI IMG/M metagenome (GOLD analysis project Ga0209113, IMG submission 187951) | Forest soil microbial communities from Davy Crockett National Forest, Groveton, Texas, USA - Texas A ecozone_RefH0_O1 (SPAdes) (version 2) | ecosystem: Environmental > Terrestrial > Soil >... | reverse complement strand
ATACAAAGCCGCAACGGAGTTGCTTCGCTAGGTAGGCGCTAAGCTAAGAGCCCCCCCATAAGCTTTACGGAGGAAGGGAAAAAGTGAAACAGGCCTCCCCAAAGAGGCCGAGGGGTAGCGGATAAAAGGCAAAGGCAAGCCCTGTAACGGAAATGTGTAGCAGGGCTTAAGGGGTAGGTGCCATAGGGTTCCATCCCAACTGCTGCTTTAAAAAGCCGGGCTGGAATAAAAGTAAGAAAAATAAATAAATAACGCGCAAAGCGCTAAAAACCCCAAAAATGAATATTTTTATGTATTTAAATGTAAAAAGTTTATTAATTGAATTATTAATTATAAATGCTATTTGTTCTGCTATTTTAGTTATTATTTCTAAAAATCCTGTAATATCTGTAATATTTTTAATTTCATTAGTTTTAAATACTGCATTGTTTTTAATGGTGAAAGGTATGCCTTTTTTAGGAATATCCTATATTTTAGTTTATCTTGGAGCTATAATAGTATTATTCCTATTTGTAATAATGATGATCAACATTAAATTAACCGATATATTAGAAACAGGTTATCAATATACTAAAAACATTCCATTAGCTTTAACTGTTTCTGGTTTGTTTCTATATGAGTTTTTTAATGTACTACCTTCATATTTAAATAGCCCCGGTTTACCTTTAGATCATTCTATGATACTAAGTCTAGTTAAAGAAATAGTTTTAACTTTAAATTCCTTATCGCTTACCGCTAGTAATACTGCGGAGCTAGTGACAGGAAATCTGAATAGTGTTAGTTCCACCGGACTAGCTTCGCAGGATCCTGTAACCTTCTTACAAGGGGCTGGTTATCCCTCCGAAGGAGGCAGCAGCTCTATAACTAAACCACAAGCGCTGGGGGGCCTAGAACCTTCGATAGGAGTGGGTGACACCGCAAGCGCCAGCTCCGCGTTATTAAACGGTCAAAACATTTATCCTTTAATAACAAATAGTAATTGACCTGAAACATTAATTAGTAGTCATACACAAATAGTATCTGTAGCTTACAGCCTTTATACTTATGGTGCTTTTTTATTTTTATTATTAGGTTTTATATTATTATTGGCAATGATTGCACCTATTTATTTATCTAGAAGAGAATAGTACTTCTTGTTATATATTAGGTATGCTTTCCCTTTATATCGCCATTACCTAAAGTGTGTAGCTGTTTGTTTTACCAAGCAAGGCAAGGCAAGCGACGCACACCATAGGGGGGTTTCATCTAGCCTACCCAGGCTAACTTTCGGACGCTGCCTCCTTCGGAAGCCTCCCCTGCGCTAAGCCTTGCGCATACGTAGGGATAAGCTTGCAGAAGCAAGGCTATTTTTATTTTAAAGAGGGAGGCAGTACAATAAATAGCTATGTAAGCTATAAAAAAATAATTTTAATTAAAGTAAATTATATAATTGGTGCTAGGTGGGGTGGCATAGCCCCGCCAACCTCGTTTATTTTTATAAAGTGGTGGCTTAGCCCCGCCTCCTTGCTAACCCTCTAATAGCTCGCATGGTAAGGTCCTGAGGCCCCTAAGTACCCTGCCGTTGCTTTACATAGTAATTGAGGGGGTAGCAAGGCGCAGGTAAAGAGAGGGCACCCATGCACGGAGTCTTAGATATCAAATGCATACGCCAAGAATATAATTTAAAAGATGTGACAACATTAATATATAATTTTGGGTTTAAAATCCAAAAGGGATATATAAATATACAATATATCATATGAAAACTTATAATAAATACAACTCGCTTCTTGCAGCAATGCAAAGTAAAAATTTGATTACTCCTACTTCAGCCTTTCCTGGCGTTAAGCAGAGGTTGGGGTGGAAGCCTCTGGCACCTTCCCCAGTAGCAATGATTCGCTTAGCGCAGTGTCCATGCTCCGCAACGGAAGGGTGGCGTAGCAGAACCTCGGTGCCAAGGACTAGCATAAACCAACAGCAGCTGAAAGGGTTTGTAACTCTCGCTTCTTGCCATTTGGCAGTGGGGGGGGAAGGCTACACCAACACCCCAGCCTTGGGTTTAGTAGTCCGTAGTTTAGCGGGTGCAGGAGCAGCTAAAGGCTACGTGAACTGTTTAACCTCTCTTGGCAGCCGAAGGGGCTTTGGCCACCAGGCTGCCGAAGGGAAGTTTAACTCCTTAACCCGCCTACCTTGACCACCAAAGGAAGAAGGGGGGTTGGAAGGCTTAGCCTTTGCTTCGCAACCAAAAGAAAAGGACGGTAACTTCAGCCAAGAACCACAGGCAACAAGAAAAACAGGCAGAGCAGACCTACCTCTCGCTGGGGCATCTAACGCGGAAAAGGTGTTATTAAGTACCCTTTCTCTCAAATCCGAAGCCGGCTATTTACCGTATCGCGCTTCTCCTTATAAAAGTGCTATAAAGGGTTTAGTAGGCCCTGCCTCTGGCGTAGCAGAAGCCCTTAATTCTGATACTTTATTGCATTATAATACCAAATCAGTAGTATATAGTTTTAATAAAGTTAATAATTTATCACCTTTATTGACAAGCAAAGCACCTGAGTACTTGTTAAAATCTTTATTTCGATCTATGTACTCTTTAATAAGTAAACCTATTTATTTAATAAAACACGATAAAATTATAATTCGACTTTTTGTCTTTTTATCACCAAAAATAGATAAGTATTTAGATACTTCAACTATAGGCCAGGGAGCCAACATACAAAACGCTAATGTATTATTTAGTCGCTTAGCGCAGGCCCCTGCCTCGCTTCCACAAGGAAAGGGAGGGAACCCAGGCAGCGCCGAGTTTACGCTTAGCGTAAGGCAAGGCAAAGGTGGTGCATCTTTATTAAAAAAAAATGCGATAGGTAAATTTTTAAAATTTAAAAGTTTAAGACCTAAAACAGTAGAAATATTAAAATCTCAAATTAAGTTTAATCCAGGTATATCAAACTCTCTGGCCCAAAGCAATCTTATTCCTAACGCAGCTAACGCAGCTAACGCAGCTAACGCGGCTAACACAGCTCCTCGCTGACCGCTGGGAGGGTTAGGTGAAGGGTGCCAAGTTTCGTGCCTAGTTACACAGGCCGCTGTAAAAAAACACGCCCTCGCTTCTGGCGGAGCCAAGCAAAAACAACAGGATCTGTTAAACCGAACTTACCCTTATACCTCAATAGTGTCTAATTTTAAAAATACTTTAGAAAGACTAAGTGTAATATTTGGTAAAATATTAAAAAAAAAAGTAGAATTTGAAATCATCAAGGCGCAGTTTCCTTTCCAAGATAGTAATATATTAGCTCAAATATTAGGTTATAATGCTAATAAATATAAATTTAGACGAATGCTAAAGATATTGATACCTAGAGCAGTTATTAAAAATCCTTCTAAAGAATTAATCCCTGCGCCTAGCGAGGGTAAAAAAACCTTATATGTAACCGAAGGAAAAAGCCTAGCTCTTGGCTTACTACTGAAAAGCAAGAACGAAGTTGGCTATAAAAATGGAGGAGTCAGCGATAACGGGGTTGCTTCGCTAGTAAAACGAGAAGGGATAGGAGCTCGAAATTTAAATATGCTTCTTTCTCAACCTTCTTCATATTTACCACCTTTTTTTTATTCTAAACATAACATTAGTCGAATTAGCCTTCCTTTACTCTCAGCATCATCAAGAGTACCGTGCTTATTTTCCTCCGCTGCGGAGCACGAAAGCATACCCTCCCTAGCTTGCGCAGAATCAGGAGAAAGATTTGCTAAACATAGCACTCGCTTGCGCAAGGATAGTGTAGCGCAGCTAAGTAATAGCTCATCGCTAAGCTCCGCGACCCTTGCCTCGCTAAGCGCAAGCAGGGATCAGTTGCCTTGCGCTAAGCGAGAAATTGGCAGCGCAGCAGGTCTGGTTTTCCCTTCTTATTTATCTGGTCTTAATATAAAATTAGCTGGACGTTTAATGACTCAAAGCATTAGACCAAGATTCACAGTTCAAAGTCTACAGGAAGGAAGTTTAGCAAGAGTTAAAGTTCATTTTATTGAAAAATCAAGGTTTACAGGTAAAAATAAACGAGGTGCTTTTAGTTTTACAGTAACATTAAGCCATGTGTTTAATCAATAGAAGTGAGCGGCTTCTAAACTCGCCTACCGCAAAAGGCGAGCGGAGTCAAAACTTCTGGGCAATTTACTCCTTTACATCATAGTCGCTTAGGCTATACCCAGCTGAGGGTGAGGGCCGGTTACTGAGGGTGGCGAAGCACCCGTGCTTCGTGCTTCGTGCTTCGCAAACCGTATTTAATACCCTCTGCGCTAAGCCTTGCGCAAGCAGGCTGCGAAGCCGAAAGCAGACCCTTCGCTTGCGCATACCTATAAAGTAGGTCTCATCGGCTTAGCAAAGGTAGCCTCCCTGCGTAGCTGGTAGCAAAATTAATCAATAACCCCTTTATTAGCCAAGTATCACAGGCTGTTTAGCAGGAGCCTATGGCACCAGGAAAAAATGCCTGGAGGTAGCTTTGCTTCCACCTGAATAAGATTTATTAAACATTCAGAGAGCATTAACCTCCTTCGGTGACAGGGTGACGACGTGTTAACCGTACCTAGGGTTAGATCCAACTTTAATCGTAAACCCTTCCCCTCCCTTACCTATACTTAACCAATTTTTATGGTATACGGCACTTACACTCCTAGCTTTATGCTGCCTTTATCGTGCAACCCTGCCCATTCAAGGCAAGGCAAGCGAGGCCCCCTTTGGCTTTCAGAGCAAAGAGGAAAGTTTAACGTGCTCTGCTAGTACCACGTGCTCCGTAGCCTCTTGGCTGGCAGCGAAGCAGCCAACCAGTTGAAATAAGCGCAGACCTGGGTTCCCCGCAAACCGAAGGAAGCAGCCTCTTTTTTTTTTTTTATAGCTACGCAGTGGTGCGCAAGGCTTAGCCTCCCCGCCTTGCCTTGCTTGGCTGGACCTACTTATGCGGAGCGCGTAGCTGTAGCCTGCGCTATTTTTTATAAAGAGGCAGGGGGGGGCCGCTACCGAAGGGTGGACTGCTAAATGATTATATAACATAATAATTTGTTATTCTATCGCAGGGGATAAGTTAAGCCACATCGTAAAGGATAAAAGCAAGATCATTACTTAGAATTATCAAAGTTATTAACAATATAAATAAACTATTAACTAATAAATACAATACCCTTGACTGATTATGGGAGGCTAAGCCACCCCAAACAAGTAAAAGAGAAAACACTAGACTCCTTGCATAGCAGCAACCTATTTTTACTTGGTCTTGCATCGCATGGCTACGCAGTAAAGCATAAGCTTGGCTAGACTGCATTTATAACATTTACCTGTGCCGCTCCCAAACCACTGCGTGGCGAGGGAGGAAAGCAAGAGTAGGTCACAGCACTCGCTTTTCTATGCTCCCGTACCTTGCTTACCCTCGCCTCCTTATCTCGCGCCAAGCAAGGCAAGCAGGGCTGTTTGTTTTATCGGTGCTTCTTGCCTTGCTTTCGCAAGCATTAAAAGGAAGGAGCTATACCTACCGCCCGGGAGCAGGCCTCTAGCATCCCCAGCTTAGCAGGGATGCAGAACGCAGAAGGGGGGTGCCTTAGCTAGAGGTAGCATAACTTTGCTCCCTACTAACGGAGAGCAGCAAGGAAGTTATAAAAAATAAATTATAATAAAAATATTTAGCAATAAAATAGACTTTGCTAGTTACAATGAGTTTTAAATACACGCACTTGCTTTTTTTAGGAAAGAGAGCGAGAGTTTAATATAACCAAGACTAACAAACCATATTTTTATCCTGCCTAATTCCACAGGCAGCTGAAGGATAAGCTCTATTAATAAATTTATATTCTTTATACTCTATACACGCGCTTGCTTTTTCTATGAAAGAGAGCGATAGTCACGTTCTTAAAAGGCACCCCGCCATCCCTGAGCTCCGCAACCAATGGTTGAAGGGGGGTACGTGCTTACCTTTAGCTCCGCATCCTGCTAAGCTGGGGAGAGGAGGGGGGGCTAAATTTATCCGGCGGCCTGTCAAACTTGGCCAGAAGCAGCAGGCTCCGCCGGCATTAGCAAAAAGAGGGAGATATTAATTAGTATTAAAACACTAAAATATATATTTTTAGAAATAAAAGCGCAGGAAAAAATAAAAAAAGATTTATCCACTATTAACTGAAAAGAAAAGCGTAAATTCATAAACCGCAAATGTTATTGTTTAAAATCATAATAAATTTATTTTATTTAGAAAAAGTCTATTTATATGCGTCCCTTTACAAGGCTAACCATAAGGAAGGATGCATAACCTTTAGCAAGCCATCGGCAGGTAGAGTTTAAGACTTTTTAAAAACTCTTACGTCTATAGCGAAGCACTGAAACCTCCTGCGCTAAACCCAAGTAAAACTGTAGACCTTAAAAGCAGCAGCTGTCCCCAAACTACGTAGAACGTAGGGAGGCTACAAGTTCTCGCTTAGCGCAAGGCCCGCGCTATACTAAATGACAGACGGTTATTTTAGGTCGTAAAAGACTAAAAAAAAAAATAGACGGTATTATCAAAAAAATGCAAAACCGAAAAGTGCGTTTAGTACCTACCTTAAGATAAAAATTAAAAAAAAATTTTTTAAATACCTTCTATAAGTGTCAAAAAATAAATATGCTAAAAAATTGGGAGCCCACGCTTTGCGTAAGCGACAGCTTTAACAGATTCAAACGAGCATCGCTGAGGACGGGTGGGGCATATATAATGATCAGCCCTTTATATACTAGCTAAGCTAAAATATACGGAACAGCCCTAAAGGCAACGGTAAAGTGTATAATAGTTAAGGTTAAGTAAGAACCATTATTTATTTGTTCTTGCCAAAGGCAGGTGCATTTATTTTTATTACATAAAAGAAAGAGAAATATCTTAAATTAAAAAACGAGTATAGTTAAATCGGTATAACCTCTACCTTCCAAGTAGATTTTATCAGTTCGAGTCTGATTACTCGTAAAAAAAAGAGTTGCGAAGCAGCAGCTCCCTATCCCTTCGAAAGCTTTGAAAGCTTCGCAAACTGCCCAAACAAGGGAAAGAGCGATTAATACCTTCAGGATCTGTACCCCTTATCGCTAGCGCTGCATCATATACCTTGACAGTCCATCATTATTCACCCTTTCCTTTCGTCCCTCACTCTCCCCTTAGGGGTTGCGCATAATCATTCCATTTTTACTCCAGAGCTTATTCTACTCCCTGGCTATAGCGCTTACTTTGTAGCGAGTAATAGGGTCGAAGCTGGTAGCAGCCTCTGTTGATGCTCAGCTAAATAAAGGCTTGCGAGGTGGTCACTAGTATTGTTAGCTGGCTGCTTCTTGCCTGGCTCCGTAACCAACTTATGCGTAGCTGCGTAGCTTACCTACGGACGGAGGCAGAAAAAAGAGCTACCGTATTATTCTTCGGAGGCTTTTCCTTTAGGAGGATGCTGGTAGCATAAGGGTTAACCAAGAAAATCGTACTGTTATCCTGCTTTTAGCACCCGCTGTAACTTCAAGCTAATTGATACCTATCACTTGTTTAAGGCTTAGCCAAGCAAAGGGAAGGAGCGACTGCTTTGTTTTTATAAAAAAGCACAACATTCACTTTACTATTGGCTCGCTTGTGCACTGTAATGCCCCTCCTCCATAAGGTCAAGGAACCGCTATGCGAAAAGGGTATAGCATTCGCCTATTAAAAAAAAATCAATCGCTTGCGCAAAGGTGAAGAAGCTATGCAGCAACCCCTAAGGGGAGAGTTAGGCTGCTAATCTTCCTATACCCAGCTGCCGGGTATTAAAACCTTAAACCGTTCCATAACTTGGAGGTGGGAAGGCTAAGCCACCCCTCCCTTTAATCGTTGTACCTGCCACGCCCCGCGCAGGGAGATGGAGCCCTTATCCCTAAGGCTAATAATACGCTCTACTCACTATTCCTCGCGCTACCACGTCCCTCGCGCAGGGAAATAGAGGCCGATGCTAACAGGGGTTGAAAGGTAATAAGCCTCGCTCTGCTTATGGAACTCTAACCATGCTAATAGCTTCGCGTTATAAATATAAGGCTTCCTTCCTCCGTAGCGCGTAGCTTAAAAAGAATGGCGTGCTTCTTCCTTATAACTAAAGAGGGAGGGTCCACCAAATTAAAATTGGAGCTCTCGCTCGCCTTGCCTCCGAAGGTCAGCTGCAACCAAAAAAAGGTGATAACTAGAAGTAGAACTTAAAAGCAGGAGCAGCTAAAATCGTCATAGGCGATAAGAAAAGATAAACAAGGAGAAGCCATATAAAGCTTGCTTAACTAGGGTGGAGATGGTAAGTAATAAACTGGCTTGCTTCGCTAATGAAGGTGAGCTGGTGGAAGCAAAGCTACCTCTTGGGATAATAATAAAAGGTAGCACCTCTCACTGTTTAAGAAAATTAACATTATCTATCAATACTAGGCCTAGTTTCATGTGCAAGTACCACAGGCAGGTGCTTCTTGCCTTGCAGTTGATCGTGCTTCTTGCCTTGCAGTCGATCCCGAGGTAGGAAACCCCTCGGCCGAGTTTGTGCTTGCGCTAAGCGAGGGGTGGCTCTTAGCTTAGCGCCTCCCAAAATCAATGGTGCTTTGCTTCGCTACCCTAAGGAAGAAGCTGGACAGCCAGGCTTTTTTTTTTCTTTTTTGTGCGCTTCGCGCTTCAAACGCAAGGGAAGCGCGAAGCGCACAAAAGGAAGAAGGGGCTGCAGCTTTTCAAAAGCCCGGCGCTAATTAATGTTAAACGGTGCTGGCTTCTTTCACCCATATAGCGGTCGCTGCTACCATGAATTGCTTTGAGCTAAACACTAGACAGAGTTGCTTCGCTAGGGAAAGGGATTACGCAGTATTATTTAAAGGCTATATATCATCTATCATTTAGCATGTATCTCTTTAATTTCGCTCCTTTTTGCTACGCTGTAGCCTAGCGCTACCACTTACTAAATCGCACAGCTGTATTGCTGTTTATGGCTAGTGCTATTTTTTTTTTAAGAGCCTTAACCACAAAGCCGAAAGGAAAAAGTTAGAGGGTTGACGAGCAGAGCATGCCTTTACTAGTTCAAAGACTAAATACAGTGCCGAATTTAGGGGTCTACGTAGTTGTTGCCCCCAAACTACGTACTACGTAGGGAGGCAGCAAACCCTCGCTTCCCTTGCGTTTGAAGCGCGAAGCGCACAAAAAAGAAAAAAAGAGCTTGGGCAGGCTTACTCCGTTGCCTACCTTCGGTGTGGCTTACTCCGTTACCAAGCCTGTGGTACTTTAAGCTACGCTGAACTTACTAGGCAGGCATTTGGCCGAGTTACACAGGCCGCCCTCGCTTACCTTGCCTTGCTTGGAACATAAAAACCGGCAAAGGAGGCGGAGGCATAAAACAACCATAAAGGAAACCAGTAGGCTGGTAACTGTGGTTTATAAAAGGGTGCACCCGCTTCGCGTTTGTATGGCTGCCTCTGTAGTTGGCCGCAAGCGTATGTAATAAACTAAAACTAGAATCTAAATTTTAAATTGCTTTGCAATAATTATTTTATAATTTTCAACCCTTACTCTTAATAAACCGCAGATTGACTAAAAATATGAATCTTTAAAAATAAAACACTCGCTTGCCTTTACGGGCAAGTCCCTCCTTCTGCGTAGCAATAAAAACTGCGCAGGGTAGGCCGCAGAGGGAAGAAGCTTGCTCCTTTACCCCTGGAGCCTTCCTATTTAATTATTAAGGGCAAAGCACAAAAATATCCACCGATTGCTTCTGCCAAGTTATCGGCTCCCTTTGGGGGAGTAAGCGCTCCTTCGGTGGCAACAAACCCTGTGCTTTATTTTTAAAAGCGCAAGCATCCAAAGGGTGCAAGCTGCTGCCTTTGGCTAGAGGTAATAAGCAGAGCTCTTGTTTAGGTCAGCGAAAGTAGGACCATCATTATCCAAGCTCTCATAAATAATGCAATAGAGCGAAGCCAGTTCCTACCTTAATCCATTCTGCCACTAATGTAGCACTTGCTTGCGTGCCTATGCCCCCCGAAGGAAAGTATTACGTGCTCCGCATCCTGCCGTATTTATACGGATAGGTAAGCCTTACACGGCC
>Ga0209113_1000210_pt1 | contig 10053 bp, 5 predicted proteins | sample TexAe_RefH0_O1_FD_187951 | JGI IMG/M metagenome (GOLD analysis project Ga0209113, IMG submission 187951) | Forest soil microbial communities from Davy Crockett National Forest, Groveton, Texas, USA - Texas A ecozone_RefH0_O1 (SPAdes) (version 2) | ecosystem: Environmental > Terrestrial > Soil >... | reverse complement strand
AATACATCCGGCCGGAGTTTATCTCCGGCGGATAGAAACCGAAATCCATTGATGCGCATTCCTTTTCCAGACAACCGAGCTGTCCGCCAGCTGGCGGTGGGCGTTTCAGCGACCAAGCAGACGGTTCTTCTGCTCGGTGTATTCCTGGTCGGTCAGAATTCCTTCGTCGCGAAGTTTGGCGAACTCGCGCAGCTCGGCGGCGACTCCGGTAACGACGGTGCGGGGCTTGCTCTGCGACGCATCGTCGGTATCACCTTGTTCCGCAGCATCATTGGTGGTGGACGTTTCCTTGGTGCGGGCCGCCGCGCCCGCGCCTTTGGGGGCCTTGCCGCCGCGACCGGCGCCGGTGCCGACCGTCCCGGCCATGGCGCGGCCGGCCATTCCCGCCAGCGCCATCTCGCTCAAGGCGCTTCCGGAAGCGCCTGATTCCCCGGCGACCGCGCTGGCCGCGGAGTCCGGTAGCGCCGGCAATGTCACCGCAGTCGGGCGTACTGCGGGCGTGGAGATGGTCCAGGTCGGCGGTACCGACAATCCGCCCACGCTGTTCGCCTCGGCCAGACCGGCGGCGACGCTGTGCCGGGGTATGTGTGTGGAGCCCGGCGGCAGGTTCAGCAGCGGCGCAGGGAATGGCTTGACGGGTGCGGGTCCTTCACCCGGCCAGGCTTCCTCCCCGTTCCAGCCGCTGACGATCTTGTCGGTGTGGGTACCGGTCAGCGCGCCGACTATGTCGAAGGGAAGAGCGACAATTCCCAGGCTGCCCAGCGGTATGTCGGCCGCGAACGTCGCCAGACCCGCTGGCAGGTCGACGAAAATCGAGATCAGGTCGCTGATCGTGCCCAGCGGGTCGCCGGCGGCGGCGGGTGCGGCGGCCGCGCTTTGCAGCGCACTGGGCACCGCGGAGAAAGCTTGCTGGATTGACGAGACGGCGCTCTGCGCGTTACCGGCCGCGGTGCCGGTGGCCTGGCTGACCGCGGCTGACTGTCCGGCACTGCCTCCGGCGTTGGTGGTCTGTTGGGGTGGGTTGAACGGTGTCAGCTGCGTTGCGGAGGACGACGCCGCCGAATAGCCATACATGGCTGCTACGTCCTGGGCCCACATTTGGCCGTACTGGGCTTCGTTGGCCGCGATCGCCTGGGTGTTTCGGCCGAACACGTTGGTGGCGATCAGGGTCATCAACTGGCTGCGGTTGGCGGCGACCGTGGCCGGCGGCACTGTCGCCGTGAACGCCGTTTGGTAGGCGGCGGCTGCGGCCTTGGCTTGCGCGGCCGTTTCCTCGGCCTGCGCCGCGGTGGCGTTCAGCCACGTGACGTAAGTCGCCGCGGCGGCAGCCATCGACGCTGATGCGGGTCCCAGCCACTGCCCGCTAGTCAGGCTCGAAACGACCGACTGATATGAGCTGGCCGCCGAGTGCAGTTCGGCGGCCAGCCCTTGCCAAGCTTGTGCGGCGGTAAGCATCGGAGCCGCCCCCGGCCCGGTATACATGCGGAGGGAGTTGATCTCTGGCGGATAGGTCCCGAAATCCATTGCTCAGCAACCCCTTCGGTGCACCGCGGGCGAAATGGCCCGTGCGGTGGCGTCATACCCCTCGACGCGATCGGCTGCAGGGTGAGTGGTGGCGTACGCCAAAACTTTTGTCGCATCTCGTGCTGCCGCGCCGTCAGCGGCCGCCTCGCCGTTACGTGAGCTGGTTATTGCCCACGACGTTACGAACGGCCGCTGCCGACACTCGGGTTCAACGGTCGTGGAAAGCATCTCCCCCTCTTTCCAAAGACGGTTCGGCTGAGCGCCGGTCCGACGGCGCCAGATTTGTCGGTCCAGGAAGCCCATCCGCTCAATGTCTTGACCGTCCGGGCATCCCATTATGTTTCTTAACGCATGGCAAACAAAATCATAACGCCATCTTGACGCCCAGTTGCGACAGCAATCACTTGCAATTCTCAGGCCGGTCACTCGCGTTTCTCAGGTTCAGCGAATTGCGTGCCGTCGCACAAAGCCCTAGCCTTGCGCGACAACTGCTTTCACCTCACGGATCGATGGCCCCGACAGTCCGCCTATTTTACGCAGCGGATCCTGTGACTTAGCTGTACTCAACTTGTCAGGATGCTGGCATACCTGGCCGCGTCATCGTCATCGAACCAGCCGCAACCATCGAAAACGGTTGTCGCGCAGACATTTCTGGGCGCCAAGGGGCATCCGGCTCGGGGTGCGGCGAATCGGTTGTGTGGTGTGCGCCTCAGGACTTGGTTGTCGCACGCCACCAAGCCCCGATATAGAGCAGCATTGAGACCACCAAAGCCACCAGCACCCACATCACGATGGTGAGATCAATCCAGCTTCCGAACGACGGCGAACCCGGAAGCGCGTTTCTCAGCGGTACCACCGCAAACAGCATGGCGGCGTACCAGGTCGTCATCGGCGACTGAAATCGCCGCGGATCGCGAATGGTCTGAACTGCGACGAACAAGCCGACAGCGGCGATCGCGACGAAGATGCAGAGGATGACGATGGCGAACACCATCGTGCTTGCCGATCGTTGCAAGTCGACTTCGTAGGGCGCCGTCGCACTGGCGTTGTTCACCCGACGCACGTCGGCCTTCCAGCCGGTCAGCCGATCGACGAACGTGATGTTGGCGCGTTCCGGCAGTTGTCCCTCAGCGGTGAACAGCGAAACGGTGATCGGTCCCGTGTAGTAGCTGTCGAAGGGCCAACGCTCGACATCGCGAGCCAGAGTGATCGGAACGGGGAAGACGCCGGGCAACATCCCCTTGGACCAGGTCCGTCTGATCGGCGTCGTGGCCGAGGTGACGGCTACCGTGAGGTCTTGCTTGAGACCATCGGTCGCGGGATCCAGCAATTCAGGACCTGGCTTGACGATGAGATCGGCGACGAGCTCGCTGTAGTTGTTGCCAATGCTCACCACGTCCAGCGTCACCGTCGCACCGCTGCCGGTAGGCGCCCCATGAAGTGAAATGCGTTGCGACCCAGCGCCGTCGACATACAAGACAATCGATGTGAGCATCGCGCAGGCAACGACTCCCACCAGCGCGACGACGCGGCGTCTTGCGGCCGTCCACCAGCGGGGAGCACGAACCGACTCCGGGGCCGCTGCCCACGGAGTCGGTTCGTTGCCGTCCCGATCGGTGGTCGCGACGGCATGCTCTTTAGCGCTGCTGACCTCAGTGCTCATGGCGCGAAACAGGACCTCACCGCTAGGCCGCCAGCTCGACTTCGGTGCGCGACGTCTCGGTGTGCGCCCGAGTGCGCGTGACGTTGTTGATCGCGCGGTAGAGCGGGGCCGTCACCGCCGTGGTCACGATCGCAAGTGCACACAACATCGCGAAGGCGTAGGGCCCGATCAGGTGGGCTTGCAGACCGATCGATGCGATGGCCAGTTCGGTGACGCCGCGGCAATTCAGCAGGACGCCGAGCTTTGCTGAAGTGGCGAGTGGCCAGCGTTGCATCCTGCCGGCCACCAGCCCGACGGCGAGCTTCGAACCGAAGGCGGCCATGGTCAGTACAAGCAGGCACACCAGGCTGCCCCACCGGAACAGATCCGCCAGGACTTGCAACGGCACAGACAGCGCGCTGGACACGAAGAACGCCGGAATGAGCATGTCGGCGACCGCGCCCAACGCCCGCTGCGATGCCTCGTTGGCCAAGCCCGCCGGGAAGAACAGACCGGCGAGCACCGCACCGAGGGCCGGGTGCAGACCGAACACCTGCGTTGCTGCCGCGCCAGCCAGTACGTAGGCAAACACCGCCACCACGAACGGAGCTCCCTGGTGGGAGTCCCGGAAAAGGCGCTCAACGATCCGTGGCAGTACGAACATCACGGTGATCAGCAAACCGGCGCCCACACACAGCGCCGGTACGGAGACCGTGCTGAGGTCTCTGGTCACCAGGATCAGTACCGTCACCAGCGCCCAAGCCGCCGCATCGGTCGCGACGGCAATCCGCAGCGCGACACCCGGGATGGGCGCCGCGACAGCAAGGTCCTTCATGATCAGCACGAGGACGGGAACCGCCGTGACGCTGAGCGCCACACCTATGAACATCCAGACATGCATCGGGTTGTGGTCCGGTCCGACCAGTCGGTGTGCGAAGGGAAAAGCCGCAGCCGCGCAGACGATGACCGGAATCAGCACGCAGGGCAGGAGTCGCCACAGCGGTGAGCGTTCGGTTGTTGTCTTGCTGTAGGAGCGCAACTCGACTCCGACCAAGAACAACAGCAACAAGAGGCCGGCTTGACCCACGGCGTCGATTAGCGATTTCGACGTCGGCGAAAGTAACGCGGAATTTACAGAATGCGGACTAATGGCCAGAATGGTGCCGAGTAGGAGTCCAAAGAAAATAACCCCGACTACCGCCGGCTGACGAATCCGCCGAAACAGGTTTCCGATGAATACCGAGCCGACCAAGACCACCGCAAGGACGATTAGTGCTTGCAGCACGTTACCGAGTGGCATCGAGACTCCCTCGCAACCGATTGCGTTCGCTATTCAGCAGGCGTCTAAGCGATTTGGCTTCTGCGAACCACCGGTTGCATAGGTGGTTGCGGCGCACTCTTTGTATATCGATCGGCGCGGCACTCCGCAACGGCTGCATGCGGGCGATGGCGCCCCATGATGGATTCTTAACGAAGTGCGCTAAGAATCATGACGGTTTATTGACGGCGGTTGTGATCGACACCACTTCCGTTTAGAAGCGGATCACCCGCATTTCTCGAATCCGTGGAAAAAAAGTGGTGGCGACTACGGGATTCTTTGTCAGCCGGTTCTTGCTTGACGGGTGACGTCGACGTCTTGCTGCGGCTCAGGCGATTGGTCGACCTCGCCGGCGGGCTCCGGGGCCGCGACTACGTGCTTGGGCGGCAATCCCTTGCGCAGGGTGGCCACCAGGTCGCGGTACGGCCCGACGAGGTACACGGTGTCGCCGCCCCGAAGTCGCCCTTCGTGGTGCGGGCGCAGATCGATCGGGGCGTCCTCTCGGCAGATCGCGATAACGCGTGTTCGGCTCGACAGTTTCCCCATCTGCACCCCGTCGAGTTCACTGCCGTCGGCGACCAGCATCGCACCGACCATGAACGAACTCTGGCCGATCGAGAAGGTGCCCAGCACCTCCACACCCATCGCGGCGCCGATGAACCAGGGTGCGGCCAGCGCGACGGAGGAGCGGACGTTCTCGAAATGGAATCGTTGAGCGACCGCCAGGCCCAGCGCGCGGTCGTATACCCGGAGCACCACTGAAACCTCGGCGCGCCGGTTGATCTTGGGCATCACCCGCGGCCCCAGCATCTCGGCCAGCACGACCGCGGTTTCGATGTTGATCATGTCGTCGCGGGTCAGCACCGCCACCGCGCGGGCGCGGTCGACGCGCGCCGCCTCGAGCGTCTGAACCAGTGTCGCGTCGCCGAAGATCACCGGCACATCGAGTTCACGTGCTGCGGACAAGAACCGGTTGTCTTCGTTGATCTCGATGACCGCGACGTCGTGCCCGGCCTTGACGAGGTCGCTGACCACCCGCATCCCGAGGGCGCTTAGTCCGACGACGATGATGTGGTTGCGCAGGTGCCGCACCCGCGGGCGGGCGGAGGCGAATACGAAGCGGCGGGACAGCAGCACGTCGGCAATGAACGCGACCAGCAATGCGATGGTGGTCGCCCCCCCGAACATCAACATGGCGGCGAACATGCGTAGCCAGGTTTCCTGGTGGGCGAAGCTGAAGTCGCCGTAGCCCGTCGTCGTGATGGTCTCGATGGTGAAGTACAACGCATCGACCCAGGACATCCGCGGGTGCTGATAGTTGTAGCGCAACAGCAGCATTGAGATCACGACGAGAGTGAGAGCAGCCGCTAGGGCCGGGTAGAACGCTGGGTTGAAGTCGTTGACGACGGTCCGTACGCCGTCAAACACTCGTCGCAACCGGGGTCGCGCCGATCGCGTTCCGGTTGGTCGTCGAATCCTGATGCCGCGCACGGCCGACTCGTCGGCGGTGCCGATCATCACCGCCCGGTCGCCGGCGAGCACGCGTTGATTGCGGGTCGGGCAGACCTCGATCTCGCCCGGGCTTGATGAGTTGTCGCCGTGGATGATCGCCACCGGGGCCAGGTCGCCGTAAATCTCGCGCAGTGTCGCCGCGCGGGGAGCTTCACTACCCGAGACGAGGAACTGAACACCCGCCGCCTTGAATGGGTGCGTCCGATGCGACAGGCACGCTTCGACGACCGACGGCGCGGTCAGCTCGGCGACGTCGAGGATCGCCCCCGGCCCGTTGTTGTCAGCCATCGCCTGGCGCAACACGTCATTTGCCAGTCTGGCGACCACACGTAGGGACGGATTGGCTTTCCTTGCCAGCAAGGCGATTTCGAGATTGACGGCGTCGTCATCACCGGCGCAGACCACCGCGAGCGCATCGGCTACCTTGGCGGCGTCCAAATCGTCGGCGACTGAAGTGAACTCGTTATTGCCCAGCCGGACAACTTTTGCGCCGGCGGTTTCCAGCTCCTCGATGATTGTGGTGGCCAGCGCATCGTCACCGCTGACAATGATGTGATGCTGCATTCTCTCATCCGCCACTGGGTGTACCTGATTGCAATCGAGCCGGTGACTGTGCGCGGGTGCGCACCCGCTTTGCTGACGCCGTTACCAAACAGGCTACACCACGGTGTTACCGCATCCGCCGCCAACGCTTAATTTTGCTGGCACAGAATACGACTCGCCCTGGCCTAGCGACCCTGGATGGTGAACCCGTTCTCGCGCAACGGATCAAGCCTCGAAGCGGTAGCCCATACCCGCCTCGGTCAACAGGTGGGCAGGGTGCGACGGGTCGTCCTCGAGCTTGCGCCGCAACTGTGCGAGAAAGACGCGCAGATAATGGGTTTCCTTGGCGTACTTGGGTCCCCAGACCTCTCTGAGCAACTCTTCGCGACCGACCAGCTTGCCGCGATTGCGCACCAGCATTTCCAGCATGCCCCATTCCGTCGGGGTCAGGTGCACTTCCTCGCCGTTCTTGATGACCCTTTTCGCCGAGAGGTCGACAAGGAACGACTTGGTCTCCACGACGGGGTTGTCCGCGCCGGTGGCCACCGCCGCCCGTCGCACCGCCGCCCGCAACCGCGCCAGCAGTTCGTCCATCCCAAAGGGCTTGGTCATGTAGTCGTCGGCGCCCGCGTCGAGTGCGCCGACCTTGTCGGACGAATCGGTCCGTGCCGACAGCACGATCACCGGAGCCGACAGCCAGCCGCGCAGGCCGGCGAGCACTTCGATACCGGAGATGTCGGGCATGCCGAGGTCCAAGATCACGACCTGCGGCGGATGCTCGGCGGCCAAGGCCAGCGCTCGCGACCCGGTCGGGGCGGTGATCACCTCGTAGCCGCGCACCGACAGGTTGATCCGCAGCGCGCGTAGCAGCTGGGGGTCGTCATCGACCACCAGCACCCTAGTCATCTACGCCGCTCCTCGTCGTCGCCGGGTCGCTCCTCCAGCGGCGCGGCCAGATCGATCAGGATGGTCAGCCCGCCACCGGGGGTATCGCTAGCGGTGATAGTGCCGCTCATTGCTTCGACGAACCCCTTGGCCACCGACAGGCCGAGACCCAGGCCGGTGGTCGTGTCGAAGTCGCCGAGCCGCTGGAACGGCTGGAACATCTCGTCCGCGGCCCCTTTGGACACTCCCGGTCCCTCGTCGATGACGTTGATCAATACCCGCGGTCCGACCTGTCCGGCATTGACCCGCACCATGCTTCCCGGCGCGTAGCGAAGGGCATTGTCGATCACGTTGGACAACACTCGCTCGAGCAGGCCGGCGTCACCCATCGCAACAGTCGCGCCGACCTCCACCTTGACCCGATCGATGCTGGCCCGCCCGTAGATGGTGTTGCGCCCGCCGATGCCGACGAGCGCGCGCTGAACCACTTCTTCGAGGTAGACCTCGGTCAGCTCGGGACGCACCACGCCGGCGGCCAGTCGAGAAGAGTCCAGCAGGTTGGCCACCAACAGGCTCAGCTGATCCACCGACTCCTCGACCGTGGCGAGCAGCTCGCTGGTGTCCTCTGGTGAGAACCAGACATCCTCGGCGCGCAGGCTGGACGCCGCGGCTTTGGCCGCAGTCAGGGGAGTCCGCAGGTCGTGGCCGAGGGCGGACAGCAGCAGCCGGCGCAGTTCGTCGGCCTCGGCCAGCGATTGGACTTTGCCGGCCTCTTCGGCGAGTTCGCCCTGCTTGACCAGGCCGGCGGCCTGGGTCGCGACGACCGACAGCACCCGTCGGTCGCGACCGGTCAATCGGCGTCCGGACATCAGCATCCAGAATTCTTCGTCGCCGACTTTCACCGCGGTGTCAGCGGCATCCACGGTCAGGCACGCCTCGGAGCCCACTCCCGCGACCGGAATCATCCGACCTTCCACCTCGCGCACCAGGCACACCGCGCGCTGCGAGTACGCCTCGCGCACCCGCTCCAGGAGCGTGTTGAGATCGGCGCCGCGCAGCACCGACGCGGCGAACAGTGAAAGCAGCTCGGCCTCCTGGCCCGCCCGCCTGGCTTCCCGCGCGCGGCTGGCGGCTGCGTCGACCAGCACCGCGATCGCCATCGCGACCCCGAGCAGAAGCACAATGGTCAGCAGGTTGCTGGTGTTGGCGACGGTGAACGAGTAGCGCGGTTCGGTATGGAAGTAGTCCAACAGCACGCCGGACAGCAACCCGGACAGCACAGCCGGCGCGACACCGCCGAACAACGCGACGCCGATCACACCGGCGAAGAAGAGGGCGGATTTTGCGCCGAGGTCGAGGGCCGGATCGACTTGGATGGTGAGCGCCAAGATTGCCCACGGCATGGTGATGGCGGCCAGCCAGGACACCACTTGGCGAGTGCGCGGTGAGATCGCCGAGAGCTCCAAGCCGCGGTTGGCCTGCTCATGGCTGACCATGTGGACGTCGATCTTGCCCGAGTTGTTGATCGTGGCAGCGCCGATTCCCTCGCTGAAGATGCTCGCCCACCTCGAGCGCCGCGAGCTGCCGAGCACAAGCTGTGTGGCGTTGGTTTCGCGGGCGAAATCCAGCAGCGCGGAGGACACTTCATCGCCGACCACCACGTGCACGGTGGCGCCGATGCTGCCGGCGAGCTCGCGCACCTTGCCCATCTCGCGCGGAGAAACCCCCGACAGACCGTCGCCGCGCGCGACGTGTACCACCATGAGTTGGGCGCTGGATTTCGAAGCGATGCGAGAAGCGCGGCGTACCAGCGTTTCTGACTCCGGGCCACCGGTCACCGCGACGACCACTCGCTCGCGGGCTTCCCAGGTGTCGGTGATCTTCTTGTCGGCGCGGTATTTCGCCAGCGCGGCGTCGACCTGATCAGCGAGCCACAGCAGCGCGATCTCGCGCAGCGCGGTCAGGTTGCCGGCGCGAAAGTAATTCGTCAGCGCTGCATCGATCCGTTCTGACGGGTACACGTTGCCGTGAGCGAGTCTGCGCCGCAAGGCTTCCGGAGTGATGTCGACTAGTTCGATCTGAGCGGCTTTCCGGACGATCTCATCGGGCACGGTCTCGCGCTGTTCGACGCCGGTGATCTGGGCGACGACGTCGTTGAGGCTCTCCAAATGCTGGATGTTGAGCGTGGAGATCACGGTGATGCCTGCGTCGAGCAGTGTTTCGATGTCCTGCCACCGCTTGTCATGCGTGCTGCCCGGGATGTTGCTGTGCGCGTATTCGTCGACCAGCGCCACCTCGGGCTTACGTCGCAGCACCGCCTCGACGTCGAGTTCGGGGAACGTGCCCCCGCGGTAGGAGATGTAGTGCGGCGGAATGACCTCGATGCCCCTGACGAGCTCGCCGACCTTCTTGCGGCCGTGCGTTTCCACGACCGCGGCGACGACGTCAGTGCCACGCTCCAGCCGACGGTGGGCCTCGCCGAGCATGGCACAGGTCTTGCCGACACCCGGCGCTGCACCAAGGTAAATGCGTAAGTCGCCGCGCCGCTGCGACTGCCCCAGGTGACGGAGCGGGTCGTCTTGGTACGTCACGTGCGTAGGACGCGGCTCGACGGAGCTCGCCCCTGCTG
>Ga0209113_1000209_pt1 | contig 10110 bp, 9 predicted proteins | sample TexAe_RefH0_O1_FD_187951 | JGI IMG/M metagenome (GOLD analysis project Ga0209113, IMG submission 187951) | Forest soil microbial communities from Davy Crockett National Forest, Groveton, Texas, USA - Texas A ecozone_RefH0_O1 (SPAdes) (version 2) | ecosystem: Environmental > Terrestrial > Soil >... | reverse complement strand
GATGGTGTCCGGTGCCTCGCACACCACCGCCCACACCGTCCGCCCGGCGTTCGAGATCATCCGCACGGCGCCCGGCATTTCGACGGTGTCGAGCGTCTTCCTGATGTGCTTACCGGATCAGGTTCTGGCCTACGGCGACTGCGCGATCGTTCCCGACCCGACCGTCGAACAGCTCGCCGACATCGCGATCAGCGCCGCACAGACCGCCGAGCAATTCGGCATCGAGCCACGAGTCGCCATGCTGTCCTATTCGACAGGTGAATCTGGCACCGGCGCCGATGTCGACAAGGTCAGGGAAGCAACCGAATTGGTCCGCAGCCGGGCGCCGCAGATTCTGGTCGAAGGGCCGATCCAATACGACGCCGCGGTCGAGCCTTCCGTCGCCGCCACCAAGATGCGCGACTCACCAGTCGCCGGCAAGGCCACCGTGCTGATCTTCCCGGACCTGAACGCCGGCAACAACGCCTACAAGGCGGTGCAGCGCAGTGCGGGTGCGATCGCGATCGGCCCGGTGCTGCAGGGGTTGAACAAGCCGGTGAACGACCTGTCTCGCGGCGCCCTGGTCGACGACATCGTCAACACCGTCGCGATCACGGCGATCCAGGCGCAGGGTGTCGATGAGTAGCCCCGTAGTGCTGGTGCTGAACTCCGGTTCGTCGTCGCTGAAATATCAACTGATCGAGCCTGATTCGGGTGGGTCGCTGGCGGACGGCATCGTCGAGCAGATCGGTGAGCCGTCGTCGCCTGTCGCCGACCACGGCGCCGCGCTGCGGGTGGCGTTCGACAAGCTGTCCGACGACGGCATCGACCTGACGGCTTGCGGGCTGGCCGCGGTCGGTCACCGGGTGGTTCACGGCGGGTCGGTCTTCTACCGGCCAACGGTCATCGATGACGCCGTCGTCGCCGAACTCAAGGGTCTGTCGATGCTGGCCCCGCTGCACAATCCGCCCGCCCTGCAAGGCATCGAGGTCGCCCGCAGCATGCTGCCGGCGGTGCCGCACGTCGCGGTGTTCGACACCGCGTTCTTCCACAATCTGCCCGCGGCCGCTGCGACCTATGCGATCGACCGAGAGCTGGCGGAGAAGTGGCACATCCGACGGTACGGATTTCACGGCACCTCGCACCGCTACGTCAGCGAACAGGCCGCCGCGTTCCTCGACCGGCCGTGGGAGAAGCTGAATCAGATTGTCCTGCACCTGGGTAACGGTGCCTCCGCTTCGGCGATCGCCGGTGGTCGCCCCCTCGACACCTCGATGGGACTGACTCCGTTGGAGGGCCTGGTGATGGGCACCCGCAGCGGTGACATCGACGCAGGCATCGTGAGCTATCTGCACCGCGAGGCCGACATGAGTGTCGACGACATCGAGTCGATGCTCAATCATCACTCCGGTTTGCTGGGCCTGGCCGGGGAGCGGGACTTCCGCCGTCTGCGCGAGATGATCGAATCGGGCGACAGCTCGGCACAAGTGGCTTATGACGTATTCATTCACCGGCTGCGCAAATACATCGGCGCCTACCTGGCGATCCTGGGCCGCACCGATGTCGTGAGCTTTACCGCGGGTGTCGGAGAAAACGTTGCCGCGGTGCGCTTGGACGCGCTGAGTGCACTTCAAGGGCTGGGCATCGAGATCGACGAGCAGCGAAACTCGCGGCCTGCCAAGGGCGCTCGGCGGATTTCCACCGACGGCTCGCCCATCGCCGTTCTGGTGGTTCCGACAAACGAGGAGCTGGCGATCGCCCGCGATTGTCTGCGAGCGATCCAGTGCGATATTCCTGAGGGATAGCTGAGGAAAACCCGGGTTCGACTTGGTTTATTCTCAGCAAGGATACGAGAAGGCTCCGACGGGCCGAAACCCGCCGGAGCCGTCCCCTCCCCCCGGCCTAGAACAGCCCCGGCAGCAGTTCAACCACACCATTCGTGAGGTCGGCCGACGAGTTGCCGCCGGCGACCACGCCCGCTACGACGTATGGCCGAAGTGTCTGCTGCATGACCTGCCCTTTGCGCACAGTTGCATCTGGACTGACTGTAACTGAGGCGAAGCTGAGAAACGTCCAATTTTCCGGAAAAGTATCCAGCGTGTTCGGAATGGCGGTCGCCCGACCTCCGCGCAACCCGGCCCAGTTAGAACGTGCTGGTGGGACGGACCCGGTTGGCCATGTCGATCAGCTTGTAGCGATGCGCCTGGGTAGGCGCCGCCCGGGCCAGCCCGCGCAGTGACGCCTCGACACCTAGCCGCAGCCCGTGTTCGGTGAACGGAAAGCCGAGAATGTGGTTGGTACTGGCCTCGTGATCTCCCAGCCAGTCCAGAGCGCTACCGAGCACCAGCGCGCGAATCTGCAGCACCCGGGGCTCGGTCGGCGGCAGCGCCTCTACCCGTCGTGCGGCATCGCGGATCTGGTCTTCGGTGATTTCACTGGCCGAACGGCCGGACAGCAACGTCACCGCACTGGTGAGCCTCGCTGTGGTGAAATACCTTGAGGTGGCCGGGACTTCGTCAAGAGTGCGGACCGCGCCGCCGCGGTCTCCCTCGACCGACTGCGCCCTGGCCAATCCGAAGGCTGCCGAGATCACCCCGTCGTCGGTCTTCCACACCTCCTCGTAGTACTTGTGTTCGTCTGAGCTGCCGGCCAATTCGGCCGTCGCGGCCAGGGCCATCTTGGGCGCCAGCTCGCCGGGGAAGGTATCCAGCACCTCGCTGAAATGCTTGCTCGCCGACTCGTAGTCGGCGGTCAGCAATTCGGAGACTGCGCGATACCAGACCAGCCGCCAGCGCCAGCCGACTCGCTCGGCGAGGTCGTCGAGCTTGCGGGTGGCCTTGGCGACATCGCCGAGATCCAGCAGCGCCCGCACCTCCATCAACGGCAGCTCGATGGAATCCGACAAGTCGATATCATCGGAATCCATTGCGCCGTGGCGGAATGCGCGCAGCGAATCCAACGTCTGCACCGGCTGCGACAGCACCGTCGCCTGCAGCAGCGGTGCGGCGACGTCGGCCGGATCGACCAGCGGCACCTGCAGCGCGGTGACGATCTCCTTGGCGGTCAACTTCTCCGAATGCACATGACCGTCGAGGTACACGTCGGTGTGAGCGACCAACAGTGCTTCCCCGAACGTCGAGCGGCTGCGGGAGAAGATCGTCGACAAGCCCGGCCGCCGGACGCCGGTGTCCTGCGCGACCACCTCACGCAGCACACCCGACAGCTGGCCGGACATTTCCTCGGCGCTGACGAATCGCCGCCGCGGATCCGGATCGATTGCGCGGCGTAGCAACCGACCGAATGAGTCGTATTTGGCGAGCACTGGGTCGTCTTCGGGCAGCCCGTCGACGTAGCGTCCACCGCGGGCCCGCAATTTCAACGTCAGGGCCGCCAGCGTACGACCGACCGTGTAGATGTCGCTGGCCACCGTCGGTCCGGTTCGCACGATCTCGGGCGCCTGGTACCCCGGTGTGCCGTAGAGATAGCCGAACGAGTTGATCCGCGAGACTGCTCCGAGGTCGATCAGTTTGAGTTGCTCCTCGGTGAGCATGATGTTTTCCGGCTTGAGGTCGTTGTAGACCAAACCGATGGAGTGCAGATAGCTCAGCGCCGGAAGGATTTCCAGCACATACGCGATCGCTTCGGCGACCGGCAGCCGGTCGCCCTTGCGACGTTTGAGTGACTGGCCACCGACGTACTCCATGACGATGTAACCCACGGGTTCGCCGTGCTGGTCGGTGTGCTCGACGAAGTTGAAGATCTGCACGATCGAGGGGTGCACAACCTCGGCGAGGAACCTCCGCTCGGCCATCGCGATCGCCTGTGCTTCGGCATCACCGGAATGCACCAGGCCTTTGAGCACCACCGGGCGATCGTTGACGTTGCGATCGAGCGCCAGATACACCCAGCCCAGTCCGCCGTGCGCGATGCAGCCCTTGATCACATACTGGCCTGCGACGACGGCGCCCGGATTCAGTTGCGGCAGGAAAGAATACGGGCTTCCGCAGTATGGGCACCAGCCCTCCGACAGCGCCTTGCCTTCCTTGCTGGATCGGCCGACCGGCCGTCCGCAGTTCCAGCAGAACCGTTTGGATTCTGGCACAACCGGATTGGGCATCAACGCTTCGAGCGGATCGATGTCGGGCACCCGCGGAATTTCTACGAGTCCACCGCCCAGCCGTCGCACCGGAGCCCGCGTCGTCGACTTAGCCCGCTCCCGCGGCGTGGTGTCGGCGCTGTGCAGGGCGAAGTCATCGTCGTCATCGTCGAAGTCGGGCCGGAAGATCGCCTGGGTGGCCTGTGGGCGGCCCTGAGAGGACGAGTCCACCATCGCGTCGGCGGGTTGAGTTCCCGGACCGACGTCGTCCAGGTCCTGGCTTTCCGGGTCCACCGGTTGCTCGGTCATCAGTCCTCGTACCTCGGGCTCGGCGGGGCCGGTGCAATCCCGAGTACCGTTAACCATTTGCGGTACAGCGCATTCCAAGTTCCATCGCGGCGGATGCGTTCCAGAGTGCCGTTGACGAAACGAACGAGTCCGGTGTTCTCGAGCTTGACCCCGATGCCGTAAGGCTGGGTGCCCATGTTGGGCCCGACGATGTGCAGGTACGGGTCCTGGGAGACCAGCCCGGCAAGAATCGAGTCGTCGGTGCTGACCGCGTCGACCTGACGCTGCTGCAACGTCACCAGGCAGTCGGCCCAGTTCACCACCTCGACCACAATCGGCGGTGGCGAGATCTCGCGAATCCGGTGCAGCGACGTCGTGCCCTTCGCCACGCAGACCCGCTTTCCGGACAGGTCCGCCGGTTTGGTCACGGGGGAGTCGCGCGAGGCCAGGATGCGCTGGCTGGCATCGAGGTAGACGGTGGAGAAGTTGACCTGCTTGCGCCGCTCGCAGGTGATGGTCATCGTCTTGACGACGATGTCGACTTCCGATTTCTGGAGCGCGGTGATGCGCTCGTCGGACGACAGGATCCGATACTCGACTTGCGATGGGTTACCGAAGATGTCGCGGGCCACCTCGCCGGCGATGTCGACGTCGAAGCCGACGATTTCGCCGGTGATCGGATCGCGGAAGCTGAACAGGTTGCTGCCGATGTCCAGGCCGACGATCAGCCGGCCGCGGGCGCGAATATCGGCCACTGCGGCGTCGGCGTCAGTCGGATTGTCGAACGGGCGCAGGCTGGCGGTGGGGTTGCAGTTGTCGGCGGTCTTGTCCGGCGGCAGCGGCGGTTGCGGGGGCATCTCCTGCATACCGGCCGGGGTGGGCGGCGCCAGCGTCGGGGCAGGGGCCACCAACATGGAACCGGTTTCGCTGCAGCCGGCCAGAATCGCGGCCGCCGTCAGGGCGGCGCACAGGATTCGGAGCGGCCGCGTGGTCATCGGTACTCGCTTAGTCGAGGCCACAACCCGAGAGCGACGGCGACGGCCGCGCCCAGGCTGAGCACGATGGCGCCGACTGTGGCGCCGGACAGTCCCCGCCGGGCGTTGAGGACGTCGTCGCGTAGTTCGTGACGGCTCTGCTCCATGGCCTTCACCAGTGCGCGGTCGAGTTTGTCGAACGCGGGCGTGGAGTCGTTCTCTCCGCTACCCAGGGCCACCTGCGTCGCGGCCCGATAATTACCGACCGAGATGTAGGCGTTGATTCGATCGTCGGCCCGCCGCCACTGAGCCAGCAGTTGAGCGGCATCCTGCAGGTCGCCCTTGTCGACGGCGTCCTGGCGGGCGAGGTATTGGTCGAGCTGCTTGTGCATGGCGTCGATGCGTTCATAGAAGGATTGCTTGCGGGTCTCTTCATCCCCGCGCCGAATCAGCGACAAGGTCTCGTCGGCGCGCGCCTGCTGCGCACTGATGGACATGTTGGTGATGGTCTTCAGTGACTCTGCCGCAGTGTTTTTCGCGCTACGGCTACCGGCAGTGGAAATGGCCAGCGCGGTACCCACCCAGACCACCATAACGAGAATCGCGAGTGCACCGGCGACAAGACCGGGGTTGATCCGCCGGTTGGTGTGCCGGGCCAGCCAGCGGTGCGAGAAGGAGCCGAACACCGCCGTCGCGAGGACGACGAGGATCACCGGAGCCGGGATCTGGGTGGAGGCCGTGGTTTCGGTGTCCACCCGCTCCGAGGTCTCGCTGTACAGCCGCGCGGCGTCCGGCAAGATCGCCGACTGCATCAGCGTGGAGGCTTCGGACAGGTACGACGAGCCGACGGGGTTACCGGCCCGGTTGTTGGTCCGGGCGATTTCGATCAGCCCGGTGTACACCGCCAACTCAGCGTTGACTCTGCCGAGCAACTGCACCAGCGGTTCATCGGTCAGACCGCTGGACGCCCTGGTCACCGCCACTGCGGCGTCGGTGATCGCCTGCTCGTAGCGCTGCCGGACGGCACGCGGCTCGGCTTGCGCGATGAAGGCGGTCGCCGCGGCCGCGTCGGCCACCGACAGCGTGGTGTACAGCCGCCCGGCCGCGAAGGCCAGCGGCTCGGTGTGGTTCAGCACGGTGGTCAGCGCGTGCTGTCGCTGGTTGATCGTGGTCGACGTGGCGAACGCGCTCAGCCCGCCGAGGATTGCCAGAACGAGACCGATGGACAGAATGCGACCCGGCGTCGTGGCAACGAACCACCAGCGGGGGTGGGCCGGCTCAATCGGCGACCGCGAACCAAGCGGCTCAGTCGACGGGTGCGCCAACTCAACGGTCACGTCTTTTCGGACCTCATCTTTCCCAGCATGCTTGTAATGAACTGTATAAGCGAAGTCTAAGAGTGTTTTGCTGAGATGCGGGGACCTGCCCACTCAGATTTCCCGACTTGTTACCCGCCCGCGACACACGGCGGCGTTGGCATCGAGTGCTGCTTATCCTGAACGCGTGCGCGGCGACGGTGACGGATGGGTGGTGTCCGACACCGGCAACCCCTACTGGGGACGGTTCGGCGCGGCGGGCTTGTTGCTCCGGGCGCCGTTGCGTGACGGCACCCCGGCGGTGTTACTGCAGCACCGGGCGCCGTGGAGCCATCAGGGCGGAACATGGGGTCTGCCGGGCGGTGCCCGCGACAGCCACGAGACCGCCGAGGAGGCGGCCGTCCGGGAAGCCCACGAGGAGGCCGGTTTGCCCGGCGAGCTGCTGTCGGTACGGGGAACCGTGATCACCGCCGAGGCGAGCGGCACCCACTGGACGTACACGACGGTCGTCGCTGATGCGGCTGAACTGCTGCAGACCGAAGCCAATCACGAGAGCGCCGAGATGCGCTGGGTCGGTGAAGACGAGGTGGCCGCCCTGCCGTTACATCCCGGGTTCGCGGCCAGTTGGCAGCGCTTGCGGACGGCGCAGGAGGCCCTGCCGCTACACCAGGACGACGAGCTGCGGCGCAGCCTGCCGCGCACGGTCGAGGTCGAGCAAGGGGTCTTCGTGTGGTGCACCGCGGGCCACCCAGATCAGGCTCCGTCGCAGCTGAGCTCCCGGATCAGCTCGCTGCTGCAAGTGCCGAACTGAGCTGCTCCGCCGCGGCTCGGGGATCCTCCGCGCCGGTGATAGCCCGGACGACGACGATGCGCCGCGCGCCGGCGTCCAGCACCTCCGGCAGTCGATCCACGTCGATGCCGCCGATGGCGAACCAGGGTTTGTCGCATGCCAGCTCGGCGGTGGCCCGCACCAGCGCCAGCCCGGGCGCGGTGCGTCCGGGCTTGGTCGGGGTCGGCCAACACGGCCCGACGCAGAAATAGTCGACGTCCTCGGTGACCGCCGCGCCGACCTGCTGACGATCGTGGGTGGAACGACCGATCACCGTGTCCGGGCCGACGATCTCGCGCGCCACGTTCAGCGGCAGGTCGTGTTGGCCCAGGTGCAGCACGGCGGCGCCGGCGGCACGGGCGATGTCGGCGCGGTCATTGACGGCCAGCAGCGCGCCATGCCGCCGCGCCGCGTCGGCGAGCACCTCCAACGCCGCCAATTCGTCGCGGGCCTCGAGCGGGCCCAGCCGGTGCTCAGCGGCCGAGCCCTTGTCACGCAGTTGAATGACGTCGACCCCGCCGGCCAGCGCCGCGTCGGCGAATTCGGCCAGATCGCCATGGTCGCGGCGCGCATCGGTGCACAGATAAAGACGCGCGGTGGCGAGCCGGTCGATCGGTTGATGCACACCGCGACGCTAGCGACTACCCTTTGGAGTCGACACGGGAGTCCCGGGCACGGGGGCTGAGAGTGGACACGACTACCTGTCCTTACCGTCACACCTGATCCGGATCATGCCGGCGAAGGGAGCGGAGATGCCATCGGACTCGGGAACGCTGGCCGTCATCGGCGGCGGCGTCATCGGGCTGTCCGTGGCGCGCCGCGCAGCCCAAGCCGGTTGGTCGGTGCGGGTGCATCGGTCCGGCCGGCCCGGTGCGTCGTGGGTAGCCGCCGGCATGCTGGCACCGCACAGCGAAGGCTGGCCCGGCGAGGAGCGCCTGCTGCGGCTGGGTTTGGAGTCGCTACGGCTCTGGCAGCAGGGCGGATACACCGACGGCCTACCCGGCCAGGTGATCACCGCGCGGGAGTCCTTGGTGGTCGCGATCGACCGTGCCGACGTCGCAGACCTGCGCACGGTTGCCGACTGGTTGTCCGCGCAAGGGCATCCAGTCATCTGGGAATCGGCAGTGCGCGACGTGGAACCGATGCTGGCGCAAGGTATTCGGCATGGCTTCCGGGCACCCACCGAGCTCGCGGTGGACAATCGCGCGCTGCTCGACGGGCTGTCGGCGGCGTGCGATCAACTGGGCGTCGACTGGGACGGCCCGGTTGCCGATCTGGACGCGGTGCATGCCGACGCGGTCGTGATCGCCAACGGAATCGATGCGCCGGCCCTGTGGCCGGGTCTGCCGATTCGGCCGGTGAAGGGTGAAGTGCTGAGGTTGCGTTGGCGGAAGGGGTGTATGCCGTTGCCGCAAAGAGTAATTCGAGCTCGGGTGCACAGCCGTCCGGTTTATGTGGTGCCACGCGCCGACGGCGTGGTGGTCGGCGCGACCCAGTACGAGCACGGTCGCGACACCGCACCTACGGTGTCCGGTGTGCGGGATCTGCTCGACGACGCGTGCACGGTCATGCCGGCGCTCGGCGAGTACGAGCTGGCGGAGTGCATCGCCGGCCTGCGTCCGATGACGCCGGACAACCTGCCCCTGGTGGGACGCCTGGATGCCCGGACTCTGATCGCCGCCGGCCACGGCCGATCAGGTTTCCTGCTGGCGCCATGGACGGCTGAACAGATTGTGTCCGAACTCATCCCGGTTGGAGCCCGCACGTGATTATTCGTGTCAACGCCGACGACCTCGAGGTCGACGACCACACCACAGTTGCGGCGCTGCTGCAGTCGCTGGGCTACCCGGACCGCGGCATCGCGGTCGCGGTCGACCAAGCGGTCCTACCGCGATCCAGCTGGGCCACAGCGCTTTCCGACGGGGCAAATATCGAAGTGGTGACGGCGGTGCAGGGTGGCTGACTCGAAACTGACCATCGCCGGGCGCAGCTTCACGTCTCGGTTGATCATGGGCACCGGCGGAGCGGCGAACCTTGCGGTCCTCGAAGAAGCCCTGGTCGCATCGGGCACCGAGCTGACCACCGTCGCGATGCGCCGCGTCGACGCCGAGGGCGGCACCGGCATGCTCGATCTGCTGAGCCGACTGGGCATCACGCCGCTGCCCAACACCGCGGGCTGTCGCGGCGCCGCCGAAGCGGTGCTCACCGCGCAACTCGGGCGCGAAGCACTGGGCACCGAGTGGGTCAAGCTGGAAGTGATCGCCGACGAGCGCACCCTGTTGCCTGATGCCGTCGAATTGGTACGTGCCGCAGAACAATTGGTTGACGATGGCTTCGTGGTGCTGCCGTACACCAACGACGACCCGGTGCTCGCCAAGCGCTTGGAAGACACCGGGTGCGCCGCCGTGATGCCGCTCGGTTCGCCGATCGGCACGGGGCTGGGAATCGCCAACCCGCACAACATCGAAATGATCGTCGCCCAAGCCGGCGTACCGGTTGTCCTCGACGCCGGGATCGGCACCGCCAGTGATGCCGCACTCGCGATGGAGTTGGGTTGCGACGCCGTGCTGTTGGCCACCGCGGTGACCCGCGCCGCCGATCCACCCGCGATGGCCGCGGCAATGGCGG
>Ga0209113_1000208_pt1 | contig 10118 bp, 12 predicted proteins | sample TexAe_RefH0_O1_FD_187951 | JGI IMG/M metagenome (GOLD analysis project Ga0209113, IMG submission 187951) | Forest soil microbial communities from Davy Crockett National Forest, Groveton, Texas, USA - Texas A ecozone_RefH0_O1 (SPAdes) (version 2) | ecosystem: Environmental > Terrestrial > Soil >... | reverse complement strand
CAAAGGGTTTCAGTCCAGGCAGTTTCAGGCCGGCCGGCACGATCACGGCGCGCCCCTCCCGGGGTTGGCCTGGCCTGGCTTCCCCGGCGGCGGCAGGCGATCAGTCGCGCCGGTCGAGTGCCGCACGGTGTGTAACCGCTGAGCACAGGTGATCATGCTGGCCGCAGCCAGCAACCACATGGCCACCGGGAGCGCCCACGGCAGCGGAAATATCGGCAGGTCTGACAGTCCCGCACCGACAAGCACGATGATCAGCCGTTCCGGTCGCTCGATCAAGCCGCCGTCGCCGCGCAGCCCACTGGCTTCGGCGCGGGCCTTGGTGTAGGAGATCACCTGCGAGGTGACCAGGCAGATCAACGTCGCCACCATCAGCGGCCGGCTACCCAGGCCGAACGCCGCCCACCACGCCAGCCCGCAGAACACCGCGCCGTCGCTGATCCGGTCGCAGGTGGCGTCCAGCACGGCGCCAAACCTGGTGCCACCGCCGCTTTCTCGCGCCATCGCGCCGTCGACCAAGTCGAACATCACGAAAAACCAGATCACCAGGGTGCCGGCGAACAGCTGGCCGATGGGAAACAGCGTCAAGGCCGCCAGCACCGCCGCGGCGGTGGCGATGATGGTGACCCCGTCGGCGGTGAAACCGGCATGCAGAAACGCCCTCGCCACCGGGTTGGTGACTCGGGCTACTCCCTCGCGGGACAACAGCTTGCTCACGACTGCCCACTCATGATTGCCGGGTCCACTCGGTGGCCAACAGCCGGCGGGTGTCGCGCAGCAGCTGCGGGATCACCTTGGAATCGCCGATGATCGTGATGAAGTTGGCGTCACCACCCCATCGCGGCACCACGTGCACGTGCAGGTGCTCGGCCAGCGAGCCGCCCGCCGACTGACCCAGGTTGACCCCGACGTTGAAACCGTGCGGGCGCGACACGTTCTTGATCACGCGAATCGCCTTCTGGATGAACGCCATCAGCTCGCTGCTTTCCGGCTCGGTGAGGTCCTCGAGCTCAGAAAGCCGGCGGTATGGCACCACCATCAAATGCCCCGGGTTGTACGGGTAGAGGTTGAGAACGGCGTAGACCAGTTCGCCGCGGGCCACGACCAGACCGTCTTCGTCGGACAGCTGCGGGATGTCGGTGAACGGCTCGGCCCGATCGTTGTTGGACTGCTTCAGCGGCCCGTCGGCCAAGTAGCTCATTCGGTAGGGCGTCCACAACCGCTGCAGATGGTCGACCTCACCGACACCCCTGTCGACGATCGAGTCGTCCTCAGCCACGAGTGCTCACCTTGACTAAATCGGCAGTGGGAACGCTATTTTCACGGTCGGCGATCCATTGCTTGATGACGGTGACCGCCTCGTCGCGAGGAACCCCGTTGATCTGCGTGCGATCACCGAACCGGAAACTGACCGCGCCGGCCTCGACGTCGCGGTCGCCGGCCAGCAGCATGAACGGCACTCGCTGGTTGGTGTGGTTGACGATCTTCTTAGCCATCCGGTCATCGCTGGCGTCCACCTCAACCCGGATACCGTGCGACTTCAGTTGAGCAGCAACGTCTTCCAGATACGACACATGGCCATCGGCCACCGGAATACCGACCACCTGCACCGGAGCCAGCCAGGCCGGGAACGCACCCGCATAGTGCTCGGTGAGGATGCCGAAGAAGCGTTCGATCGAACCGAACAGCGCGCGGTGGATCAGCACCGGCCGCTGCCGCGAACCGTCGGCGGCGGTGTACTCCAGCTCGAACCGATCGGGCATGTTGAAGTCGAGCTGAATGGTCGACATCTGCCAGCTGCGGCCCAGTGCATCCTTGACCTGCACCGAGATTTTCGGGCCGTAGAACGCCGCGCCGCCGGGGTCGGGAACCAGATGCAGGCCCGAGCTTTCGGCGACCTCGCTCAGGATCGCGGTCGCGTCGTCCCACACCTCGTCGGAGCCGACGTACTTCTCCGGATCCTTGGTGGACAACTCGAGGTAGAAGTCGTTGAGGCCATAGTCAGCCAGCAAATCCAGCACGAAGTGCAACAGCGACGCCAGTTCGTCGCGCATCTGCTCGCGGGTGCAGTAGATGTGCGCGTCGTCTTGCGTCATGCCGCGCACTCGGGTCAGGCCGTGCACCACGCCGGACTTCTCGTAGCGGTAGACGGTGCCGAACTCGAACAGCCGCAACGGAAGTTCACGGTAGGAACGACCCCGGGACCGGTAGATCAGGTGATGCATCGGGCAGTTCATCGGCTTGAGGTAGTAGTCCTGCCCCGGCTTGCGGACGGTGCCGTCCTCGTTGAACTCCGCGTCCATGTGCATCGGCGGGAACATGCCCTCGGCGTACCACTCGAGGTGGCCCGAGGTGATGTAGAGCTGCTCCTTGGTGATGTGCGGGGTGTTGACGAACTGGTATCCGGCCTCGGCGTGCTTGCGCCGCGAATAGTCCTCCAGTTCGGTGCGCACAACACCACCCTTGGGGTGGAAAACCGCAAGGCCCGAACCGATTTCGTCGGGAAAGCTGAACAGGTCCAGCTCGACGCCGAGCTTGCGGTGATCGCGGCGCTGAGCTTCTTCGAGCAACTCCAGGTGGCGGTCCAGCGCTTCCTGCGATTCCCACGCGGTCCCGTAGATGCGCTGCAGGCTGGCGTTGCTCTGGTCGCCCCGCCAGTAGGCGGCCGAGCTGCGAGTGAGCTTGAAGGCCGGGATGTGTTTGGTGGTCGGGATGTGCGGGCCGCGGCACAGGTCACCCCAAACCCGTTCGCGGGTGCGGGGATTCAGGTTGTCATAGGCGGTCAGCTCGTCGCCGCCGACCTCCATGACGTCGGGATCGCCCGATTTGTCGTCGACGAGCTCGAGTTTGTAGGGCTCGCCGGCCAGCTCGCCGCGGGCCTGATCCTTCGACTCGTAGACGCGCCGGTCGAACAGCTGCCCCTCTTTGACGATCTGGCGCATCCGCTTTTCCAGCTTGTCCAGGTCTTCGGGCGTGAACGGGTCGGCGACGTCGAAGTCGTAGTAGAAGCCGTCGGTGATCGGCGGACCGATGCCGAGTTTGGCTGCCGGGAACAGATCCTGGACGGCCTGGGCCAACACGTGCGCGGCCGAGTGCCGGATGACGCTGCGCCCGTCGTCGGTGTCGGCCGCCACCGGGACGACGTCGACGTCGGCGTCGGGAATCCAGCTGAGGTCGCGTAGCTTGCCGTCGGCGTCACGCACCACCACGATCGCGTCGGGGGCGCCGCGCCCCGGGAGACCCGCTTCGCGCACGGCGGCCGCCGCGGTCGTCCCGGCGGGCACCCGGATCGGTGCTGCTGGGGCGGGGTGTGCGAGGGCGGTCATCGACGCGGTCTCCATGGCTTTCGGGTGTTCAAAGGGACCCGACCATGCTATCGGGATGGCTATCGCCGAGGGGTTGCAGCCTTATGGCTGGCCCGGTTTGAGGAGGACGAACAGGGCCTCGGCGTCGGTGAGCACGGTGTCGCCGTCGCTGAGCCGGCCGGATACGAAGATCTTTCGGCCTTCCACCCGATCGACTCGCGCGTCGACCTGCAGCTCTTGATTGATCGGGACGATCCGGCGGTAGTTGACGTGGAGGTACGCCGTGCGCTGGCGCGGACCGCCGGTGATCACGCCGGACGTCATCCCCAGGACGGAATCGAACAGCAGCCCGAGCGCACCGCCGTGAACGGCGCCGTTGCGGCCCAGATGAAACCGCCGGAAGCGGGCCCAGCCCTCGATTCGGCCGTCGTCAGTTCTGCGAACCTTCATCGGCACCGGCAGGATGTTGCCGCGGTTCGGCAAGTCGATGCGGCGCCCGGACGGGGTCGCCCACTCGTCGGTATCGAACGGGCCGAGTAAGTCCGAGACCTTTTCGACCAGGTTGGCTGCCTCGCTGATCACGTCGTCGGGCGCGTCGACCGCCCGGGCGTGATCCTGCAGCGTGCGTACCGCCTCGATGAACCGGCCGTAGTCCGGGCCACCCTTGGTCGTCGGTTCGGGCGGATTGAATCCACCACCCGGATGTCGCGCATGTTCGCCGGCCACCAGAACACCGTATTGCCCGGCGGCGAGCGTCGGCGCCGGGCTAGGCGTTCTGCTTGCCGAGCTCGCTCAGCTTCGCGAACTCGTCGTCGCTGAGCTCGATCTCGGCGGCGGCGACGTTCTGCTCCAGGTGCGCGACACTCGAGGTGCCCGGAATCGGGAGGACCACCGGTGAGCGTTTCAGCAACCAGGCCAGCGCCAGTTGCGACGGCGTCGCGTGGCCATGCTCGGAGCCGAGCTTGGCCAGCGGACCGTCCGGCGCCGCGAGCGGGCCCGCGGCCAGCGGGAACCACGGAATGAAGCCGATCCCCTGTTTGGTGGACTCGTCCAGAAGTGCTTCGGCGGAACGGTTGGTCAGGTTGTAGAGGTTTTGCACCGAGACAATCTGCGTGATCTTTTGGGCGGCATGCAGCTGGTCGACGTTGATCTCTGACAGGCCGATGTGGCGGATCTTGCCTTCCTGCTGCAACTTGACCAGCTCGCCGATCTGGTCTTCCATCGGGAATTTGTCGTCGATGCGGTGCAGCTGAAACAGGTCAATGGTTTCCACGCCGAGCCGGCGCAGGCTGAGCTCGGCCTCTTGACGCAGGTAGGCCGGGAAGCCCAGCGGAACCCACACGTCGGGTCCGGTGCGCAGCAACCCGGCCTTGGTCGCGATCACCAGCCCGTCGTAGGGATGCAACGCCTCCCGGATGATCTCCTCGGCGAAGTACGGGCCGTATGAGTTCGCGGTGTCGATGAAGTTGACGCCGAGTTCGGCAGCGCGCCGCAGCACGCGAACCGCTTCGTCTCGGTCGGCGGGTGGGCCCCAAACCCCCTTGCCGGTCAGACGCATTGCGCCGTAGCCGAGGCGGTTGATGGTGAGATCACCGCCGAGAGTGAAGGTTCCGGATGCCTGGGCGGGAGCTTGCGTAGTCACATCGCCGACCGTACGCGAGCCCGCAAAAACCGGCCACGTCCGCGTGGCAAGCTGGCCCGGTGGACTTGCAAACGATTGCTCAACTGCCCTTCACCTATCCCGAGGTGGGCGCGACGGCCGGCCCGCCGCCCCCGGGGTACAAGCACATTGGCTACTCGGCCCACATCGGCATGGGTCGGCTTCGCTTCGAGCAGGCCGCTGACGCGGTGATGCGCTGGGGCATGCAGCGCGGCTCCGGCCTGCGGGTGCAGCCCAGCAGCGAATTCATCACCGTCGGCACGGTGGTCGTGGTGAAAATCGGGTTCCTGAAGGCACCGTGCCGGGTCGTGTACATCGTCGACGAGCCGCACGTGAAGGGATTCGCCTACGGCACCCTGCCCGGGCATCCGGAGTCCGGCGAGGAGCGGTTCGTGGTGCGCCATGACCCCGTTACCTCCGCGGTGTTCGCCGAGGTCTCCGCCTTCTCCCGGCCGGCGACGTGGTGGAGCAAAGCCGGTGGACCGTTTACCTCGCTGCTGCAGCGCGTGATGAACAAGCGTTACGTACGGGCGGTCTAGCCCCAGCCCGCGAGTAACTCGCGGGCGCCCGTGCAGAGGCGTTCGATGACCTCGCCGACCGGGGCGACATCGGTGACCATCCCGACGCCCTGGCCGGCATCGACCGCCGCGATTCGGCGGTCATCGGCGGCGATCGCGGCGGCCAGTTCAGCTTCAGCAGCGGCGTCTTCGGCCAACGCGTCCTCATGTCCGGTCCAGCGGGCGACGAAGTCGTTGCGCAGCACGCGTGACGGGAACCGCTCCGCCCACGGCAGATGACGGACGATGTCGTACACCCGGGTGCTGGTGGTGTCGGTCTCGCGGGCCGCGACCAGCGCGCGGCGTCCGGCGTCGCTCGTCAGCGCCTCCACTGACGCCGACAGGCAGGTGCCCAGCCAGGCTCCGCTGGCCCCGGCGGCCAGCACCGCGGCGAGGCTGCGCGGCGACGCGATGCCACCGGCGGCCAGCACCGGCACCGACACCACATCCAACACCGCGTCGAGTAGCGGCAGCGTGCCGATCGTCGCATCCCCATGGCCGCCACCCTCGCTGCCGCGGGCCACGATCAGGTCGATCCCGGCGTCTTCCGCTCTGCGTGCCTCGGCCCCGTTGTAAACCTGTGTGGCAGCAAGGATTCCGGCGTCGTGAACGCGGCTCACCCAAGACAGATCGGTGCCGAAGCTGACCGAGATCAGCACCGGCTGCGCGGCGAGCGCAGCCTCGAAAAGGCCCACCTCTTTCCGCATCACCCAGTCCACCAGGCCGATTCCGAACGTCCCTGTCACATGCGGTAGTTCGGCGTGCAACAACGACGTCGACCCGGCGGTGCCCATGCCGACCATGCCCAGTCCACCGGCGGCGCTGACCCCGGCAGCCAACCGTCCACCGGCTACGCCTCCCATGGGGGCGTTGACGATGGGCACGCGCAGGCCCATCGCCCGAGACCAGGGCGTCGACAGCATCGGGCTAAACCGAAGGGAGGCTTTTGAAGACGGTCAGCATGACCACCGAATCGTCCACCGCCTGCAGGGAATGCCGTTGCGGAGGGATGACCACGTAGTCGCCGGTTTTGCCATCCCAACTGTCGTCACCGGCGGTGAGATGCACATGTCCTTGCAAGACCTGCAGCGATGCCTGCCCGGGACTGTCGTGTTCGGAGAGTTCATGTCCGGCGAGCAACGCCACCACGGTCTGCCGCAATTCGTGGGTGTGTCCCCCATGCAGTGTGTGCGAAGCGCGACCACTGTTTGCCTGTCGCGCCTGGTTGAGTTGTTCTGCGGCCAGGCTGGTCAGCGAAACGGAGTCCATCATCAGTCCTTTGGTCGGCCGGGACTCTTCGGAAGTCCCTCAGTTGGATAGTAGAAGAACTCCGGCAGCGGCCAAGGCCAGCACCTTGATCACCTCAAGACCGACGTAGACGTAATGGCCCCGTGAGCGTGGTGCATCCAAGCCGGCCAGCACCTGATCGGAACGGTGGGTCAGCCGCGGCCGCACCACCACGATCTGCAGAGCCAGTACCACGAAGGCCACGACCGATGCCGTTATGACGCCGGCCGAGGGCGGGCACGCGATGCTGGTCGCCGCGATGACGATCGCGAAAACGACCTCGACAGAGTTGAGCGCACGAAAGACGAGGCGGCCGATGCCGAGACCGATCCGCAGCGTGACGTTGGGTGCGCGGAATTTCAGCGGCGCCTCCAGAAATGAAATGGCCAGCACCATGCCGAGCCAGACGAAGACGACCGCGGCCTCGACGGCCCGCGCGGGACTCACTTCAACGGCCCGTTACCGCGAATCACATTGCCCGTCAGCTTCATCGAGCACTCGCTGCGCGACACGGAACGCGGCATTGGCGTCCGGCACGCCGCAGTACACAGCCGCCTGCAGCAGCACTTCTTTGATCTCCTCACTCGTCAATCCGTTGCGCAGTGCGCCTCGGAGGTGCACCGCGAGCTCGTCGTGGTGCCCGCGGGCGATGAGCGCTGTCAGCGTGATCACCGAACGACTCCGGCGATCCAGGCCGGGCCGCGTCCAGATTGTGCCCCAAGCGAATTCGGTGACGATCTGCTGGAAGTCCCGGGTGAAATCGGTGACCTTGGCGTTCGCCTGCTCGACATAGCTGTCACCGAGCACTTCGCGGCGAACAGCCATGCCCTCGTCGTAACGGCCACTAGTAGTCATGCGGTTCCCGATCTGACCTGGTAATCAGCCGCGACGCGGGCTGAGGTGCCGACGGCCTGCTGCGCCGTTGTTCGCATGACGGAAAGGTACCGCCGCCGTAACTTGCTGTGAAAGGTCGGGCATCCTTGAGCCATGACCGTGGATGCGCTCCTGCAGTCGATCCCCCCGCTGGCTGTGTACGGCATGGTGGGCGCCGTAGTCGGCGTGGAGAGCCTGGGCATTCCGCTGCCCGGCGAAATCGTTCTGGTCAGCGCGGCGCTGCTGTCGTCGCGGCACGAGCTGGCCGTCAATCCGGTCGGTGTCGGCGCTGCCGCCGTGATCGGCGCCGTCATCGGCGACTCGACCGGCTATGCCATTGGCCGCCGCCTGGGCCTGCCGCTGTTCGATCGGCTCGGTCGGCGCTTCCCGCATCATTTCGGACCCGGACATGTGATGTTCGCTGAACGACTGTTTGACCGCTGGGGTGCGCGGGCGGTTTTCTTCGGACGTTTCATCGCGCTGCTACGGATATTCGCCGGGCCCTTAGCCGGGGCACTGAAAATGCGCTACGCAAGGTTCCTAGTCGCAAACGTGTCGGGCGCTCTGTGTTGGGCGGGCGGCACCACCGCGTTGGTGTACTACGCGGGCATAGCCGCTGAACGCTGGCTGACTCGATTTTCTTGGATCGCTTTACTTCTGGCCGTCGTGTGCGGGGCGATTGCCGCGATCCTGCTGCGAGACCGCACATCCCGCGCGATTGCCGACCTCGAGGCCGAGCACGCCGACGAATCCGACCCCACCGCCGCATGAACGCCGTCGGGACCGGAAAACGGCCCACACATTTCGTGATCGTCGTCGATGCTGCCCACTCATGGCATACCAAAGGATCCATTACTCTTTTCAATATCGGACAAAAAATCCGCCGGTAATTGCGCATCTACGTTTCTAGATTTGCTAAACAGCTAGCTGCGGTGCCGTAACCGCAGCCGCACCCCAGACCGTCGCGTTACGCGGTACTGACCTGTCCGATTGAAAATCGTTGCGCACCTGCAGGTTTGCCGATTTAAGGAGTGGTCGTGTTGATTCCGGCCACACGCATAATCCCGATATTTACGCACGGGATCCCCCGATAAAAGTTCGCTCATTAGATCCCGGTTCGCGGTGTTCTCACCCAATTCTCAGGTGGTTTCACGTAGACAAAGACGATGCCGTTCTGTTATAAAGGTTATATCTCCTAACTGAACGTCAGTCTTAAGCTTCTAGGGCCGGCTTCCCTATCGAGGCGCGGAGCGCCTTCGGATCTGGAGCACCAAATGAGCACTTTTGCTATCGCCGACCCTTCTTTCCATCCCCTGATGCTGAGCAGTCGGCTGATTTCTGAACTGGCGCAAGCACGGAGCACCCTGCGGGCCACAACTGAACGCTTCGACTTGGCCGTGATAGTCAGCGCCGGCGGTGAACTGGACGCATCTAACGACGCCGTCTGGCGACGCCTGCTGAGCGAGGCCGCCGCGGCCGCCGCTCCCCCCGGACCGCTCGTGGTGGACATCAGCGGCCTGGACTTCATGGGGTGCTGTGCATACGCCGCGCTCGCCGAGGAGGCAGAGCGCTGTCGTGATCGCGGAGTCGAGATGCGGCTGGTGAGCAACCAGCCGGTCGTCTCCCGCATCCTGAAGGCGTGTGGTCTCAGCGAGACGCTGCCCGTCGACGTCAGCGTGGACGCCGCACTGTCGATGTGCATCCTCGTCGACTGACCCGCGTTCGCCGGCTGGCTGACACTGCGCTGGGCTAGAGGATCTCCCCGCACATCCTTAGGTCGGAAGTCCGAAGAGCTGTACCACCCCGTGATCGCGACCGGCTGTGTAACCACCGTCGACGGCGATTGCCTGGCCGCTGACGAAGGACGCATCGGTCGACACCAGGAAAGCCGCCATCGCGGCGATCTCCTCCGCGCGGCCCATTCGCTGCAGGGCGTGCTCCTCGGTGACCGAGGCCCGCGGTCCTTCCATCCCGGGCAAGCCGAAAACGCTTTCGGTTAATGGCGTTTCGATGAAGCCGGGGCAGATCGCGTTGGCCCGGATACCACTCGGGCCGTAGTCGAGCGCGATGTTCTTGGTGAGCATCACGACACCACCTTTGGCGGCGTTGTAGACGCTGCCACCCGCGGTACCTTCCAGGCCCTCGATGCTGGCCAACGTCACGATCGAACCCCGTTCGCCATCGACCCGGGGTTGTTCGATCATTCTGGCCAGGGCCGCTTTGGCGACGAGAAAGGTACCGGTGAGGTTGATCGCGATCACCCGTTCCCATTCGGCGCGGTCCAGCAGATGCACCGGGCCTCCGCCGGCAACCCCGGCGGCGTGCACCACGCCGTCGAGCCGGTCCGTCACAGCGGTGAACACGGCACCGATTGCGGCCTCGTCAGTGATGTCGGCAGCCACGAACCGGAAGTCGGGGCCAAGATCAGGAGGGGCAGCC
>Ga0209113_1000207_pt1 | contig 10119 bp, 16 predicted proteins | sample TexAe_RefH0_O1_FD_187951 | JGI IMG/M metagenome (GOLD analysis project Ga0209113, IMG submission 187951) | Forest soil microbial communities from Davy Crockett National Forest, Groveton, Texas, USA - Texas A ecozone_RefH0_O1 (SPAdes) (version 2) | ecosystem: Environmental > Terrestrial > Soil >... | reverse complement strand
CGGAAAGTCAAAGTCAAGAATAATCTCGTTATGTTTAATTTTATCAAAAGCAGGATCTTCTTGGCGTGCGAAAAGGAAGATGTCGTTTTCTGGAAACATCTTTTTGTATTGCATTGCATATTTAGCTGATATTGTTGATTTACCACATCCTGCCTCACCTGCAATAAATATTCTTTCTGTATTTGCTGCTGGGAGGGTTTCTATTGATTCGTCGGGGTTAAGATGATACTCGTTAAAATTAGATTTTTGAGATTGTGAGTGAGGTGTGGATTGGTCAAGGATACTGTAAACTTGACGTAAAGACATTGAATTAAGGGAAGCCATTACTTGTTGTAATGTTGTTTGATCTAACTTTTCATCTAATATTGATGATTGTTGAGCAGGTGGTTGATCTTCCACTTCAGTATCTGAAAGATAAACATAGCTTTGGCCTCGAGGATCTTGTATTACAGCTATAGGATGAGTTTTGTTATCGTCAAAGGTAAATGACATTTAAATAAGTTAATGTATTTAACTTATTTTCTGTTTTAGGAGATTTATTTATACTCTCCGAAGCTAATTTTCTACCTTCGCCTACTTACGTGTCTTGGCGGAACGGTCATCCTCCTGAGTCTTTCGGCTGCTTCTTCTTCAGGTGTCATATTTCCCCTTGTGATTGGTGCTAATCCAAGTTCAGAAGCATATTGTCTTGCTGATAAACCTTTCTTCTGTTCACGTTTAAGTCTTTGGTGTTCTCTACTAACATCAATTTTAGCGCCACAATAAAGATTGTGAATTTCCGAGAGGGAAGTAACACCGCTAGATCTAGCTGTAGATACCGCTATTTGAGCGGCTCTTGCAGAGTTAGCTCTTCTAGTTCTGGCAGCTTCAGCACCTCGTGCTTTGGCTTCAGCTGAACCTTTTGGGGCAGTGTTCATCTTAGATGGATCATAATTACGTCTTGCTTTGTCCACTCTTATCTGATATTTGCCATCTGTTGCATAAAGTTCTGCTTTTAATGCTTTAGGTAAGCCGCCTCCCGTTATAGCCCCTCCTACTAATCCATAACCCATACTTCTACCGCATCCCCCTGATGCTTGCATAAGATTCATCATTTCTGGCCTGAGCATTACCTTTATATTATAAGGTAATTAGTCTTGGATAATATCAGTTAGGTTCGCTATCGCCTTAGAAAGATGCTTAAAGATAATTAGGAGATCAGGAATGTGAGGATTGGGATTCCTGTTATATCTTATATGCTCTACTTGAGGTGAATTTTTGTAGTTATCTAATTCTTCTTCTAAGTTACGAATACGAGACAGAAGTTCCATATCTTTGGCTAATGGATCAAATGAAGGCTGACGTTGCGCGTTAACATGTTGAAGAATTTGGTCGGGTGTGAGAATTTGAATTGGAGGAGGTTCTTTAATTTCTGAAGCTCTGTAGAATTCTGAACGATGAGCCACTATGGGCTGTTTGCCTTCTTTTACTTCTTTCCTCGTTATTGCTATTTGATGTGCTGCACAATAAATATTACCGTCGAAGGCATTAGCCTCACAAGGCTTTCCTTTTCTAGAGCCATGTGATATAGGCCATATACATTTGTTAGGAGGTATATCATCATGTCTCGCGGGCTCTGTCGATAACATATTAGTTTTAGATTCTTGTTCAACTATCTCTAGTTTGTCCATTTAATAGATATTTTTATTTGATTATTCATCAGTTATTTGTTTAATCTTGTTAAGTCTCTGGTTGTTGGATATCCGTTAAAAAGTGCCTAGTACCTTATGATGGCTAGAGACGATCGCGGGCGATATTACGCGAGGAAGAAAAGTGCCTGAGGAAAGTGCCTATAATTTTACGAGCAAAAATTATATCCTGGAGAGTTTTTGAACTTTGTTAACGAAAATATGGCCTGGGATGAAAAATATCGTTTTATATTCTTATATGAAAACGATATTCTGGGCTAAAAATAGGATTTTTTGGAGTATTAAGATAGCGGATATGTTGATGTTTTGTATTGTAAAAAATATGGTTTTCGCTATTTTTAGGATTTTAAAAGGGTTTTAAACTTGAATTAACGAAAATTCCCCTTCCTCAGATTCTGACTCTTCGTGTTGTTTATCAATGTACTCTTGTAAGATACGTTCTTGATTGTAATTTTTTATTAGCTTAGCTTGAAAGTTAGAACGTTTAAAACCTGGTATTTGTCTAAGGTTTTTGTTAATAAACTCATTGACTTTCCAAAAATCCATCATAGCTAAACCTGTTGTACGGGCTACTAGTCTACCATGAAGATGAATTTTGTGATATTTTTTACCTGTTTCTATTTTGTGATATTGCTTCATCTCTATAAAACGAGAACCTGGCCTGCCATAAAAGAATTCTGAGCCATGTGAAGTTATATATCTCCATACTGCATTTAAGGCTTGTCTAAGTCCGGGAAGATTTGTGTTTGTATTAATCGTAACAAAGAAAGCGTTATCCCAAATAGCTAGAGGATCAACGCCTCTTGGCGGTTTTGGTAACGGTTGGGGTAATGGTCGTGGCATTTATCTATATTTCTATAGATAAATTATAATTATTTTTTTACTTGTGATATTCAAGCTGAGCTAATTGTGGGCCTGTCAGCATTGCACCTCCCTTAACTCTACCTAAACCTTTACCGTAAGCCTGTAGGACTGCTTCTCCTGCATTTTGTACTACTCCTGGCAATACAGACTTAATAGCTCTAAAGACTCCTGGTCCTGCTCTTGAGATGAAGGCTTTCACGTCGTCCCAAAACGCACCCCCCAGAATATTCTTAGAAGGCATATGCGAGATAGGAACCATTTGGTCTACAGATTTGTAGTCTGCAGTTGTAACAATACCAGTAGAAAACTGGATATTGCCGTTGTTGATATTCATAACGCCCTCTTCACAAATTAGGATATTAACGGAAGCTGTAGGAATGTTACCACCTGTTATATTAGTTGCTGTAACAGTAACTTGAAGAGTGTGTTTGCCTGTAACACCTGGAGCCTGTCCGTCAACAAGTGGAATATCAAGACCGAAATTACAGCAAAGAATAGAACCAAGACCAGAGGGCAATGTTGCACCTGGCGTACTGGGATCTGGGACTCTACAACCGTTCCATTGATTCCAAGTAATATTACAGCCATTTCGAACTGACATTTGATAGAGATCTTGGGAAGTAGCATCATTTAGAATAGAAGCTACGGTATCCCATCGAATAGCAATGTTATCAATTCGAAAACCCGTTGTGTCTGTTTTAGTCATATCCTGTAGAAAATCAGCTTTTTCTACCCAAATATACATTCTGGCGGGCACTGAATCAAGTTGGATAGTTTGAGAGTTCTGTCGAATTTGAACTCCTGCATTGGCTCCACCTACTGTCTGTTGGTAGTAAGTAGGATTTACCCAAGAGTAATAGATGTTTCTAGGTAAAAATTGGTCAGGAGGAGGAGAAATGTAAGACAAGAAAAGAGTACCAGAAGTAATGGCGACTTGTGCTCCTGTAATTGTTCCTGCACCTACTGCAGTAGAATGAGACCACATAGAACCAGCAGCACCTGCAATAGCTGAGTTACCTCTTCCTCCCAATTGTGCAGAGACATTGAAGTTGCGAATACCTTGTAAGGAAACTGGTTCATCGTTCTGATCCCAAGCAAATGGTGAAAGCCAAAATGGTTCAGTAATGTTGAAGGTAACAGTTGCAGTATCATTAGCACCTAGTGAGGTGTTTGATGTTACTGTGATTCCGGTAAAAGCACCCCTAGGATCATATTGTTGAGTTCCATACACATTAAGAGGATCAAGATAGGAACCAAAAAGATCTGAATACTCTAGGGACATGTCTGGAGAAGCAGGGGACATTGAAAGATCAAGATTTTGGTCTTTGTATGTTCTTTGAAATCTTTGAAAGATACGAGAATAAAGACCAAGGTTCTGGGTAATGGCGTTATTGTTAAGTGTCACATTAAAGTTCTGAAAAAGTTGTGAGAGGGGTAAGCAACGGAGAGCATCAAAATTGGCATTACCAACTGAAACGCCTGCAGCAGCGTTGTAGCCACGGCATTGTAATAGTGTTTGGCCTGCACCAGCTGAAGCTCCCTGAAATGTGATTGTACCTGTTAGATTTACATAACATCTTCTATTTACATAAGTAGATTCATCTGGAACTGTTGCATTCCAGTTCAGCTGTGTAGCCGCACCTGGAGTACCTTGTAGTGGAAATTGCCAATAGTTAGCTCTATTTCCAGATTTTAGAATTGCATACATCTTATTATGCAAGTTATTTATATCTATACGCGGGTCAATAGATGAGACAAACTGAATACCATCTCTGAGGGACATCCTTTAGAGATTAGTGTTGGAGGTCAAAAAAAAATCTATTTTTTCTTTTCAAACAATACCTTCATAGAGAAGGATCCACCTGGAGGTAGTAATAATTCAAATAATCTATTATCATAAGTCGTAAAATATGCTTTTGTATCTATGGCAGTTAAAGGAGTATTTGAAGTAAAGCAAAAGCGTCTATATTCAGCTGTAGGATAATAAACAAAAGAAGAATCTCTAGGTTTAGAATCTTCACGTGTTAGAATAAAGTCCGTGATAATAGGAAGAAAATTTGTTTGAGTTTGGCCTCCTTGTACCGTATTGCCGTTAATAGGTGTAAATTCTGGAACTATGGGGAGTTGATTAGTTGTGAAAAGAATAGAACGAATATCTGAAAAAGAAGAGAGTTGTACATATTCTTGTGACACCTGTAAAAGATCACCTGTAAGTGTTGAGAGTGCAAAAGGGTAAGTTGAACGAGGTGCTGGTGGTAAAAGAGGAGCATAACTCTTAACTGCTATTTGATAATCTTGTCCATTAGGCTGAGGAGGAACAGCGCGAATGTTGGCTGGAAGATTAAGAATATCTTGGAGTGGAGAGTTAAACCAAATAAGGTTAGGTGTGACATTGCTGTCTAACCATCCTGAATCCAAATACATTGAAATAAGACCAGAAGTGGGGTCTAACGAGAAAAAAGGTGGATTTACACCGGGTGCTGCGGGAAAAGCTAACTTCATCGCTGTGAACGAGATTTCTGAAGCTTCATTAAGATCTGAGAGGAAGAGATTAAAATCAAATATTCCTCTTTTAGCTTCATCTGCTGTAATACTAACAAAAGATTGGAAAGGGGTATTGTTATAAGTTAATGTTATAGACATATTAGTAGTTAGTGGAAAAAGAGGATCTGGAATAGTTGGTAGAAAAAGAGGCCAATTAGCATCTACAGTAAATCTGGTAATAGAACCATAATATTCTGAAGGATTATCTACTATTGGCCTTTGATTCCTGTTGAATACTTGGGCTGGGATATTGAACGATTGATCATTGTAAAGAGTGAGATCGTAGTATTGTATGTCTACCATTTATAAAAAGGTTTAGATGGAAGTACCATTATCAGATTCGGACATGATGAGATATGTTAAAAGCGTAGTTTTATATAATGAATTAGCTAATAAAACCGCTGATGAAGTCATGCGAATGATGCCTATAGCTTTATTATATCAAGAAGAAATGAAGAAAGGTCATTGGACATTACTACATAGAACTAGTGAAGGCATAGAGCATTTTGATCCTTATGGGATTATTGTAGATAGAGAATTTAGGGAATTAGGATGGCAACAGCCACATTATTTAGCTAAGCTGTTGAGAGAAATGAGCGAGAAAGGAGAAGTTATAAACTATAACCAATATCCATTTCAGAGTAGAGGTGAAGGTATAAATACTTGTGGTAGATGGTGTATATTAAGGCAACAATTTAGTAAATGGGGTATAAAAAAATTTAAGGATGTTGTAGTAAAAATGTGTAAAGAAGCTGGAGTAGAACCTGATAGATTTGTTGTTGATTGTTTTCAAAAGTGAATTTATTTAGGTATTTTAATGCAGTTTTAAATGAACCCTCGAAGTAGAATACATAAATGTGTTGTATGTGGAGAGGAAGATGAAGAAAAATTTTATAAAAGTCAAAAATCATTGTGTAAAAGACATAAGTTTTGGAATAATCGACCTGAAGTAAAGGCAAAAATATCAAGAGGATATTTTTGTTTGGTATGTGGTCAAGAAGAAGAAACAGAATTTCATAAATATAGAAAGAATTTATGTATAGATCACCATAACTATAATATGAAGAATGGAGGATTACTTGAACGGCCACCTGTTAAAACATTGAAAGAAGAAGGTAAATACTCAAGTGATGGTGAAGAAAATGATGTGGCTGTCGAAGAAGAAATAAAACATCCTAGGATTGCACCAAGAAGAACAGTTATTGGTAGAGTAGTTGGTGGCGATTAAATGAATTAATAAACTAATATTAGATATTAGTTTATTTTGAGTGATTAACAGGCTACTACTTCTAAGACAGATAGAATATTAAAACGACAACATAATAAACCTGTATTGGGAGCTAATGTTGTTGGTTGAGAAGTGGTGGGTGCTTTAGTTGGTTGAAGAGTTGTTGGTTGAGAAGTGGTTGGCAATCGAGTAGGAGAAACTGTTGATGGAGATAGTGAAGTTGGTGATTTTGTAGGTGCTTGTGTTGGAGATTTGGTAGGTGTTTGAGTGGGTTTTTTAGTTGGAGATTGTGTTGGGGCTCTAGTAGGAGTTTTAGTAGTAGGAGATGTAGTTGGAGTTATTGTAGGTAATTTAGTAGGAGCTTTAGTAGTTGGATTATAAGTTACAGGTGATTTAGTTGTAGGAAACTGTGTGGGAAATGAAGTTGAAGGTGAAATAGTAGTAGGAAATTGTGTTGGAGCTGCTGTAGTAGGATTATGAGTTATAGGTGATTTAGTAGTTGGCGATAATGTTGTAGGAGATTTGGTTGATGGAGATCTAGTAGTGGGTGAATGAGATGTAGGACTAGATGTTGATATTGCTTGACTAATAAAGAGTAATAATAAAAACATTTTACTATTATTATGTTAATTTAGCCTTAAATCAGTTCTCGATCCATACAAGAAAGAGGTGCATATTTCTGATAGAATAAATTAGTTGGGGGTATCTGACAAGTGCAGAGGCAGCATGTTTCATATCCTGATCTGTTGATCGTTCCTTCAGGAGGCTTTTTGTAGTGATAATAGCAAAGAAGATTATTGTCTGAAGAACAAAAAAAGCTTTTATGAGTATGTTGTATAGTCAAATATAAATATTGTTTACAATATTTACACTTTATTATTATAGTTCTTGTACCAGAAAAGGGATCAATTGGGATACTTGTTAAATCGCTGTATGAATATCTACCTGTATCGTCTAGATGAAAGATAAATGTAACAGCTGTATCATGATAAGCTAAAAGTTTTCCTTTTTTCTTCAGTTTATTTTTCTGTTTGTCAAGAAAGTGTGATATTCTTGAAGTGATAATGGGAATTGGGTTAGGATTTTTTTGTTTAAGAGCTTTGAAAAGATTTATTTTTGATATAGGGTCTAGAAAAGAAAGAGTTATATCTTTTGTCACTTGATGAAGTTTGAGGAAAGACATTTAGATACAAAAAGTAGTGATTAAGTAAGCTATATCATTTGAGAAAAAGTTTTTAAGATTTTGATAAAATTCTTTAAACTCTATTTTTCTATATTCATTGTAAGAGTGTCTATATATTTTCATTGCTTTTTTCTTATGATTCCTAAATTTACCTGGATAACAAATACCTTGCCGAAGATTTCGAAGAACAGGTAAATTATGTTCTATGCAAAACATCAAATAATGATTCGGTAAGTCACGCCATAAAGCAAGTTCTAATTTATTAAGATATCTATCACGTATTCTTCTGGTTTGATATTGGAGGAATCGATCAGTAGGATGTGTAATTGTTAAAGAGTTTAAAGATGCCCTTGCTCCTCTTAAGGAATCTTTCAACTTTTTTACAATTAGTTCTCTTATATATAATTCTTTTCTTTTTTCTTCGGCCTTGCGAGCCTCTCTAGCTATTATCATCTCCTCAATGAATTCCAGTTCTTTTCTCTTAAATTCCAGTTCTTTTCTCTCTTCCTCTGCCATATCTATTATACGCCAAAATTTACCATCAAAAACAACTTTGCAGGATGACATTAGTTTAAGAAATAAACTAATGTAAGTTTCTAAGATCAATTATTCTCTCTTTGCTCCTTTCATGTATTCTAGATAATTAGGTGAAGTGAAATCTTTATAGTTAGGACAATTTGGATAATTGGGATTGTTATCTCTACCTTGACGTATGCAATCAAAACAATAATCTTTGCCCAAAGATTGGGTAACTATTGTATCTTGTACTCCACAGAAAGAGCATGTAAAATGCTCACGTTTTCCTACATCGGGTTCTTCTTCTTTCTTATGTTCTTTTTTCTCACTAATATCTTTCAAAGCTTTAAGTCTTTCCATTCTTCGAATATAACTTTCACCTGCATTTTGGGCTATCTCTATGAATGCAGTTGTTATTACTTCGTCTGGAAGAGAGTTTATTAAATTGTCCATCTCTTGTTTAGCGTCCATCTTTAAGGATTGGACTAATGAATAGGTTTAAGCTCATTTCTATAAAAATGGCTCCCTTCTTTTACCAAAACTTCAAAAGCCAATATAAATGTCTTTGTAAAAATCCACCAACATATTAGTGATACTATGGGTCCTTCAAAACTTATCACAATGTCCATCTTTAAGGATTAAATTAAAGAGTTATCCAAAAGTCAATTATTTTCATTAAGATTTATCTCAGCTTCTCTGTAGTACTTTTCTGCTAGGAAAGCTATCTTTAATGCAGCTTTTTCGCACTCTTCTGATGTGTTATATCCTTCTTTTGATTTTCTTTGAAATTCTCTAAATCTCAACATATCTTCATTGTTTGGTTTAATGTTATTTAACATATTTTCAAACATATCATCAATAAGTTTATCCATCTTCTCTTTGTTATCTGTCATGTTTAAGAATTAAATTAGGGAGTTATTCGAATTTCAATTCTGGTCCTTGAATATATATCCCCTGTTGAGATGTACCATATCTGGCCTCTTTCTTTTTTGCCTTATTACTGACACCAGAATCTATCAGAGTCTCATTTGGCTGTTTAACTGCATTTTTACATATTTCACATACTTTCTTATGGAGTGTTAACAATCCTTTATTTGGTTTTGCATAATTGGAAGTTACTACTTTTCCACAGGGCAGGAATGCTTCTCTGCTGTTATGTTTTTGGGTTTTGATATAATCACCACTGCTGACAAAGACGGTCATGTTTAAGAATTAAATTAAGAGAAATTTCTAAAATCAATTATATTTTTTATTAAGATATAACAGGGCCTGTAGATGATTGTCGTACGTACGACAATAAAAAAGTTGAGTAGTTTATGTTTAACATGAAAACATAAAGAATTGAGTTTTGAACTGTAAGTTATTTTAATTCTTAAAGATAGATGTCTGAAGCTTTGAAATGGTTTAATGCTAACTACGAATTTAGACATATAGATGAATACATCCCAAGTAAGATATATAAAGGTTCTAAAAAGATATATTGGTATCCTTCTATTGGATATCTAACACAAGAAAAAATTGAAGAAATAGCTAAATTTTATTATGAGTATGCACATAGAAAATATTGATTTTTAAATTGTAAGTTAGTTTAATTTCTAAACATGACTGAATGGAAGGATATTTACGGTTTTCTTATTAGTTTGGCAGGTTTGCTTTTAATTTGGATTTGCTGTTTGTGTTGTGCTTGTCTTGATGACAGACTAAATGAAAATAGAAAAATTGAGGTTAGAGATATTGTTTAGTTTAAATCGTAAACATGGCTGACATTACTGAATACGAAAAGTATCTAAAAGGATTTGAGGAGTTATATTACGAAAAGGGCGATGATGAAAAGAGCGAGCAAAGTGAAGAAGATGTAAGTGATGAAAATATACATCTCATTGTAGATGCATATGATACTTGGATTAGTATATCTAGAAATGCTAAAATGGCAGAAGCTGTTAAGGAATATATGAGAATCTTAATCAAAACAACTGAAGTACAACTTGGCGGTGATTTGAAATGGAGTAGAACGATGAGAGATGAAGTAGAAAGGATAATGAAAGAGAAAAAGGGGAAAAATAAGAGTAGTTAGATATCAAAGCCCATATTACGAG
>Ga0209113_1000206_pt1 | contig 10214 bp, 9 predicted proteins | sample TexAe_RefH0_O1_FD_187951 | JGI IMG/M metagenome (GOLD analysis project Ga0209113, IMG submission 187951) | Forest soil microbial communities from Davy Crockett National Forest, Groveton, Texas, USA - Texas A ecozone_RefH0_O1 (SPAdes) (version 2) | ecosystem: Environmental > Terrestrial > Soil >... | reverse complement strand
AAAGCCAGTACGCTAGAGTCTCCAGCGATCCGCGCCGATGCGCCGCGGACACCAGGTAGTCCCCTGTAGCTCAATTGGCAGAGCATTCGGCTGTTAACCGAAGGGTTGGTGGTTCGAGTCCACCCGGGGGAGCAAGTACCTCTAGCGCCCGCCGAAGCCCGGAAACGGCGAAGCACTCTTGGTCGGCGTGCTGGACTTGTTCAGGTAATCCGGACAGTAGGCGCTCGATGCCAGCGCCGCGAACTTCATCGCGCCGCCGGAGTTCAAACCCGGATTGAGCATGCTCAACTTGTCGACGACGTCCTTTTCCGACGTGCCCGAGTTCATCAGGTCGCAGGCCATCCTCCCGGCCGCGATGGCGCTCGAGCCATTGCTGTAGCTCATGCCGGCTTTGTTGAGTGAGTCGAGGAACGTCGCGTCAGCGGCCGGATTGTCCGGCACGCTCGGCGGCGGCGGGTCGGCCAGCGCCGGCACGGCCAGACCGACCATGGTGGCCACGGCGGCAAGTGCAAGAGACAGTCGCATCGGCTCATTGTCGGCCAGATCTGCCGGGTTGTCCTGTTAAGAATTCTGGCCGCGGGCCCGGAGTCGGGGTTGGATGGGTGTGTGACAACACTGGAGTCGCGATCCGAGGCGGTGGCGGAAAGCTCGATCACCTGGGCCGATGGCGTGTTGCTGGCCATTGACCAGCGCCTGCTGCCGGGCGAGCTGCGCTGGCTGCGGATCGCAGGCGTCGACGAGCTCATCGACGCGATCAAGACCCTGGCCATCCGGGGTGCGCCGGCACTGGGGGTAGCCGGCGCGTTCGGTGTGGCGCTGGCGGCATACGCCCACGTCGGCGACCCCGACGCGACGGCGTCGGAAGCCGCCCGGATCGCATCGGCGCGGCCCACCGCGGTGAATCTGGCCTGGGGTGTGCAGCGAGCGCTGGCCACGTTGCCCGCGGGCCCGGATGCCGTGCTCGCCGAGGCCCAGCAGATGCTGGCCGAGGACGCACGGGTCAACCAGATGCTTGCCACCCATGCCGCCGACCTGGTGCAGCGGCTGTGTCCCGATCGTCCGCTGCGGGTGCTCACGCATTGCAACACCGGTCGGCTGGCCACCACCGCAGTCGGCACTGCGCTCGGGGCGCTGCGGGTGTTGCATGCGCGCGGCAAGGTCGCCGAGGTGTTGGTCGACGAGACGCGACCGCTGCTGCAGGGGGCCCGACTGACCGCGTGGGAGTTGGCCGAGGCGGGCATTGCACACCGGCTGACGATCGACTCCGCCGCGGCGTGGGCAATGGCCACCGGGCAGGTCGACTGCGTGATGGTCGGCGCGGACCGCATCGCGGCCGACGGCTCGGTCGCGAACAAAATCGGCACCTATGCGCTGGCGGTGGCGGCGCACCGGCACGGTATCCCGTTCATCGTTGTCGCGCCCGAATCGACTCGCGACATCGCGACGGCCACGGGAGGCGAGATCGTCGTCGAACAGCGAGCCGCGGCGGAAATCACTCATATCGGCGGCGTTGCCACCGCCCCGGACGGCACCGATGTCTTCAATCCCGCTTTCGATGTCACACCCCCTGACCTGGTCACCGCGGTGGTTACCGAAAACGGACCGATCGGCGAGGCGAATACCGCTGTGGGACAGCAGATTGCCGACATCGCCCGCAGCTTGTACGCGCGGGGCTGGATGCCGGGCACGGCGGGCAATATTTCGGTGCGCACCGGGCAGACCGCGGCGATCACCGGCAGCGGGCTGTCCAAGGGCGAGCTCACCGCCGACGACATGGTGACGGTGGCCGTCGCCGACTCACACCCGGTGTCGGGCAGCCGCCGTCCATCCGCGGAGACCGCGATTCACACCGCGATCTACCGGGCCACCCAGGCCAATGCCGTCGTTCACGTTCATGCGCCGCACGCGACCGCCCAAACGATCGGTTTGTCAACGACTTTGACGTTCACGGGCTACGAGCTGATCAAAGGACTGGGCACCAGCGGCACCATCAGCATTCCGGTGTTCGCCAACCACATCGATGTCGCGGGCATCGGCGAGGACATCGAGCAACATCTGAAACAACATCCGGACGCCCCGCCGGTACTGTTCATCGCCGGCCACGGGATCACCGCGTGGGGCGCCGACCTTGCGCAGGCTCGCGACCGCGTCGAATGCCTGGAAGCGATGTGCGAGTTGGCGACGCTGACCGGGCGCCGCGAGATAGGGATCGAATGACACTGCTGCAGGTGATGGCCGACACCGACGCGGAGAAGGTGCGGTTGCGCATCGACGACGCCCGCCAAATCGGCGACGAGCTTGCCACGCGGGGAATCGTCTTCGATCGCCGACCGGTTGCTTCTGACGTCGACGCGACCGAGTCGCCCGAGCGGATCTTGGCCGACCACGCCGAACAGGTCGCGGCAATCAACTCCGGGGACCGGTATCGACACATCGACGTGGCCGCGCTGCGACCCGACCACAGCGACCCCGACTGGCGCGCCACGGCGGCCGCCGCTCGCTCGAAATTTCTGGCCGAGCACCGGCACGCCGAAGACGAGGTGCGCTTCTTCGTTGCCGGACGCGCCTGCTTCTACCTGCACCTCGAGCCGGAAGTCTTTGCGGTGGTGTGTGAAAGCGGCGATCTACTGACGGTGCCAGCGGGCACCCGGCACTGGTTCGACATGGGTTCGGACCCCGAATTCGCCGCGATCCGGTTCTTCGAGCAGCCAGACGGCTGGATCGGCGACTTCACCGGCGATCCGATCGGAGAACGCTTCCCGACGCTCGACCAGCTCGTCGCGACGTGATCGCAGCGATCGTCATCGACATCGAGGGCACCACCAGCCCGACCAGTTCGGTGCGTGAGGGTCTCTACAGCTACACCCGTCACCATCTGGGCCGATGGCTGGCAGACAACGTCAGCGGACCCGCCGATTCGGTGATCGCTCAAACCCGGGAGTTATCGGCACAACCCGACGCCGGTCCGGCCGAAGTAGCGGAAATCCTCTGTGATTGGCTCGATTCCGATGTCAAAGCCGCGCCGTTGAAGACCGCCCAGGGCCTGGTTTGCGCGGCAGGCTTCCGCAGCGGTGCTTTGCACGGTGAATTTTTCGACGACGTACCGCCGGCGCTGGCGGCCTGGCGCAAAGCGGGTGTCGAACTGCATATCTACTCGTCAGGTTCGGTTCGTAACCAACAGGATTGGTTCGCCTACGCTCGCGGGGGCGATCTGGCGTCGTTGATCAGCGGTTGGTTCGACCTGGCCAATGCGGGTGCCAAGCGTGAAAGCTTCTCGTACGAAACGATTGCCAAGGCGATCGGCCTGACACCTGACCAGATCCTCTTCCTGTCCGACCATCCAGACGAACTCGACGCCGCAGCCGCGGCCGGCTGGTCGGTACTCGGCGTCGAGCGTCCCGGCGAGCCGAACAAGCCACGTCCACCGCATCGCTGGGTCGCCTCGTTCGACGAGGTCGACGTGCCCGGAGCGTAATCGGCGGCTGTTACCAGGCACATCTTGAACTCAGGCTGATTTCAAATTGCCGGTCGGCGCCGTGGGCGGGAACATAGGGTCTTGGGGGATTTGGGGAGCGGAACGGCATGATCTTTACGCAGTACTACCTCGACTGCTTGTCGCAGGCGTCGTATCTGATCGGCGACGAGACGACCGGCCGGGCAGTTGTGGTCGACCCGCGCCGCGATATCGATGAGTATCTGAACGACGCGGCTGAGCACGGCCTACGCATCGAACGCGTCGTCGAGACCCATATTCACGCCGACTTTTTGAGCGGTCATCTGGAGTTGGCGGCAGCGACCGGGGCGGTGATCTCATACGGGAAAGACGCCGATGTCGAGTTCCCGGTTGAGCCGCTGCACGACGGCCAGCGCATCTCGCTGGGTGACGTGACTCTGCAAGTTCTCGCCACTCCGGGTCACACACCCGAATCGATCTGCATCGTGGTGTACGAGCACGCCGACGACGAGGTGCCCTACGGGGTGCTGACCGGCGACACCTTGTTCGTCGGCGACGTGGGACGCCCAGACCTGTTGGCGGACAACGGCATTTCAGCGGAGACATTGGCACGATCGATGTATCAGTCGCTGCACGACAAGCTCCTGAAGCTGCCCGATGCCACTCGCGTCTTCCCCGCGCATGGGGCCGGGTCGTCGTGCGGCAAAAACCTGTCGAGTGAAACCAGCTCGACGATCGGTGAGCAGCGGCGAACCAATGACGCACTTCAAATCGTCGGGGTAGAGCGGTTTGTCGCGACACTCACCGAGGATCAGCCGCCCCGGCCGCGCTACTTCGAGTTCGACTCGGTGCGCAATCGCGAGCAGCATCCGCTGCGCGACGATAGCCCGCCGCCCTTGTTGGACATCGACGATGTCTGCAGGCACGCCGCGGTGGGGGCCATTCTGCTCGATGGTCGAGACGAGGCCGAGTATGCCCGCGGACATCTGCGTGGCGCGGTCAACGTCGGCTTGCAGGGCCGCTTCGCGGAATCCGTCGGCATTGTCGTGTCACCGGATACCGACATCATCCTGGTCGGTGATGCGGCGATTGCGCAGGAAGCCAAGACACGCCTCGCCAGAGTCGGCTTCGATCGGGTCATAGGCCAATTACGGGACTTGCCAGTTGTTTTCACGCGCTGGCACGACCTGGTCGAGACCGCTTCGCGTTTCACGCCTGCGCAACTTGCCGAACTGCTCTACACGGAGCCCGACCTCCAGTTGCTAGACGTACGCAACCCGGGGGAGACGGCCGAGGGCGTTATTCAGGGCGCGCGTGAGATTCCGCTACCGTCGCTGACCGATTCGATCGACAGTCTGGATTACCGGGCGCCGGTGGTCACGTACTGCGCCAGTGGGTACCGCTCGCTGGTGGCGGCAAGCCTGTTGCGCGCCTCGGGGTTCCATGCCGTCGCAGACCTGCTGGGCGGCTACGGCGCGTGGCAGGAATACGGCGCAGCCTAGATCGAGAAGTCCTCGCCGTGCCACACGCCGGCTTCGGGCGGCCGGATGACGCGACCGGTCTGCGGTGAGTCGCTCTGCGACTCGAGTTTGGCGACCCGGGTGAGCAATGACTGGAGGCTGACGCCGACCAGATCAGGCATCATCGAGTCGTCGTCGGTGCCCGGCTTGACGCGGCTGATTGCCTGCCCCGGCACGCCGACGACCACAGCGCTAGACGGAACTTCCTTGACCACAACGGCATTGGCGCCGATCCGGCTGTCGTCGCCAATCTTGATGGCGCCCAAGACTTTGGCGCCGGCGCCGATGGTCACCCGGTCGCCGATGGTGGGATGACGTTTGCCGGTGTCTTTGCCGCTGCCGCCGAGCGTGACGCCGTGATAGATCGTGACATCGTCGCCCACCTCGGCAGTTTCACCGATCACCACGCCGGTCGCGTGATCGATGAACAGGCCAGTACCAAGGGTGGCGCCAGGATGGATGTCGACCCCGGTCAGGATTCGGGTGACTTCGCCGACGGTGCGTGCGGCCACCTTCGCGCCGCGTCCCCACAGCCAGTGGCCGACTCGATAGCCCCAAATCGCGTGCACGCCTGGATAAGCGAAAATGACCTGCAGCGTGCTGGGGATGGCGGGATCGCGCTCCTTAGCCGCCCGTATGTCGTCGCGGAACGCATCGAGCATGGCTAATCCGCCAGATCGGAGAACAGCACGGTGCTCAAATATCTTTCTCCGGACGAGGGCAGGACCACGACCACGAGCTTGCCTTTGTTCTCGGGTCGGCGAGCGACTTGCAGTGCGGCGACTACCGCTGCGCCGGAAGAGATCCCGACCAGCAGTCCTTCTTCCGTGGCCAAGCGGCGAGCCAGTTCGAGAGCTTCCTCGTTGCCGACCTGGATGATCTCGTCGACGACGTCTTCGTCGTAGACCGGCGGAATGAACCCGGCTCCGATGCCCTGAATCGGGTGCGGCCCCTTCTGCCCGCCGGACAGCACCGGCGAAGCAGCCGGCTCGACCGCGATCACCTTCACGTCCGGCTTGCGCTCCTTCAGCACCTGTCCGACACCGGTGATGGTGCCCCCGGTGCCGACACCCGCGATGAAGATGTCAACCTTGCCGTCCGTTTGCTTCCAGACCTCTTCGGCAGTGGTGGCACGGTGGATGGCCGGGTTAGCCGGGTTCTCGAACTGTTGCGGAACGAAGTAGCGCTGGTCGCTCTTGGCCAGTTCCTCAGCCTTGGCGATCGCGCCCGGCATGCCGTCCTTGCCCGGGGTCAGAACGAGCTCGGCGCCGTACGCGCGCAACAACACTCGTCGCTCGATGCTCATGGTGTCCGGCATGGTCAACACGAGCTTGTAGCCGCGCGCCGCCGCCACCATCGCCAGCGCAATGCCGGTGTTCCCACTGGTCGGCTCGAGGATTATCGTGTCGGGCTTGATCAAACCGGCTTCTTCGGCCGCGTCGAGCATCGCGACCCCGATGCGATCCTTGACGCTGCCCCCGGGGTTGAAGTATTCGAGCTTGGCGACCACATCGGCCCCGGCACCCTCTGTTACCCGGCGCAGCCGGACCAGCGGTGTATTTCCGACTAGCTGTGTGACGTCTTCGGCAATGCTCATTTAGATTCGCTCCCACGGTCGCGGATCAAAGGTCGTCGGCCTCCCAGCTTATGTCGAACTCTATGGGTGTCTCGGTGGGGATGGCTAGCGCAACGGGGGTAAACCGTTGTCCCGCGCGGTCCAACGCCACTCCGGTCAACACACGTCCGTGCAGATCGCCCGGAGTTTTCGCGGTCACGGTCGCGGTCGACGAACCCGGCGCTCGCCGAATGTAGAAATCGGTCCGCGGCTCGACGGCATCCACGGCGTAGCCGTCCGCGTCGACGAGTTGGTGGTCATCTGAGGCGGTGAGCGTCAGCGGGGCAGTTACCTGGAACGGCCCGATCAGATCGGCGTCTGCGACAGCGTCGACGTCGACGAGTGTCGGCTCGGCGCCGGGCTTGCGGGCTGTGCGAACGGCCGCGGTCGCCCCGCTGAGCAGATAGTTGTACAAATGCACGACCTTGTCGGCGTTGCGGTAATGCCGTGCACCGGTCAACCAGAAATTGACGTGCTCGATTTTCGGTGTGCCGGTCTCGGACGTGACGATCAGCCGGTAGTAGCGGTAACCGCGTCCGCCGCGGCCGTGGCTGCTGGTCGACAGCGTGCTGCCCTCGCCGAGCGTGCGCTGATAGCGGCCCGCTTGAGCGCCGGTGGTCAGCAACGAACCCGAAACATCATGCCAGACAACGCCATTGGATGACTTTTGGAGTCGCAGCACCGCGGTGACGTCAGACCCGGAGCACACCGAATAGCCACCAAGCTGGGGTTCGCCGTCGAATTCGAACGTGGTGACCGATCCGCGGGTGCGGCGCACGGCGATCGGCACGTTGAGCGGCCGGGTGTCCAGGGCCAGCCCGTTGGTCAGGTACCAGATCGCGGCCTGGGTCGCGGCGATCGCTTCGTGCTCGCTGATGTTGGCCGGCCCGATCGGATAGCCGGCCTCGCGTAGGCGACGGCTCAGCTCGGCGGTGGGCAGCAGGGGATAGGAGTGTCGCAGGATCCAGTCGACCTCGGCCTCTTTGCCCGATGCGCGCAGATGGGACAGCTCCGACCAGGTGCCGAGCTGGTAGCGCGAGGGGTGGTGGGGCGAAACGCCGGTGAAGTCCAGCGAGTAGGCCGGCACGTTGGGATTGAGTCGAATCAGGTCGGTGCGCGCCGAAGTTCCGTCGGTGAAGACGACTTTTTCCACCGTGTGCGAATAAGTGCCGCCGCGGTAGCGGGTCAGGCGCGACAGTTCGGTGGCCGGACGGATCGCGACGCGGCTGGTGGTCGCTATCCGTCCCGCGGTGCGGTGGCTGGGATATAGAACAGTCATTGTTGCTTGAGCTTCCTGAAAGACTTTGGAGCGGTGCGCGATTCGATCTCTCCGGGCAAGCGGAGTTGATCGCCCTGAGGCGGGAAGCGCGAAGATTTCTACAGCGTCAGAAGGGCGTCAGGAAATCAACGACAACAACAGCAACAACAGATGGCGGCAAGGCAGCGCGAAGGAACGAAGCGCGACTGTGCGGCGTGTTGCATATCGCCACTATAGGGCATGATTTGACGCGGGCCCTTAGACCGCTGATCCCGCACCCCCGCCGAGATAAAAATCACGCTGAGTTTTACACTTGCCGTGGTTCAGTGCGGAGCCATTTTGGTCGGCTGGCCTGCGCGGCCGGACAACGATCAATCCTCGACGACGGAAGGACCACGATGACGTCGGCTCAGAACGAGTCACAGGCACTTGGCGATCTTGCTGCCAGGCAGCTAGCCAACGCGACAAAGACTGTTCCCCAGCTTTCCACCATCACCCCCCGCTGGCTGCTCCACCTGCTGAGCTGGGTCCCGGTGGAGGCCGGCATCTACCGGGTCAACCGGGTCGTCAATCCCGAGCAGGTCGCGGTCAAGTCTGAAGACGGCGCCGGCAGCGAGGGACCGCTACCCGAGACCTATGTCGACTACGAGACCAACCCGCGCGAGTACACGCTGCGGACGATCGCCACGCTGCTCGACATTCACACCCGGGTTTCTGACCTGTACTCCAGCCCGCACGACCAGGTCACTCAGCAGCTGCGGCTGACCATCGAGACGATCAAGGAACGCCAGGAGTTCGAGCTGGTCAACAGCCCCGAGTACGGGTTGCTGGCGCAGGCGACTCCCGAGCAGACAATCCAGACGTTGGGTGGTCCGCCTACGCCCGATGATCTCGACGCGTTGATCACCAAGGTCTGGAAGACGCCCAGCTTCTTCCTGACCCACCCGCTCGGCGTTGCCGCGTTCGGTCGCGAAGCCACCCGTCGCGGCGTGCCGCCGGTGGTCGTCAGCCTGTTCGGCGCGCAGTTCATTACCTGGCGAGGCATCCCGATCATCCCGTCGGACAAGGTGCCGGTGGAGAAGAGCAAGACCAAGTTCATCCTGGTGCGCACCGGTGAGGAGCGCCAAGGCGTGGTGGGGCTGTTCCAGCCCGGTCTGGTCGGGGAGCAGGCGCCGGGCTTGTCGGTGCGGTTCACCGGCATCAACGAGTCGGCGATCGCCCGTTATCTGGTGACGCTGTACACCTCCTTGGCCGTGCTCACTGACGACGCCCTCGCCGTGCTCGATGGCGTTGCCGTGGACCGATTCCATGAGTACAAGTGAGCACCGCGCGGTAGACGCCGAAAGCGACTTGCCTCTCAGCTCTGCGGAACTCTCGGCGCTGGCCAGCCAGCTCTACGCGGCCAGCATCCGGCCCGGTTTCGACAGTCCGCCGCAGTCGGCGCCGGTTGCCCCGCGGGGCAACGCGCCCGACACAACGGCGGCCGCCTCGGCAGGTCAGACGGCGGCTGGCGCCGCGGATCAGTATCCGGTGCCGGTTCCGTTGCTCGGCGTCTCCGACGTCTACCTTCCTGCTCCGACATCCCCGGAACCGGAGCCGCCACCGCAAGCGGTGCCGGTAGCCCCACGGGGCAACGTGCCGGATACGACGGCAGGACCGTCACTTGCGGCGACGTCCGGCGGCATCGCGGATCCGTTCGTGCCGGCTGACCTCAGCGCATTTGCGGTGCCCACCGAAGGCATCGTCCCGACCTTGCCGGGAGTGCTGGCCGGAGGTGTGCCCACGGTTCCGGTAGCTCCCCGCGGTTCGGCGCCGTCGTGGCCAACCGGTGCGCCCTCGGTTCCCGAACTGGGGTGGACCGACACTGTGCGGGCCGTGCCGAACGCACCGGCCGGCGATGAGGGCAACTATCACTTCCTCACCGCGAACGATCCAGTGCCGCAGTTGACCGACGAGCACGAGGTGTTCGACGTCAACGCGGTGCGGGCGGACTTCCCGATCCTGAAAGAGGTCGTCAACGGCAAGCCGCTGATCTGGTTCGACAACGCGGCCACCACCCAGAAGCCGCAGGTGGTGATCGACCGGCTGGTGAAGTTCTACTCGCATGAGAACTCCAACATCCACCGTGCTGCCCACGAGTTGGCGGCACGGGCCACCGACGCCTACGAGGAGGCTCGCGACACCGTCGCCGAATTCATCGGCGCGCCTTCGTCGGAGAACATCGTGTTCGTCCGCGGCACCACCGAGGCGATCAACCTGGTGGCGCACGCGTGGGGCGGCAAGCATCTGCAACCCGGCGACGAGATCGTCATCACGCACCTGGAGCATCACGCCAATATCGTTCCCTGGCAGCTGATTTCGCAGAAG
>Ga0209113_1000205_pt1 | contig 10250 bp, 19 predicted proteins | sample TexAe_RefH0_O1_FD_187951 | JGI IMG/M metagenome (GOLD analysis project Ga0209113, IMG submission 187951) | Forest soil microbial communities from Davy Crockett National Forest, Groveton, Texas, USA - Texas A ecozone_RefH0_O1 (SPAdes) (version 2) | ecosystem: Environmental > Terrestrial > Soil >... | reverse complement strand
AGGGTCTGCGCTTCGCCATCCGCGAGGGCGGCAAAACCGTCGGCGCCGGTGTCGTCGCCAAGGTCATTGCGTAACCTAAATTTCGACGCGAAAGCGCGTCAAGTAGGGTAGTATCTGCGCCCCGTTTAAGGACGGGGTCGCTTCGACCCCGGGAATTGTGGCGCGAAGCGCCTGGAAAAGTTAAGAGAAGATCCTTATGGCCAATCAAAATATTCGAATTCGCCTGAAGGCTTTCGATCATCGCTTGATCGACAAGTCGGCTCGCGAGATAGTCGATACCGCAAAACGCACCGGCGCGACCGTCAAGGGCCCTGTGCCGTTGCCCATCAAAATGGAGCGTTTTACGGTTTTGACGGCTCCCCACGGCGATAAGGACGCCAGGGACCAGTTCGAAATCCGCACGCACAAGCGCCTGATGGACATTTTGAACCCCACGGATAAGACCGTGGACGCCCTCATGAAGCTCGAGCTTCCGGCCGGCGTGGACGTGCAAATCAAGCTGAACTAAGAGATTGTTTTGGTGCGGGGCCGCATAGGCTCCCTTGCGTGAGGCGCTTGGGATCCCTATACTCCCGCGTCCATTTTGGAGGTCAGAGCGCGTGGGCGCCGACGCCAAATTCTCAAGGGAATTTGGGGTCTGAGTGTCCAAACCGCTGATCTGTCGCAACGATGCGAGGCTCTTGAAGCTCTCGCTGTATGAGGATTGACAATGTCCATTGGTCTGGTTGGCCGCAAATGCGGCATGACCCGGGTATTCACTGACGCCGGCGTTACTGTCCCCGTGACGGTCGTCGAGGCGTTGCCGAATCGCATCTCGCAAGTCAAAAACGATAAAACCGACGGCTATCGCGCGGTCCAAGTCACCATTGGCAGCCGCCGTCCTTCGCGTATTCCGAAGGCTTTGGCAGGCCACTTCGCCAAGGCGAATGTCGCCGCCGGCTACACGTCCCAAGAGTTCCGTTTGGGCAAGGGCGAAGGCGATGATCTCGCCACCGGCGGCGAGATCAAAGTCGACATGTTCAAAGTGGGCCAGATCGTCGATGTGACGGGCACAACGGTCGGCAAGGGTTTTCAGGGCACCATGAAGCGTCATAATTTCGCGGGCGGCATGAAGACCCACGGAAACTCGGTGTCGCACCGCGCGCCCGGTTCGATCGGCCAGCGCCAGACGCCGGGCCGTGTATTCAAGGGCAAGCGCATGTCGGGACACATGGGCGGCCGCAACCGCACGATCGAGAACTTGCACATCGTTGAAGTCGACGTGGCGCGCAACCTGCTGTTGATCAGCGGTGCCGTTCCCGGCGCCGAAGGCAGCCGCGTCATCGTCAAGCCGTCGGTCAAGGCGAAAGGCCAGGCTCGACGCCAGAAGTTGATGCCGAACAAGGCTCCGACCGCTGCCAAGGGCGCTCCCGCCGCGAAGGGTGCGGCTCCCAAGGCCGGCGCAGCCAAGCCTGAGAAGAAGTAGACCTCATGAAAGTCCAGCTGAAGAACGCGAAGCCTGCCAGCGAAATTGAATTGTCGGACGCAGCTTTTGGGCGCGACTACAACGAAGCCCTGGTGCACCAAGTCGTGACTGCCTACATGGCCGCCGGCCGTGCGGGCACCAAGGCGCAGAAGACCCGCGCGGAAGTGCGCGGCGGCGGCAAGAAGCCGTGGAGCCAGAAAGGCACCGGCCAGGCGCGCGCCGGCTCGATTCGCAGCCCCATCTGGGTGGGCGGCGGCCGCGCATTCGCGGCAAAGCCCCGTGACTTCTCGCAGAAAGTGAATCGCAAAATGTACCGCGCCGCCATGCAAACCATGGTGTCGCAACTGCTGCGGGACGATCGGCTGGTAGCCGTCGAGTCCATCGAGCTTTCCGCGCCGCGCACCAAATTGTTGATCAGCAAGTTGGGCGAATTCGGGTTGAGCCGCGCGCTGATCCTGGTCGAGGCGTACGAAGAGAAATTGTTTTTAGCGGCCCGCAATATTCCGCACGTCGAAGTCATGGCCGTCTCCGCCCTCGATCCCCTGAGCCTGGTCAAGCACGACAAAGTGGTTGCCACGGTTGGCGCGCTCAAGTTGCTGGATCAGCGTCTCGGAGGTGCGGCATGAACAAAGAGCGATTGATGACGGTGTTGATTCAGCCGCACGTCTCGGAAAAGGCCGCGACCGTTGCCGAGAAGGCGAATCAATATGTGTTTCGCGTGCGCGACGATGCCTCGAAAGCTGAAGTCAAAGAAGCGGTCGAGCTGATGTTCGAGGTCAAGGTCGAGGGCGTGAACCTGCTGAACCGCCCCGGCAAGACGCGGCGCTTCAAGAATATGCCGGGCAAGCGCAATGGCTTCAAGAAGGCCTACGTGCGATTGCAGGACGGTCAGTCCATCGACTTCACCGGCACCTCGGCGAAATAGGAAAAGGGTTATGGCACTCATCAAGATGAAGCCGACCTCACCGGGTACGCGCTTCGTAGTCAAAATAGACCGCTCGCACCTGCATAAGGGCGGACCGGTCGCATCGCTCACCACCAAGAAGAATCGCACCGGCGCCCGCAATGCCGTGGGCCGTCAGACCACGCGCCACATCGGCGGCGGCCACAAGCAGCGCTACCGCTTGGTCGATTTCCTGCGCGACAAGGACGGTATTCCCGGAGTCGTCGAGCGGCTGGAATATGATCCCAACCGCACTTCGCATCTTGCGCTGGTTCTATACAAGGACGGCGAGCGCCGCTACATCCTCGCGCCGAAGGGCGTGAAGGCCGGCGATGAAATCCGTTCGGGCGCCGATGCGCCGATCAAGCCGGGCAATGCCATGCCGCTGCGGCACATCCCGGTCGGCAGCACGGTGCACAACATCGAATTGAAAGTCGGCAAGGGTGGACAGATGGCGCGCAGCGCCGGCGCTTCCGCGCAGTTCGCCGCGCGCGAAGGCGTCTATGCCAGCCTGCGTCTCAAGTCCGGCGAAATGCGCAAAGTGCACGTCGATTGCCGCGCCACCATCGGCGAAGTCGGCAACGATGAGCACAATCTGCGCGTGTTCGGCAAGGCCGGCGCGGTGCGCTGGCTGGGCGTGCGTCCGACGGTGCGCGGCGTCGTCATGAATCCGGTGGACCACCCGCACGGCGGCGGCGAAGGCAAGTCCGGACAGGGCAACCCGCATCCCGTGAGCCCATGGGGACTGCAGACCAAGGGTAAGAAGACGCGCCGCAACAAGCGCACGGACAGCATGATCGTTCAGCGCCGCAAGAACAAACGCATCTAGAGAAGGAGATATTCATTGCCTCGTTCGCTCAAGAAAGGTCCGTTTGTGGATTTGCACCTCGGGAAGAAGGTGCAGAACGCCAGCCAAAAGAACGATCGCCGTCCGATCAAGACGTGGTCTCGGCGCTCCATGGTCATTCCCGATATGGTCGGCCTGACGATAGCCGTGCACAACGGCCGCCTGCACGTGCCGGTGCTCGTGTCGGAAAACATGGTCGGCCACAAGCTCGGCGAGTTTGCGCCCACGCGCACGTTTAAAGCGCACTCCGGCGACAAGAAAGTCACGGCGGCGGAATAGAAGCTATGCAGACAAAAGCTGTACTACGTTACGCCCGTATCTCTCCGCAGAAGTGCCGGCTGGTAGTCGACACCATCCGCGGCAAGTCGGCGACCCTGGCAGTAAACACCTTGAAGTTCATGCCGAAGAAGGGCGCGAAAATCGTTCTCAAGGTGTTGGATTCGGCGATCGCGAACGCCTACAACAATTTCAACGCCGACGTCGACGATCTGAAAGTGACACGCATCGAGGTCGATCCGGCGCCGATGCTCAAGCGTTTCCACGCCCGCGCCAAGGGCCGGGGCGTGCGCATCGCCAAGCGCAACAGCCACATCCTGGTTCAAGTGTCCGACGGTAAGCGAGAAGCCTGATGGGTCAGAAAGTAAATCCGATTGGTATTCGTCTGGGCATCACGCGCGACTGGTCGTCGAAGTGGTATGCGCATTCGAAGAATTTTCCCGGAAACATCCACACCGATTTCCTGGTGCGCAAGTACCTCAATAAGAAGTTGGCTGATGCTTCTGTGAGCAACATTCACATTGAGCGCGCTGCGCGCCGTGCCAACATCACCATTCACACCGCGCGTCCCGGAATCGTGATCGGCAAGAAGGGCGAGGACATCGAAAAGCTTCGCGGCGCCGTCGCCAAGATCTTGGGCATGGGCATGAATGACGTGCGCTTGAACATTGCGGAAATCCGCAAGCCCGAGCTCGATGCCAAGCTGGTTGCCGAAGGCATTTCGCAGCAGCTGGAAAAGCGCGTGATGTTCCGCCGGGCCATGAAGCGCGCCGTGACCAACACCATGCGTTCCGGCGCCCTGGGCATCAAGGTGCGCATATCCGGCCGCTTGAACGGCTCTGAAATCGCGCGCACCGAAACCAATCGCGAGGGCCGCGTGCCGCTGCATACTTTCCGCGCCGACATCGACTATGGTCTGGCGGAAGCGCAGACGACTTATGGCGTCATCGGCATCAAGGTCTGGATCTTCAAGGGCGAAGTGTTCGACAAGCCGGCGGAAGAAGTCGTGGAAGCCGAGGCCGACGCCGCGGCAGCGGCGGCAGTAGCCAAGTCCACTGAACCTGCGGCACCGGCCGCCACCTGATCAGGTAATCAAGCATGATGCAGCCGAAGCGGACCAAGTTCCGCAAACAATTCAAGGGCAAGATCTCGGGCAGCGCGCATCGCGGCAATTCCGTGGCGTTCGGCGAGTACGGCCTGAAGGCCACCGATCGCGCGCGCATGACCGCGCGCGAAATCGAAGCGGCGCGCCGCGCGATCTCGCGCCATGTGAAGCGCGGCGGACGCATCTGGATCCGCGTGTTCCCCGATGTGCCTATCACGCAGAAGCCGTTGGAAGTGCGCATGGGCTCGGGCAAGGGCAACGTCGAGTACTGGGTGGCGAAGGTGCTCCCCGGCAAGGTGCTGTTCGAGATCGAAGGCATGACTGAGACCATCGCGCGCGAGGCGTTCCGTCTTGCCGCTGCGAAACTCTCGGTCTCCACCGCGTTCGTCAAGCGTCAGGTGCGTTCATGAAGGCTAAAGATTTGCGCGCGAAGGCGCCCAAGGATCTCGGCGAGGAGCTGCTCAAGCTGCGCCGTGAACAGTTCAACCTACGCATGGCTCGCGCGACCGGCCAGGCGGCGAAGCCGGATCAATTTTCGAAGGTGCGGCGAAACATCGCCCGTATAAAAACGGTGCTTGCCCAATCGAAGGCGGCCGGAGGTAAGGCGTAATGGCAACTGAAACAGAATCGAGCGCAGCGGCGGAAGCCGGCGCGGCGCCGGTCGCGGGCCAGCGCCTGCTGACAGGCAAGGTGGTCAGCAACAAGATGGACAAGACAATCGCCGTGTCGATCGAGCGTCTGGTCAAGCACCCGACCTACGGCAAGTACATCCGCCGCACCACGAAGTTGCTGGCGCACGACGAAAGCAATGAGTGCAAGGAAGGCGATACGGTGTCGATCAAGCCGTGCCGCCCCATGTCGCGCCGTAAATCGTGGGTCGTGGTGCGCGTCGTCGACCGCGCCCGTGCGGAATAAGGTGCCGTCATGATCCAGATGCGAACTATTTTGAACGTGGCGGACAATAGCGGCGCCAAACGCTTGATGTGCATCAAGGTGCTCGGCGGCTCGAAGCGGCGCTACGCGGCGGTCGGCGATGTGATCAAGGTCAGCGTCAAGGATGCGATCCCGCGCGGCAAGGTCAAGAAGGGAGAGGTCTATGACGCCGTCGTCGTGCGCACCAAGAGCGGCGTGCGGCGCGCGGACGGATCGCTGATCCGCTTCGACACCAACGCCGCCGTGCTTTTGACCAACAAGCTCGAGCCGATCGGCACGCGCATATTTGGACCGGTGACGCGCGAGCTGCGCAACGTGCAGTTCATGAAGATTATTTCGCTCGCGCCTGAAGTGCTCTGATAGGAATTGGCAGATGAAAAAGATTCGCAAAGGCGACACGGTGATTCTGATCGCCGGTCGGGACAAAGGCCGAAAGGGCGCTGTGATCGAGGTGCTGGCGGATGACCGCGTGCGCGTCGAGGGCCTCAACATCTCCAAGCGCCATCAGAAGCCGAATCCGCAGATGGGCGTGCAGGGCGGCATCATCGAGACCGAGGCGCCGCTGCACATCTCGAACGTGATGGTTTTCAATCCGGCCACCCAAAAGGGCGACCGCATCGGGTTCAAGTCGCTCGAGGACGGACGCAAGGTGCGCACGTTCAAGTCGAACAAAGAAATGGTCGACGCGAAGTAACGAGATATTCAAATGGCAGCAAGACTGAAGCAGATTTACAACCAGCAGATCGTGCCGGAACTCAAGAAGAAGCTTGAGCTCAAGAACACGATGGAAGTGCCGCGGATCTTGAAGATCACGGTGAACATGGGCGTGGGCGAAGCCGTGGCCGATAAGAAGGTCATGGATGCGGCTACCGCCGACATGCAAAAAATCACCGGCCAAAAGCCGGCGGTGACCAAGGCGAAGAAGTCGGTCGCGACCTTCAAGGTGCGCGACGGCCAGGCGATCGGCTGCAAGGTGACCTTGCGCGGCGACCGCATGTACGAATTTCTGGATCGGCTGGTGAGCATCGCGATTCCGCGCATCCGTGACTTTCGCGGCATCAGCACGCGTTCGTTCGACGGCCGCGGCAATTACAGCTTAGGGGTGAAAGAGCAGATCATTTTCCCCGAGATTCAGTACGACCAGATCGATCAAATCCGTGGCATGGACATCACCATCTCCACGTCGGCGCGCGATGACAAGCACGGGCGCGCGTTGTTAGAAGCCTTTAACTTTCCGTTCCGCAAGTAGGTAGCCCATGGCCAAGACGAATATGCTCATGCGCGAGAAGAAACGCCTCAAGATAGCGAAGAAATACGCTAAACGGCGCGCTGAGCTCAAAGAGCTGATCCGCGACCCGAAGACCGGGCAGGAGGCTCGCGAAGCCGCGCAAGTCGAACTGCAGAAGCAGCCGCGCGACGCGGGTGCTACCCGGCAGCGCAACCGCTGTTCCATCACGGGCCGCTCGCGCGGCGTGTACCGCAAGTTCGGACTGGCGCGCACCAAGCTGCGCGAGGCCGCGAACCGCGGCGAGATCCCCGGCCTGTCCAAGGCGAGTTGGTGAGGCGCGCACTATGAGCATGACTGATCCAATCGCTGATCTTTTGACCCGCATCCGCAATGCGCAATCCGCCGGCAAGCCGACCGTGGGCATGGGCGCCTCGAAATTGAAGGTGGCCATTCTCAAGGTGCTGAAGGCCGAGGGCTACATCGCGAATTTCGGCGTCGACAGCACCGGAGCGAAGAACACGCTGTCGATCGAATTGAAGTATCACGACGGCCGCCCGGTGATCGACCGCATCGAGCGCATCAGCCGTCCGGGACTGCGAATCTATCGCGGCAAGGACGAGTTGCCGAAGGTGCTCGGCGGTCTGGGAGTTGCCGTGGTCTCGACGCCGCAGGGCATCATGTCCGACAAACAGGCGCGCGCAGCCGGCACCGGCGGCGAAGTGCTGTTCGTCGTTCAGTAGTGGTTCTAGTAGAACGTCTGGAAATAGTCAGGGTTTAAATATGTCTCGAGTTGCAAAAATGCCGGTTGACTTGCCGCAGGGCGTCACCGCCACGATCGGTGCGGAAGCCATCACGCTGAAAGGCGCGAAGGGTTCTCTTACGCTGCCCTTGAAAGGCGGCGTCAAGGTGGTGCAGCAGGACAAACAGCTGGAAGTACAGGCGGAAACGTCGGCCGAAGGCATGAACGCCATCGCGGGCGCGACGCGCGCGCATCTGGCGAACATGGTGCAGGGCGTCACCAAGGGATACGAGAAGAAACTCGAGCTAGTGGGCGTCGGTTACCGCGCCGCGGTTCAAGGCAAGAACCTGACCCTGACCTTGGGTTATTCGCATCTGATCAATTTCGCGATCCCCGAGGGCATCACCATCGAGACGCCGAGCCAGACCGAGATCATCGTCAAGGGCATCGACCGTCAGCGCGTCGGCCAGACCTCGGCGGAGATCCGCGGCTTCAGGCCGCCGGAGCCCTACAAGGGCAAGGGCGTGAAGTATTCCGACGAAAAGATTTCGCTGAAAGAAGCGAAGAAGAAGTAATCATGAAACTAACCAAGCAAGACACACGCTTGCGCCGCGCGCTGCGCGGCCGGGTCAAGATCAAGGAATTGGCCGCGATGCGCCTGTCGGTGCATCGCACGCCGCAGCACATGTATGCGCAGATCATCGCGCCCGAGGGCGACAAGGTTCTGGTTGCCGCCTCGACCTTGCAGAAGGACGTGCGTGGGGAATTGAAGGCTACGGGCAACATCGAGGCCGCCAAGGCGGTGGGCCGCGCCATTGCGGAACGCGCAAAGGCCAAGGGCATCGAGAAGGTCGCCTTCGACCGTTCCGGTTTCATGTATCACGGTCGCGTCAAGGCGCTGGCCGAGGCCGCTCGCGAAGCCGGCCTCGAGTTCTAACTGAAGGTCTTAAGGGCAACATATGGCGAGAGTAGAAAAACCCGTCTCCGGCGATGACCTGCTCGAAAAGCTGGTCGCGGTCAACCGCGTCGCTAAGGTGGTCAAGGGCGGCAAGCAGTTCGGCTTCACCGCGCTCACCGTTGTGGGCGACGGCGCCGGGCGAGTCGGATTCGGCTACGGCAAGGCGCGAGAAGTGCCGGTCGCGATTTCCAAGGCAATGATGCAGGCCCGCAAGAGCCTGGTGACCGTGTCCTTGAAGAACGAAACCCTGTTCTACGCTGTCAAAGGCAGGCATGGGACCACCCGGGTCTATATGCAGCCAGCCGCGGACGGCACCGGCGTGATCGCCGGCGGCGGCATGCGCGCTGTATTCGAGTGCGCGGGCGTGCGCAACGTGCTTGCAAAGAGCTATGGCTCGCGCAATCCCATCAACGTGGTGCGCGCCACCATGGATGCACTGGGTAAGCTGCGAACGCCTGATGACATCGCCGCGAAGCGCGGCAAATCGGTTGAAGAGATCGTAGGTTAATCATGGCGAGCAAAGCGAAGTCGTCCAAAGGGGCTGACGAAAAGACGATCAAGGTGACGCTGATCAAGAGCGTCTACGGACAGCTGTCCAGTATCCGCAATTCGGTCAAGGGCTTAGGTCTGCGCAGAATCGGGCATAGCGTCGTGGTGGCTGATACGCCGTCCAATCGCGGCATGGTGAATGCCGCCAGTCACATGCTCAAAGTCGAGCAGGCTCTGGGGAAGGTCTGATGAGATTAAACACGATTAAGCCGGGCGCCGGCTCCAAACGAACGCGCTTGCGCGTGGGCCGCGGCGCCTCCGCCGGCCAGGGCAAGACCTGCGGCCGCGGCGTCAAGGGACAGCGCGCGCGCAAGGGCGGCTACCACAAGGTCGGATTCGAAGGCGGCCAGATGCCGTTGCAACGCCGGCTGCCGAAAATCGGTTTCCGCTCCGCCATGAAGGCGTCGCGCGCCGAATTGACGCTGTCGGATCTGATGCGCGTCTCCGGCAGCGATGTGACGCTCAAGGGTCTGATCGAAGCGAACCTGGTGCCTGAATACACCAAGGTCGTGAAAATCATTTTGTCCGGCAAGGTCACCAAGCCTTTCGCGATCAAGGACAAGGTCATTACCGCGACCAAGGGCGCCAAGAGCGCCGTTGAGTCGGCCGGCGGCAAGTTCGAGGCTTAAGGAACTCTCGTGGCCACATCCGCTACCAATCCTGCAGCTGCCTTAGGGGACATCACTCGCTTCGCGGAAATGCGCAAGCGCCTGCTGTTCCTGGTGGGCGCGCTCGTGGTGTACCGGATCGGCACCTTCATCCCCGTACCGGGTATCGACGCGGCCAAGTTCGCGGCCTTTTTCTCGACGCAAAACGGCACTTTGCTCGGCATGTTCAACATGTTCTCGGGCGGTGCACTGCAGCGATTCAGCATTTTTGCGCTGAACGTGATGCCGTACATCACCGCCTCGATCATCGTGCAAATGGCCTCGATGGTGTACCCGCCGTGGAACCAGATCCGCAAAGACGGCGAATCCGGGCGGCGCAAGCTGATGCAGTACACGCGCTACGGCACGGTCGGGTTGGCCGCGTTTCAAGGCTTCGGCGCCGCGCTCGCAATCCAGAATTCAGGCAGCAACCTGGTGCCCTTCCCAGGACCGCAGTTCTTGTTCGTGGCGACCATCTCGATCACCACCGGCACGTTGTTCGTCATGTGGCTGGGTGAGCAGATCACCGAGCGAGGCATCGGCAACGGCATCACCATGAT
>Ga0209113_1000203_pt1 | contig 10372 bp, 11 predicted proteins | sample TexAe_RefH0_O1_FD_187951 | JGI IMG/M metagenome (GOLD analysis project Ga0209113, IMG submission 187951) | Forest soil microbial communities from Davy Crockett National Forest, Groveton, Texas, USA - Texas A ecozone_RefH0_O1 (SPAdes) (version 2) | ecosystem: Environmental > Terrestrial > Soil >... | reverse complement strand
TGCCCTTGCGGACCAGGCTGTACCCTCTTTTAGGCCCGAGGCGTGACCCAAACGGTCGCTCGGGTGCGGCCCCCTTAGCTCAGTCGGTAGAGCGTTTCCATGGTAAGGAAAAGGTCAACGGTTCGATTCCGTTAGGGGGCTCGGTGGACGCCGAGCAGGCAGGCGGCCCGGAACGAAGACAAAGCAGTCCCGAGGCGGTGTAGCTCAGTCGGTTAGAGCGAACGACTCATAATCGTTAGGTCGCCGGTTCGAGTCCGGCCATCGCTACAAGACAACAACGAACGAAAACCCGAAAAGAGAACCGACGTGGCCTCCAGTACCGACGTACGGCCCAAGATCACCTTGGCGTGCGAGGTGTGCAAGCACCGCAACTACATCACCAAGAAGAACCGCCGCAACGACCCCGACCGGCTTGAGCTGAAGAAGTTTTGCCCGAACTGCGGCAAACACCAGGCTCACCGCGAGACACGCTGACACAGCCCCCGTCAGCAATCTATTGAGACTGACTAGGTAGGTTGAAGGGTCATGTCGCTGGGCCAGAATGCCATCGGTAAGCGCTTCCGCTACCCCGATTACTACATCGTCGAGCGGGAGAAGATTCGCGAGTACGCGGTCGCGGTCAAAAACGATGACCGTCCCTTTCATGAGGAAAAGGCTGCCCTGGAGCTGGGCTACGACGGCCTGATCGCCCCGCTGACCTTCATCTCGGTGTTCGGCTATAAGGCCGTGGAGGCATTCTTCGCGTGGGCCAACATCGCCACCAACGACGCGCAGGTCGTTCAGGTCGACCAGTCGCTGAAATTTTTCGCCCCGATCAAGGACGGCGATCGGCTGTATTGCGACGTGGAGATCGAGTCGGTCCGGCGGGCCCATGGCACCGACATCATTATGACCAAGCAGACCATCACCAACGACGCGGGTGAGGTTATCCAAGAGACCTACACGACCCTGGCGGGCCGCGCGGGTGAAGACGGAGATGAGGGATTCCGAGATGCCACTGCGTGAGTTCGATTCGGTGAAGGTGGGCGATCAGCTGCCCGAGAAGATTTACCCGTTGACCCGTCAGGATTTGGTGAGCTATGCCGGCGTCTCCGGTGACCTGAACCCGATCCACTGGGATGACGAAATCGCCAAGGTCGTCGGGCTGGACACCGCGATCGCGCACGGCATGCTGACAATGGGCCTGGGTGGCGGCTTCGTCACGTCATGGGTCGGCGATCCCGGAGCGGTCACCGAGTACAACGTGCGGTTCACCGCCGTGGTCCCGGTGCCCAACGACGGCAAGGGTGCCGAGATCGTGTTCAGCGGCAGGGTGAAGTCGGTCGATCCGGACAGCAAGTCGGTGACGATCGCGTTGACCGCTACCACCGACGGAAAGAAGATCTTCGGTCGGGCGATCGCGTCAGCGAAGTTGGCCTAACTGGTGGCGATCAACACCGACATCCTCGGGATGGTCTGGGAGTACCCGGAAAGCTACGTCGTGGGCCGCGAGAAGGTCCGCGAATTCGCCAAGGCGGTCAAGGCAGACGACCCCGCATCTCTGGATGAAAAGGCGGCGGCCGAGCTCGGGTATGACGGTCTCGTCGCGCCGCCGACTTTCGTCACGATCCTCGGCAAGCTGGTCCAGGCGGACTTTATGCGGAAGGTCGATACAGGCTACGAATCATTACAGATGGTCCAGGTCGACCAGCGCTTCGTCTTCCACAAGCCGATCCTTGCCGGGGATGTGCTGCATGCCCGAATGGAGGTCTACTCCGTCGTTGAACGGTTCGGCGCCGACATCGTGACCACCAAGAACACCTGCACCAACGACGCCGGCGAGGTCGTGTTGGAGGCGTACACGACGGTGATGGGTCACGAAGGCGACGACTCGGTCAACCTCAAGTGGGACATGGAGAGCGGGCAAGTCGTCAGGACGGCGTGATTAGTACCTGACACCTGCTGCGATGTACACTCGGACCTCGGGGTTTTCCCAGTACCAGCGTGTTTTTCTTCTCAGTTGGCGAGCGCGCGCGTCGGGGGAGGCCCCGACACGCGCAGGTTGGCCTGCCAACCAGCGAAGGGGCGTAGCTCAACTGGCAGAGCAGCGGTCTCCAAAACCGCAGGTTGCAGGTTCAAGTCCTGTCGCCCCTGCAATGGTGGACACTGGAAGGTGACCATCACGCACACGATTGAACGAAGGAGCATGCGGTGAGCGACGAACACGTCGATGCCGACGCCGCAGCCGACGGCGGCGGACCTGACGACTCACAGGGCGGCCGCACGGCCGTGGCGACGCCGCAGCGGCCCACCGGCAAGCGGTCCCGTCACCGGGGTGAGGCCGCAGACGGCACCGGCGCATCCGGCGCCGTCGAGCTCACCGAGAGCGACGCCGACGACGACACGCGCAAGAAGGCCAAGAAGGCGAAGAAAGCCAAGACGGCGCGCAAATCCGACGAGCCGTCGAACAACCCGTTCGTCTTCGTCTTCAACTACCTCAAGCAGGTCGTCGCCGAGCTGCGCAAGGTCATCTGGCCCAACCGCAAGCAGATGGGCTCCTACACCTCGGTGGTGTTGGCGTTCCTGGTGTTCATGGTGACGTTGATCGGCCTGGTGGATCTTGGCTTGGCCAAGCTGGTGCTGTGGGTGTTCGGCTGACGCCGCCACGAGCTGACATAAAAAGGGAAGGACCCATAAACCGTGACTACCTCCGACGGCAATCTGCCCGTGGGTGAGACGGTCGACATCGAAGCCGCGTTGCAAGAAGTGACCGCTGACGATGCACCGGAGACGGCCAGCGCCGAGCCGGTGGCCGACGAGACCGCCGAGCCGGTGGCCGACGAGGCCGCCGAGACGCCCGCCGCACCTGAGGAACCGGCTGAGCCCGAAGAGGTCGACCCGGCCGCCGCGCTGAAGGCCGACCTGCGCTCCAAGCCAGGCGACTGGTACGTCATCCACTCCTACGCCGGTTACGAGAACAAGGTGAAAGCCAACCTCGAGACCCGTGTGCAGAACCTGGACGTCGGCGACTACATCTTCCAGGTGGAAGTGCCCACCGAAGAGGTCACCGAGATCAAGAACGGCCAACGCAAGCAGGTCAACCGCAAGGTACTGCCGGGCTACATCCTGGTGCGGATGGACCTGACCGACGACTCGTGGTCCGCGGTGCGTAACACCCCGGGCGTCACCGGATTCGTCGGCGCGACGTCTCGCCCCTCGGCACTCATGCTCGACGACGTGGTCAAGTTCCTGCTTCCGCAGGGTGCGGCCAAGAAGCCCGTCAAGGGCGCCGCGAGCACCGCGAGCACCGGGGTTGAGCTGGAGCGTCCGGTGATCGAGGTCGACTACGCCGTCGGCGAATCGGTCACCGTCATGGACGGACCGTTCGCCACGCTGCCGGCGACGATCAACGAGGTCAACGCCGAACAACAGAAACTCAAGGTGCTGGTGTCCATCTTCGGCCGCGAAACACCTGTCGAACTGGGCTTCACCCAAGTCTCCAAGATTTAGAAATACGGAAGGAACACCAACACTCATGGCCCCGAAAAAGAAGGTCGTCGGGCTGATCAAGCTGCAGATCAAGGCCGGCGAAGCCAACCCCGCCCCGCCGGTCGGTCCGGCGCTCGGGCAGCACGGCGTCAACATCATGGAGTTCTGCAAGGCGTACAACGCCGCGACGGACTCCCAGCGCGGCAACGTCGTCCCGGTGGAGATCACCGTGTACGAGGACCGCAGCTTCACGTTCGCGCTGAAGACGCCGCCGGCCGCCAAGCTGCTGCTCAAGGCCGCGAAAGTGGCCAAGGGCTCGGCCGAACCGCACACCACCAAGGTCGCCAAGGTCACCTGGGATCAGGTCCGCGAGATCGCCGAGACCAAGAAGGCCGACCTGAACGCCAACGACATCGACGCAGCCGCCAAGATCATCGCCGGGACCGCCCGGTCGATGGGGATCACCGTCGAATAGCGGTGTCCCCGTGGGAGGGCCAGCTTCGGCCCGCCAACCACAACCCAACATCAGATTGGATTAACGAATGAGCAAGAACAGCAAGGCATATCGCGCCGCCCTCGAGAAGGTGGACCGCGACAACCTCTACACCCCGTTGCAGGCCGCCAAGCTGGCCAAGGAGACGTCGTCGACCAAGCAGGACTCGACCGTCGAGGTGGCCATCCGGCTCGGGGTGGACCCGCGCAAGGCCGACCAGATGGTCCGTGGCACGGTCAACCTCCCGCACGGCACCGGCAAGACCGCTCGGGTCGCGGTGTTCGCCGTCGGTGAAAAGGCCGACGAGGCAACGGCCGCCGGCGCCGACGTGGTGGGAAGCGACGACCTGATCGAAAAGATCCAGGGCGGCTTCCTCGACTTCGACGCGGCGATTGCCACGCCCGACCAGATGGCCAAGGTCGGCCGCATCGCGCGGATCCTCGGGCCACGTGGCCTGATGCCCAACCCCAAGACCGGCACCGTCACCCCGGACATCACCAAGGCGGTGAACGACATCAAGGGCGGCAAGATCAACTTCCGGATCGACAAGCAGGCCAACCTGCACTTCGTGATCGGCAAGGCGTCCTTCGACTCCAAGCAGCTCGCGGAGAACTACGCCGCGGCGCTCGACGAGGTGCTGCGGCACAAGCCGTCGTCGTCCAAAGGCCGCTATCTGAAGAAGATCACGGTCTCGACGACCACCGGACCGGGCATCCCGGTCGATCCGGCGGTCACCCGAAACATCAACGAAGAGTGAGGAAGAGTGCTGTTCACCGCCGAGTGCTGACGGCGAACAGCGCTCTAATCTCTTAGAATCCCGTCATGCTAGGTGCCTGGGATAACGACGGCAGTCGGTTGAACCGGCCGGAGTTGACTGACTACCTCGACGCGGATGGCGGCATCGTTCTGCCAGAAGGCGCCAACCTGGTGACGTTTCTGGACCGCCACATCGCCGACATCGGCGATGCCGTCGCGTACCGCTTCCTCGACTACAGCCAGCATGCCGACGGCAAGATGATCGAGTTGACCTGGGCTGAGCTCGGCACCAGGTTGCGGGCCATCGGTGCTCGCCTGCAGCAGATCACCTCCAAGGGTGATCGGGTGGCGATCTTGGCACCGCAGGGCATCGATTACATCGTCGGCTTCTTCGCCGCGATCAAGGCCGGCGACATCGCAGTGCCACTGTTCGCGCCGGAGTTTCCGGGGCACGCGGAGCGCCTCGACGCAGTGCTGGCCGACGCCAGGCCGTCGGTGGTTTTGACGACGGCTGCCGCGGCCGCAGCGGTTCAGGAGTTTGTCCGTTCGCTGCCGCGAGCCAACAGACCGCGGGTGATCGCAATCGACGAGGTTCCCGACTCGGTCGGTATGACGTACGCCCCAGTACATCTGGACACCGACGACATCGCCTACCTGCAGTACACCTCGGGGTCCACCCGATCCCCGGTCGGCGTGGAGATCACCCATCGCGCGATCGGCACCAACGTGCTGCAGATGGTGATCTCGACAGGTATCGACTGGGACATCCGCAGTGTCAGCTGGTTGCCGCTCTACCACGACATGGGCCTGCTGATGATCGTCTGCGTGGCGGTATTCGGCACGCAGGTCACGCTGATGTCGCCGGTCGCCTTCGTCCGGCGGCCGCAACGGTGGATCCGCCAACTGGCTGCGGAGTCCAAGCACGGCCCCACTTTTGCCGCGGCGCCGAACTTCGCGTTCGAGCTGGCCGTCGAGCGCGGGCTACCCGATGACGGGGAAGATCTGGACCTGACGAATGTGGTGTCGCTGATCAACGGCTCCGAACCGGTGCGGATCGCCTCGATCGAGAAGTTCAACGCGGCGTTCGCCCCGTATGGGCTGCCGAGCACGGCGGTCAAGCCGTCCTACGGCATGGCCGAGGCGACCCTGTTCGTGTCCACCATCGAGCTGTCCGCCGGGCCGTCGGTTGTGTATCTGGACCGAGAGCAGTTGGGCCAGGGGCGCGCGGTTCGGGTGCCACGCGACGCTCCCAACTCCATCTCGCAGGTTTCTTGCGGTCGGGTGGCCCGCAGCCAATGGGGCGTGATCGTCGACACCGAGAACGAGGTGGAAGTAGCCGACGGAGAGGTCGGCGAAATATGGTTGCACGGCAACAACATTGGCCGCGGCTACTGGTCACGTCCCGCAGAAACCGAGCAGGTGTTCGGCAACAAGCTGCAGCGCCGGCTGCAGACCGGCAGCCATGCTGACGGGGCGCCGAGCGACGCCACTTGGCTGCGGACCGGGGATCTCGGTGTCTACCTGGATGGTGAGCTCTACATCACCGGGCGCATCAAAGATCTGATCATCGTGGATGGGCGCAACCACTATCCGCAAGACATCGAGGCCACCACGGCAGAGGCGTCGTCCAAGGTGCGATCGGGTTACGTCGCAGCGTTTTCGGTGCCGGCGAACGAGGTACCGGGAGCGCCCGCAGATGAGGCGGGCGAACGCGTCGTGATCGTCGCCGAACGAGCACCGGGGGCCGGCCGGGGCGATCTGCAACCGGTCATCGATGACATCCGCGCGGCGGTATCCCGTCTGCACAGCCTGCCGCTGGCCGACGTGCTGCTGGTCGCGGCCGGCGTCATCCCGCGAACCACCAGCGGCAAGCTCGCGCGGCAGGCGTGCCGGGCGCTGTATCTCAACGGCGAATTAGGCGTGCGCGGGCATTCCTGATCTTTGTGCGGCGCGGTGATATCGCGGCTCATCCGCCGCACTCGGCGATCCGGCGGCGCAGATAGTCGCGGCCTGGGTCGGAACCGTTGGACGCCAACGCTTCTCGATACCAGCTGAGCGCGTCGGATCGTCGTCCTGCCCGCCGTAGTAGGTCCGCGCGTACCGACGCGACGAGATTGGACCGGGCCAGACGCGGGTCGTGGGCAACCTTCTCCAGGGCGGCCAGCCCGGCGTCGGGACCGTCGCGGAAACCCACCGCCAGGGCCCGGTTGGCCCGTACCACCGGCGAATCGGTCATCGCCGACAACTTGTCGTAGGCCACGCAAATCGTGCGCCAGTCGGTCTGCTCCCACGACGTTGCCGTCGCATGCAGTGCGGCGATCACCGCCTGCGGCAGGTAGGGGCCGGTCGAACCCTGCGCCAGCCGAAGCCGGTCCAGACCGCGGGCGATCCGCCCGCGGTCCCATCGGCCACGGTCCTGCTCCTCGAGCGGCACCAGTGCGCCGTCGGCGTCCACCCTGGTCGACCGTCGCGAATCGTGCAGCAGCACAAGGGCTGCCAGCGCGTGCGCTTCCAACTCGGTCGGCATCAGGGTGCACAGCTCGGAGGCCAGTCGGACTCCTTCGTCGCACAACTCGTCGCGGATCGCCGACGGCCCCGCCGTCGACCAGTAGCCCTCGGTGAACACCGAATAGATGCAGCTGAGCACGTGCGGTGTGCGCTCGGGCAACAGCTCGGCCGGCGGCACCCGCAGCGGGATGTTGGCGTGCCGGACCTTGGCCTTGGCCCGGGTAATACGTTGTCCGACAGCCGTTTCCGTCTGCAGCAGCGCGCGGGCGATCTCGGCGACGGTGAGCCCTGACACCAGCCGCAGCGTCAGCGCCAGCTGTGACAATCGATCCAGGGCCGGGTGCGCGCAGGTGAACATCATTCGCAGCTCGTCGTCGCGCACCGGGTAAACGTCCACCTCGGTGCGCGCCCGGATGTCGTCAACCACCGCCGCCAATTCCTTTCCCGGGCGCACTGACTCGCGACGCAATCGGTCGCGGGCGCGGTTGCGCGCCACGGTCAGCACCCATGCGCCGGGGTTGTCCGGCACGCCGTCGCGCGGCCATGCCCGCAGCGCCTCGGCGAATGCTTCCTGGACGGCGTCCTCGGCGACGGTGAGATCGCCCGACCACCGGGCCAGCGCGGCCACGGCCGGGCCCCACTCCCGCCGAAAGACGCCGTCCAGGTTGACCATTCGTGGGCTAGAGCCCCGACACCCCAGCCAACTGCCGGACCTCGACAGCCGAAGCGGGAATCATCGACGCCAACTTGACGGCCTCGTCGCGGTCGGCGGCTGACAGCAGGTAGACGCCCGTGGCGATCTCGGCGCTCTCCGCGAACGGCCCGTCGGTGAACAGCGCCTGGCCGTCGCGAACCCGCACCGTGGTCGCGGTCGCCGGCTCGTGCAAAGCCGCGCCGCCGACGATGTGGTCGCCCGCGGCAGCGGCGAATTCACCGTGCCGCGCCGCTTCGGCCTCCCACTCCGGTGTGCCGGGGGTGTTGACGTTTCCCGGCGGCTCCAACAGCAGCGCCAGCCACTGGGCATCGGCGCGTCTCGCCCACTCGTCGTCGAAGGCGTGAAAGGCCGGCCGAACCTCGATCGCGCCGCTCTGTGCAGCGGGAATGTCGCGGGCCAGCGCGAGTGCGTCGTCAAGATTATCGGCTTCGAACACGTAGTAGCCGCAGGCGATTTCGGCGGCCTCGGCAAACGGTCCATCGGTCACCATCGGGGCTTCGGGACCACCCGTGATGCGGGCCCCGGTCGCTGACGGCAACAACGCGTCGCCTGCCCGGATCGCCGACCCGGCCTTGGCGTGGAAGCTTTGATAAGCCGCCATACCGTCAGCGCTCTCATCGGGTGTGAGTTCGCGCTCTTTGTCGATCAAGAGAGCCAAGTACTGCATCGTCGTCACCTCCGGTAGTGAGCAGAACCCTGTGTTCCACTCTCTACTCGTCCGACGAACGGCGCGGCCGGAATCCGACAGCAGGCGGAGAATTAACTTACGCTGCGGCGTCCGGCTTCAGGTAGGTCACCAAGCTGACGTCCAGCATTTCCTCGGAGAAGTAGAACTCGCAGCCGCGCAGGTACTTCATGTAGCGCTCGAAGACCTCTTCGGACTGGATCTCCACGGCCTTGGCTTTGTTGGCCTCCAGCGCATCACCCCACAGATGCAGGGTCTTGATGTAGCTTGGGCGCAGCGAAATCGGCTCGGGCACAACAAAGCCCGCCTTCTCGCCGTGCTCGACCATCATGCCGGTGGACGGCAGGCGACCACCCGGGAAGATCTCGGTGAGGATGAACTTGATGAACCGCGCCGTCTCGAAGGTGACCTTCTTGCCGCGCGCGTTCAGGTCGTACGGGTGATAGGCCACGCTGCTCTGCACGGTCATCCGCCCGTCGTCGGGCATGATGTTGAACGCGTTCTTGAAGAAGTGGTCGTAGTTCTCGAAGCCGAAGTGCTCGAACGCCTCGATGGACACGATCCGGTCGACGGGATCGCTGAAGTCCTCCCAGCCGCGCAGCAACACCTGGCGCGAACGGTTGGTGTCGAGATCGTCCAACACCTGCTGGGCGCGGGCGTGCTGGTTCTTGGACAGCGTCAGGCCGATCACGTTGACGTCGTACTTCTCCACGGCCCGCTTCATCGTGGTGCCCCAGCCGCAGCCGATGTCGAGCAGCGTCATGCCCGGCTTGAGGTCCAGCTGGTCGAGGTTCAGGTCGACCTTGGCGATCTGGGCTTCCTCCAGCGACTGGTCGTCACGCGTGAAGTAGGCGCTGCTGTAGGTCCGCGTCGGGTCCTGGAACAGTCCGAAAAAGTCATCGGACAGGTCGTAGTGCGCCTGGATGTCCTCCGGACGCGTCCGTGTCTGCGTTAAACCTTGCTTCTCGGCCATCAGCGTGTGTTAACCCTTCCTACTGCCCGGGGTATTACCCCACCATGGTGCGAGAGCACCATACCCGGGTCCATCTGACGCGGGAGTAACAACGTCGTTGTCTATTGTGCGGGTCGCGATCACTTTTCCAGGGTGAATTGGTTGACGTCGATGTATCCGACCCGGAATCCCTTGGCGCAACCGGTCAAATAATGCATGTAACGGTCGTACATCTCCTGGGATTGGATCTTGATGGCTTCGTCCTTGTGCGCCTCGAGCGCCGCGGACCAGCAATCGAGGGTCCTGGCGTAGTGCGGCTGCAGTGACTGCCGGCGGGTCAGCGTGAAGCCACCCTTCGAGGAGCGGTCTTCCACCATCTCGATGGACGGCAACCGGCCACCGGGGAAGATCTCATCGACGATGAACTTCATGAACCGGGCCAGCTCGAACGTCAACGGCATGCCGCGTTCGGTCATCTGCGCCGGCGTCAGGCCGGTGATCGTGTGCAGCAACATCACCCCGTCGTCGGGCAGGGCCTTGTTGGCCATCTGAAAGAAGTCGTCGTAGCGGTCGTGGCCGAAGTGCTCGAACGCGCCGATCGACACGATCCGGTCCACCGGCTCGTTGAACTCCTCCCAGCCGGCCAGGCGAACTTCCTTGGTGCGCGGGCTGTCCATCGCGTCCAGCGTCTTCTGCACGTGTCCGGCCTGGTTCTTGGACAGCGTCAGGCCGATGACGTTCACGTCGTACTTCTCCACCGCGCGACGCATCGTGCTGCCCCAGCCGCAGCCAACG
>Ga0209113_1000202_pt1 | contig 10373 bp, 14 predicted proteins | sample TexAe_RefH0_O1_FD_187951 | JGI IMG/M metagenome (GOLD analysis project Ga0209113, IMG submission 187951) | Forest soil microbial communities from Davy Crockett National Forest, Groveton, Texas, USA - Texas A ecozone_RefH0_O1 (SPAdes) (version 2) | ecosystem: Environmental > Terrestrial > Soil >... | reverse complement strand
ATGTGGGGCTGCCTGAGGCCGTGCTCAGCGTCATTCTCGACGAGACCGATCTGTACGCCGACGAGCAGCTGGGCCGTATCGCGCGCGAGATGGGCTTTGCCGATGAGCTGTCGTCGGTGCTCGAGCGCCTCGGTCGGTGAGCTCCGACGAAAATCTGATCCGCGCCGCGTTGGCGGTTGCCGCGACCGCGGATCCCCGCGACGTCCCGGTCGGTGCCGTGGTCGTGGCGGCCGACGGAACCGAGCTGGCCCGCGCGGTGAATGCGCGTGAGGCCCTGGGGGATCCGACCGCACACGCCGAGGTCCTGGCCATTCGGGCGGCCGCGCGGGTGCTTGGCGACGGGTGGCGGCTGGCCGGTGCGACGCTGGCGGTGACGCTCGAGCCGTGCACGATGTGCGCGGGCGCGCTGGTGATGGCGCGGGTCGACCGGCTGGTGTTCGGGGCCTGGGAGCCCAAGACGGGCGCGGTGGGCTCGCTGTGGGACGTGGTCCGCGATCGCCGGCTCAACCATCGTCCGGATGTGCGTGGCGGCGTGCTGGCCGAGGAGTGCGCCGGCCTGCTGGAGACCTTCTTCGCCCGGCAGCGATTGGGATAGCCGAGCCGCTGTTGGGTAAGCTCTCCGGCGGTGGCGTGTCCGAGCGGCCTAAGGAGCACGCCTCGAAAGCGTGTGACGGGTAACCCCCGTCCGAGGGTTCAAATCCCTCCGCCACCGCCAAAGCTATACGCCTGTTACCGCACGTGACTTGCCGCAACCATGTACGCCGGACTTCCGACAGTCCCGCAGCGCTCCGCGACGAATCACAAGCGGCACACGTTCCGGCACGCGGCAAAGCAGACCGGCGGCGCCCCTACAAGGTCCGTGTACGTGAAGTGACGAGCTTGAATATCCACAACAGCAGCACCGCGCCGACCAGTGCGCCCAGAAACGCGTGCTTGATCGGTGGGTGGATATCGAACTGGTGCGGCGGGAAAACGACGCTGCCCAACGTGCCGCCGACGTATGCGCCGACTATGCCGAGCACCGCGGTCCCGATCCAACCTATGGGCTGTCTGCCTGGGACGATAGCTCGCGCGATCAGGCCGACGACGAGACCGAGAATGATCAACCAGATGATGTGCAGAACCACGACGAGACTCCTCTAACAACGAATGACGGCAGGATCGCCCGGCCGCCGCCGGGTGGCGGCAGTTTCGGATACCGCGTGAGCGGAATTCCAAACCTCAAACTCCACTGCCTGGACTTCATCCACCTCCGACCGGGAGGACGGCGGACTCTGGAACGGATGAGCTCGCGAGCTTGGCTAGGACATGCCGTCACTCGAGACCTGCGCCGGCTCCGGGCCGCAGGCTGATGCGGCCGAGGTCGTCTTGCCGGACGGGACGAAAGCAAGGCCCATTCACCGGATACAGCCGGTGGAGATCGCGCTGCACTCGGTCAGCGGAACCAGTTACGGCACTGGAAGTTTGACCTTCATCGCGGAAGGCGATCTCGACCCCGACGCCCGACCAATAACCGCCAAGCCCACCCGCGCCACCGCTTGGCCACAAAACACTGAACACGCACTGAGATCCGGAAGTGATCGACAACCGGCGGTTTCTGGGTCAGATTGATCGTTCCTCGGAAAATCGCGTGGCCCTTACGGTTTGCCGAAACCGCGAGGGAGCAGGTGGCCGTTGTAGGCAGTGGGGGCTTGCAGGCAGTGCTCCTGGGCGTGGGTGATGCCGTTGCCTATCGAAGGGCACACCGTTTTGCCGTTGTCGGCGTGGGCCGGAGCCGCCAAGGCAATCGTGGCGACAGCGATGGACGTAACTATCGTTTTGTTGATCATGTAACTCACAACGCGGCCCGCAGGGGCAAATATCAGAACAGGACGAATCCCGGACGGGAAAACCGCATTTCTTGACGGTTTCCTGACGCGACCGCCGGCTCGCTCCGAACTGGCACAAAGCGACACGGTAATGAAAGAACTATGGGTGGACAGCGCGTACATGGTCGGCATGCTGGCTTGAGGTTTGCCGTCGGCATGCTGTTTGTTCGTATCGCGCACAGTTGAAGGAGTATCCGTGGAGCGTATTCAGCTCGCGACACCTGAGGGTCCCTTCGATGCCGTGGTCGCCGTCCCGGATGGACGCGGCCCCTGGCCGGGCGTGGTGGTTGTGCATGACATGGTCTCAGCCACCAGCGGGGGACTACCGGGGATCATCGGGCGCGTCGCCGATGCCGGACACCTCGTGATTGCGCCGAACCTCTATTCGCGCGGTGGCCCGATTCGGTGTGTGGCCCGAGTCGTCCGTGAACTCAGAAGCTTGTCCGGCCGCGCGTTTGACGACGTGCACGCGAGCCGCAATTGGCTCGTCGCCGACCCGCGGTGCAGCGGCAAGGTTGGGATCTTAGGTTTTTGCATGGGTGGGGGGTTCGCGCTGGTCATGGCGACGCATGGCTTTGACGCCGCTGCGCCCTTCTACCCGTCTTTTCCGGCTGATCGCTACGACGAAATTCTCGACGGAGCATGTCCCGTGGTAGCCAGTTTCGGCCGCCGCGATCCCGTGCTGCCGGGAGCCGGTCCCAGTCTGGAAAAAGAACTGACCGACCGAAGGATCGCCCACGACGTCAAGATCTACGACGACGCCGGGCACTCATTCGCCAATCCGTACCCCGCTGCACCTCTGCTACGCATTGTCGGATTCGGCTACGACCAGGCCAGCGCCGACGACGCATGGGACCGCGTCTTCACGTTTTTCGGCGAACACTTGTAAGCGCGTTCGCTTCGACAGCTGAGTCCGCGGTGGTCAGCACCGCCAGACGTCGAGCGGCCAACTCGTCCAAGCTGGCCTTGCCGGCTCCGACACATAGCAACCACAGCAGCAGCCCTACCAGCAGCCACTCCGGGGCATAGAACAAGTTGCTCAGGAAGTCCCACAGAGCCGGATATTTCTCCGCCAGATTCGGGCCGATGTCGGTGATCAACGCGCCGACCATGTCCCCCGCCAGGATCAGAGATACCAGCCGAGTGCCGAGACCCAGCATCAGCGCCGCACCACCAACAAGTTCCACCACGGCCGTAATCGGGGCGAGCACATGTGCCGCGGGAATGCCCAGGCGGACAAACATCGCGGTGAACTTCCCCAGATCATCGAGCTTGATCACCGCGCCGCTGAAGAACATGAACCCGACAGTGATCCGCAGCACGAGGTTCGGCAGCCAGCCGAGGTTGTCCAGTGCGTCGGTGACGTGACGGTAAGCCTGGCCGAAACGCGCTGCAACGACGCGTGATTCGCCGGCCATCGATACCTAGCGCAACTGAGCGTCAGGGTTCGCGGCGTGCCACTGCTTCTCGATGTGGGTCACCCGGCGGTTCTCCACGACGATCCATAGCGCGCCGGCGACCGCTCCGAGCACGGCGATGAGCACCGTGGTGGTGAGCCATTCGTAACGTCGGTAGGCGGCGGCTGCCGCCGTGCAGATCATCCCGAATGCCGACACGGCCAGCAAGATCAACCCCGGCCAGAAGAAGTTGTCCTTCATGGCGATACCGGCGTGTGGTTGCGTGGTCCGAGAATGATCCGTCGGATCGTGATGAGTGTCGCCCATCACGTCTCCCTCCGTCGTCGGACGAGATTAATAAATGCTACTACCCAGCGCACTCACCGAATTGCCGAATTCTGCGCGGTTCGACGGCGCATCGGTTTGGTCAGGCCGGGCCAGCGCCTTGGTGGCCTAACAACTCGGGCAGTGAAACTGCCCCGATCGTGGTCACCAGCCACACCACAAGGGTGGTGGCCACCCAGGACGCCATGCCGCGAACGGTGAGTCCGTGCGTCGTTGCCGTGGCGAGGATCAACGCGAAAACGGTCAATGCCAGGCCGGTGCCCCCAAGGAGCAGCGACGCATACCCATGGGGCAACTTCAAGCACAACAAAGACAGCGCCGCTTGCCCTACCGAGAACACCACTACGCCGACAACGAACCCCGACGCCGACAACGAAACTCCCGGAATAACCCACGCGGCCACCAGTAGTCCGATCGCCCACCATGCCAGAAGCAGAACGGCACGAAACAGGATTTGCCTCATGGCACTAAGCGTAGGTCTGGGGCTGTGCTCATGAAAGACCGATTACCGAGCCGCCCGAACGAGTCAGCTGCCGCCGTGCAGGCCGTCCCGGATGTCTTGCAGGTTGTTGTTGATCCCCTGCAGATCACCTTCGATGGTCTGCAGGTTGGTGAGCGACTTCTGGTAGGTCTGCCGCGCCTGGTCCGAGGCCGTCGATTCGAACTGCGGGCAGTAAGTGATGACCGCAGCGGTGACGAAATCGGCGCTTTGACTGGCATCCCAAACGGTCGACTGCTGCACGAAGTGCGCCGCGTCGGCGACGTTGGGTTGTCGTCCTAGGAAATCGCACACCGCGTGGCCCTGGGTGGTGACGTAGTCGTGGCTGGGAACCGGCATGCCCTCGCGTTGCAACGTGTCAATCAACGCCTTCTCCGCGATGTCGGTTTGCGAAACAGGCTTAGGCGCCGGCATGAATGGCGCCGGTGCCTGAGCCGCCGGGCTGGCCTGCGCATCGGGCGGCGGGGTTGCCGTCGGCTGGGGCGTGTGGCGGCGATGGTGAAGGGCGAACATCACGGCGACGACGGCGGCGATGGTGATGAGCGACAGCGGGATCGCAGTGCGCAGCGCCAAGCGCAGCAGCAGACTCCGCCGTCTGGGAGGCGGGCGATTGTCGGCTTCGTCCGCGGGCAAACAGATTTCGTCGAGAATTGCGAGGTCACACTGCGCATCCGCGGGATGGCCCAGGCGCTCGTCGAGAAGCGCGTCGAGTTGGCGGCTGGACGGACGTCCGCCGCGCTCGCGGATGGAGCGCAGCTCGGCCGCCACGCGCCTCAATTCGGAGTCGATCGTCTCGCGATCGCGCATCTCCTGAGCTTAGAACTAGTTGGCATATCGACTCACGGCGAATGCCGTATCTGGTCGCAAACCATGGGGAATTCGCCCCACATTTGCCTGCGTTCGGGCACAGTGGAGCCTCTACTCAGGGAGGTCGCGGTGAGCCCTCGACGGCAATCCGGCACGCTGCTCGTCGGCGCCTCGCTGACGCTGATGGCGTTGACGTCAGCGCCCACCGCGTGGGCAGACGATCCGGCGGATCCGTTGAATGCCTTGATGATGGGCGGTTCGGGCATGCCGACACCCAGCGAGTTCTGGCAAGACAACATCATCACCGACTACATCGATCCCGCCACCGGCGCCAACTACACACCGGTGCTGGTCCCCACGCCGGAATCGTTCGCCAGCACCTCGGGCCCGATCGGTCTGGCGGACCTGCAGGCCGCGATGGCCCATCAGCAGTTGATCGAACCCGGCGATCCCTATCTGGTCGAAGGTTATTCGCAGAGCGCGTCGATTGCGGTCGACGAGAAAATCGAGCTCTTGCAGGCCGGGCAGCACCCGGATGTCACCTTCCTGCTGTTGGGCGACCCCAATCGGCCCGACGGCGGCATGGTGGAGCGGTTCGTCGGCCTGAACATCCCTGGAGTCGGTGAGTTCAACGGAGCCGACCCGACCGACGCCGGTATCCCCACTATCGACATCGCCAACCAGTACGACGCCGTCGCCGATTTTCCGCAGTACCCGATCAACGTGGTAGCCGACATCAACTCGGCGCTGGGCTTCATCTACCAACATGCCGGCTACGGCGATGGCCCACTGCCAGAGCCGATTCCGGCCCTCTGGCCGCCGTCCGATCCGCTGTCGGGACCGTACGCAGGCGAATACCTGCTCGGGTCGACGGAGATCGTCAAACAGGTCGACGGGGATACCACGTTCTACTTCGTTCCGACCACCGATTTGCCGCTGCTCGACCCGCTGCGCAGCCTGGGCGTACCCGAACCGGTGCTCAACATCTTCCAGCCGGCATTGCAGGTCATCGTCGAGGCCGGCTACGACCGCTCCATCCCGTTCGGCGACCCGACCCCGGCCGAGCTGATCCCCACCATCGACCCGGCGACGTTCACCCTCGAATTCGCCAACGGCGTCGTCCAGGGCGCGAACAACGCCTTTGAACTGTTCGGCGCCCAACTGCCCGACTTCACCCAGATTGAAAGCGACTTCGCATCAGCCGAAGCCTGGTCGGAGACGCACATCGGCGTGCCCTACGACCAGCTCGTGACAACGCTCAACGAGGATTTCAATCCGTTCACCACATTCGCCGAACTAGAAGCGCCGCTTGGCCAAGGCATCGAAAGCCTGTTGGAGGCGACCGGCATTCAGCAGAACATCCTCGACCCCATTTTCGGGCTCATCGGGCCGCTGGGAGGACTGTTCACCAGCTGACCAAACGCGCCGGTTAATCGCTGAGCGCGTACGGGCCTTCGATTTGGCAGCCGGCGACATTCAGCATCATGGCGGCCATCACGTAATGGCCCACGATCATGCAGAATTCGACGATCTGGTCATCATCGAGCTCGCGTCGCAGCGATTGGTAGGTCGTCGGCGAGAGATTCTTGATCTCGAGAAGTTCGTCGGCGGCGGTCAGCAACGTGCGGGTGCGCGCTGACCAGCCGGGGTCGTCGTCCTCGGTGAGCGACTCGATCTCGTTGCGACCGATGCCGTGCTCGAGCGCCATCCGGGTGTGATGGGCGTACTCGTACTGGCAGCCGAGGCGCGAGGCGACATGAATGATGATTCGCTCGGTGTCCGGCGGCGAGATCTTGCCGCCCCGCAGTAATTCCGACACCAGCAGGGTGTGAATCGGAAAGAGACGACCGAGCCGCGCCGTCACGAGGAAGCAGTTGTAGTCGTACGGATCACCGGAGCTTCGCCGGATGACCGCGAGGAACAAGCGAGCGATGATCCAGGACAGCGCCGAACGACAGGTCGCGTTGTACCGGAAGGCGGCAAAGCATTGGACCGATCGGAGAAAGGTCAACGCCGTAGCGACGGCCATGGCCGGTGTTGTGATGGGTTACGTCGTCCAATCCGCTTTCGCCGACACCGAAATCGACCCGGCCGGCTACTCCGATGGCATTGCCTTACTTGGCTGATTGTCGGGCCGCCCGTCAGCTGAGCCAATTCGCCGAATCGGGCGGGCCGGGGTCATGCCAGGGCTTTAATTGGCTCATGGAACTGATGAGTCCACTGGACTCGGTTTTTTTGACGATCGAATCGCGCGAACACCCGATGCACGTCGGCGGCCTGCAGCTGTTCGAGCCGCCGGACGGTGCGGGGCCGGAGTTCGCCCGAGAAATCCGCGACGCGCTGGTCGCCAATAATGACTTCCAGCCCACCTTCCGCAAGCACCCGGCCTGGACGTTCGGCGGCATCCCCAACGTCGCATGGACCTACGACGACCCGGATGACGTCGACATCGACTACCACGTGCGGCGTTCGGCGCTGCCGACGCCGGGCCGGGTCCGCGAGCTACTCGAGCTGACCTCGCGGTGGCACAGCGGCCTGCTCGATCGGCACCGCCCGCTGTGGGAGGCCCACTTCGTCGAAGGGTTGAGCGACGGCCGGTTCGCCGTGTACAGCAAGTTCCACCATTCTTTGATCGACGGCGTCTCGGCTCTGCGGCTCATGCAGCGGACGTTGTCGGCAGACCCCGATGACACTGACCTGCAAGCGATCTGGGACCTGCCGCGGCGCAAGAAGGAAGCCGAGAAGTCGAAGCGGCCCGGCCTGTCTCAACTGGCGGGATCTATTGCGGCATATGGCCCTTCGACGTGGTCACTGGCCCGCGCCGCGTTGCTGGAACAGCAACTGACCTTGCCGTTCGCCGCTCCGCGCACCATGTTCAACGTGCCGATCGGCGGTGCCCGACGAGTCGCCGCCCAGTCGTGGGGCATCGATCGGCTCAAGAGCGTCAAGACGGCCGCGGGTGTGACCTTCAACGATGTGATCCTCGGTATGTGTTCCGGCGCGCTGCGCCACTACCTGCAGGACGAGCACGCGCTGCCCGACACCCCACTGATCGCGATGGTCCCGGTGAGCATGCGCTCCGAGGCCGACGCCGACAGCGGCGGCAACCAGGTGGGCGCGCTGTTGTGCAATCTCGCTACCAACGTCGACGACCCGGCGCAGCGGTTGGAGGCGATCAGCGCGTCGATGCGCGGCAACAAGAAGGTGTTCGCCGAATTGCCTCGGCTGCAGGCATATGCGCTGTCCGCGGCTCTCATCGCGCCGCTGGGACTGTCCGCGTTGCCGGGTTTCGCCTCGACGGCACCGCCCGCGTTCAACATCGTCATCTCCAACGTGCCCGGGCCGACCAAGCCGATGTACTGGGGCGGCGCCCGGCTCGACGGCAACTACCCGCTGTCGATCGCCTTGGACGGCCAGGCGTTGAACATCACGATGGTCAACAACGCAGACAACATCGACTTCGGTCTGGTCGGTTGCCGGCGCAGTGTGCCGCACCTGCAGCGGCTGCTCGGTCACCTGGAAACCTCGCTCAAGGATCTGGAGCGCGCGGTCGGAGTGTGACGACGTGCCCAAGCTCAGCGCGGGCCTGCTGCTGTACCGGATACGCGACGGGGTCGTCGAAGTCCTGATCGCGCACCCGGGTGGGCCGTTCTGGGCTCGCAAGGACGACGGCGCCTGGTCGATTCCGAAGGGCGAGTACACGCAAGATGAAGACCCGTGGGCGGCCGCGCAGCGCGAATTCGAAGAAGAGGTCGGCTCGGTGCCACCCGCGGGCCCACGCATCGATTTGGCTCCGGTCAAGCAGGCCGGCGGCAAGGTCGTCACCGCGTTCGCGGTCCCGGGTGACCTCGACGCGGCCGACGCGCACAGCAACACCTTCGAGCTCGAATGGCCAAGGGGCTCAGGGCAAATGCGCGCCTTCCCCGAGGTCGACAGGGTGGAGTGGTTTCCGGTGGCCCAGGCCCGAGCCAAGCTGCTGAAAGGCCAGCTCGCTCTGCTCGATCAGTTGATGGCGGACGCCAGCTTGGCCGGTCTGCGGGAGGGCTGACGGGCCTGGCGTATCTTCGCACTCATGCAGACGCTGCGCACACCGGACGACCGCTTCACGGATCTACCCGAATTCCCTTATCCCGCAAACTATTGCGATGTTTCCGATGACGACGGCGGGACGCTGCGGATGGCCTGGGTGCAAGACGGCCCGGCCGACGCCGACCCGGTGCTGATGATGCACGGCGAACCGTCGTGGTCGTTCCTCTACCGCAAGATGATCCCGGTGCTGGTCGCGGCCGGACACCGCGTCATCTGCCCCGACCTGGTCGGCTTCGGTCGCTCGGACAAGCCGACGCGCATCGAGGACTACACCTACGCACGCCACGTCGAATGGGTGCGACAACTGGCTTTCGACGTATTGGACCTGCAGCGGGTAACCCTGGTCGGGCAGGACTGGGGCGGCTTGATCGGGCTGCGGCTGGCCGCCGAACACCCCGAACGCTTCAGCAAGCTCGTCGTCGCCAACACCGGTCTGCCCACCGGCGACATACCGTTACCGGAAATCTGGTGGCAGTTCCGCAAGGCGATCGAGAGTGCGCCGACGATCGACGTCGGCCGGTTCGTGCAAGGGGGCTGCCGTCGGCCGATGAGCGACGAGGTCCGGGCGGCCTACGACGCGCCGTTTCCCGACGACAGCTACTGCGTGGCACCGCGGGCCATGCCCGGCCTAATGCCGACCTCGCCCGACGACCCTGCGGCGCAGGCCAACCGGTCCGCGTGGGCAGCGCTGTGCGCGAGCTCGACGCCGATGCTGGTCGCATTCAGCGACAGCGATCCGATCACCGGCGGCATGGCGCCGATCTTCCAACGCAAAATGGCGGGCGCGCAGGGCATCGACCACCCGGTCGTAGGGAACGCGGGCCATTTCCTCCAAGAGGACGCCGGTGAGGAGCTCGCCGGGTACATCGCGGACTTTCTCGGCGGCTAGGCAGTCAGCACGACACCTTGATGCTGAACGTCTCGGCCTGCAACCGCGTGGGTTCCGACTTGTTGAAACCCAGTGCGGCGCCGGTGATGTGGTAGGTGGCGTCCGTCATCGTGACCGCGGCCTCGCCCTGCAGCGCGTGTTCGTACGAACCGGTGAACCCGTCGAGATCCTGCAACCGAACGAACTCGGCCTTCAGCTTGTTGGCGTTGGACACCATCGCGCTCACGCCAGATGCGTGCAGATCGGTGTGAATCCTGGTCATCCAGTCGATCGACTCGCAGCGCACTGAATACGTTTTGCCCACATCTTTGCCGTCGATGGAGAGCACGGCGGTGCCCGGCGGCAACACCCCCGGCCTGGCCGGCGTCGCTGCTCTGCCGGAGCAGCCGCTGATCAGCAGCACCGCGGCAGCGACGGTACAAACGCCCTTATTCACACAAAGAACCTAACTCCCTGGGCGCGCGAATGTGATCTCGTCT
>Ga0209113_1000201_pt1 | contig 10442 bp, 8 predicted proteins | sample TexAe_RefH0_O1_FD_187951 | JGI IMG/M metagenome (GOLD analysis project Ga0209113, IMG submission 187951) | Forest soil microbial communities from Davy Crockett National Forest, Groveton, Texas, USA - Texas A ecozone_RefH0_O1 (SPAdes) (version 2) | ecosystem: Environmental > Terrestrial > Soil >... | reverse complement strand
CCGACTGGTCTATGGGGTATCCGGCTGCAGAACCGCGGCGCCGTACCAATGACAGGCAAGCAGGGCCAGTTCGACGTCGAGCCGGTCACTGCCGATTTCCCGGCCACGCCGCCCGACGGCACGACCCACTCGATACTTCACCGAGTTGAAGTGCAAATTGAGTTCCTCGGCGGCCGTCTTGTAGCTCGAGCCGCAGCTCAGGAATACCCGCAGCGTCTCACGAAGCCGCGCATCGTTCTCGTTGTCGATCGCGAGATCACCCAGCACCGAGGCCACCCAATCGCGGGTATCGGCCACGTCGCCACCAAGACGCGCCACTACAGACAGCCCCGGATCGGAAGCGGCGATCACCGTCGGCGTTGAAGAATTGGGCCGCGCGCTGACGATCGCGACGCCGCGGGCTTCCTCCGCCTCCCGGTGTGAGCGGCGAAAGCCCTCGACGCCGCCGGCCATCGTGCCAATCGCCACGCTCGGTGAATTCGGTCGAGTCTGCGCGAACTGGCGGACCTTCTCCACAGCATCGGCCACCACCCCGCGGTACGGCAGCCACCCCCAGCCGCAGTTTCGATCGGCGGCAACGAAGAGCGGGTTGCCAGCAGCGCCGGCCGCTTCGCCCAGTTCGCGGAGAAATTTTTGCAGCCGGGCAAGCTCGTCGCCTTCGGCGCCAGGGTCCGGATACCACATCACCAGCGCCAGATGGTGCCACCGAAGCGGGTAACGAATCGACGTGATTGCCGCATCCATATCGATGGTTTTGTTCGCGGTCAGGACCTCGCGCACCCGCAGCCCACGAAGACTGTTTTGGTTCTCTAGCCAGCGCTCTCGCTCGTCTTCGTAGACGCCGACGACTTGCTGCGACATCCAGTCGATGTACTCGAATAACGTGCCGGTGATCGCCTCGATCACTTCCACGCGCATGGCTTCCGGGATATCCATGACGCGCAATTCGGCGAAAACGACTTCATTTATTTGGCGCTGACCGAGCCGATAGGCGCGAACCAGCGCGTTGACCGGCACCCCGCGCTGTGCCAGCCGGCGGGCGTACTCCAGCGCCGCGGTGGGCGCCTCGACCCGCTCAACAGCGATGTCGTAGCGCAACGCGTGCAAGACCGTGTCGACGTTGCCTTCGACGCTGGTCCCGAGTAACTCCACCAGCGCCGCGTCGCCGCGCAGTTCGGGGATCTGATCCTCGAGGGCTTGGCGGAGCTCCGACGACAGCGCGACCGAGCGGCCGTGCAATCGGTTCCCGACCTCGGCGACATAACTGCTTACCCCGACTCCGTTGTCGAGGCCCGATTTCTTCACCGTATTGACGTTAGACGCTGGGTTGTCTTTCAGCGATAACAGCGCCGCGTGGCTTTGTCGATTCGACACTGTGTATAGCCGCGGGTCATACCTAACGTTGTACGCACTCTTACCAACGAAGGTCAGAAGGAGCGCAGACACATGGGATTCATCAAGCCCTATCTTCCGGACGTCGATCCGGACACCTTCCTGAAAAAGCCGCTGATGGAGCGGATGCGTATTCTCGCTGTCGAATGGGCCGAGAACGGCTTCGGCGCTCCGCGGATGGTCCACGTCATGTACATCTCGAAGTTGGTGTTGTTCGCGATCGGAGGCATCACGGTAGCGACCGCGACCTCGGGCCTACCCGCTTTCTGGCATGTCGCCGAATGGTGGAACCAACCGATCGTCTACCAGAAGGTCATCCTGTGGACCGTGCTGCTGGAGACCATCGGCGTCGCGGGTTCATGGGGGCCGCTGGCCGGCAAGATCAAGCCGATGACCGGCGGCATCCTGTTCTGGGCCCGGACCGGAACGATCCGGCTGCGGCCGTGGAAGTGGGTGCCGTTCACCGGCGGCGACCGGCGCACTTGGTTCGACGTCGGGGTTTACCTGGCGCTGCTGGTGAGCCTGGCCGCGGCATTGCTGTCACCGGGAATACACAGCGACTCGCTGTCAAAAGCACTGCCGCACAACACATCCGGCTTGGTCAACCCCACTCTGATCGTCGCCCCGATCGCGCTGCTGGTGCTGATCGGCCTGCGCGACAAGACCATCTTCCTGGCCGCCCGCGGCGAGCAATACCTGCCGGTGCTGGTCATCTTCACCGTGCTGCCGTTCGTGAACATGATCATCGCCCTGAAGATGGTGATCGTGCTGGTGTGGGTCGGCGCCGGCTTCTCGAAGTTCGGCAAGCACTTCTCCAACGTCATTCCGCCGATGGTCAGCAACACGATCTTCGCGCCGAAGTTTGTGCGCAAGGCGCACTACCGCGACTTCCCGAACAACCTGCTGCCGTCGCGGCTGGCGGACTTCATGGCACACGTCAACGGCACCACCGTCGAGATCGCGGCCCCACTGGTCCTGTTCTTCTCCACCAACAAGTGGCTGACGCTGGCGGCGGCGCTGTTGATGGTCGGGTTCCACCTGTTCATCGTCTCGACCTTCCCGCTGGCGGTGCCGCTGGAATGGAACGTGGTCTTCGCCTACACCACGATCTTCCTGTTCATCGGCTTCCCGAACTGGAATGGCTACGCCCCGTGGGACATGACTCCGGCTTGGCTGGCCCTCGTCATCGCGGCTGCGCTGCTGTTCTTCCCGGTGCTGGGCAACCTGCGACCCGACAAAGTCTCCTTCCTGCCCTCACTACGGCAATACGCCGGCAACTGGGCATCGGCGGTGTGGACGTTCGCGCCGGGCGCCGAGGTGAAGCTGGACCGGGTCACCCGCCCGACGCGTAACCAGGTCGAACAGTTCATCGCGTTCGGCTACGAACCGCACTGGGCGGAGATCACCGCACAGCGGACGATCGCATGGCGCACCATGCACAGCCAGGGCCGCGGTCTCTTCTCGCTGCTGCTGACGCACCTTCCCGACATCAATACCCGGACCGTGCGCGAAGGCGAGTTCGTCTGCAACTCCCTGATCGGGTTCAACTTCGGCGACGGCCACATGCACGACGCCGAGATGATCCAGGCCGTGCAGCGCGAAGCCGGCTTTGAGCCGGGCGAGTGCGTCATCGCCTGGGTGGAGTCGGAGGCCTTCGGCAGCGGTGTGCAGCACTACCAGTTGATCGACGCCGCGCTCGGCGTGATCGAGCGGGGCACCTGGAAGGTGGCCGATGCGGTGGCCGAGCAGCCCTGGCTGCCCAACGGTCCGATCCCAACCAGCGTGGAATGGTCCTTGAGCGGCAGCAGCAACGCGGCTGTCCTTAAGGACCAGGACCACGGTCACGGAGCGCTGGCATGAGTACCGCCATCGTGGTGGGGGGCGGGCCCAACGGGCTCGCTGCCGCCATAGCCCTTGCGGCCGAAGGTGTTTCGGTCACGGTTCTAGAGGCGGCCGACGAGGTCGGCGGAGGCGCCCGCAGCAGCGAAGCCATCGTTCCCGGCCTGCTGCACGACCATTGCTCGGCGATCCACCCGATGGCCGTCGGCTCGCCGTTCCTCAGCAAATTCAACCTGGACCGCTACGGCCTCACCTGGCGCTGGCCGGATATCGACTGTGTCCACCCGCTCGACGGCGGCAGCGCCGGCGTGCTGTACCGCTCGGTCGAGCAGACCGCGGCCGGCCTTGGCCGCGACGGCTCGCGGTGGCAACTCGCTTTCGGCTACTCGGCGTCGCGATTCGACGCGCTCAACGAGGACATCATGGGCCCGCTGCTGCGGATTCCGCACCACCCACTGATGCTGGCCCGGTTCGGTGCTCCCACCGTGCTTCCCGCGTCCACGTTCGCCAGAGTGTTCCGCACCCCGGAGGGTCGCGCCCTGTTCGGTGGCGTTGCGGCGCACGCCTTTCGGCCGCTGCACTACCCGATGACCTCGGCGATCGGGATGGGCATCATCTCGGCCGGGCATCGGCACGGCTGGGTGGTGGCCGAAGGCGGATCGCGGTCGATCACCAACGCTATGGTGGCGCTGCTGACCGACCTGGGCGGCAAGATCGAGACAGGGGTCCGGATCGAGAAGGCGTCACAACTGCCGGCAGCCGATGTCACGATGTTCGATCTGGCGCCAGACGCGGTCGCCGGTATCCTCGACGACCGTCTTCCGCGGCGCGTTTCGCGTGCCTTCACCAAGTTCCGGCGTGGTCCGGGTGCATTCAAGGTCGACTTCGCCGTCGAGGGCGGCGTGCCCTGGATGAACCCTGACGCGCATCGCGCGGGCACGGTGCACGTGGTCGGTAACTATCGCGAACTGGCCGCCACCGAGCGGGAGATCCACGCGGGACGCATGCCCGAGCGGCCCTTCGTGCTGGTCGGGCAGCAATATCTGGCGGACCCGCAACGCTCCGTCGGCAACGTTCACCCAGTGTGGAGCTACGCCCATGTGCCCAACGGCTTTTCGGGCGACGCAACCGAGGCGATCATCGCTCAGATCGAGCGGTTCGCGCCCGGCTTCCGGGATCGGATCGTCGGGACAGCAGTCCGGACAACCACCGAATTCGCTTCCTACAACTCCAACTACGTCGGTGGCGACATCATGACTGGCTCCAAGGACATCCGTCAGTTGACCTTCGGACCGCGAACCACGTTGTCGCCGTACAGCATCGGAGTGCCCGGCATGTACATCTGCTCGGCGGCCACTCCCCCCGGCCCGGGCGCGCACGGCATGTGCGGGGCCAATGCGGCCGGCGTCGCGCTCGGTTATCTGGCACGGCGTAAGTAACGCCGGGACCTCACCTGTGCACCCGCTTAGCGATGTAGTACTCGTCGGTCCGGGTGTGGTCGACGGTGTACTCGACCGCCGCCGTGAAGTTTTCCGAGTCATACCCCAGCCAGCGCTCGCTGCGTTGACGCTCGAATTCGCTCCAGGACACCACCGTGAACCTCTCGAGGAACAAGTCCGCCTTTTCAACGCTGTGATAAAGCCGCCAACTGTGGCCGCCCGTTCTGAGCCGTGACCGCCTGACCCTGCTCATCGCCTCGACGAAGTCTTTCTGCTTCTCCTCCGGCACTAGGTAGCGGACGACTACCAACACCGGTCCATCGTTAGGACGTGGCTCGAACATGAGCATAGGTTCAGGCCAGGCAGTGGAGACTTCGACGTTCAGCTTCCCGGTGTTCGGCCGCAGCGGAAGCACGACAACGCTGAGGGCAGCAACGCCCAGCGTCACGCCCGAGAACAGCAGCGCCACGTCAAGTCCCGCCCGCGTGGCAACGGCACCCCAGGCGTAGGCGCCGATTGCCTGAGCTCCGGTGGAGACCAGTAGATACACCGACAACGCCCGGGCCCGAACCCATTGCGGCAACGTCAGCTGCGCCGCCGCGTTCAACGTTGCCAACGTGATCAGCCACGCAATCCCGGACAACATCAAGACAGGGATCGCCGCAGCGAATGGCAGCCAGACGACCGCAACCGGCGCAAGACCGTACACGGCGGCCGACGCCGCGAGCAGCACATTGTCTGACACTCGCCGGCGTAACGAGTCGGCTGCGACGGCACCGAGTAGGGCGCCAAAACCGATGGCCCCCAGCGCCACACCGTAACCATCGGCTCCCAGGTGCCAGGTGCGGGCGGCAGCCACCGGCAGCAGGGCCAGCAGCGCCGAGGCGGGAAACAGAAAAAGCGCGGTGCGCAACAGGATCCTGCGGAAAATTCGACCGTTGATCACGTAGGCCAGTCCACTGATGATCGCCTGGCCGAAGTGTTCTCGCTCGATTGGCGCGAGTTGCTTGGGTCGCTTCCACACGAGCAGCGCAACGATGATTCCCGCGAACGACAGCGCGTTGATCGTAAAGACCGCCGCGGGGCCGGCCAATGCGACGACAACGCCACCGATTGCCGGTCCGATGGCACGGGAAGCATTACCCGAGACGCTGCCCAACATCGAAACGGCCGGTATCTGCTCACGCGGCACGACCTCGGGCTGAATCGCCTGCCAGTCGGGTCCGGCGAGTGCAGAAGCGCAGCCAATAGCCACCGTGAACATCAACAGTGACGTCGGGGTGAGGCGACCGAGGTAGGTCACCACCGCCAGGGCCAGCGCAACCACCACCGCGTATGACTGCAGAAATATCAGTAACCGCCGCCGGTCGAAGAGATCGGCGAGCGCACCGGCGAACAAGCCGAAAAGCAGCGTCGGCCCAAGACTCGCCGTCTGGACCAATGCGACGATGACGTCAGGGCTGTGCTTCTCGACCAAAAACCATTGGGCCGCAACGCTCTGCATGTACGTCCCGATGTTGGAGGTGAACGAGGCGATAAATAGGTTGCGGTACACGCGATTGCGCAGCGGCGCCCATACCGACGGCCGCTCACCGTCCACCTGCTCCTGAGCCTCGATCACCATCAGAAATGATTCTGACATGAGGGCTACGCCATCGGCGCACCGTTCGGGCTCGCTGGGGCAACGTGTTTCAGTATGTGTAAAACCCCTCGCCGGTCTTGATGCCGAGCTTGCCGGCATCAACGTAGGACTGCAATAAGTCCCGTGGCCCCTTGGGTAGCTGCGGGAACTCATCGAGGTAATGGTTTTCGATGTCCAAAGCGACGTCGAGGCCGACCAGATCCATCAACTGAAACGGGCCGGCCGGGGCGCCCAAGTTGAGCTTGTACATCCCGTCGACGTCCTCCGGACGGGCCACCCCCTCGGCGACCACCGCCAGCGACTCGCGCTTGATCGCGGCCCAGACCCGATTGAAGATGAAGCCGGTGCACTCTTTGCGCGCCTCGAACGGGTAGACGCCGAACTCGGGCAGCACGGCCAGCAGGGTGTCGAGCAGGCCGCGGTCGGTCTCGCCGTCCGACATCAGGTCTAGGGCATTGACCTCCGGCGGCATGTAGAAGTGCGTGTTGCACAGGCGCGTCTTGTCGCGCACCTTCTCGGCCATCAGACGCGAGGGGTACGACGAGGAGTTGGTCGCGAAGATGGTGTCGGGCGGGGCCAGTTGGTCGATCTCGCCCCATAGCGGAATCTTGATCTCGAGTTTTTCGGGGGCCGACTCCACCGCCAGCCACGCGCCGTCCAGCGCCTCGGCGAGCGATGTCGTGGTAGTCGCCACGCCCGGTTCGCCGAAGCCGCGATTCTCGATCACTCTCGGAAGGGTCTCGGCCACATACTGTTTCGCGGCTCCCAGCTGCTCGTCGCGGCGGGCGTAGATGCGCACGGGTCCGCCACGGCTTGCAAACATCAGCGCAATACGCCGTCCCAGCGTCCCCGCGCCGATCACCGCGACCGGACGGTTCCGGATGTCATCGAACGTGTATGTATACGAGGCACTCACACACGCATGCTAAGTCCCCGATGCGCGCCCGGAACCGTCGCCGACGGACAAACTTATGCGCACCGTTGTTCGCGGCCGACAACTAGAGCAGCGTGGCTTGTTCGGGCTGCGGCTCGGCCGGCTCCAGCAGCTCTGGCCCGTTGTTGCGGATGCTGTTGACCAGCGTTGAGATCTCCCGCATTTCGATGCCGTCGACGCTCGGTGGGGCGGCCAGGAAGTCAAGGTCGGGCGGAGCGTCGGGATCCAGCCAGCGATCCCAGTCATGCTCGGGCACGATCAACGGCATCCGGTCGTGGATCTCGGCGAGCCCGCCGACGGCATCGGTGGTGATGATGGTGCAACTCAGCAGCGGCGTCGCGTCCTTCGCGGACTTCCATACCGACCACAGCCCCGCCATGAACAGCATCTCGCCGTCGGCGCGGTGCAGGAAGAACGGCGTCTTGCGGGCCTTCTTGCCGGAGTCGGTATCGCCGTTGGCACGCCATTCGTAATAGCCGTCCATCGGGATCAGGCAGCGTTTGGATTTGGCACTCGCGCGAAACGCCGGCGAGGTGGTGACCTTCTCGGCCCTGGCGTTGATCAGCAGCGGACCCTTGGACTCCGGCGCACCGTCGGAGCCTGCCTTGGCCCACGGCGGTATCAATCCCCACCGCATGGACCGGACTCGCCTGGTGGGTTCGTCGTCGGGTTCGTCGTGCCGGCGGACCACGGTGGTGATGGTCGTGGTCGGCGCCACGTTGTAGTTCGGTCCCGTCGACTCGGCCGCGCGCGCCTCGTTGATCGCCTCGATCTTTTCGGCCAGCACCGCCGGGTCGGTCGTCACCGCGAATCGTCCGCACATATCTCCATGGTGCCGTGTAGGCAATGATGGAGCACGTGAATACCTGGCCCGCCCCCACTGCCGCGCGGCCGGTACACGCGACGGTGACGGTGCCCGGCTCGAAATCCCAGACCAACCGGGCATTGGTGCTCGCGGCGCTGGCCGCGGCCACCGGCGGCGCCTCAACCATCAGCGGCGCACTACGCAGCCGCGACACCGACCTGATGATCGGTGCGCTCGAGGCGCTGGGCCTGCGGGTCGACGGACCGGCCGACGATCTCGCGGTCAGCGGAGCGATCGCCCCGCCGGCCGATGCCCGCATCGACTGCGGCCTGGCTGGCACGGTGTTGCGTTTCGTCCCGCCGCTGGCGGCGCTGGGCCTGGCTGCCGTGACGTTCGACGGCGACGAGCAGGCCCGGGTCCGCCCGATCGCGCCGCTGTTGAATGCGCTGCGCGGGCTGGGTGTCGACGTGGACGGCGACGGCCTGCCGTTCCAGGTGCGCGGTGCCGGATCGGTCGCCGGCGGGGCCGTGCAGATCGACGCATCGGCGTCGTCGCAGTTCGTCTCCGGGCTGCTGCTGGCCGGAGCATCATTCACCGACGGCCTGACGGTGCAGCACGTCGGTCAGGCGCTGCCGTCGGCGCCACACATCGCGATGACGGTCGCCATGCTTCGCCAGGCCGGCGTCGAGGTCGACGACACGGCCCCGAACCGCTGGCACGTTCGACCGGGCCCGGTCGGGGCGCGGCACTGGCAGATCGAGCCGGACCTGTCGAATGCCGTCCCGTTCATCGCCGCGGCGGTGGTCAGCGCGGGCACAATTCGTATCACCGGTTGGCCGGCGGTCAGCATCCAACCCGCCGACGCCATCCTGAGTATCCTGCGACAACTGAATTGTGTTGTGAAACAGGATGATTCGTTCCTGGAAGTCCGCGGGCCACAGTCCTACCCGGGTTTTGACGTCAACCTGCGCGACGTCGGCGAGCTCACGCCGTCGGTGGCAGTGCTCGCGGCGCTGGCCACCCCGGGTTCTGTCTCGAGGCTGTCCGGCGTCGCGCACCTGCGCGGCCACGAGACCGACCGGCTGGCCGCCCTGAGCACCGAGATCAACCGGCTGGGCGGCGACTGCCGCGAAACCGCCGACGGGTTGGAGATCACCGCGACGCCGCTGCGGCCGGGCACCTGGCAGTCCTACGCCGATCACCGGATGGCGACGGCTGGGGCGATCGTCGGATTGCGGGTCGCCGGCGTCGAGGTCGACGACATCGAGACCACCGCCAAGACGCTGCCGAATTTCCCTCGAATGTGGACCGACATGTTGCGGGAGTCCAGCGGTTGAGGCCGGGCGACTACGACGAGTCCGACGTCAAAATCCGCTCGGGGAAAGGTTCCCGTCCGCGGACCAAAACTCGACCCGAGCATGCCGACGCCAAGCCGGCGATGGTGGTCAGCGTCGACCGCGGCCGCTGGGGATGTGCGCTCGACGGCGACGCCGAGCGACGGGTCACCGCGATGCGGGCGCGGGAACTGGGCCGCACACCGATCGTCGTCGGCGACGAGGTCGACGTGGTCGGCGACCTGTCCGGTCGCCCGGATACGTTGGCCCGCATCGTCCGTCGTGGTGAGCGGCGAACGGTGTTGCGGCGCACCGCCGATGACACCGACCCGACCGAGCGGGTGGTGGTCGCCAACGCCGATCAGCTGCTGATCGTGGTGGCGCTCGCCGATCCGCCGCCGCGCACCGGGCTGGTCGACCGAACACTGATCGCGGCCTACGCCGGCGGGCTGGTCCCGATCCTGTGCCTGACCAAGACCGACCTCGCTCCCGCCGAGCCGTTCGCCGAGCAGTTCGCGGACCTGGATCTCACCGTGATCATCGCGGGTCGTGACGATCCGCTGGGTGCGGTGCGGCACCTGCTTGCCGGCAAAATCACAGTGCTACTGGGCCATTCCGGTGTCGGCAAGTCGACGTTGGTGAATCGCCTTGTTCCCGAAGCACATCGAGCGGTCGGCGAAGTGACCGACATCGGCCGGGGGCGGCACACCTCGACGCAATCGGTGGCGCTGCCGCTCGATCACGACAGCTGGGTGATCGACACGCCCGGCATTCGCTCATTCGGGTTGGCGCACATCCAGCCCGACGACGTGATGCTGGCCTTTTCCGACTTGGCCGACGCGATCAAAGAATGCCCGCGCGGGTGCGGGCACATGGGCCCACCCGCTGATCCCGAATGCGCGCTGGACACGCTGACCGGCCCGGCCGCCCGACGCGACCAGCATCGACTCGGTGGCGACCATGGTCGGCGTGTGCGAGCCGGCTGACATCGTGGCCAACCGGCTCGACCCGTGGCACGGTTCCTGGTTCCACCCCTACTCGTTCAGCCGGCTGTCGG
>Ga0209113_1000200_pt1 | contig 10459 bp, 10 predicted proteins | sample TexAe_RefH0_O1_FD_187951 | JGI IMG/M metagenome (GOLD analysis project Ga0209113, IMG submission 187951) | Forest soil microbial communities from Davy Crockett National Forest, Groveton, Texas, USA - Texas A ecozone_RefH0_O1 (SPAdes) (version 2) | ecosystem: Environmental > Terrestrial > Soil >... | reverse complement strand
GTCGTGGTGGCAAGCGACCGCATGAAAGATCTGCCCGCTGAATTCTTTCTTCCCCCGCAGACCAATGCAGCGTTGCGGCGAGAAACCGTCCGGCTTGTCGCGGTATGCGTGACGTTCATCGTGATTCTCGGCGTCATCGTGGCGCTGACGCAGGGCATCGTCCTGAGGGGGTGAAGGCGCAACCGTCCCGTCGGGTTTTCGCCGTGGCAGCCAAACTGATCTAACATTAGCGTCACTTCTAGCGAAGAGGTGATAGACGTGACGTCAGAGCGGCTGGTTGTCTGCGCGAGCCACAGCCCCGGCAAGGAACGCGACGTCGAACACGCCTTCGGTCGCCGCTTCCGTTCGGCACTGGCCTCGGCGGCCGAGCGCGCGCAACAGTTCGATCCCGACGTCGTGATCGTGTTCGGCGGCGACCACCGCCGCGCGTTTCGCCACGTGGTGCCCGCGTTCGGGGTTGCGTTGTCTGCGTCAATTCTGGCCGAGGGCGGCCATCCGGCCGGCGACCTGGATGTCCCGTCCGAGCTGGCACGCCAATTGTGTGAACACCTGCTGTCGGCCGGCTTCGATGTCGCCGCATGTCGTGACATTGGGCTGGATCACGCGTTCGCCCAACCTGTTCGGGACCTGCTCGGGGAATTAGCGGCCAAGCCGGTCATCCCGGTGCCGGTGAACTGTGCCACGGCTCCGCTTCCGGCTGGCCGTCGGGTAGCCGAATTCGGCACGGAGGTTGGCCGGTTCCTCGACAGGATCGCCGAGCGCGTACTGGTAGTCGGCACCGGAGGGTTGTCTCATTCCCCGCCGAGTCTGGAGGTCGACACCTACGACCTCAGCGATGAAGACCGCGCGCGAATCATCGCCGAGGGTATGGCGGAAGCGCGCACCAAGATCCGTCCCGATTGGGACGCCGAAGTGTTAGACGCCATGTCGAGCTGGGATGTCGCTGCGCTGATTCAGCTCGTCGACACCGCCCACGTCCGTGCGGGCGCGGGCGCCAACGAGGTCAGAACCTGGCTTGCCGCCGGCGCCGCGGGCGGTGCGCAGCCGGTCACGCCACTGGTCTACGAGCCGGTGCCGGAATGGATCACCGGGATGGCCGTCGCGGCATCGGGTTGATCACGTCGGTCCGCGCCGGCCGTTTAGCTTTAATCTGACATCGCTGTCATCAGATCTAGGAGTGGGCCTAAATTGACCGATGCGCCATTGGCCGATATCACCGTCGTGAGCCTTGAGCAGGCAGTGGCAGCGCCGTATGCGACCCGCCAGCTCGCCGACCTGGGCGCGCGGGTGATCAAGGTCGAGCGACCGCACGGCGGCGACTTCGCCCGTGGCTACGACCGCGCGGTGCATGGCGAGTCGAGCTATTTCGTCTGGCTCAATCGCGGCAAAGAGTCGTTGACCGTAGACGTCAAGCAACCCGAGGGCAGACGCATCGTTGACCGTCTGCTGGAGAGCGCCGACGTGCTGGTGCAGAATCTGGCACCGGGCGCCGCGACCCGAATGGGATTGGATGCCGAATCGGTGGCCCGCACGCACCCGCAGACCATTACGGCGACGATCAGCGGCTACGGTCAGGACGGCCCGTGGAGCGACCGCAAGGCCTATGACCTTTTGGTACAAGCCGAGGCTGGACTGTTGTCGGTGACCGGCTCGCCGGCCGAAGTGGCACGCACCGGTGTCTCGATCGCTGATATCGCTGCCGGCATGTTCACCTTCTCCGGAATCCTCACCGCCCTTTACACCCGGGCCACGACCGGTGCGGTGCATCCGGTGTCGGTGTCGTTGTTCGATGCGTTGGTCGAGTGGATGTCCCAGCCGCTCTACTATGGCCGGTACGGCGGAACGGCGCCGCCACGCACAGGTCCGCGGCATCCGACGATCGCCCCGTATGGCCCATTCACCGCGGGCGACGGCGGAACCGTCTTACTCGCTGTGCAGAACCCGGCCGAATGGCAACGTCTCTGCGAAAATGTCTTGGACAGAACGGATCTCGTCGACGATCTGCGGTTCGCCACAAACCCCGAGCGGGTAGCGAACCGTGGCGAGTTGGAGGCGATCATCTCGTCGGTGGCGGCGCGGCTAACTGCGGAACAACTTGAGCAGCGCCTGCAGATCGCCGGCGTGGCACACGCCCGGATGAACGACGTCGACCAGTTGTGGCTGCATCCGGTTATCGTCGGCCGGGACCGGCGGCACGAGATTCAGACGCCGGGCGGCCCGGCGGCCGCGCTGTCGCCGCCAGCCTCCCTGGCCGGTGTCGATCCGATGATCGGTGACGTGCCCGCGCTGGGCGAACATAACCGAAAGATCTTGCGCGAGTTAGGATATTCGGCGGCAGCGATCGATGAGCTCGTCGCCGCGGGTGTTACGACGGCATAGCGGTAAGCCCGTTTTACTTCTGTCGTCCGAAGAATCCACGACGGATGCAGGTCATCAACACGTCAATGAGTTCGTCGTCGCCGATCGGCTCGGGTAGATCGAGAGCCGCCTGGGGCACTCGAGTGACCAGCGCGCGCAGGATCAGTGCCGAGACCACTGGGTCGTAGGGATACCGATCCGGACCTCGGATCAGCATCCTGGCGGCGCCGACATCCATCTGCACCTGTCCGTTCTCCCCGATGCTCACGATGGTGGGATCGTCGGTGGTGCCCTCGGCCCACGCCTCGATGCAACCCGAATACCTGTCATAAAACTCGACGTAGGTGGCCAGCCACGGCCGCAGTGTCGACTTCTTGGCCAATGGGTCCACGTCGGCGATTCGGTCGGCGAATGCCATTCCGGCGCCGTAGATTTCGGCGGCCACCGCGGCGAGCAGATCCTGCTTGTCGCTGAAGTATTTATAGAACGTGCCTCGCGCCACACTGGCCGACTCGACGATATCGTCGACACTGGTGCTGCGGTAGCCGCGGGCACGGAACTGAGCGGCGCCGGCATCGGCCAACGCATTCACCGTGACCACGGCGCGCTTGCTGAGGCTGGCAGTGCGCTCGCTGACGGACAGTCCTACGACGTTTGGTGCTGGGGGCACCTCGACCGCGTCCACGTCCGCCGCCGGGTCGGCGCTGGCGTGCAGACCTAGAGATGTCAGCACCGAAGGCGGGGTGTCGGGGAACAACATCAGCTGCAGGAATACCGACAGCGTGTCGACCGCGTCCTTGGCGCTACGGCCGTAGGCGCGGTCGGTGTGCACGAACAGATTGATGCGGTGCACCAGCGCGGTCATCGTCATGGCCGCAACCTCGGGGTCCAGGCCCTTCAGTCCGGAGGCGGCGAGCCGTTCGGCGATGCGATGGTTGTAACCGCGCACGAACCGGTTGATCTCGGGACGCACCTTGGTGTCCGATGAGGCAATCGCCGTCCACTGCACGAACATCGTGGAGTACTTGTCGAACACCCAACTCCACTCACCCAGCCACCAGTTCAGATTGTCGAAGCCCACCTCGTCCGCCCCGAGCGCACCGATGCGACGTGCCACCCTAAACAACGCGCTGCCGCATTCGTTGAGCAGCTCCAGGAAGATCTCGTCCTTGCCGTGGAAGTACTGGTACAGGGTGGCTCGGGACACCCCGGCTGCCTTGGCGATCGCGTCGACCGACGTGTCGAAGTACCCCAGCCTGCCGAATAACTCAAGCGAGACCTCGGTGATCCTGCCCCGGGTGGTGGCACCGCGAACGCCCACGGCGGGACTGGAAGGGCCGTAGCTGGCCCTGCGGACGATCGAGGCTTCGGACATGGCGTTTCCAGCCTATGGCTGATCCGGGCTGCCCGCGTCGCGTCCAGCCGCGTTTCGCGAGAGGAGAAACTCCGCGGTACCAGTGATCGCCACCCCGCCCGTCTGCCGGGTGGCGGTCAACTCCACGCTCACCCGCTCGGCGTCGGACTCCGCCGATATCGCGGTCACGCTGCCCGAACAGGTCAGCACATCGTCCGGCCATACCTGTTCGCGGAAGCGGACGCCGAAACGGCGCACGCTGCCTGCGCCCAGCCAGTCGGTGGCGAAACCGGCCAGCAGCGCCGCGGAGAACATGCCCTGCGCGAATACCGAGGGGTAGCCCGCGGATTGCGCGAGGTGATCGTCGTAATGCATGGGGTTGAGGTCACCGGAGGCGCCCGCGTAGCGGACGAACATCTGCCTGGTCAGTGGTCCGAAATCGCGGGCCGGTGCCTGCGTGCCGACACTCACGGGAGTGGTCGTCACCGTCATTGTTTGGCCGCCGTCTCGATGAAGGTGGCTTTGGCCTCGGCGACGAGCACTCCCTCAGCGTTGCGGTACTCGGTCACCACGGTGGCGAAACGCATTGTGCCCCCGCGTTTGCCGGGTTTTGAGTACCGGTCGGCGACCCGCTCCTGTGCGGTCAGGACGTCCCCGGCTGCAGGCGGAGCAGAGTGGAAGGTGTATTCCTGCTCGCCGTGCAGCAAGCGCTTGCGGTCGAACCCCACGTTTACCCGGGCGCCTGGTGGCGCCCAGCGGCCGCCGGTGGTCAGGAACGTCGGCGGGATGATCGCGTCGGCGCCGCGATAGGCCGGATCGTCACACAACATGGCCTCGGCAAACTCGGCGATCTTGCCGCGCTCCACGATCAGCTCCCAGGGCCGGCCGGCGCCGCCGTCGGCGCGGCTGTCGGGTGATGCAGTCATAGTGACCAATAGTGTCAGAAAAAACGAAGAACTGAAACCGAAACGTCGCTTCAGAGCCAATGAGCCGCTTGTCGAAAGATGACATTGCTGCCAGAATCGGTGGCCATGGTCGAGTTGGCGGCGAGCTACGTCGCAGGCAAATGGGTGTCGGACGCGCACGCCGGGACACTGGCCGTGACGTCGCCGAGCACCGGCGAGCTGCTGGGCACCGTGGGTGTAGCCCGCCGTGCGGAAGTGGACTCCGCGGTCGCGGCCGCCCGCGGCGCGCTGCCGGGCTGGGGGCGGGTGCCCCCCGCCGATCGCGGCGCGGCGCTGGGCCGACTCGCCGACGCGCTCAACGCCCGCAAAGGCGAACTGGCCGACCTGACGACCGCGGAGATCGGCTCGCCGCGATCGTGGAGCACATTCGGTCAGGTCATCACCGCGGTCGGCGTGCTGCGCGCCTACGCGGCGATCACCCCGGACTACCCCTTCTCGTCGAGGCGGGCGTCCATGACGGGCGGCACCGTCGAGGTACGTCAGTTGCCCGTCGGCGTGGTCGGGGCCATCGTGCCATGGAACACTCCGCTGTTCATCGCCGCGTTGAAACTCGGTCCGGCGTTGGCCGCGGGTTGCACGATGGTGCTCAAGCCGTCGCCTGACGCTCCACTCGAATTCGGCGTGCTGATGGAGGCGATCGAGGAAGCGGGACTGCCCGACGGAGTGGTCAATGTCGTCAACGGCGGTGCCGAAACCGGCGAGCTGCTGACCGATCATCCAGGCGTCGACAAGATCAGCTTCACCGGATCGACGGCTGTCGGCGCGCGGATCGCGGCATCGTGCGGTTCCCGTATCCGCCGCTGCAGCACCGAGCTGGGCGGAAAATCGGCCGCCGTCGTGCTGCCCGACGCGCCGCTCGAGGCGACGGTGCCCGGCTTGGTCGCCGGCGTGATGGGCAACAACGGTCAGCTGTGTGCCGCACTCACACGTATCTTGTTGCCACGCAGCCGGTATGACGAGTTCGTGACCGCACTCACCACCGCGGTCGCCGGTTTGGTCGTCGGAGATCCCGCCGACCGGGACACCGATATCGGTCCACTGATCAACGAGGCCGCGCGCGACAGGGTCGAGGGGTTCCTGCGGCGCGCGCGGCGGGACGGCGCCACTGTGCTGGTCGGCGGCGAGCGGCCCGACCGCCCAGGGTGGTTCGTCTCACCCGCGCTCGTCGCTGCCACCAACGACATGGAGATCGCCCGCGAAGAGGTCTTCGGTCCGGTCGCGGTCGTCATCGCCTACGACGACGACGCCGAGGCGGTGGCCATCGCCAACGACTCCCGCTACGGCCTGGTCGGTGCGGTGTGGTCCGCCGACGAGGAACGGGCGACCGCCGTGGCGGCCCAACTGCTCGTCGGTTCGGTAGCCGTCAACTCGACTGCGGTGCTCGACTTCGCCAGCCCGTTCGGTGGATTCAAGCAGTCCGGCATCGGTCGCGAGGGCGGCCCCGAGGGCATCGCCGGCTTCGTCGAACATCAAGCGATCATTCGTTGAGCCGGAAGGGATTTCAGTGCGCACCCAAGCAGCGGTCCTGTTCGAACGCAACACACCATGGTCTGTCGAGACCATCGAACTCGATGCGCCCAAGGCGACCGAGGTACTGGTCGAACTGCACGCTTCGGGCATGTGTCATTCCGACGACCACCTCGTCACCGGCGACATGCCGATCCGACTGCCCTGCATCGGCGGGCACGAGGGCGCCGGCATCGTCACGTCCGTCGGCGAGCATGTGTCGTGGCTATCGCCGGGCGACCACGTCGTATTCAGCTTCATCCCGTCGTGCGGCCGCTGTCCCTCATGCTCGACAGGACATCAGAGCCTGTGCGACCTCGGCGCAAAGATCTACTCCGGCATGCAGATCCACGACGGAACTGCCCGCCACCATCTCGGTGGCGAAGACCTCGCGCTGGCCTGCGGAGTCGGCTCGTTCGCACACCACACCGTGGTGCACGAGGCGAGTTGCGTGAAGATCCCGGACCACTATCGCCTCGACCTGGCCTGTCTTCTCGGCTGCGGCTTCATCACCGGTTGGGGATCCTCGGTCTACGCCGCCGAGGTCCGGCCGGGCGACACGGTCGCCGTCGCCGGGGTCGGTGGCATCGGCGCCGCGGCGGTGCAAGGTGCCCGGCTCGCGGGTGCCCGCACGATCACCGTCATCGACCCGTCGGAGTACAAGCGCGCCGAAGCCGTGAAGATGGGAGCCACTCACACCGCGGCGGACTGGGACGAGGCCAAAGATGTTGTCGCCGAGGCTACCTGGAACCGCGGCGTAGACAAGTTCATCTGCGCGATGGGAGTCGGCGACGGCCAACTGGTCGGCCGGGCGCTGGCCATGACGGCCAAGCGGGGCCGCTTGGTGGTCACCAACATTCACCCGATGCTGGAACGGGAGATCCGGGCCAACCTGATGGACCTCACCCTGACCGAAAAGCAAATCATCGGAACCCTATACGGCTCGGGCAATCCGCGTGCCGACATCCCGAAGATCCTCGAGCTGTACAGCGCCGGGCAGGTGGACCTCGAATCCATGGTCACCCGCACCTACCCGCTGGAGAAGGTCAACGACGGCTACGCCGATATGCACGCCGGCGCCAATATTCGTGGCGTACTGATCTACCCGCCCGCCGAGGGACAGGTCTCCGGAGAAGCTCGTGACTAGCAGACGTCTGGCAGGCAAGGTGGCGCTCGTGACCGGCGCAGCCAGGGGGCGGGGCCGAAGTCACGCGCTGATTTTGGCGCGGGAAGGCGCGGACGTCATGTTGGTGGATCTCTGCGACAACATCCCTTCGTGTGACTATCCCCTCGCCACTAGCGAAGACCTCGACCGCACCGCGTGCATGATCGAGAAGCTCAACCGAACGGTGGCGGTGTATCGCTGCGATGTCTGCGATCGAGCCGAAATGGAGGTGGCCGTCGACGCCGCGGTGCGGCAGCTCGGCGCACTCGACGTCGTCGTCGCCAACGCCGCCATCGCCCCGATCCGGCCGGAAGCCCCAATCGCGGCCTTCATCGACACGTTCGACGTCGACTTCATCGGCGTGGTCAACACTTTCAGCGCCGCGATGCCGCGACTGAGCGCAGGTGCGTCTCTCATCGCTTCGGGTCCCACATGCTCCCCGCAAGGACCTTCTCTCGATCGACCACAGGGACCCGGTGCGGCAGCATATGAGCTCGCTCAGTCGATGGTCTCGCAGTACGTGAAGACGCTAGCTAAACAAGTAGCGCCACAAGGCATCCGGGTAAACACCGTCAGCGGCGCCGAGAATGCCGGCGATGTGCGGCGTGCCGGACGGTTGCATCGGCCCGTCATGCTCGACGCGGATTCTGAAGGCAATTGCGCTGGCGCGGCGTCGCTTTCAACGATGTTATGGCCAGCGGCGACCTGGGCTGACACTGACGCATCCGCTGCGGTGGCGTTCTTGGCAGCGGACGAATCGCGAGCGATAACCGGCCGACACATCACGGTGGACGCCGGGTCGTCCCTTAACTAGCTCCGACGACGAGCACGAAACCCGAGCGGCTCAGGTCGACGCCTTCCAGTTGGTGGTCGATGAGGTGAATGGCACACCTAGTTTGGCAAGTATCCACGGCGGCAAGCGTGTTGGCATCGGTAAAGGTACCGATCGGGCGCCACGCGCCTCGAGCAACGCTTCGTACGCGGTGGTGTCGCCGCTGAACGGTTGTCCCTCTCCGGCGATGAACCCGTACAGTTCGCATCCCTGAGGGCCGGCCTCCCAAGGTCCGAACACGTCCCCCCACTCGAGCATGATGTGCGTACCGGCGCGGGCGACCACGTCACCGCAACGGATCTCGCCGGCCAGGATGAAGTTGCTGTGATCGCCGGTGTGACCGTGCTGCGAGGAGATGGCACCCGGGTCCCACTTGTTCCAGAACGCGAAGTAACGGGGAGACAGTTCAATCCACTTCTCCCAGATCGACGCGGTGCGACCATCTGCGAACTCGTAACGCAGCATTTCCTCGGCCGGTACGTCGTCGAGATGCTTGATCGACGGTCCACCTCTCATTAGGCACTTCCCTTCTTCTGCCGCTGAAATTGGCTACTTGAAGTGCGCCTCAAACCAGCACCTGCTCCCAGCCGCCGCCCTCGGACGAGCGATGCGCCGCGTCGATCACCGCGAGGGATAGCAACCCGTCCTCGAAGGTGGCCGCGCCACTGGGCCCACCGTCGAAGGCGGGCAGCCAGTCCTGCAGCATCAGCGCCATCGCCCGGCTGGCGTGACCAGCCAGTCCCCCAGGCAGCCGTTCGGGGTGCGCGGGCTCGCGTTCGTCGACAGTCAGTGGACTCAACCCCGCATCGGTGGCAGCGCCGAGACTGTATGCCGTGGAACGCAAGTCACCGTCGCCGATGATCGTGCCGTCGGAGCCGAATAATTCGAGGCGGTAGTGGTCGGCGTGGGCGCCCATCACGGAGAGGCTCAGAATGACGGTAACCCCGGATTCCATGCGCATCAGCAGCGCCGCGGTGTCGTCGGCGGTGACGGGCAGGGTCCCGCCGTCGGGCAGTTCGCGGACAGGATCACTGGTGCGCACTTCTGCGCACACCGACACCGGGCGGCCGAGCAGGCTGCACAGGAAGTCCAGGTCGTGCACCAGCATTCCGGCCAGATAGCCGCCGCCTTGGGCTCGGTCGTACATCCAGTGAGCTTGCAGCGGGTGACTCGGATGCCAGTAGGAGGCGCTGCGACTGACCCGCGCGAGGTACTGCGTGCCGAGGAAGCCCGAGCGCACCCGGTCCGCGACGGCCAACCAGTCGGGGTTCCACCGGTTCTCGAAGCAACAGGCAGTGGGCAGTTTGGAGTCGGCCGCAGCACCCACCATGTGGCGGGCTGCTTCGAGGTCACCCGCCAGCGGCTTCTCGCACAACACGGGCTTACCCGCGGCTAGGGCAGCGATCGTCATCTCGTGGTGCAGCACGGTCGGAGTCGCGACCGAGATGACGTCGAGGTCGTCGCGGGTGACGAATGACGGCCAATCGGTGGAGGTCTGTTCGATGCCCAGTTTGGTCGCCACGCGTTCCAGCCGATCGGGCGTACGCGCACAGAGCGCGACGGGCTCAAAGCCCTTCGCCGCCCGGAAACCGGGCACCTGCACATGGGCGCCCCAACCGACTCCGATGATGCCGACCCGCAAGGTCATGTGCTCTCCTCCGCCCGTCCGACTGCAGTGACACCAATGTTAGATAACTCGCGCCTCTTGCGAACAAATATCCCGCCATTGCCATATTTGATACAGCACCCCGGCATTGCCTAGAAGTGACATGAGTGCCAGAATCGGGTGCTGTGAGCGCAATCGACACCGACGAGCAGCAGTTCGCACCGCTGATCGATCTTCGGTGGTGGCAGGAGCGTCCAGCTGACCGGAGCGAGCTCTACCGGCAACTTCGCGAGGCCGGCGGCCCGGTATTCGTCCGCACCAACCGGCCCGACTCGCCGCAGCCCCGCGGGTTCTGGGCGGTGGGCGCTCACCGCGACGTTGTGGACATCAGCCGCCGGCCTGCCGAGTTCAGTTCCGGGCAGGGCACCCAGATTTTCGACCAGACCGCCGAGATGCGCGAATACCGCGGCTCGATCATCGACATGGACGATCCCGAACACATGCGGCTGCGCAAGATCGTCTCGCGGGGCTTCACCCCCCGGATCCTCTCCGAGCTGCGTGGCTTGGCCGAAGAGACCACCGCCGAGATCCTCGAAGAGATGCCCCGCACGGGTGAGTGCGACTTCGTCTCGTCGTTCGCGACGCTGCTGCCGCTGCGCATCATCGACAACAT
>Ga0209113_1000197_pt1 | contig 10531 bp, 11 predicted proteins | sample TexAe_RefH0_O1_FD_187951 | JGI IMG/M metagenome (GOLD analysis project Ga0209113, IMG submission 187951) | Forest soil microbial communities from Davy Crockett National Forest, Groveton, Texas, USA - Texas A ecozone_RefH0_O1 (SPAdes) (version 2) | ecosystem: Environmental > Terrestrial > Soil >... | reverse complement strand
GTCGAGGCCCTCGATCCCGAGCTCGCGCCCGTAGCCGCTGCTCTTGACGCCGCCGAACGGCGCCGCGGGATCCATGATGTAGCCCTGGTTGACGCCGAACGTGCCGGACCGGACGCGCGTCGCCACGCCGTAGCCGCGGTCGGTGTCGGCGGTGAACACCGAGCCGGCCAACCCGTACTCGGTGTCGTTGGCGATCCGCAGCGCCTCGTCTTCGTCGCGATAGGAGATGACGGTCAGCACCGGGCCGAAGATCTCCTCGCGGGCAATCCGCATGTCGTTGTTGGCCCCGCTGAACAACGTCGGCCGCACATACCAACCCGAGTCCAGGCCGTCGGGCATCTCCGAGCCGCCGACCACCAGCCGCGCCCCTTCGCTGCGGCCCGACTCGATGTAGCCGCGGACCCGCTCCTGCTGGCGCTGAGCAACCAGCGGCCCGATCGCGGTGTTGGGGTCGGAGGGGTCGCCGACCGGCATCGACTCCATCGCGGCCGCCAGCGCATCGACGAACTCGCCCTCGCGAGCGGCCGGCACCAGGACCCGGCTCAGCGCGTTGCACACCTGGCCGCTGTTGGCCAGGCTGGCCATCTGAATACCGGTCGCCACCACGGCCGGGTCCGCGTCGTCGAGCACGATGGCCGCGGATTTTCCGCCGAGTTCGAGGCTGACCTGCTTCAATCCCTGCGCACACGCAATCGCGACCTGGCGACCGGCCGCGGTGGAGCCGGTGAACGACACCTTGTCCACGCCGTCATGGCTGACCAATTGCTCGCCGACGTCGCGGCCGCCGGGCACCACATTCAGCACGCCGGGCGGCAGGTCGGCTTCGGCGACCAGGTCGGCGAGCAGCTGCGCGTCGAGCACCGACTCGGGCGCGGGTTTGAGCACTACCGTGCAGCCGGCCAACAAAGCCGGCACGACCTTGGTGACGGTCAGGAACTGCGGCATGTTCCACGGCACGATCGCGGCGACGACGCCCACCGGTTGCTTGACGATCCGAATGTCGTTGCCGTACAGCCCTGGGCGATCCTGCTGCCAGGGGTAGTCAGCGGCTATTCCGGAGAACGCCGACATCATCATGAGCGGCAACGCGACCTGTGCCCTCTTCGCAAAGGAGATGGGCGCGCCGATCTCGGCGGAGATAAGTGCGGCCATATCGGCTCGGCGTTCCTTGTAGATGGCGGCCAGGCGCCCGATCGCCTCGATGCGTTCGCTGGGCGGCGTCCGGGGCCACGGTCCGGTGTCGAAGGCCGCTCGCGCCGACTGCACGGCGCGGTCGACGTCGGCAGGTCCCGCGCAGACAGCGCGACCGATCTCGGCTCCGCTGTGCGGCGATACCACACTGATGACGGAATCACCTTGTGCCGCAGCCCATTTTCCGTCGATGAAAAGCTGATCCCTGTCGTACATTGGGTCCTCTCAGGTGTTTCGGCCGCCGTTGACGCCGAGTATCTGTCCGGTGATGTAGCTGGCTTCCTCGGAGATGAAGAAGGCGCACGCGGCGGCGATGTCCTCGGGCCGGCCCACCCGGCGCACCGGTGTGCGGTTGATGTGGTCTTCGACGGTTCCGCCGAGCAGGTGTCGGCTTTCCGCGCTGCGCAGCATCGGTGTGTCCACGAACCCCGGCGGAACAGCGTTGACGGTGATGCCCGATGGGCCGTATTCCAGAGCCAGCGATTTGGTCAGGCCGTTCACCGCGGATTTGGCCGCCACGTAATGCGCCATGAACGGCTGGCCGGAGTGCGTGCTGGACGACGAGATGTTGACGATGCGCCCCCACCCGGCCTCGACCATGTCGGGCAGCACCGACTGGATGGTATGGAATACACCGTTGAGGTTGACGTCGATCACCTTCGACCACTCCGGGAACGTCATCTTCGAGAACTTCTGGAAGCCCTCTACCCCGGCCGCGTTGACCAGCACCAGGATCGGGCCGAACTTCTCCCGAATCGCCGCGACGGCGGCGTCGACCTGCGCGCGGTCGGTGACATCGGCGACGTGACCGAACTCGTCGTCGGTCGGCGACAAGTCGATGACGGCCGCCTGAAATCCGTCGCTGCGCAACCGCTCGGCGACGGCGCGACCAATCCCCGAGGCGCCGCCCGTTACGACTGCGGTCTTCAAGCCCGCTACCGCCCTTCCTTGGCAACTTTCCTGAGCGACTGCCCAAACTAGTCATGCCTATCATTCCGCGTCGATTATGGTCAAGCCCATGGACAGGCCACCGTTTCGCTTCGCCGTGCAGGCGACCAACGCAGCCGGCGGACGTGAGTGGCGCGATACCGTTCGCAAAGTCGAAGATCTCGGCTACTCAACGCTTTTCCTCGCCGACCACTACCTGGGTCCCGGTCCCGCGCAGAAAGTCGCGCGCACCCCTCGCCAAGACCTGGCGCCGATCGCGGCGATGGCCGCGGCGACCGCCGTCAGTGAGACGCTTCGCATCGGGTGTCGGGTGTTCTGCATCGACTATCACGTGCCGGCCGTGTTGGCCAAAGAAGCCGCCACCCTGGATCTGCTGTCGGACGGTCGGCTGGAGATGGGCATCGGAGCCGGCTGGAGCGAAACCGAGTACAACGCAATGGGTTTGACCTTCGACCGACCCGCGCGGCGAATCGCCAAGCTCGCCGAGGTGGTGTCGTTGATCAAGGCGCACTGGGACGGCGAGGAGTTGGATTATGCCGGCCAGATTGTGCAGGTGCGCGGCTACGCGGGCCGGCCCCGCCCGGTGCAGCGGCCGCATCCGCCGATCATGATCGGCGGCGGCGGACCGCGGATGCTGGCGTTCGCCGGCCGGGAGGCCGACATCGTCAGCATGTCCAGCGTGCCGTTTGTGGCACGCGACGCCGAAGGCCTGGATCCACAGACAGTCGCGCAGCGCCGGATCGACGTGGTCCGGGCCGCTGCCGGAGAGCGCTACGGCGGGCTGGAAATTGAGAGTTCGCCGTACTTCACGACGATCACCGACGACCCTGAAGCCGCGCTGGCGAAAGCGGAGTCGTCAACCGGAATTCCGGTCGACGTGCTGCGCGAACATCCCAACGTCATGGTCGGCTCACTGGAAACCATTGTGGAGATGCTGTATTCGCAACGGGATTCGCTCGGCGTCAACTACGTGACGGTGCAGCAGTCGCAGATCGAGTCGTTCGCTCCGGTCGTGGACCGGCTCAGCGGCCGCTAAACCTTGACCACTGCGTGCGGAGATGTAAACATGGCAGCTAACTATTGGGCGATCGCTCAAATAGTGTTGACGCCGGAATGACCACCGCAGGAGTGAGACGACTCAATGGCAAAGCGGACCCGATACAGCGAGTACCACGACCGGTACGCGAATTATCGACTCGAGCTCTCCGATGACGGCATCTTGCTCATGCAGTGCCACACCAACGGCGGCAGCCTGGTGTGGGACTGGCGGGCACACGACCAGATGTCGGATGCATTCGCCGACATCGCCGGCGACCGCGAGATCAAGGTGCTCATCCACACCGGCACCGGCGAGAACTACAACGCCAACTGGGGGCGGATGCCCAACGGCGACCCCGTCGAAAAACCCGACTACCTGCTGATGCCCGGCACTCGCGGCCTAAACAAGCTCGACGAAAAGGCCTGGTATGCACGGCACTTGATCACCAACGTGCTCGACGTCGACGTGCCGATGATCAGCGCCGTCAATGGACCGTGCAACATGCATTCCGAGGTGCCGCTGCTCGGCGATATCGTGCTGGCCTCCGAGGACGCCTACTTCCAGGACGCATCGCACTTCCCCCGCGGCCAGGTGCCCGGCGACGGCCAGCACGTGATCTGGAGCTTTCTGGCGGGCCACACCCGCGCTCGCTATTTCCTGTTGACCGGCATGAAGCTCGGGGCCGCCGAAGCCAAGGAGTGGGGCGTGGTCAACGAGGTGCTGCCCAAAGACAAAGTCCTGGACCGAGCCTGGGAGCTGGCCCGCGAGCTCGTCAAACGTCCACCGCTGACGCTGCGCTACTCGCGCCAGCTGTTCACCAACCCGCTCAAGCGGGCGTTCATCGACGAGCTGGGTCACGGCCTGGCCCGCGAAACCTACGCACAGCGTGCGTTTTTCCCGTTCGGCGGCGAGATGGCGCCACTCGATCGGGCTTGGGACCAAGAACCCTGGAGCAATGGCGGTCAACGCAACGAAGGAGTGCCCTCGTGACCAGCATCCAACAACGATTGTCGACCGGGCGGGGGAAGTTCACCACCGACTACCCCGAACTGGGAACAGCCCCGGTCAACTACGAAGACTCCATCTCCGAGGAATTCTTCACCGCCGAACGCGAAGCCGTGTTCAAGCGAAACTGGTTGTGCATCGGGCGAATCGAACGACTGCCGCGCAAGGGCTCGTACTTCACCCGCGACCTGCCCGGACGTCTTGCCTCGATTGTGATTGCGCGTGACCTCGACGACACGGTGCACGCGTTTCACAACGTGTGCGCGCACCGCGGCAACAAGGTGGTCTGGCAGGAACACCCCGGCGAGGAATCCTCGGGTAACTGCCGCGCGTTCTCCTGCAAGTACCACGGCTGGCGTTACGGCCTGGACGGCAAGGTCAACCACATCACCAACGAGGGCGAGTTCTTCAACCTGGACAAGGACTCACTGCGGATGCCGCCGGTGCATTGCGAGGTGTGGGCGGGTTTCATCTTCATCAATCTCGCGGACGACCCGGTTCCGTTGCGCAGCTTCCTCGGCGACGGACTGCTGCCCATTGAGGGCTATCCATTCGAGAAAATGACCCAGCACTACGGCTTCTCGACTCGGATCAACGGCAACTGGAAACTCGCCGTCGACTCGGTATGCGAGTGGTACCACCCGCCGTACGTGCACGGCCGTTTCATCGACCCGGACGTCTCCAAAGCCGAGATGATGGTGCCGCCCGTCGACTCGTACCACTACGAGCTATTCCGCCCGCACATGCTCACCTCGGTTCCCGGACCGCCGCCACTGCCGTCGCGCGAACCTGGCACCGCGGGACCGGCCCGCCAGGACCAGCGCTGGGTCTACAAGCTGTTCCGCGCAGGGCTTTTCGGTCCCGACGACGTTCCCGACATCGGACTCGACAACGATGGAGCCGACTTCCTCAACCGCGGCAACATCGCATCGTGGGGCAATGACCAGTTCTGGCTCTTCCCGAACATCTCGATCCAGATCTGGGCACGCGGGTACTACATCACCTACACCTACTGGCCGGAAACGGTCGACTCGCACATCTACGAGATCGATCTGTACTTCGTGCCGCCGGCGAACGCCGCCGATCGCCTCGCACAGGAATTGGTGGTCGACAGCACGATCGAATTCGCCATGCAGGACGTGAACACCATCGAGGCCACCCATTCCGCGCTGAAAACACGAGCGCAGAACACCTTTCACCTCAGCGACCAGGAGCTGCTCATCCGCCAGTTCCACACGGTCATTCGGGACACCGTCGGCGCTTACCAGTCGGCCAACAGCACGCGGGAGGCATAGTGCCACTGCCACAGGAATTCTCTGACCTCGAGCCGTTCGTCGTCGACTGGGCGCTGCCGACTCGGGCGCAACGTTATGAAGCCAGGCTGTCGAAGCCTTTCGACGAGCTGGTCGGCTTCTACGACGCGGTGGCGCCGCGGGCCGAGGAGGCGATCGCCTATCTCAACGGTCTCGACATCGACGATTTACCGGACGACGCGACAACGCTGCTGCGCCTGCTGTATTCGATGATCCTGGTCTCCTACGCCGTCAACGTGTTCAAGCAGAACCGGATCCCCGACTCGGGTGCCGCCTTCTTCGAGATGGTCGCTGAGCCGGCGGTGTGATAGGACTCCGAAGGTGACCGCATCCGCCCGACCCAAGGCACGCGACTCCAGCACGCGCGACATGCTGATCGCCGCGACGAGTCAGATCATGGTCGAGGAGGGTTACGCCGCGGCCACCTCACGCCGGGTCGCGGCCCAGGCGGGGGTCAAGCCGGCGCTGGTGCACTATTACTTCCCGACCATGGACGAGCTGTATCTGGCGGTTTTCCGGATTGGCGCCGCGGGATACCTGGAAAGTCAGCAGAAGGCGTTAGGGTCCGACCGACCACTGCATGCGTTCTGGGATACCCTCATCGCACCCAAGGACACCCGATTGCTGCTGGAGTTCATGGGACTTGCCAACCACCGCAAGGAAATCCGTGCGGAGATCGCGGCCTGGTCGGAGCGTTGGCGCGAAATGCAGATCACCGCACTGAATTTCATCGTCCGCGAACATCACCTCGACGCGAACGAATACCCGCCGGCCGGGCTGGCCGTTGTCATCGCCGCGATCGGGCGCACCCTGATCCTTGAGGAGGGACTGGGCTCTTCGGGCGGCCACCGGGAAGCTGTCGCACTGGTGAACCGCTTCCTGGACCGATTCGAAATGCCGGAGCCCAAGGCCCATCGCGGCCACGGCGCGGATTAGGGCTAATCCCCCTCGCCGCATCGTTGCCGGATTTACCATGCGATCCTGAGCGCGCGACTCGCGGCGCTCGAGGAGGCCCGCCATGGCACTGCCCGCATTGGTCCTTGTACACGGGGGCGGACTCGCGGCCGATTCTTGGAAGCTCACGACCGATGAGATCCAGCGGTTGGCACCGGACTTAACCGTGCTTGCCCTCGACATGCCCGGGCGGCGGGGCAAGCCTGGCAACCTGAAGGAGATGTCGATCGCTGACTGCGTCGATTCGCTCATCGGCGACATCGAGAGCACAGGGTTGACGGACATCGTCATCGTTGGCCATTCAATCGGCGGCATGACGCTGCCCGGTATGGCAAGCAAGTTGGGAACCGCCAGAGTCCGCGAACTGATCTTCGCTGCGTCGTTCCTTCCGCCCGAAGGCGAGACGCTTGTGGATACCTTGCCATGGCTACTCGCAAAAATCGCTCGACGCTTCGCGAAAAGAGGTGTGCCACGCCAAACACCAAGCTTGCTAGCGCGTTTCGCGTACATGAACGGTGTTCCGGCACATCGCCGCCGATTCATGCGCGGCAAGCTCTATCCGGAATCACTCCACATGCTGACGGAGAAAGTGTCTTGGCGCGGAATGCCTCATGACATTCCTCGCACCTGGATCCTCACCCTGGGCGATCGTGCGCTCGCCCCGAATGTGCAACGAAAGAATATCGAAGCGCTCGGCGGCGTGCAGACGCTGATCGAGATGAAGGGCTGTCACATGATGATGGTCAGTGCGCCGGAACAGCTGGCAGAAATCCTCGTCGGCCGCTGCCGGCTCTACGCGTAGCCCTTATCAGGGCAGCAGGATCCGGAGCTTCTCCCACCCGCGCACGGTAGACGTCGACGCGAGTTGTGCTGTCTCGTAGTCGATATCCCACTCGGGCCAGCGGTTGAGGATCTCGTCCAGCGCGACGCGGCCCTCCAGCCGGGCGAGGTTGGCTCCCAGGCAGTAGTGCACACCTTTGCCGAAAGTGATGTGCGAGATGTTGTCGCGATGAATGTTGAAAAGGTCCGGGTCGGCGTATCGGCGGGGGTCGCGATTGGCCGCGCCGAACAGCAGCAGCATCGCGCTGCCGGCCGGGATAGTGGTGCCGTAGCACTCGAAATCCTGTGCCATCCAACGGGCCACGTGCGGCCCGGTGGGCTCGAACCGCAGCGTCTCATCGACGGTGCGATTCAGCAGTGAACGATCCTGCTCGATCTCGCGGCGCTGATCGGGGTGTTCGGCCAGCACCTTGGCCAGCCACCCGATCAGCCGGCCCGTCGTCTCGTTCCCCGCACCCGCGACCACCTGGGTGTAGTGCAGCACCTCTTTGCGCGTCAGCTTCCGGCGCACACCATGCTCGTCGTCGAACTCGACGTTGAGCAGTGTCGTCATCAGGTCGTCGGACGGGTTCTTGGATCGCCATTCGACGTAGTCGGCGTAGATCCGCCCGTCGGCGATGGAGTCGGCGTTCGCGACCTTGAGCGGCGTCCCCGGCTTGGTACGCAGGTTGGCGTCGTTGGCGTCGCGCACCGAGACCTGCTCGGATTCGGGGATCCCCAACAGCATTCCGATCACCCGCATCGGCATCATCGACGCGAGCTCGGCGATGATGTCGAACCCGTCCGACCCGACGTGCGGGTCCAGGCATCCCACGCAGTAGTCCCGAATCTGGTCTTCGATCTCGGCCATCCGGCGGGGGGTGAACACCCGCGACATCAGACCGCGCAGCATCGAATGCTCAGGCGGATCCTGAAACATCATCACGCCACCGGGCATGTCGAATTTCGACTTCACCAATTCGAGGATGTCGCTGCGCCGGCTGGAAAAGACCTGCCAGTTCGCCAGCGCCTGCTCGACGTCGGAATGTCTTGAGATGGCCCAGAAGTCGTATTGCTCGTTGTAGTAGATCGGCGCTTCCTCGCGCAGCCGCGCGTAGGTCGGATACGGATCGGTGTTGATCCCCGTGTCATAGGGGTCGTAGTAGACGTCGGTTTCATGTGCGACGGTCATCGATGCTTCCTTACTTCAGGCAGCTGCCGGCGTCGACCGGTAGCGCCACCCCTCCGTTGCAGCGTTTTGGGCGATCGCCCAATTCTGGGCGCACGCCATGTTTAGCAGCCGTGTGCGGCGCCCGTCAAGGCCCCACGAATAGACCTCTGATAAGCGGGTATCCGGTCGCGATAGGCGGCAGAATGGCTGGACGATGCGTCAGCCACATTCGATGGGAAGCAGGGGCAGTCCATGAAATTCATCCCGAAAGCTTCGGCGATATGCGCGGCGGCGGTGACCGCGCTGGCCGCCAGCGCCGCAACGGCGCAGGCAATCGAGCCGGCGTACTTCTACAACAGTGACAACAGCATGCAGGTCAACTATGGCGAGGGCGGCGGGGCCATCTTCGCGACGATCACCGACTTGCGAAACCCACCCGGCGCAATCGAAGTCTGCCAATACCATGCGGTGGGAGTTCAGGGCACGCCCGCGCTGCCCTTCAACCGGCAGACGACGCTTCACGGGCCGAATCCTTCGCCACCGATCACGATCATCTGGCAGCAACTGGGCGGACACTACGCCGTCGACGTGAGTTGCCAGGGTACGGGCAACTCAGCGGCCTTCTCGCCGGTCATCTACTGATCTAAGAGCTCCGACCCGACCTGGCCGAAGTTGCCACACAACGTCTGACCAGGCGTTAAAGTGCTGCTCGTGAGCAGTAGCCGGGCAACCAACGGGCGGGGCCGCTGGCTGGCGTTCGGGGCGACCCTCGTCGTTTCTGCCGCGATGTTGTACGCCCAAAGCACCGAGGCTCCGTGTTGCGACCGAAAACCGACGGCAGCAGCGCCCAGCGCCAGCCCGGTCGCACTCCAGCAGCCCGCGCCACCGGCACCGCCGCCATCGCCGGCACCACAGCTGCGGGTAGCCAGTCCCGCTGAATTGAAGTCGTTGACGGCCGACGCCCCGACCACGGCTCAGAGTTTCACCTTCGCGTTGCCCGCCGGCGTCGCGCCCGAGAACGGCCTTCAGGTCAAGACGATCTGGGCGGCTCGCGCCATCAGCCTGCTGTTTCCGCAGATCACGACCATCGGCGGGTATCGCCAAGACGCCTTGAGGTGGCACCCCAACGGGTTGGCGATCGACGTGATGATCCCGAACCACAACTCACCTGACGGCATCGAACTCGGCGATCAGATCGCCGGTTATGCCCTGGCCAATGCCAAACGGTGGGGTGTCGACCACGTGATCTGGCGGCAGAAGATCTACCCGGGGATCGGCAAGCCGAGCTGGACGGCAAACCTCGGGAACGAAACCGCCAACCACTACGACCACGTGCATATCGCTACTGATGGCGGCGGTTACCCGACGGGTCGCGAGACCTATTCCATCGGATCGATGAGCCCGACGCCGCCAGCCTGATCGACGCGGGTCGCCGAAACACATGCGGCCGTCTGACGGCGGCCGTTGACAGAGGCCGCTTGAAAGGCGACAGCCGGTAACCTGGGCCTGACCCCGAGAACTATGGAGAAACATGAAACGTCCGGTCTTCCGCGCGATCCCGGCGGCCGCTTTCGGCATCCCGGTCACGGCGATGATTCTGGCTGCGCCTTTCGCTCACGCACAAACTGGCATCGAGGATTCCTGTAAGGCCTCCGGTGGCCAATACTCCCAGAGCCAGGTGAGCGCGCATTTCGGACAAGACCCGCAGTTGCAGGAAACGTGCTGCACCGGCAACAAATGCACGACTTGGACCAACGGGGTTCAAGGGCCTACCTACGGCGGTTAAACCGCCTGGCTGCACGCCGCTCGCCTAACGTCTCCCTTCATGGCCGTGACAGGCCGGCCACCTGGAGCTAGGGAGATTTTCGTGGGACGAGTCGAAGGAAAAGTCGCGCTGATCACGGGCGGTGCCCGCGGAATGGGCGCCGAACACGCACGCCTACTGGTCAGCGAAGGCGCCATGGTCGTGATCGGCGACGTTCTCGACGACGAAGGCCATGCTGTCGCAGAACAACTCGGCGACAGCGCACATTATCTGCGTCTGGACGTGACACAGCCGGAACAATGGGCTTCGGTGGTCGCCGTATCATT
>Ga0209113_1000196_pt1 | contig 10678 bp, 9 predicted proteins | sample TexAe_RefH0_O1_FD_187951 | JGI IMG/M metagenome (GOLD analysis project Ga0209113, IMG submission 187951) | Forest soil microbial communities from Davy Crockett National Forest, Groveton, Texas, USA - Texas A ecozone_RefH0_O1 (SPAdes) (version 2) | ecosystem: Environmental > Terrestrial > Soil >... | reverse complement strand
GGCGTGTCGAACCTGTTGAGCATTCAGTCCGCCGTCACCGGTGTCGACATCGACGCGCTGGTCGGGGGATACGCGGGACGCGGCTACGGCGATTTGAAGAAGGACACCGCCGAGGCTGTGGTGGAATTCGTGACACCGATCAAGACCCGGGTCGACGAATTGCTCTCAGATCCAACAGAACTGGAGGAAGTGCTGGCCACCGGTGCCGCCCGGGCCGATGCTGTGGCCGCGAAAACGGTTGACCGGGTTTATGACCGGCTCGGGTTCCTGCCGAGACGTCCCTAGCAGGTCATCGTGAGCGAGCCGGTCAAGCCAGGAATCCTCGATCGGCTGCGGGCGCGGTACGGCTGGTTCGACCATGCGATGCGGGCCAACGACTGGTACGACGAACGTCAGGGCAACTTTTATGCGGCCGGGCTGACGTACTACACGATCTTCGCGTTGTTCCCTTTGCTGATGGTCGGTTTCAGCGTCGCCGGCTTCCTGTTGTCGCGGCGACCCGCCGTGTTGAGCGCGATCGACAACAAGGTCAGGGCCGCGGTGCCCGGCGCACTGGGTCAGCAGATGCTCGATCTGATGAATTCGGCGATCGACGCTCGGGCATCAGTCGGCGTCATCGGCTTGAGCGTGGCGGTGTGGGTCGGCCTGAACTGGATGAGCAATCTTCGGGTTGCGCTGACCGAGATGTGGCGGCAAAGCAACGGTTCGCACGGATACATCCGCACCAAGTTCTCCGATCTGGTTGCGATGGTGTCGTCGTTCGTGGCCATTTTCGCCACGCTCGCGCTCAGTGCGCTGGCCGGTGCGGCGCCGATGGCCCGACTGCTGGCGTGGCTGGGTGTTCAGGATCTGCCGGGGTTGGACGCGATCTTTCGCGCGGTCTCGTTGCTGGTCTCATTCCTGTTGTCGTGGTTGGTGTTCGGCTGGATGATCGCCCGATTGCCGAGGTATCCGGTCCCTTTCGTCAGTTCAATCCGGGCCGCGCTGCTCGCGGCGATCGGCTTCGAACTGTTCAAGATGGCCGGAACCATCTATCTGAAATCGGTGCTGCACAGCCCGGCTGGTGCCACTTTCGGGCCTGTGCTGGGTCTGATGGTGTTCGCCTACGTGACGGCACGGCTACTGCTCTTCGCCACCGCATGGGCAGCGACGTCGACGGACAGCCCGCACCCGCCGCCGGTAGAGCCGCCCGAGCCCATCACGATCACGCCGCGCGTGCAGGTGACCGAGGGATTCAAGACACGCGAGCTGGTCACCGCAGCCGTGGTGGGCGCTGTTGGGGCACTGGGCCTTTCCCGGCTCACGCGGCGCAACAGAGAATAGCCTCAGCCGCGCACTCAACATCGCGGGTGTTTCTTTCGCGAAACAATTCGGCCACGGGAGGGTGCGTCAGTCTCTGGACATGTCATTCTCTGGAGCAGGAATATATTGCGCTACGCAAAGGCGGGTAGGCGATGTCAGCTCCAAATCTCTTCCACAAACTGGCTGCGGAGACTCTCGGCACCTTTTGGCTGGTGCTCGGCGGCGTTGGCAGCGCGGTCTTTTCGCTGAAGGCCCAGTCTGATCTCTTCTCGCTCGGCATCGGTTATCTCGGTGTCGCGCTCGCGTTCGGTCTGACCGTACTGACCGGCGTGTACGCGTTCGGGACGATCTCCGGTGGGCATTTCAACCCCGCGGTCACGCTGGGTGCGGCGTTGGCTCGCCGCGTGGAATGGAAAGTGCTGCCGGGATATTGGATCGCTCAGGTGATCGGCGGTCTGCTCGGTGCGCTGGTGGTGTACTTCGTCGCGTTCGGCAAGCCCGGCTTCATCGCGACGGGCCACATGGCGGCCAACGGTTATGGCACGCATTCACCGACGGGTTACTCACTCGGTGCCGTCATCCTCGCCGAGATCGTCTTGACGGCCGTCTTCCTGTTCGTGATCCTCGGATCGACCGACGCGCGGGCCCCGAAAGGCTTCGCGGGCTTGGCGATCGGCTTGACCCTGACGATCATCCACCTGGTGGCCATTCCGATCTCCAACACGTCGGTCAACCCGGCCCGGTCGACCGCTGTCGCGTTCTTCAACGGCGACGGTGCTCCTGCGCAGCTGTGGGTGTTCTGGCTTGCACCTCTGGTCGGCGGGGCGATCGCCGGTATCGCCTATCCATTGTTGTTCGGCCGGGCTGACGAGACGGTCCCGCCCATCACCGACAACACCTAGCTGACGACCTTCAGGCCCGCGATGCAGCCGACCACACCGGCGATCAGCAACACCTTGACCGGCGACGCCGTCTCGTCGCCGGTCAGCATCGCGTAACCGACAGTGAGCACCGCCCCGACACCGACCCAGACCGCGTAGCTGGTTCCGGTCGGCAGGCTGCGCATCGCGAATGCCAACCCCGCCATCGAGAACAGCAGCGACACAGCGAAAATCAGCGACGGCAGCAGCCGGGAAAAGCCGTCGGATCTATCCATCGCGGTCGCCCACACCGCCTCGAGAACTCCGGACGCCACCAACACCAGCCAGGCCATCGCGCACCTCTCCTCGCGCCGTCTTGTCGCTGGCCGGGTACGGTGCGCCTCGTCCGGTGTCAGTTGCTGACCCGATCGACGGTAGCAAACCTCATTGGCCGGGTACCCAGCTGCCGCGTGCCATCACGGCGGCGGCCCGATAATCGGGTTCCAGCGCAACGAGATTGGCCTTGGCGCCGACGCGCAGACTTCCGGCGCCGTCGATGCCGAGTGTCCGGGCCGGGGTCGTCGACGTCATGCGGACCGCGGCGGCAAGTGCGGTGTCCCGGTCTGAGCCGTGGCCGGCGACCGCGCCGAAAAGCTGATCCATCGTGGCGGTGCTGCCCGCGATGGTCGAGGTGCCGCGCACGCGGGCCACCCCCTGGACGACGTCGACGGCTACCGTGCCGAGCTGAAATTCGCCGTCGCCGACTCCCGCAGCGGCCGTCGCGTCGGTCACCAATGCGACCCGGTCGGCCCCGGCCGCCTCGATCGTCGCGTTCACCATCGCGGGGTGGACATGGACACCGTCCGCGATCAGTTCGACGGTCACCCGCGGATCCTGCAGCAGGGCGAGCGCCGGCCCCGGTTCGCGGTGATGCACTGACCGCATCGCGTTGAACAGGTGGGTGCCGACCGTAGCCCCCAGCTCGATGGCGTGGCGGGTCTGCTCGTAGCAGGCATCGGTATGTCCAAGGGCGACAACCACTCCGGCATCAACCAGGCGGGAGATCGCGTCGTCGCTGCCGGGTAGCTCGGGCGCCAGAGTGACCATCCGGATTGCGCCGTCGCCCGCGGCCAGCAACTCGTCGATCTCCGCCGGCGTCGGGTCACGCAGTTGCGTGTGGTCATGCGCTCCGCAGTGCGCCGCGCTCAGCCACGGCCCCTCGAGGTGAATACCGGCGACGGTGCCCTCGCGGGTCGACTCGGCGAGCACCCGCACGGCGGCAAGTAGATCGGCCGACGACGCGGTGACCAGGCTGGCCAGCGTGGTGGTCGTACCGTGCTCGCGGTGAAAGCCGGCCGCTCGCTGAATCTCTGCGGCGTCGCCGCCGGTGTACGTCGCGCCGCCACCGCCGTGGACGTGGACGTCGACGAAGCCGGGGACGATCACCGCATCGGGCAGGTCTACATCGGCGGGATGCGGCGGTGCGCCCGCACCGCAGCCCACGATCTGGTCGCCTGAGGTTTCAACCCAGCCCGGGCGGCAGACGCCCTGCTCGAGTACGACAGTGCCCGCGGCGATCAGCGGCATGCCGGTACATCCGTTGCCGCACTGGTGGTTTCGTCAGGCCAGCGACCGTTGTTCTCCCAGAAGTGGCGGATGTCCTCGAGTTGTCGTCCTTTGGTTTCCGGGGCGAACCGGTAGACCAGGAAGAATCCCACGGTGGCGATCATGGCGAAGATGGTGAACATCCCGGCGCCGCCCAAGCTGTTCAGCATCGTCAAAAAGACGGACTCGATCAGCGCGTTGGCCGTCAGGTTAGCGGTAAGCATCGCGCTGGAGCCCAGTGACCGCAGGTGTGCCGGGAAACTCTCCCCGGCGTAGACCCAGACCAAGGCGCCGAACCCGAAGGTGAAGCCCATGGTGAACATCAACAGCCCGGCGTATCCGAAACCCGAGACCGCACTGGATTTCGCCGCGAACACGGCGATCAGCACCCCGTCGCCGACAATCATCGTTGCGATGCCGCACAGCAGGATAGGCCGGCGTCCGACCCGGTCCACGAGGACCAGCGAGGTCAGCACGGCGACCAGCGACGCCAGCTCCATCACCGCGGGCAACACCAGCAGGGCGAAATTGCCCTGAAAACCCATGGCCTGGAACAACAGCGGGCTGTAGTAGATGATTCCGTTGATGCCGCTCAGCTCGGCGAAGAAACCGAGTCCGACGACGAACAGCGTGGCGCGCAGATAAGGCAGGCGGAGCATCTCGAGGATCGATCCGCCCCGCTCTTCGCGCATCGCCTCGGAGATCTCGGCGATTTCCTTGTCGACGTCGCTGTTCGGCTCGATCCGCAGCAACGATCGGCGGGCATCGTCGACTCGGTTCTTGAACAGATACCAACGCGCGGTGTCGGGCGTGGAGGCCAACAGCGGCAGCACCAACAGGGCAGGCACCGACGCCAACCCGAGCATCCAGCGCCAGCTACCCGATTCCGCCAGCATGTATGCCGACAGGTAGCCGCTGATGATGCCGAGAATGGTCGCCACCTGGTAGGTGACCAGCATCGCTCCGCGCAATCGGGCCGGCGCCGACTCGGCGATGAACACCGGGGTCACGGTGGCCGACAACCCGATGGTCATGCCGAGCAACATGCGCGCCGCCATCAGCCACGGCATCGACGCCGCCGCGGCGCCCAGCAGCGAGAACACCGCATAGCCGCCTGCCACCAGCATCATCGAGCGCTTGCGGCCGATCGCGTTGGCCAGGAATCCGCCGCTGAGCGCGCCGCAGATCTCGCCGATCACCACCATCGTCGTCAGCAGTTCCTGCTTGCGGATGGTCAAGTTGAAGTCGTTGGAGATGAACAGCAGCGCGCCGGCGATGTTGGAGAGGTCGTAGCCGCAGATGATGCCGAGCGTCGCCGCCGTGACCCCGATCAGCAATCGCCGTCGTGCCCGCAGAGACTCGCCGATGCGGCTCACAATCTCCCCTCCGGGTAGCCGCCCGGACCGTGGTCGCCGCCTAGTGCTGCGGCCGTCGGTTCGTCGAGCGGGCCACCATAATCAAGCCGAACACGACGACCGTACCGATGACCGCGACCCCGACCCTAACCGGCAAAGCGTCCGCGGCGGGTATCAGCGAGGCGGCATTCGAGGCGGGTCCGGCGGCGTTGTCGCCGTTCGCCGCAGGGTTCGGGGCGGTCAGCGACGGATCGGGTTCGATCAGCGTTCCCACCCGAGTTCCCGGCGCGGTCGCAAACCCGTAATCCAGCAAATGAGCCGCTTGCTGCCACGGCGCGATCGGCATCCGGGTGCCGTGCAGCAATACCGCCATCAGCCGGCGACCGTCCCGGTTGGCGGCGCCGACGAACGTCTGTCCGGCGTCGTCGGTGTAGCCGGTCTTGCCGCCGAGCGCGCCCGGGTAGTGGTAGAGCAGCTGGTTGTCGTTTTCCAGCTCGTAGCCCGGGCTGTCGGCGTGTCCGGGGAAGTCGAACTTCTGCGTATGCACGATGTCGGCGAAAGTCGGGTTCTCCCAGGCGTATCGGTAGAACAACCCGATGTCGTAGGCCGAGGTGCTCATGCCGGGCCCGTCCAGACCCGACGGTGTGGCGGCGCGGGTGTCTTTACCACCGAGCTTGGCGGCCAGCGCGTTGATCTTGTCCAGCGCCGCCGGCATGCCGCCCAATTGCATCGCCAGCGCGTGTGCGGCGTCGTTGCCGGAGTGCATCAGCAGCCCGTGCAGCAACTGGTTGACGGTGTAGGTGCCGCCGGGCGCGACACCGACCTTGGTGCCCTCCGCGGCGGCATCGTCGGGGGTGCCGTCAACGGCCTTGTTGATGTTGAGCTCGCGCAGCGATGCCATCGCGACGAGCACCTTGATCACACTGGCCGGGCGGTGACGACCGTGGGGATCGCGGGCGGCGACGATGGCGCCGCTGTCCAGGTCGGCCACCACCCAGGCTTCGGCGGAGACGTCGCCCGGCACCGGGAGAGTGTTTGCCGCGGTGACCACACCGCAGCCGCCCAGGGAGTTACCGCCGATCGGCGAGGGCGGCACGGGCAGCGGCAGCGGCGGGTCGCCGGCCTGCGGGACTTCCGAGGAGTCCACCGCGGGCGGGGTCGCCACCTTGAACGGGCACAGGTCGTGCACGACGGCCGGCTCGGCGAACGCGGCGGGCATGCCGAGCAGCGCCGGCGCGCTCAGCATGCCCAGTAACAACACCTGCGCAGCCGCTGCCAGGCATGACGCAGTTCTGAAGAGTGCCATCGTGTGTGCAGAGTAGGCGATCAGCGGCCCGATTCCGCGGAGCCGCGCTGTGACTGGTGTTACGGATGTTGCACCAACTAGTTGACAATGGGCAGATAACCGACGCCGGTGCCGCCGATGCGACCAAGCCACAGCCGGCCGGGGGTTTCGACCACTCCGGTGGCCAGCCCGAAATCGGCGTGCTGGGTGCGAAGCTGGCTCACCACATGCCCGTCGTCGGGGTCGAAGGCGGCCACCCAGACCGTCGACTTCGGGTTGGGCAGCCAGCGGTAGGGCAGCAGCCGCCACATCAGGCTGCGGATGATCGGCGCGCGTGGGCCCAGCCATTCGTTGAGCGGGTTGCGGTCGGAGACCAGCGCCACCCAGATCCGGCCGTCCAGACCGGTCGAGATGTTGTCGGGATAGCCGGGCAGAGCGGTGACCAACGGGGTGATCGTGCCGGCCCGGTCACCGGTCAGCCAGTACTTGGACAACCGGCAGGCGGTGGTCTCGGCGTAGACCACCGCCGATTCGTCGGCGGTCAGCGTCACGCCGTTGGCGAAGTACAGACCGGAAGCCAGTTCGCTGACCGTGCCGTCGGGATCACGCCGAAACAGCGAGCCGGTCGGGCGTCCCTCGATGACCGAGCCCTTGTAGTACTCGTAGTAGAACCGGCTGGTCGACTCGGTGAAAAATATTGTGCCATCCGATGATTCGACGACGTTTGAGCAGAAGGTCAGTTTCCGGCCGGCTACCTCGGCGACCAACGTTTCGATGGCTCGAGCGGCCGGGTCGTAGCGCAGCAGGCCGCGGTGGCTGTCGCAGATCAGCAAGCGACCGTCACGGGCGACCGCCAGGCCCAGCGGTCGTCCGCCGGTGTCGGCGACCACCTGGACGGAATTGCCGTCGGGGCTGATCCGGACGATGCGGCCGTCTTCGACTCCGGTCCAGATGTTGCCGTCGGCATCGGCGACGGCGTCCTCGGGTGCGGTGCCGGGCACCGCGACCACACGCAGATCCGCGGTGAAATCGGGTGCCGGTAGCGGCCGCGACGGCGGCGGTTGCCACCGGATCGGGTCGATGCGGGGTTTACTCACAAGGTTTCCTTCAGCACGCCGCGCAAGATGGTTTCGATGGTTTCGAATTCGGCGGGGCCGCTGATCAGCGGAGGTGCGATGACGATCGCCGGGTCGCCACGGTCATCAGTGCGGGTGTACAGGCCGGCCGCGAACAGCGACGAGGCGATCTGCGGCAACAGTTTTGAGCTTTCCTCGCGGGTAAAGGTCTCTCTGGCCGCCTGGTCCTTGACGAGTTCGATCGAGTAGAAGTAGCCCTCGCCGCGGATGTCGCCGACGATCGGCAGGTCGTAGAGCCGCTCCAGAGTCGCACGCAAAGCCGGAGCCTGGCGTTTGACGTTGTCGTTGAGGCCCTCGCGCTCGAAGATGTCGAGGTTGGCCAGCGCGACGGCGGCCGACACCGGGTGACCGCCGAAGGTGTAGCCGTGCGGGAACACCGTCGTGCCGTCGTTGAACGGTTCGAACAGGCGGTCGCTGGCGATCATCGCACCGATCGGCGAGTACCCCGACGTCAAACCCTTGGCGCAGGTGATGATGTCGGGTTGATAGCCGAAGTCGGAGCAGGCGAACATCGACCCGATCCGGCCCCAGGCACAGATCACCTCGTCGGACACCAACAGCACGTCGTAGTGATCGCAGATTTCCCGCACCCGGTCGAAGTAACCCGGCGGCGGCGGTATCGAGCCGCCCGCGTTCTGCACCGGCTCGAGGAACACCGCGGCGACGGTGTCAGGTCCCTCGAATTCGATCGCCTCGGCGATCCGGTTGGCGGCCCATTGTCCGAAGGCTTTGATGTCGGTGCGCAACGGCTCCGGTGCACGGTAGAAATTGGCGTTCGGCACCCGGAAGCCGCCGGGTGTGAGCGGTTCGAACGGCGTCTTGTAGGCCGGCAATCCGGTGATCGCCAGCGCGCCCTGCGGGGTGCCGTGATAGGCGGTCGCACGTGAAATGACTTTGTATTTACCAGGTTTGCCGGTGAGCTTGAAATACTGCTTGGCCAGTTTCCAGGCCGATTCGACAGCCTCGCCGCCGCCGCTGGTGAAGAACACCCGGTTCAACTCGCCGGGCGCGTAGCCCGCGATCCGGTCGGCCAACTCGATTGCGGGTGGTGTGGCGTACCCCCACAACGGAAAGTAGGCGAGTGTGCCGGCCTGCCGGGCGGCGGCTTGCGCCAGTTCGGCGCGGCCATGTCCGACCTGCACCACGAAAAGCCCGGAGAGCCCGTCGAGGTAACTCTTGCCGGTGTCGTCGAAGATCGTCACGCCTTCACCACGGGTGATGACCGGCGGTGTGATATCCGGGCCGTGCCGCGCGAAGTGCAGCCAGAGGTGGTCAGTCATGTGGCACGTTGTCGCGCAAAGGTTTTGAGCTCGGCGGAGAGTGCGTCGGCCTGCAGTAGCGCGGGAGCCAGAGCTGGATCGGTCATGCGAGCGCGAAAGACCAGGCCGATGGTCACGTCGTGATCGGGGCGGTACTCGATGGTGATTTGATCACCAGCCCGGACCTCACCGGAGGACAGGACACGAAAGTACGCGCCGGGCGTGCCGGCGTCTGTGAAGGTCTTGATCCATCGCGGCAGATCCAGGAACGACGCGAACGTCCGGCAGGGTGTACGCGGCGCAGAGACTTCTAGGAGCAGCGTTCCGGTCCCTATCCGCCACCGTTCGCCGATGCGGGTCTGCGTCAGGTCGACACCGACGGTGGTGAGATTTTCACCGAACATTCCGTTGTCGAGGGTTCGATCGAGGCGCGCTTCCCAGCGGTCGAGATCTTCGCGGGCGTAGGCGTAGACCGCCTGGTCAGCTCCACCATGCAGCTTCGGATTTCCGATGGTGTCGCCGAGCAGGCCACTCGCATCGCTTTGACTCCGCCCCGGCGGTCGTACTTGTACGGCCTCGGAGACAGGCTTTTTGTCGATGCCGGTCAGCTTCGACTGCGCGCGTGGGTCGGGGTTGACGCGGGGTCGTGCCACATTGACCGACAAGACGTGCACCCGCTCACAATAGCGGCGAGCACTGCACCTCGATCGCTTACGGTTACGCTCGCCACATGACCTCTGCCCGGCAGGTCACCGAATTCGAAGCGTTGCGGCCGCATCTGATGTCGGTCGCCTACCGGCTGACCGGAACCGTCGCCGATGCCGAGGACATCGTCCAGGAAGCCTGGCTGCGCTGGGCTCGACAAGACAATGCAATCGCCGACCTGCAGGCCTGGCTGACCACTGTGGTGAGCCGGCTCGGGCTGGACCGGTTGCGGTCGGCAGCGCACCGGCGGGAAACGTACACCGGCAACTGGCTGCCCGAGCCGGTGGTGACCGGCGTTGATCGAGCCGATCCGCTGTCTGCCGTGGTGGCACAGGAGGATGCCCGGTTCGTGGCGATGGTTGTGCTCGAACGTCTTTCGCCCGACCAACGGGTTGCGTTCGTGCTGCACGACGGATTCGCCATCCCGTTCGCCGACGTGGCGCAGGTGCTCGGGACCAGCGAGACCGCAGCCCGGCAGCTCGCCTCGCGGGCCCGCAAAGCCGTCACCACTTCTCCGCCACCGGAACCCGATCCGTCGCACAACGAGGTGGTCGGCAGGCTGATCGCCGCGATGGGAGACGGTGACCTGGACGCCGTGGTCGCGCTGCTGCATCCCGACGTGACGTTCACCGGCGATTCGGATGGCAAGGCGCCCACGGCAGTTCAGGTCATCCATGGCGCGGACAAGGTCGTTCGGTTCATGCTCGGTCTCGCCCAACGTTATGGCCCGTCCATGTATACCGCCTACGAGCTGGGGTTCGTCAACGGCGAACTCGGCATCTACACGGCCGGCCTGCCGGCCAGCGACGGATACCGCGAGATGCTGCCGCGGATCATCGCGATGACGGTGCGCGACGGAAAGGTCTGCGCCCTATGGGATATCGCCAACCCCGACAAGTTCACCGGCTCTCCGTTGGGTCGGTGACCATGAACCCAGGGCGAGGCCGAGTCGCAGCGCTCCGGCGGCTTCGCCAGCGGCTTCGGCGAATCGGCCGCCCAGACCGATAAAGCTGAGGTAACCGTGTGGCAGGTCAGCCTGACGGGTCAATGCCACCGGGATCCCCCCGGCCCGCAGCTTGTGCGCGTATGCCTCACCGTCGTCGCGGACCGGATCGAAACCAGCGCTGGCGATATAGGTGGGCGGTAAGCCGGCGACGTCGCCATGCTGTGG
>Ga0209113_1000195_pt1 | contig 10711 bp, 8 predicted proteins | sample TexAe_RefH0_O1_FD_187951 | JGI IMG/M metagenome (GOLD analysis project Ga0209113, IMG submission 187951) | Forest soil microbial communities from Davy Crockett National Forest, Groveton, Texas, USA - Texas A ecozone_RefH0_O1 (SPAdes) (version 2) | ecosystem: Environmental > Terrestrial > Soil >... | reverse complement strand
CATTTCCGCTACAACGCCGAAATCAGGCGCTACCTACCCGATGCCCACAAACTGCGGGCGATCCCCGACGTGGAGCAACAGTGGTATCAGGCGCCGGGGGGAAACTACCGGCAGGACCTGTACGGCGAGCACTACCCGGGGTCAGATCGCGAAACCGTTGCCCGCCACCTGTTCGACGATGCCAAAGTCGACTATGCGGTGCTGAACCCATTGACCCGAGGCAACATTGCCGACTATCTGCTCAACAGCCGAATCTGTGCCGCGGTCAACGATTGGCTGCTGGACCGGTGGCTGGAACCCGATTCTTCGAACCGGTTCCGCGGAACCATCCGGGTCAACCCGGAGGATCCCAAGGGTGCGGTCGCCGAGATCGAGCGTCTTGCCGCACATCCCAAGCTGGTGCAAGTCGGTGTGCCGATGCAGTCCCGCGAGCCCTACGGCAAACCGATGTTCGAGGCGATCTGGGAAGCCGCTGCGGCGCACCGGCTTCCGGTTGCCGTGCACATCAACGGTGGCAACGGCGTTGACTATCCGCCCACGTTCGCCGGTCACGCCCACACCTATCCCGGCTACGCGGCCTTCATGCCGCTGAACTACTTCGTGCACTTGGCGACGCTGATCATCGAGGGTGTCTTCGGACGCCACCCCGATCTGCGGTTCGTCTTCGCCGACGGTGGTTACGACATCCTGACCCCGCTGATGTGGCGGCTGGATACTTTCTGGCTGTCGATGCGCGATCAGACGCCCTGGGTCGACCGCTATCCCAGCGACTATCTGCCCGCCCATGTCCGGTTCTGTTCGTCGTCGTTCGACGGGCCAACCGATCCGGGCCAGATGCAGCGGTGGATGGAGTTCTCCGGCAAGGCTGACCTGCTGATGTACGGATCGGGCTACCCTCATTGGTCTACGTCTTCACCCGAGGAGGCCGCCGGCGGGCTGGACAGCGCTCAACGCGACAACGTGTTGTGGCGAAATGCCGGCGAACTTTACGGACTCGCCGCGCCGGCGGAGGGGAGCATTCGATGACCACGATCGAACGGGTCGACCCGCACACCGAGCACGATGAGATCGCGGTGGCCATCGTCGACACCGATGTGCACCCGATGCCCGTCTCGACCGACGTCCTCAAGTCGTACGCGCCTCCCGAATGGGTGGACAAGATCTGGCCAACCGGAAACGCCGTGACGCCGGTCCCGCACTTCTACGACACGCCCGATTCCTACAAGACCAACTCGATGCGTGTCGACGCGGCGCCACCTGGCGGCGGTTTCGCCGGCACCGATCCCGACTACGCCGCCAAACAACTGCTGCTCGACGCCGGGGTCAGCATTGCCACGCTGGAACCGATGTGCGACGCGCAGCTGCCGCAGGCCGAACACGTGCTGAAGTCCACCTACAACGACTGGCTCGCCGATGTCTGGCTGGACCGCAACAACGCCCACGGTCGCTGGCGCGGATCGATCAGCGTCAGCGCGCAGGTGCCCGACCTGGCGGCGCGCGAGGTAGAACGGTGGGCCGGCCATCCCTACATGGCGCAGGTGTTGATGACGCCGCAGACGCGTGGAATCCCGTTCGGCAACCCGCATTTCGACCCGCTGTACGCGGCCGCATCGGCCAACGGGCTACCGGTGGCCACCCACTTGATGGGGCAGACGCCGTTCGAGCTGGTTCCGCTGTATCCGGTCGGCAACCCGGCGCACTGGCATGACTTCTTCGCCTCGTGGCCGCTGTTATATGTCTCGCATCTGATGAGCCTGGTGTTCGACGGCGCCTTCGACCGGCACCCCGATCTGCGGGTGGTGTTCGTCGAGGGTGGGTTCACCTGGGCGATGCCGGTGATGTGGCGGATGGACCGGATCTGGGAAGCCCGTCGCGCCGACCTTCCGCACGTGCGTCGCCGCCCGTCGGACTACGTCCGCGAACACGTCCGGTTCACCACCCAGCCGCTGGAAGACGCCGACGTCAAACAGTTCCGCGAGTACCTGGAAATGATGGACCTCGGCGACAACCTGATGTTCTCGACGGACTATCCGCACTGGAGTTACGACTCGCCGACGTATGCGATCAACCGGTTCCCGGCGCCCCAACGTGAGCGGATCATGCGTGGCAACGCGACCGCGTTGTACGGGCTGCCGTCCACCGTCAAAGCACTCCCCGGAGAACGACCGGCCGTCGACGTCAGTTTCGAGTGAGTCGGCGGCTCGGACACCGCGAGTCACAGGTCTGCTTTGCCAACGGCTTAAATAGGGTGACCTAACACAGCCGAAGGACGAGAGCATGACGACTGAGACCGATCGCGCGGCGGAAGCGAGGCCCAGAGGGATCGGCCGCATCGATCCGGCACTGCGGGATGCCGCGGCCGGCCTGGACGTCAACGAATTCCAGGCGGAGTCGCTGCCCGCCGAGCGAGAGCGTGCCGACCGGATCGCTGCCGATCGGGCGGCCGCCGTCGACACCGGCAACGTGGCGATAGAAGACCGTGCCATCCCGGGCCCGGCCGGCCAGCAGCTTGGCCTGCGCCTATACCGCGGTCCCGCCACGACTGCGGCGCCGCTGGCCGTGTACGCCCACGGCGGTGGCTTCGTGACCGGGAACCTCGACACCGACCACGCGCACTGCGTGCAGCTGGCGCGCGACGCGAGCTGCCTGGTGGTGTCGGTCGATTACCGGCTGGCGCCCGAGCACCCCTGCCCGGCGGCGCTCGACGACGTGGAGGCGGCGTTTCGCTACGTCGTGGACAACAGCGCGCAACTCGACGCCGACCGCGACCGGGTCGTCGTGATGGGGCGCGACGCGGGCGCGGCTCTGGTCGCAGCGCTGGCACAGCGCACGTTCGACCTGGAGGGTCCGACGATCCTGGCCCAGGTGCTGCACCAGCCGATGCTGGATTCGGACGCGACGCCGTCGCGACGGGAATTCCAGCGCAGCCCGGGCCTCAATGGCCCGGCGGTGAGCCGCGCGTGGGCGCACTATCTCGGCCACGGCGCGGCGACGGCGCACCACGTTCCGGCCCATCGGGCGAACCTGGAAGGCCTGCCGCCGGCATTCATCAGTTGCGCCGAGATCGACCCGTGCCGCGACGAAGCCATCGACTACGCGAACCGACTGCTCCACGCTTTTGTGCACACAGAGTTGCACGTTGTCGCAGCCACGTTCCACGGGTTCGACTCGGCGGTGCCGGACTGGGTTGTCTCGCAGGAGAGCACCGCGTTGCACGCGCAGACGCTCCGGCGATCGTTCGCCGTCTAGTTAAATCGGATCGAATTTGTTGATCAGCCAGTCGCCGCGCACCTTGGTCAAGGACACCAGCACGCTGCTGGACGCCATCGCCGGGTCCGGCCGTTCCTTGCTGGTGGTCACCTGGTTGACGAAGACCAGCACGACTGCCGAATTCGGGTGCAGCTCTGAGGCCGCCGCGCCCACGACCTGAGCGGTGGTCGCCACCGCCTTCGATTGGGCGGCCGGTGTCACGACCTCCTTGGTGAACTGGTCGTAGTAGTTCAGGAAGTCGCCGGTGAGGTGGGACCTGGCCGCGGCGAAGTCCTGATTGAGGGTGTCGGGCTTGTAGGACAGCAACGCCACGGTGCCATCGCGAGCCGCGTTGACAGCGGCCTGTGCGACCGCGTTGTCAGTCTGCGTGTCAGGCCGAAACTGGGCGAAGTACAGCCATCCGGCCAGCGCACCGGCCGCCAGCAGACCCAGCACCAAAGCTGCCGGAATCAGCGGGATGGCGGGGAGACTTCGCCGGGCTGCAGGCGAGCTGTCGGCGCTGTCCGCGGCCTTGTCGATCTCGTCGACGGCCGAGTCTTTCTCTTTGTCATCGGTCGCGGTGTCGACCTCGACCTCGTCGGTGGGCTCGACGTCGGCCGTGGTCTCGTCGTCGGCGCTCACAGCACGAACTCCACTTTCGACAACTTCAGCTGATCGCCGTCGTGCACCACCGACACCCGAAACCGGAACGTCCGCGGTTGATCCTTAGCGCCGGCGATATTGGTGACCCGCTCGTTGGCCAGCACCAGAACAACGGCGGAATCGTTGTTCATCGATTCGACCGCCGCGGCCGCGACCGATCCTTCGGTCACCGCTTTCGAATCCTTCACCACCGACTCGAAATCCTCTGCACGCTTTTGGAAATCGTCTTTGAATGCTCCGGTGGCACTATCGAGCACGCGCTGGACGTCTTCTTTGGCTTTGTTGAAATCCAGTGATGTCAGGTTGACCACGCCTTGCCGGGCAGCGGCGATGTAGGCCGCGGCGCGCTGCCGCTCCTGCACGATGTTGTGGTGATGCCAGGCCAACCAGCCGCTGACGCCGAGCAAGGCGCAGATGGCGACAACCGCGGCGATGGTCAGGCCCTCGGCCCAGTTCGGTACCCGCAACCGGCGGCGGTCCGGCTCGGGTTCGGGTGTCTGGGGTTCGGCCGTCCCGGTCGGCGCGGAAGCTTCCGCAGTCTCGACGGTCTCGGTGGCCTCAGGCGCTTCCGAAGTTTCGCCGGCGCTATCTTCAGCCTCGTCGGCGTCGCCGCCGGCGGTGGCCGCTTCGGCTTCTTCCTCAGCTTGTGCCTGCGCTTCGCGCCGCAACTTGATCGCCAGAGCCCGAGCGCGGGCGGCCGCGGCAAGCGCCTCGGCCTCGGCGGCTTCGGCCTCGGCTTGCTCGGCTAATGCGAGCGCGTCCGCCTTCGCCTTGGCGGAATCCTGCGGCCCTTTGCCCGGGTCAGCCATGGCGACCGCGGCTCCTCAACGTCATTATCGACTGAACTCCGGTATCTCTTACGGTATTGCTCATTGCTACCATCGGGTCACCAGCGACCACCGACTGGGACACACGCCGGGCCTTCATCCTCGGGCGGTGAAGGAAGGCCAGGAAGGTCTTAGCCAACATCATGACTGCCGTCGATTCCCCCGAAAAGATACTCTTCGCCTCCACCACCCAAGCATTTCTGCAAAAAGAGGTTCCGCTGACCCGGGTGCGGGAGCTGCACGCTCAAGGTGTCTCCTTCGAGCCGGACTGGTGGCAGCGGGCCGCCGAGCTCGGCTGGACGGCGTTGCTGGTCCCCGAGGAACTCGGTGGCGGCAGTGTCTCGGGCAACGGTGTCGCTGATCTGGCCATGGTGGCCGAACAACTCGGCAAGACGGTGGCTCCGGGCCCGTTGTATCCAGTCAGCACAGTGCTTGCCGGTCTGGTGGATTCCGCCGACCCGCAACCACACGCGGCGACGATCGAGGCGCTGATCGCCGGTGAGATCGTCGCGTCGTGGGCGGTATACGAACCAGGGCAGGGTTGGGCACCGCATGAGCCGGCGGTCACTGCGACGCCGACCGGTTCCGGCTACCGCATCGACGGTGTCAAAGACCGCGTGGAGGCCGGCGCGCAAAGCAACCTTCTGCTCGTGGTGGCGCGGACCGACGAGGGCGTGCGCCAATTCCTGGTGCCGACCGACGCATCGGGTGTGCGCGTAGAACCGCAGCAGTCGATCGATTTGGTGAAGCAGTACGCCCGTGTGCATTTCGGCGGGGTGGAGGTCGACGACGGCGCGGCGATCGGGGGTGCCACCGAGTTGATCGACCGGCAGAGCCAGATCGCCCAGGTGCTGCAGTGCGCGGAAGTGGTCGGCATTCTGCAGACCGTTTTCGACTTCACCGTGGCCTGGGCTTTGGATCGGCACAGTTTCGGCCGCCCGTTGGCGTCCTACCAGGCGCTCAAGCACCGCTTCGCCGATATGAAGATGTGGCTGGAGGCCTGCCGGGCAACAACTTCCGCGGCGGTGGCGGCCATCGCCGACCGTTCGCCGGATGCGGGCTTGTCGGCCAGCATCGCCAAGTCCTACGTCGGCGAGATGGCCACCGAGATCATCCAGGCATGCGTCCAGATGCACGGCGGGATCGGCGTGACATGGGAGCACGATCTGCACGTGTACCTGCGACGTGCCGCGCTGTACCGGTCCATGTTCGGTACCCCGGAAGAACACAACCTGCGGGTGTACCAGTTGCAGGAGGCGGGGCAGCAGGCGCCGAGGTCGGCCTGATGACCGAGACGTACCGCGCAGACGCTGTCGCGGAGGCCGAATCGATCGATGAGTTCCGGGCCCGGGCGCGGGCCTGGCTGGCTGAGAACATGCCGCCCATCGATCCGGCGCACCCACCGGCGGCTCATCGCGACGAGGAGCGTTGCTGGATGCGCGCTCGCGAACTCCAAAAGCGGCTCTACGAAGGTGGATTCGCCGGGATCTGCTTTCCTCGCGAGTACGGCGGCTTGGGGCTGGACTACGAGTATCAGAAGGCATTCAACGACGAAAGCCTCAGCTATGAGATGCCGCTGATCCTCAACACGCCGACATTCACCATCTGCTGCGCGACCTTGCTCGACACCGGCAGCGAGGAACAGAAGCGTCAGCACATCGGCGCCGCGCTGCGGGGTGACGAGATACTGGTTCAGCTGTTGTCCGAGCCCAGCGGCGGCTCAGACCTCGCGGGTGTGCTCACCCGCGCAGAGCGCGACGGCGACCACTGGGTGCTCAACGGCGCAAAGACGTGGAGCACCAGTGCATTCGGAGCTGACTATGGTTTGTGCTTGGCCCGCACGAATTGGGATGTGCCCAAGCACGACGGCCTGACCATGTTCTTGGTGCCGATCAAGCATCCCGGAATCACGTTGCGGCGCATCACTCAGCTGAATGGATCGACGGAATTCTGCGAGGAGTTCCTCGATAACGTCGACGTGGGTGACGACGCTGTGGTCGGCGAGGTCAACGACGGGTGGTCGGTGGCTTCGCGTCAGCTGTATCACGAGCGCCGCGCGGTGGGCATGGGCTCGGAATTCGCCAGCGGCAGCGGCAGCGAGGGCGGCCGATCGACCCCGGTGAACTACGTGCGGCTGGCCGAAAAGATCGGGCAAGCCGACAACGAACGAGTGCGGCAGATCGCCGGACGGGCACTGGTGCACCGGGCGGTCAGTGACCAACTGGGCGCCCACGTCTTCCGCAGCGTCAACGACGGCACGCTGCCGCCCGCCGCGGGTACGCTGCTGCGGCTATTCCACGCCGAGACAGTGACTTTGGAGATGGACGCCGGATTGGCCATCACCGGAACGGCCGGAGTCGTCGGCGCCGAGGGGGAGGGCTTGGAGACCGGTCTGCGCTATCTTGCCCGACAAACGGTGTGTATTGGTGGCGGCACCAGCGAGTTGGCCCGTAACGTCATCGGCGAGCGAGTGTTGAATTTCCCGCGCGAATACGCCGCCGACCGAGGCGTGCCATTCAATCAGGTCAAGCACGGGAAGGCGGGCCGCTAAACCGTCCGCGCCAGCCGGTGCGCCAGCAATTCGGCGAACCGGGCCGGATCTTCGGGCGCGTTGCCTTCGGCGAGAAGGGCGGCACCGTAGAGCAATTCGGCAGTTTCGCCGTTCGTCGGATCGTCGCCGCGGTCTTTGTGGGCCTGCTGCAGGCCGGTGATCAGCGGGTGGGTCGGGTTGAGTTCCAACGTCCGCTTGCCGACCGGGACATCCTGCCCGGTGGCGCGGTAGATGCGGGCCAACGACGGGGTGATGCCGAAGGCGTCGGTGATCAGGCAGGCCGGCGAGTCGGTCAGGCGGGTGGATAACCGCACTTCCTTGACGTGCTCGGAAAGTGTCTCGGTCAGCCAGGTCAGCAAATCGGCGAAATCCTCTTCCTGTTCCTTACGTTCGGCCTCGTGCGCCGCCTTCTCTTCCTCGGAGTCGAGGTCCACGTCACCCATGGCCACCGACTGCAGGGGTTTGCCGTCGAACTCGGTCACCGATCCCAACCAGATCTCGTCGACCGTGTCGGAGAGCAGCAGCACCTCATAACCTTTCGCTTTGAATGCTTCGAGGTGCGGCGTGTTCAGGATCTGCTGCGGCGATTCACCGGTGGCGTAAAAGATCTGCCGCTGACCTTCTTTCATCCGCTCGACATACTCGGCCAGCGTGGTCAGCTGCTCCTCGCTGTGCGTCGAGGCGAACGACGAGATTTCCAGCAGCGTCTCCTGGTTGTCGAAGTCCCGCATCAACCCTTCTTTGAGGACCTTGCCGAACTCACCCCAGAATGTGCGGTAATCGTCCGGCCGCTCAGACTGCAGATCCTTGATGGTCGACAGGACCTTCTTGGTCAACCGCCGCCGGATCGCGTTGATCTGCCGGTCCTGCTGCAGGATCTCGCGGGACACGTTCAGCGACAGGTCCTGTGCGTCCACCACACCCTTGACGAATCGCAGGTATCGGGGCATCAGCTGGTCGCAGTCGCCCATGATGAACACGCGCTTGACATACAACTGCACACCGATCGCGGCGTCCGGTTCGTACAGGTCGAGCGGGGCACGCGATGGGATGAAGAGCAGGGCTTGATACTCGAAAGTGCCCTCGGCCTTCATCGAGATGACCTCGAGCGGCTCATCCCAGGCGTGCGCGATGTGCTTGTAGAACTCCTTGTACTCCTCGTCGGATACCTCGTCTTTGGGCCGGGCCCACAACGCCTTGCCCGAGTTGAGGGTCTCGACCTCCTTGGTGACGGTGTCTTCGCCGCCATCTTCACCGGGTGTGGTCTTTTCGACCTCCATCCGGATCGGCCACGCGATGAAGTCGGAGTACTTCTTGACCAGCGTCCGGATCTTCCACTCCGAGGTGTAGTCGTGGATCGCGTCCTCGGCATCCGCCGGCTTGAGATGCAGGGTGACCGATGTCCCTTGCGGAGCGCCCTCGACGGTCGCGATGGTGTAGGTGCCGTCGCCGCTCGACTCCCACTTGGTGGCCTCGCTGTCGCCGGCCTTGTGCGTGAGCAGCTCGACCTTGTCGGCCACCATGAAGGTGGAGTAGAAGCCGATGCCGAACTGACCGATCAGCTCCTCGGAGACCGCGGGGTTTTTAGCGGTCTGGGCTTCCCTTAACTGCTGACGCAGCTCGGCGGTACCGGACTTGGCCAGCGTGCCGATCAGATCGACCACCTCGGCGCGGGTCATGCCAATGCCGTTGTCGCGGATGGTCAGGGTGCGGGCGTCCTTGTCGACGTCGATGTCGATGTGCAGATCGGACGTGTCGACGTCCAGGTCCTTGTTGCGGAATGCTTCGATCCGCAGCTTGTCGAGCGCATCGGAGGCGTTGGAGATCAGCTCGCGCAGAAACGAATCCTTGTCGGAGTAGACCGAGTGGACCATCAGGTCCAGCAGTTGCCGCGCCTCGGCCTGAAATTCCAGCTGTTCGACGCCCGAAGTCATGACATGTCCCTCCACCAGACGGTATTCGAGGGCAGGCTACAGGATTGCGCTATTGCGGTCAGGGTTGCCGGCCCAAGTCCGTCCGCGCCAACACGACACCGGCAGCCGGAAGGTATGTCTACGAAGCCAGCTCGACGACGGGGACGTCAGTGCGCACGCCTGTCATCTGTTCACCCTTTTCGGTGTCTTTTCTATTTTAGGTAGTATAGATACTATAGATATTCGTCAGCCTGTCCTGCAATGACGCAGCGCGTGGAAGAGAAGCAATGGAGTCGAACGCTCGTCCGGTCCTGATCGACGGCCGAGTCAGCGCCCTTGCCGAGCCCGCAGCGACCACTACAGATGACGCTCCCATCGAATGGCTTGAGCCCCAATGTAGGTCGCATTGTTGAGCGCATGAGAAGGGATCGGCTATGGGCAGGGTGACAGGCAAGGTCGCGGTAGTCAGTGGAGCCGCGCGCGGACAGGGGCGCTCGCACGCGCGGATGCTCGCCGCCGAGGGCGCCGACATCATCGCGATCGACTTGTGCGAAGACATCGAGACCAACGAGTACCCGCTGGCCCGGCCCGAAGACCTCGACGAAACGGCTCGTCTGGTCGAGAAGGAGGGCCAGCGCGTCGTCACCGAGATCGCCGATGTCCGGGATCGCGCGGCCCTGTCGGCGGCGATCGACCGCGGCGTCGCAGAGCTCGGTCACCTCGACGTGGTGGTCGCCAACGCCGGCATCTGTCCGTTGACGGCGGGCCTGCCGCCGCAGGCCTTCGCCGATGCCGTCGACGTGGACCTGGGCGGCGTGCTCAACCTGGTGCACGCCAGCCTCAAGCATCTGGACTCCGGCGCATCGATCATCGTGATCGGGTCCAACGCGGCCTTCATGTCGTCGATGAATACCTCCGGGATCGACGGCGGTCCCGGAGGAGCGGGGTACGCCTTCGCGAAAATCGCTGCCGCGCACTATGTCAACGACTTCGCACGCTCACTGGCTCCTTTCTCCATCCGGATGAACGCGGTGCACCCGACGAACGTCAACACCGACATGTTGCACAGCGCACCGATGTACCGGGCCTTCCGGCCCGACCTGAAGAACCCGACCCGCGAGGACGCCGAACCGGTTTTCCCGCTGGTGCAGGCCATGCCCATTCCCTACGTCGAACCCGAGGACATCAGCGAGGCCGTGCTGTTCCTGGCGTCCGACGCCGCCCGCTACATCACCGGCCAGCAGCTCCGCGTGGACGGCGGAGGATTCCTGAAGGTGAAGCCGTGGTCAGGCGGTTAACCAGCGCCACAACCGAATTGGAGTCGCACCATGCCTAAGGGCGTTATCTACTTGCAGACCATGCCGGTGTCGTCGGACCTCGAGGAGGAGTACCACACGTGGTACAACGACACCCATCTGGCCGAGATCTGCTCGGTGGAGGGCATTGTTTCGGCGCGCCGCTTCGCGCCGACCGACGGCAACGGCCCGTTCATCGCCATCTACGAGCTC
>Ga0209113_1000194_pt1 | contig 10779 bp, 8 predicted proteins | sample TexAe_RefH0_O1_FD_187951 | JGI IMG/M metagenome (GOLD analysis project Ga0209113, IMG submission 187951) | Forest soil microbial communities from Davy Crockett National Forest, Groveton, Texas, USA - Texas A ecozone_RefH0_O1 (SPAdes) (version 2) | ecosystem: Environmental > Terrestrial > Soil >... | reverse complement strand
GGTATCGGGTAGATAGTCGGGCGTATCGACGACCGCGGCGTCGGCGGGTTCGTAGCGATCGCGTGGATAGGGGCGATGCGTTTCGAAGAAACCGGCGGTCAGCAGGAACGGTTTGCCGGTGTCATGGTCACGCAGCCATTGCTGCGCCTGTTCGACGACGTACTCGCAGTAGGAGTTGGACACGTCGAATTCGTCGAAGCCCAGCCGCGACGGGTGTGACGTTTCGTGCTGCATACCGAATAGAGCGGTATACCAGCCAGATTCGGACAGGATCTGCGGCAGCGTACGGACACCCGGGCGGTACTCCCAGCCGTGGTGGGCGAGCCCGACCAAACCGTTGCTCTGCGGGTAGCGGCCGGTGAACAGCGATCCCCGCGACGGCGAACACAGCGGTGCGGTGGCGTGTGCTCTGGTGAACAAGATTCCCTCGGCGGCCAACTGATCCAGCCGCGGGCTCGACACGTCGGCGTGACCGTACACCCCGAGATACCGGCCCAGATCGTGCCAATGCACGAACAGCACATTGTCGCGCCGCGGGTGTGTCGCGTCTGCGTCTGCGTCTGCGCCGCCGATCGCCGCCACCTCCTGAGATTGGGGGACTCCATCGACGTTATCGGCTGCGACACGTCGGCATGCGTACCGGGGCGTGTCCGCCCAGGTCAGCTGTCAGCAACTCACCAGTGTTGCGGTGGCCCGGGCGGGCCGTGCTGAGGTGGCGGCGGTGGACCGGGCGGCCATTGCCCGCCGCCCGGAAACCCGCCTGGCCGGTGGGCATCGGTCAGTCTCGGCGGCAACCCCAAGACCACCCGGAAAGCCGGGACGAACATGAGGCCTCCGATCACCGCGACCACCAGGCCTGCGATCAGGTCGTAGGTGACCCGGCTGGTGGCGCCGTAACGAGCCTCGCAACCGATCGACAAGATCAGCGTGACGATGCCGCCGCCGAGGATCAGGAACTGGCCCATCGGCCTCTTGACGAAGAGCATCACCGCGCCGGCCGTTACCGCAAGGCACGCCGCGATGATCAAAAACAGGCATACCACGAGGGCCACCGGAACAGACGGAACCATATTTTTGATCTGTTCGCGGCACATGCTCGAGTACTCGCCACCGAACCGATTACACACGTCCGCTGCGCGGCTGACGGCGCTGTTCAGGTTGATCCACAGCGTCAGCGTGAGGATGGCGCCGAGCAACCCCAGTAGCCCGATGGCCGCAAGGCCGACCCAGCTGACCGTCTGCTGCGAAGTCGGGGCGGGAGCGGGAGCGCCGTAACCACCCCACGGCGGGCGGTAGCCGGGTTGTTGGCTGTATTCGGCCGGCGGTGGGAATCCGGATCCAGGGGGCGGGCCGTATCCGGGTGGAGGCGGTTGCTGACCGTAGCTCTCCGGGCCAGGTTGGCCGCCGAAGCCAGGCCCGCCGTGGTCCCGGGGATCGTCTGGTGGGGGTCCCCACTGGGGGAGACCTGGCGGAGGTGGCTGCACCCCGGCATCGTAACCGCCGCCGGATCGGAGGGTCGCGGACCTGGACTGCAGGCTCGGAGGCCGGCGAGGCTCAGGTTGCCGCCCGGGGTGGTTGTCCCCAGCCGTTCTCCGAGACGAATTCGGCGAGCGGACGCCCCAGCGCCCAGCCGTCCAACTCCAGTGAGGGCCGGTCGGGAAAGTCCGGTACCGGACCAAGACAGAGGATCGCCACCGGTTCGGCGTCGGCGGGCATCGACAGCAGCGATGCCAGCTTCGGCGGATCGAACAGCGATACCCATCCCATCCCGAGGCCTTCGGATCGTGCCGCCAACCAGAGATTCTGGATGGCGCAAGAGACCGATGCCAGATCCATCTGCGGCATGGTGCGTCGACCGAACACGTAACTGTCCCTGCCATCGGACAGTGCGACCACAAGCAGTTCAGCGCAATCGAGGATGCCTTCGACCTTCAGCGCCAGAAACTCCTGCGCCCGCGCGCCCAGGGCATGCGCGGTCTGCAAACGCTCCTCGTCGACCAGGGCGTGAATGCGGCGCCGCAGCTCGTCGTCGGTGATCCGGATGAATCGCCATGGCTGCATCAAGCCGACATTGGGTGCGGCGTGGGCGGCCTGCAGCAGGCGGGCCAGTACATCCTCGGGAACCTTGCTGTCGGCCACGAATCGGCGCATGTCACGACGTTCGGCGATCACGCGATAGACCGCGTGACGCTCCGGCGGACTGAATGCGTGATCACCCACATCGTCATCGTAGAAACCCCGGGTGTCGAAGGGACCAAAGATGCTCACTTCGACACGTCGACCAGCTTGGTCGGCCAGACTTGTCTAGAACCCACGGTCAAAAGGATCAGGCCAATGAATATTTCGGAGTCAGTGGAGCAATTGCCCACTAACGGGACGCGGGGACGCGTGTACGGCGAGCCCTACCGAACCGCGGATGGCGGCACCGTGATCCCTGTCGCCAAGGTCCGTGCCGGCACGTCGACGCCGATGGGGTTGTTCGTGATCTACGGCGGCACGGCCCGATGGGTGCCGGCCGTCGACACCAACCGGATAGCGTTGATCGGGATCATTACCGGTTTGATCTCGGCGACGATCGGCACCTTGGCGGTGCTGCGCCGGCCGCCATGGCCCGATCTGTCCGCGACGTCGGCGGCCTGGGCGCGACCTCGAGACGTTACGGACGGTAGGTGACGCCGACCGCCCGCAACACATTTTCCGGCGGCATGTCGAAGTTCAGTGATCGCCGCGGCAAAGCGGTCAGGACGTCGGCGGGAACGTCGAGCTTGTAGTGCAGTGAGAGGTGCCCGGTGAATGTCGGGTCGATCTCATCGACGTCCACATCGACCTGCAGCCCGTTCGCCGATATCTCAGCCGTCGCCGTACCGGATTGCGTTGCGTCCCAGCGTACATCGACGATCTCGCCGGCAAGCTTGGGCAGCGACGACAGGGTCGCCAGGACGCGCTGCGAGGTGAACGCCAGCGACCCGACATAGCTGGCGACGCTGTGCGCCGATCGCAGGCCGGGGATCGCACCGCTGAATCGCCGCGTGACCGGGACATAGTCGGCGAGGTAGATGACCCCCTCGGCCGCTACGTCGGCCCGCACGTCGGCGGGCAACTTGCCGATGCCGAAGAGTCTGCGGACGAAGACCGGCATCAGTGGGCCCGCTTCCCAAGCCGCAGCCGGAACCGAACCAGGGCCGCTAGTACTGCCGCCAAGGCCACCAGCATGCTGGTGTCGTGCAGCCATGCGCCGGGCACATGACGCCACAATCGGTCGACGGGCAGCCCGACTTCGACGCTGTTCAGATCGACCGTCGACGCTGAGGCGGCGAAGCCCCAACGGGCCGGCACGAACCACGCCATCTGGTCCAGGACCAGCCGTCCCGTCACAGGAATCAGGCCGCCGGCCAACACCATCGAGACCATGATCGTCACCACGAGCATCGGCAGCACCTGTTCGGTGGATCGGGCCAGCGACGACAGCGCCAGCCCCACCATCGCCGAGGTGATCGCCGTCAGCGCCAGGCCCAGGTACAGCTCCAGGACGCCGTTCGCCACGCCGTCGCCCAGCAGGGCGCCGCCACGGGCGGGCGCGCCTTTGCCGATCGTCATGATGGCGACCATGACCGCGGTGCCGATCAGCGCCGCGGTGCTGTAGACGACGACTTTGGCCGTCAGGTAGGCCGACGCCGACAGACCCACAGCCCGCTCGCGCTGGAAGATCATCCGCTCGCCGACCAGATCGCGCACGGTCAGCGCGGTACCCAGGAACACCGCGCCGATGTTGAGCAGGATCAGGATGTCGATGGGTTCTTCGGGTGCGGTCGGGTTGGCGGATCCGAGCCCGGTGCTGCCGGGCACCGCCAGCGACAGCACGCCAAGGACGACCGGCAGCACCGCCAGGAACGCGAAGTATCCGCGGTCGGAGGTGATCAGCCGGGTTTGGCGGCGCACCAACGTCACGACTTGGCGCCACGAGCTGGTCCGCGGCGGCTGTCCCAGCGGTGCCGCGCCGGCGGTGGGCGACGGCCTGCGCGCGGCGGCGGGATGTCGGGCCAGATACGCGCGATGTGCCGCATCGGGGTCCGTGCTGACTCGCGCGAAGATGTCGGCCCAGTCGGTGCTGCCCATCACCGGACCGATCTGGGCGGGCGGATCAGCGAAGGCGGTCTTGCCGCCTGGGGCCAATAGCAGGATCTGATCGCACATGCCGACGTAGGTGAGCGAATGCGTGACGACGATAACCACGCGTCCCGCGTCAGCCAGCCGGCGCAGCATCGTCATCACCTGGCGGTCCAACGCGGGGTCGAGTCCTGAGGTCGGTTCGTCCAGGATCAGCAGCGACGGGCCGGTCAGCAGCTCCATGGCCACCGATGCGCGCTTACGCTGACCGCCGGACAACTTGTCGACGCGAGTTGTCTTGTGCGGAGCCAACTCCAACTCATCGAGCACCCGCTCGACGACCTGGCGTCGATCATCGGCGGAGGTGTCCGGCGGCAGCCGGAGTTCGGCGGCGTAATGCAGGGCCTGCTCGACGGTGAGCTGGCGGTGCACGACGTCGTCCTGAGGCACCATCCCGATTCGCGAGCGCATCGAGGCGTACTCGGCGTGCACGTCGTGGCCGTCGAACGCAACCACGCCGGCGCTGCGTGGCATCGCGCCCCCGATCAGTTTGACCAGCGTGGACTTTCCTGCGCCGGACGGCCCGATCACGGCGGTCAGCGTCCCCGGTTTCGCGGTGAAGGACACATCCTGCAGCAGTTGGCGCCCATCGACGGTTAGCGCCAGCCCGTGTGCGGTCAGGCCATTGGTGCGGGCGGCCATCGGTTGGGGCACCAGAGTGTTGCGGGTCGCGAGCAAGTCGGTGTTGCCGATCGTGACGACATCTCCGTCGCGCAGCATGGCGCTGGTGATCAGCGCGCCGTTGACGAATGTGCCGTTGCTGCTGTGGTTGTCGCGGATTTCCAAGCCGGCCGGGCCGGCCACCAGCACCGCGTGCACGCGGGAGGCCAGCGCGTCCTCGACGACGACGTTGTTGGTCTTGGCGCGGCCGATCGTCGCCGAGGCCGCCGAACCCGGGGCCCGCCTGGGCCCGCCGACCGGGCGGGGAGGGGCGGGTCGGCTCGGCTGCGACGCCGTGGGACGAATCAGCGGCCGCGACGGCGCACGCGCAGCGGGCTGCGGACCGGTGGGCCGGAACATCGCGGTTGTGGGGCTGCCGCCCGGCGGCTCATCGGCTCGGTGTTCGACTGGTTGAGGAGTGCGGGGCCTCGACGGCGGTGATGCCGCGACCCGGAATGTCAGCTGCGGTCCGCGCGGGCTGCCCAACGCGATGCTCAGGCGGTCGCGGATGGGCACCAGGTTGGCGCGTGAACCGGCGACGAAAATGCCGTTCTGGCTTTTGTCGACAACGACCCACTGACCGCTGTCGAACCGCAGAATCGCGTGCACCCGCGAGATCAGAGTGAGGTCGTCGGGATCGATGTCTTGAAAGCGGATATCGCAGTCGCGGTCGCGACCGACGATCACATCCCGGTCGACCGGAAAGGTGTACATCGCCGATCCCAGCCAGACCGTGAGCGGAGGCACGGCGACACCGCTCGCGGTGGCGAGCTTCGTCGTGCTGCCCTCCTCAGCGGGATGGCTGCGATTTGTCGGTGGCATCCAATGCTTTCTATACCCGGGGAGCCTGCGCGCAACGCATACGAACATATCGGGGCACCAGCGGCGACACATCGCCCCAGCGCTGCGTCGCGGCCGCGCGGTGACCTGATCGACGCTAAACCTTGACTTGACCTGCCCATCGTGCGGCGCAGACCATAGAGGCGTGCGCCGACTGCTGGGTCTATTGTGCGCTGCGGTGTGCGCAGCCGTTGTACCCATGGCGACAGCTCCGAAGGGGGGTGCAGTCGGCGCACCTTGGTTTGCTCCCTCGGTCGGCAACGCCACTCAGGTGATTTCCGTTGTCGGGACCGGCGGTTCGAACGCGAAAATGGATATCTACCAACGCGACGCCCAGGGTTGGCAGCCGGTCGAGGCCGGCATACCGACACATATCGGATCGGCAGGCCTTGCGCCACAAGCCAAGAGCGGCTACCCGGCCACGCCTATGGGAGTTTTCGCCCTACCGTTTGCATTTGGGACCGCACCCAACCCCGGCGGCGGTCTCAAATACGTTCAGGTCGGGTCGCACCACTGGTGGAACGGCGATGACGGCAGTCCCACGTTCAACACCATGCAGGTCTGTCAACGGCCGCAGTGCCCATTCGACACCAACGCCAGCGAAAACCTGCAAATCCCGCAGTACAAGCATGCTGTCGTGATGGGCGTCAACCCAAACCGTGAGCCCGGCAAGGGCGCGGCATTCTTCTTTCACACCACCGACGGCGGCGCGACCGAGGGCTGTGTCGCGATCGACGATGCCAAGCTGGTCCAGGTCATTCAGTGGCTGCGGCCCGGCGCGGTCATGGCCATCACCCAATAACTGGTCGTCGCCACAGAGATTCTGGCTACAGGGCCAGCGCGCAGCCCGGTGTGATCTTGAAGTCCAGGTTCTTCAACGACATGGTGGCGTCGTAGGTCCGGTCGTATCCGACCGTGCTGATCCGCCATCCGTCAGCGGTACGCCGATATTGATCGTGGTAGAACCCGGCACCGATCAGCATGAAGTCGAATTCGGCCACAATCACCCGGTCTTGCAGATACCAGGTGCCGGTTGCCTCGTCGCCGTTCACTTCGATCTCAGGATGGGTGACGCGATGCTCGGTGATCACGTTCGATCCGAGCGACGAGCGCATGTACTCGACGAGATCGGCCCGGTTGGTGAAGTGGTGTTCTTCGCCCATCGACGAGCCGTAGTGGCCGACGACATCCTCGGTGAGCGTGTCGGCGAAGTCGTCCCAATGCTTGGTGTCGAGGGCACGCAGATAGCGGTACTTGATCAGTTCTATCGCTGCGACGTCGGCGAGCCAGGCGTCGTGACCATTTGAGCTCATCTCGTCATTGCAGCACACGCCGGCTCAGCGCAGATAGTGGGTGACCATATCGATGAGCGCGCGCCGCTCCCGCTGCCAATCGATCGAGGTACCCATGATCATCTGAGCCAGCACGACGCCACGCAACGTTGCCCAAATCACCTCGGCCACACCATCATTAGCCGGATCGTCGGTGATCAACCGGCCGAGCTGACCGATCGCGGAGTTCATCTCCAGCAGGTGGCGGCGCGATGAACCGCCAAGGCCGCCGCGGTGGGCGCCCAGGATCTCGAACGCCGCCATCGAGGTTGGGCTGCTGTAGCAACTCCAGGCAGTGTCGACGACTACCTCGATGCGCTCTCGCAATGGCAGGTCGCTGACATCGGCCGACGAGAGGCTTTCCAGCAGCCTGGCCACTCCGTCGTCGACGACGGCCATCAGTAAGCCGTTGCGGTCGCCGAAGTGGTACTGGATCACCCCCCAGGTGACTCCCGCTCGCTCGGCGACATGTTTTGCCGTCGCGGCAGCAAAACCCTCCTCCACGATGCAGCGGACCGTTTCGTCGATGATCTTCGCTCGAGTGTCGTCGCCGCGTTTGCGCGGCGCTTTGGTTCGCCGGGTGGGGCTGACGGGTGCTCGGGCCTTCTGGCCTGCGGCGATAGACATTGTTGACTTTATAACATAGTCGAGTCTATTTTTGGGCGGTGAGCCAATCCCGCTACGCCCAGTTGTCCCGTCAGGAGTTGGCGGTTCTGCTACCTGAACTGCTGTTGATCGGGCAGATGATCGACCGTTCCGGCATGGCATGGTGCATCCAGGAGTTCGGGCGCGACGAGATGGTGCAGATCGCCATCGAGGAATGGGCCGGCGCCAGCCCGATATACACCAGACGCATGCAGCGCGCGCTGAACTACGAAGGCGTCGACGTGCCAACGATTTTCAAGGGCCTACAGCTCGACATCGGCGCTCCGCCCCAGTTCATGGACTTCCGCTACACCATTCACGACCGCTGGCATGGCGAATTTCATCTGGACCACTGCGGCGCGTTGCTGGACGTCGAACCGATGGGCGACGACTACGTGTTCGGAATGTGCCACACCATCGAGGATCCGACGTTCGACGCCACCGCTGTCGCGACCAATGCGCGCGCGCAGGTGCGACCGGTGCACCGCCCGCCCCGGGTTCCGTCCGACCGGCATCCGCACTGCGCCTGGACGGTCATCATCGACGAGGCTTATCCGCCGGTAGAGGGCATTCCGGCGCTGGACATCGTGGCCGAAACCCGCGCCGCGAATTGGGAACTCGATGCGATCGATCAGACCGAGGAAGGTCTGGCCGACTATTCGGGCCCGGTGGTGTCCGACTTCGACTTCAGTGCGTACTCGCATTCGGCGTTGGTGCGCATGGCCGACGAGGTCTGTCTGCAGATGCACTTGTTGTATCTGTCCTTTGCCATCGCGGTGCGAGCGCGGGCCGGCTCGGACGTGAAGCTGGCCGACTCGATATGCACTCGCGGGCTGACCGGTGTCGCCGGACTTGGTGCAGAACGGATCCACCGATCGCTGTCTCTCCCGGATGGGATCCCCGGTGTGCTAAAGGTTTTCGAGTTGCATCCGTTGTTCAATCCGGTGGGCTACGTCAACGCCGAGGCGCGCACTGAATTGCAGGTCCACCAGTCGCCGGCTCACGACGACGCCGCGTGGATCTCGCTGTGCTCACCGGAGTCGGTCCAGCCGTTGCAGGCGATCGCCACCGCTGTCGACCCGCACATCGAGGTCCGGGTCACAGGTACGGGCACCGACTGGATTGCTGAGCTCTCCGAGAGTGACACTGCCGCAACGGAGCTGCCTGAGGTCTCGGTCGCCAAAGTCAGCGGCGGGGCGACGTTCGAGTTCCAGCCGCGGCGATCGCTGCCATTGACCGTGGTCTGACGCTTCTCGACCTGTCAAGCCGCCGGCGGTATCACTTCGGTGACGCAACCGCATCGACCGGATACCGATGATCTTGTGCCCGACCGTCATAGCGTGCGTCGCCGTTATCGTTGACGCTGGCCACCGAACGCTATCGACGAAAGTATTCGCTTTATGTATGACCCGTTGGGGTTATCGATCGGGACCACAAACTTAGTCGCGGTCCGCAGTGGGACGCCACCCGTCTCGCGTCGCGCTGTGCTGACCCTTTTCCCGGATCGCGCGCCGGAATTAGGCCTGCCCGAGAAAGATTCGGCAAACCCGGAGGCAGCTGACACCGGCACACTGATGGCCGGCTTCGTCGAGCGAGTTGGTGGGTCGCATGTTCTGAAATCCGCCGACGGTTCCACCCATGATCCAGCGCTGTTGCTGGTCGAAGCGCTGGATGTGTTGACCAGCGCAACTGGCGGCAAAGCGTCCACATCGAACATCACGATGGCCGTCCCCGCGCACTGGGGGCAGAAAGCGATGCGGGGACTACAGGACGCACTGATCACCCACGCCGATTTCGTTCACGGTGGTATCGCGCCGCGGCTAGTGCCGGACTCCGTTGCCGCGCTGACCGCGTTGAACTCCGACTCACGATTGCCTTCCAAAGGCGTTGTCGCGCTGCTCGATTTCGGTGGCGGCGGCACCAGCATCACTCTGGCCGACGCAGCGTCGGACTTCACGCCAATCGCCGACACGTTGCGTTTTCCGGAGTTCTCCGGGGACCTCGTCGATCAGGCACTGATGGTGCATGCGCTGGACAGCGCGGGCCACAGCGATGGGACCGATCCCGCCAGCACCGCCGTCGTAGGGCAATTCGCGAGTCTGCGTGAAGAGTGCCGTCTGGCCAAAGAGCGGCTGTCCACCGACAAGGCGACCGATCTGGTTATCGACTTGCCGGGCAAACGCACCCGCATGGAGCTGAGCCGAGCGGAGCTGGACGGCCTGATCGAGGAACGCCTCGAGGATTTGCTCTCCGCGTTCGACGACCTGTTGCGCCGCAACAGGGTTCGCAGCAGAGATCTCGCTGCTGTAGCGATGGCGGGCGGGGGTGCCAAGATCCCGGTTGTGGCGCAGCGCCTTTCGTCGCACACCAAAGCCGCAGTGGTGACCGCTGTGCAGCCGGCCTTTGCGACAGCGGTCGGCGCGGTGATGCTCTCCGCCAAACAGCCGATCGAGCAGCAAGACAAACAACGCGAAGAAACGACGATGGCCGCGTTGGTCGGCGCGTCGACCGGCAGCTTCGCAACCTCGACCAGCGGGCTAGCCACCACCGGTCGCTTCCTGGCTCCCACCGACGCGCTCGGAACTCCCACCGGCACATTCGGCGCCTCGACCGGCAGCTTCGGCATCCCCACGGCCGGTGCGCTCTTCGACGACCCCTCGGAAAGGCTGACCGAGTTGGCCTGGTCGCAGGCCGACGATTCCGGCGAAGAGCCGGTGCTCTACACCGGCGAGCCCTATGACACCGACGACAACCGAGCCACCCCGTCGCAGCTGATGCAACTGCCAAAGGCCGAGCCGTTCGACATGGCTCCCCGCGGAACTCGTCTGCCACAGTTGTTTCTGGGACTCGCCGCGCTGGTGTCGATGATCGCGATCGGCGGTGTGGCGTTCACCTTGACCAGTAGCGACAACCGCGCGCCCACGCTGCCGAGCAGCACGACGACAGCGCCGCCCCCGCCGCCGCTGAGCTCGCAGCTTCCATCGCCGAGCCCGGTGCCCCCAGCCCCGCCGAGCGCAGAGCCGTCGCCGATCGTCGTCCCGCCACCGACGAGCGAGGCGCCGCCGCCTCCGCCTCCGGCGCCGATCCAGACGTATGTACCCCCGCCTCCGCCACCCCCGCCGCCTGTGACGACGAG
>Ga0209113_1000193_pt1 | contig 10794 bp, 8 predicted proteins | sample TexAe_RefH0_O1_FD_187951 | JGI IMG/M metagenome (GOLD analysis project Ga0209113, IMG submission 187951) | Forest soil microbial communities from Davy Crockett National Forest, Groveton, Texas, USA - Texas A ecozone_RefH0_O1 (SPAdes) (version 2) | ecosystem: Environmental > Terrestrial > Soil >... | reverse complement strand
CGGGCGGCTGCGCGGGTGCCGCCGCCGCGGGCGGAGCGGGTGGCGCGGGCGGAGCTGGTGGCGCGGGAGGAGCTGGTGGCGCGGGAGGAGCCGGTGGCGCGGGAGGAGCCGGTGGCGCGGGTGCCGCTGCCGGTGCGGCGGTGGTGGCGCCGGTGCCGATTCGGGCCAGCTCGCCGCCGACCGAGACCGTGACGTCCTCTTCGGCGGTGATGCTGATCAGCGTGCCCGCGACTGGTGACGGAATCTCGGTGTCGACCTTGTCGGTGGAAACCTCGACGAGGGGCTCGTCCACATCTACCGCGTCGCCCACCTTTTTCAGCCAGCGAGTGACGGTGCCCTCGGTGACGGACTCGCCGAGTTCGGGCATCAGCACCGGCTGCGAGTCTCCAGACGCACTCGGTGCACTTGCGGCCGGCGCCGCGGGCGGCTGCGGCTGTGGTTCGGGTGCGGGAGTGGCCGCCGGCTCCGGCTGCGGTTCTGGTGCTGCCTGCGCGGGCGGCGGCTCGGCGGGTTGCTCGGTGCCGCCCTGGGTGCCCTCGGCCGAGTCGCCGATCACGGCCAGCTCGCCGCCGATCTCGACGGTGTCGTCTTCGTGGGCGACGATCTTGGTCAGCACGCCCGCTGCGGGCGAGGGAATCTCGGTGTCGACCTTGTCGGTGGACACTTCCAGCAAAGGCTCGTCGAGCTCGACAGTGTCGCCTTCTTGCTTGAGCCAGCGAGTGACGGTCCCCTCAGTGACGCTTTCACCGAGTGCCGGCATCTGAACTGAGAAGGCCATCGCTGTCGACTCCTCGATCGGTCGGTGGGCACGCGTCGACTCTGGCTTACCACAGCGTGGTGTACCGAAGCTGCATCCCTGATTACCGCAACCATCCTGTCACTGCGGCGCTGTCGCCACACACCCAGGGCAAGCCGGTGGCAACTGGGTTCCGCCGCGGTGGAAAGCACCGAAACGGCGACCCGGCGATGTGACTTAGGTCTCTGTCCAACAGAGACGGGCCACGCGTCACTCGGCCAATACGTCCAATAAATTGGACACGAGTTCCAAATAAAAAGATGCGTGCCTTTCTAAAAACCCGAAGCAATCGCGATTTAACGTGATTCGTGTTTTAAAAAGCCGACAAACTGGATATCTTGTTCCTCGTGTATCCAGATGACAGCGGCAAGGAACTTGCCACCGTGCTCTCCTACCTGGCCGGTCGCTCCCTGAGTAGGGAAGAGATCTGGACTGCGATGGAGCTCCCCCGTTCCACGTACTACGACCAGTTGGACAAGGGGACCCTGATCACCGCGGACAACTTACGGGTTGCCGCGGCCAACCTCGGCATCAACCGCGCCGAGTTGCTGACCCGGTACCGGTTCATCGAACCGGAAGAGGTCACTGCGTTAGCTGAAGAGATCCGTGGCGGCAGCACGATGCATGCCGTGGCGGCCGCCGGCGGGGTGAAGACCCTCCAGCAACCAACCAGGATCGCGGAGTGGCGTCCGCGATCGGACGCCCCTCCGCTGTAAATATTTAGCTCTGTATGGGGTACTGCTGTGGCACTTAGCGCTCTCATCATCATCACCCTCGCATCCATCGGCTGGAGCCTCTGGATCCGGCGAGTCACTTGGCACTGCCGGTGGGAGGTCGCCGCGACGCTCAACATCGCTCTGCAGGGTTTCGCGGTGTTACTGATATCGCCGATGTCGGCTGAGACGCTCGGAGTTGCCCTCCACAAGGTCACCGGCGAGTGGAACCTGCAGAACTACATCGGGCACGACTGCTACATCGTCGCGGCCTCCGCGATCGTCTACAACGTGGTCGGTCGGCTTGAAGATGACGACGCGCTGCAGAGGTCGTTCAAACAATGGGTAGAGCGACCGGCGACGTTGTGCATACCGCTGTTGCTGGCGACGTTCACGCTCAGCTATGGCAGCAAGACGTATGCGCGCGACTTCTTCGCGCTACCCACCGACTTCTGGCTGTCGGTGTACTGGGTATTGCTCACGGGAACCCTGGCCTACCTGCTGACGTTCGGCTCGCGCGCACTGCTGGTGTTGCGAAAGGACCCGCGGTCGCGGAACATCGCCACTCTCTATCTGTTCGCCTCGGGCAGCGGCATCGCCGCTTGCGCGGTGCGGATGATCACCGCGCTAGTCCCGCCGCTGCAGGGCACAATCAGCGCCGGGCTGGTCTGGTTCTTCTGCTGTTCGTGCGGCGCCGCTTTCGCCCTGACCTCTGCGCGGTCCTGGCTGCAGAAGGTCAGATGGTTCCAGGGGTCGGCGGTACATGGCTAGCCTGCCGCGCTAGCCGTTCGCCGCGATATCTTCCAGCACCGCAAACATGGTGCGAGTCGGCACACCTGTGGCCCCTTTGGGGGTGTAACCCCAAGGGCCACCGGTGTTGTAGGCCGGCGCAGCGACATCGATGTGTGCCCAATTGACCCCGTCGGCGACGAACTCGCGCAGGAACACCCCTGCCACCAGCATTCCGGCGAACCGTTGGCCGCTGACGTTGGCCAGGTCGGCGACCGTCGACTTCAGGTCGTCCTTCAGCTCGTCCGGCAACGGCATCGGCCAACCATTTTCGCCGACCTGCTGCGAGATCGTGGCCACCCGGTCGCGGAACTCGTCGCTGCCCATCACCCCCGGCGTGCGCGAGCCGAGCGCCACCGTCTGCGCGCCGGTCAACGTCGACGTCTCGATCAGATAGTCCGGGTTGTCCTCGCATGCGCGAACAATCGCGTCGGCCAGGATCAGACGGCCCTCGGCGTCGGTGTTGAGCACTTCGACGGTCGTGCCGCCGTACTGGGTCAACACATCGCCGGGGCGCTGGGCCGTCGACGACGGCATGTTCTCGGCCATCGGCACGGTGGCGATCACGTCGATCGGCAGCTCCAGTTGCGCGGCCAGTGCCACGGTCGCGATCACCGCCGCCGCCCCGCCCATGTCGGAGGTCATGTAGTGCATCGACGCCGCGGGCTTGATCGATATGCCGCCGGTGTCGAAGGTGACGCCCTTGCCGACCAGGGCGACTTTCTTGGCCTGCTTCGGCTTTTTGGCCAGCCGTGAACCGTGGTGGGTCAACCGCACCAGCCGTGGCAGCCGCGACGAACCCTTGCCGACGCCGATGACACCGCCGTAGCCGTGCTTCAGTAGCGCCTTGTCGTCGAGAATTTCGACCTCGAGTCCAACTGAGTCACCCAAAGTCTTTGCCCGCTTTGCGAATTCGGCCGGAAACAGGTGGCTGGGCGGGGTGTTGACGAGGTCACGGGCGGTGGCGACCGCCGTCGCGACCGCGCTGGCGTGGGCGGCCTGCGCTTTGGCTGCCTTGTCGCTGGACAGCACGGTGATGGTGCGCAGACCCGGATCTTTCGGGGCGGTCTTGTCGGTGCGGAACTCGGTGAAGCGATAGCTGCCCAGCACCAGCCCCTCGACTGACGCTTCCAAGACTGCGTCGCCCGGCAGTGCGGCCAGGGTGGTGATCGCGGCCTCGGCGCCACTGAGCGCGCGCGCCGCCGCGCCGGCCGCGCGGCGGACCACGTCCGCCGGCCACTCGTCGCGTGCCTTGCCCACGCCGACCGTCAGCACGCTGGCCACCGGCAGCGACTTCACCACCAGCCGGTGTACCTGCTCGGCGGCGCCGGTGGCGTTCAGCGCGCGCAAGCCGTCCTCGATCTCGCTGACCGCATCTTTCGACAGAAACGGTTCGGCAGCGACGACCGCCGCGCCCGGCTCGTCGTTGACGTCCTCGGGACCTGATGACACCACCGGAACGATCAACACCGCCGATTTCACGCCGCGGCGGGGCAGCGAAGAGGCGACCGAGACAGCGGGGGCCAGGTAACCGGGTTGTGTGCTCACAAATGTCAACCCTAACGATCGCGGGTTTGGGATGCCTGCCGATGCCGCGGACCCGTCCGCATCTTTCGTGTCACAGCCCTGGTCAGGCCTCCGCCCGGCCCAGCTCGTAGGCGATCACCGGAGCGCCGAAACCCTTGAGCTGCAATGGTTCCTGGACGACGGCGGGCCACTGCGGCAATTGCTCGTAGATCTCCTCGGAGGCCAGGATCTGTCCCGGTGCCGCCGCGGCGACGAGCCGCGCGGCCAGGTTGACGGCGTTGCCGAAGTAGTCACCGTTGATGGCCACGATCGGGCCGTAGCCGAGACCGGCGCGGATCTGCAGTCCCGCTTCGTGTGCCCGCGGATGATCGACCAGGTCAAGCGCCGCTTGCGCCAGCCGCTCCGGGTCCGAGCTGACCCACATCACGGCATCGCCGAGGAACTTCACCACCCGCCCGCCGTCGGCATGCACCAGGTCGCTGACCGTGGCGCCGAACTCGCTGAGCATTGTCGACAACTCCGCGGGTGTCAGCTGTTGGGTGAGCGCGGTGAAGCCGGATAGGTCGGCAAACCCGACGCCGCACACCAGACTGGCCGACGGGCCGCTGACCACGCCCTCGATGAAGGTGCGCGTGCTGACGAGATGGTGCCGGTAGATGGCGTCGATCATCGCCCCGATGCGGGGGACGAAGTGCGCGGCCTCGCGGTAGACCTGCGCGGTGGCGAGCTCGTCCCCGGTGAGGCCGAGCCACATTTTGGGTCGACTCGTTCGGATCACCGACGATATCGCCTCGGCCACCCGGGCGATGTTCGCGCCGAGGACCCGCAGGAAGCCGTCCGCGGCGTCGGGGCCCATCTGCATCCTCATCGCCGTCCAGGTCGCCAGGCCGTCGACATCAGCCTGACTCAACGTCGGCGTGTCCGGGTCTGCGATGGTCAGGCCGAGCATGGCCCAGGCGTGTTCGATGTCCTCCACCGCCACGCCGATCGCTTCGGCAGCGGTCCGCAGGGTGTAGGTCGGGGGACCGGACCAAAGCAGGGCGTCCCCGGCGAGCCCGAAGAGGCGGCCGTTGCGTTCGGCCTCGGCCATCTCGTCCATGGTGAAACCGAGGCCCGCCAGGTACTCCAGCAGGCCGGCTCGCGAGCGTGGGTCAGCGATCCCCGCCGCCTGCATGGCGTCGAAGTCCAGGGGATCGACCACCTGGCCAAGTCTGCCAGTCGCGGCTCGCATTAGGGTGAAATGCCTATGAGCGATGACCTCTTGCATGGACCGCTGGACGACCGTCACCGCGCGAACGGCGCCACCTTCGCCGAGTTCGGCGGATGGCTGATGCCGGTGTCATATGCCGGTACGGTCGCCGAGCACACTGCGACGCGCAATGCCGTTGGGCTGTTCGATGTCAGCCACCTGGGCAAGGCGTTGGTGCGCGGGCCCGGCGCCGCGCAGTTCGTCAACTCCGCGCTGACCAACGACCTCAATCGAATTGAGCCGGGCAAGGCGCAATACACGTTGTGCTGCAATGAATCCGGCGGCGTGATCGATGACCTGATCGCCTACTACGTCAGTCCCGACGAAATGTTCCTGGTGCCCAACGCCGCTAATACCGCTGCCGTGGTCGCTGCCCTGAAAGATGCTGCGCCCGCAGGGCTGAGCATCACCGACGAGCATCGGTCCTACGCTGTGCTCGCCGTGCAGGGCCCCCGGTCGAGCGAGGTGCTCTCCGAACTCGGACTGCCAACCGACATGGACTACATGGGCTACGCCGACGCGGCGTTCGAGGGCGTGCCGGTGCGGGTGTGCCGCAGCGGATACACCGGTGAGCATGGCTATGAGCTGCTGCCGCCCTGGGACTCCGCCGGAGTGGTGTTCGACGCGCTGCTGGCTGCGGTCACCCGCGCGGGCGGGCAACTGGCCGGTCTGGGTGCGCGTGACACTCTGCGCACCGAGATGGGTTATCCGCTGCACGGCCATGAACTCTCCGCCGACATCTCGCCGCTGCAGGCCCGCTGCGGCTGGGCGATCGGGTGGAAGAAGGACGCATTCTTCGGTCGCGATGCTCTGCTGGCCGAAAAGGAGGCAGGCCCGCGGCGCCTGCTGCGGGGTCTGCGCGCGGTGGGTCGCGGTGTGTTGCGGCCTGACCTGAACGTTCTCGACGGCGATACCACGGTTGGGGTCACCACATCGGGCACGTTTTCGCCGACGCTGAAAGTCGGTATCGCGCTGGCACTGATCGACGTCGACGCGGGTGTGGAGGACGGCCGGCACGTCACTGTCGACGTCCGGGGACGCAGCGTCGAATGCGAAGTCGTGCGCCCGCCATTCGTCGAGCCAAAAACTCGATAGCGCCCGGTTATACAATCGCCTGATGACCAGCGACGTCCTCGAGTTCACGGTGTCACGCGCCGCAAACCCGGCTAGCGACGACGCCCGCCAGGCGATTCTGGCCGATCCCGGCTTCGGGAAATATCACACCGACCACATGGTGTCGATCGATTACACCGACGGTCAGGGTTGGCACAATGCGCAGGTCTGCGCCTACGGTCCGATCGAATTGGATCCTTCGGCGATCGTGCTGCACTACGCCCAGGAGATCTTCGAAGGCCTCAAGGCCTACCGCTGGGCGGACGGGTCGATCGTGTCGTTTCGCGCCGAAGCCAACGCCGCGCGGATGCAGTCCTCGGCCCGCCGGATCGCGATTCCCGAACTGCCCGAGGAGCTGTTCATCGAATCGCTGCGTCAACTGATCGCCGTCGACAACGTCTGGGTGCCGCCGGCCGGCGGCGAGGAGTCGTTGTATCTGCGTCCGTTCGTGTTTGCCACCGAGCCAGGGCTCGGGGTGCGGCCGGCAAAGCAGTATCGCTACCTGGTGATCGGGTCACCGGCGGGAGCGTACTTCAAGAACGGGATCAAGCCCGTAACTGTCTGGATCTCAACGGATTACGTGCGTGCGAGCCCGGGTGGCACCGGCGCGGCGAAGTTTGGCGGCAACTATGCCGCCTCGCTGGTGGCGCAGGCCGAGGCCGCCGAGCACGGGTGCGAGCAGGTGGTCTGGCTGGACGCCGTGGAACGCCGCTACATCGAAGAGATGGGCGGGATGAACCTCTTCTTCGTGTTCGGCAGCGGCGGATCGGCCCGCTTGGTCACCCCCGAGCTGTCCGGTTCGCTTTTGCCGGGTATCACCCGAGACTCACTGCTGCAGTTGGCAACCGACGCGGGGTTCGCCATCGAGGAACGCAAGATCGACGTCGACGAATGGCAGAAGAAGGCCGCCGCCGGTGAGATCACCGAGGTGTTCGCCTGTGGCACCGCAGCGGTCATCACGCCGATCTCACAGGTGAAATACGGCGACGCCGAATTCACCATCGGCGACGGCGAATCCGGCGAGGTGACGATGGCGCTGCGCGACACCCTCACCGGAATTCAGCGTGGCACCTTCGCCGATACCCACGGCTGGATGTCGCGGCTCGGCTGACGGTTACGTCGTCGACCCCACCGCGATCAACCCGACTAGGGGCGCGCTCTCATCGCGAAGAGGCACAAAACTCGATGAAAGGCGTAATTTGGCCGTTTTGCATCACGTTTGGCCGTAGGCTCAGCGCGCGAATCCCGCCCTTGGGGCGCTGCGACGAACGCGCCGGGAGGTCCGCCGATTACCGCCGGAGGTATGAAAATGGTCAACCCGAATAGCCCGACACCCCAAGGTCCACGTCGTCCCGTGGCGGTGCTCGGCACGTTGTTGCCGCATCTGCATCCTGAGCGCCACCATGTGTATCGCGATGTCACCGCGCTGGCGTTGTTGGCAGCGTTGATCGCAGCCGCGTTCGGATCGCTGCCGGTGGCATTGGTGTTGACGGCAGTGGCGTTGCCGGCGACGGTGCTGGTCTACATTCACGATCACCGGTTGTGGCACGACGAGCCGATCACGGTGATCGTTGTGGCGTTTGGGCTTTCGCTGCTACTCGGTGTTGCGGTCGGAATGTTGGAAACTCATTTCATCCATATCGTGGCGTCGGGATCCATCCGCTATCAGCTACCGCCGATCCCGCGCATCCTCAAATTGGGTGTGCTGATTCCGGTGGCGGCGTTTGTGGCGGTCGTGATTTCCCCGCTGGTGGTCAGCGCCCGCCCGTCGTTCCGGCATCCGCTAGATGTGGTGGTAGCTGGTTCGCTCAGCGGTGCAGCACTCTCGTTGGGGCTGACTCTGGCGGTCCAGCATGGAGCATTTACTCACCTGCAGGTGACTGCAGGCGACCCGGCGCACGTGGCGTTTATCGCGTTGACGTTGGGCTTTTTGCAGCCGATTGTGCTGGCGACGGCGGCTACGGTAGGTGTGCTGGGCTTGCGTCGGTTGGGTGTGAGCCCAGTGGTCGGGGTGATCGAGGGGTTGGCACTGGTGGTGGCTTACGAGTTGGCGACCACTGTGTTGCAACCGTATGGGACGCGCGGGATTGTCTTGACCGCGCTGGCGGCGTTCTTGCTGGCGGCGGCGGGATTGGTTGCGGCTCGTAATGCGTTGCATGCGGCGCTGCTTGCCGACACGGGCGCGAATGCGCAGGGTACGGACGCCCCTGAGGTGGAACATCGGTTACATGCCGGCCTGGTCACCGCGATCGTTGCGGCGGTGGTGGTGATCGCTGCGGTCGTCAGTGTGGCGGTGGCCCTGAGTGGCCCCTCCACGCGCCCCGCGCCGCCGGGAGAGGGCGGCATCGGACGGATCGCGCCGCACTCTGCCGCGGCGGCCCGGTCCATCCGCCCCCGGGGTGGCAAATTCGCTCAGAGCCCTTGGGGCAGAGTAGCTTTAGCGTCGACCACGAGATCGCTGGCGGCTGGTGCGGCCGCCACCATCAACTTGACGCACGGAATCATCATGACGGTGGCACCCGGCTGGACAGTCACCCATCAAGGCGATCAGTCCGCCGATCTCTTCAATAGCGACCAGAGCGCGGCCGTATTCGTTGTCGTGGGTGGCGTGGACGCGTCGGACATCGAGCAAGAATCGACCTCACTGATCGACCAGAATATTCAGATCTCCGGAATGACCAACGTTCAGCGGCGCCCCGCGCAGACCCAGACGTTGCAGGGCAAGAACTTTCAACAAATGCTCGAGGTCGACTACGCCGCCAGCATTCAAACCGCTCAGGGCACAGATCGGATTTACGGCGGATGGGTGACGCTGTACAACCCCACAAGCGGCGGGTCGGGCTTCTTCAACCTCTACGCCGAGAGTTATGAGATGTTTAAAGCGGCGCTGCCGGACGCGGCGAGCATGATGGTCTCGATGGAGTAGCGGCCCAGCTGAGCGGTCAGAACCGGATCAGCGCGGCCAGCACGACGGCGGTGACCGTCGTGGTCAATTCGATTGCGGCGCCGAGCACGTCGCCGTTGACGCCGCCGAATCGACGCACACAGTGCCGGACCAGCAGCGCGGCGCAGGTGAGCGAGACCACGACCGCCACCGGACCCTGCCACGGGTGCCGGCCCGCCGCGGACGACGCGGCGAGCAGTACGACGACCCAGGCCGCGACCACCGGCGCCGGTTGGGTGCCGACGACCAGAGCGCCCAACCTGCTCCCAGGAGCGGCAGGCACCGTCCGGCGGCAGGCCAGCACCGCTGCTACCCGGCCCGCGCACGCGGCGACCACGATCCCGGCGGCGCACAGCGCCGAAAACGCCAGTCCCTGAAGAACGATCACCAATACGACGGTCGCCACGCCGAACGCTCCGGTCGACCCATCGCGCATCACCTGCAGTGCGCGTTCGGGCGGCCCGTAGCAGCCCAGGCCGTCGGCGGTATCGGCCACACCGTCGATGTGCAGGCCGCGGGTGGCCGCCAGCAGTGCGGCCACCGCGAGCAGACCGGCCAACGCGTTCCCCGGGCCGAACGCCAACCCGGCGGCCCACGTTACCGCCGCACCCAGCGCGCCCAGTACCGCGCCGACCACCGGCAGCGCGGTCATCGCACCGCGGCCCAACGGCCGGTCCGATCTGCCGGGCACCGGGACAACGGTTTCAAACGCGAAAGCGGTTGCCAACGAGCCGATCACGATGCGGGCGAGCGGTCAGTGACGTTGGCTTCGGCGAAGGTCGCCATCGACGAGAGTGCGGCCACCGCGGCGCGCAGCACCGGCAGAGCCACCGCCGCGCCGGTACCCTCGCCGAGCCGCATCTTCAGGTCGAGGATCGGATCGAGCCCGAGCTGAGCCAGGGCGAGCGCATGCGCGGGTTCGGTCGAGAGGTGGCCGGCCTGCCACCACAGCCGGGCGCCGGGTGCCAGTTGCTCGGCGATCAACGCCGCGGCGGTTACCACCATGCCGTCCAGCAGCACCGGCGTGCGCCGGACCGCGGCCTGCGCGCAGAAGCCGGCCAGCCCCGCCAAATCGGCTCCGCCGCAACATTGCAGGGTTGCGATCGGCGCGGCAACCACGGGCTGAGCGCGGAACAACGCATCGCGCACCGCCGCGGTCTTGCGCGCCCATCCGGCGTCGCTTATCCCGGTTCCGTAGCCAACCGCCGCGACCGGCTCGACGCCCGTCACCGCGGCAACCAGAACTGTTGCCGCGGTGGTGTTTCCGATGCCCATGTCACCCGCGATCAGCAGGTCGGCACCCCCGTCGACCTCCTGGTCGGCAATGTGGCGGCCGGCGTCGATCGCCTCGAGTGTTTCCTGCTCAGTGAGCGCATCCTCGACAGCGATGTCTCCGCTGCTGCGTCGCACCTTGTGGGCGCCGATCTGCGGGGACAGCGGGTCGGTGTCCACGGCGAGGTCGACGACGCGCACCGTCGCTCCGGCGATGTCGGCGAGCGCGTTGATCGCCGCACCGCCGGCGGCGATGTTCGCCACCATCTGCCCGGTGACCTCTTGCGGGTAGGCCGATACCCCCGACCGGGCCACGCCGTGGTCCCCGGCAAACACCACGATCCGGGCACGTTCGAATTGTGTTGGCGGGCAATGCCCCTGACACGAGGCG
>Ga0209113_1000192_pt1 | contig 10885 bp, 10 predicted proteins | sample TexAe_RefH0_O1_FD_187951 | JGI IMG/M metagenome (GOLD analysis project Ga0209113, IMG submission 187951) | Forest soil microbial communities from Davy Crockett National Forest, Groveton, Texas, USA - Texas A ecozone_RefH0_O1 (SPAdes) (version 2) | ecosystem: Environmental > Terrestrial > Soil >... | reverse complement strand
TGCTCGAAGTGCGAGGTGGCGACGCTGACTCGTCCGGGACGCTTGCCGTCCGGCGTGCCGTTCTGGTAGTGCGTCGCCGAGCCGGATTGAAACGCAGGAATGGCCTCAACGGTGACCGGAGAGCCCGGTATATAGCCGAACAGTTCCGGAAGCTTCGGCTGCATCTGAGCGATGTAGCGGCGGAAATCATCGAGTATCTGCTCCTGCGAAGTCGGGATGTACTTCGCATTGGTCTTCAGCGACTCGCGGAATGACGGCACGTCGTTGAAGCCTTCCTTCTTCGCGATCACCAGCATCTCGCCCTCGATACGATCGATCTCGCGCAGGCCGATGGCATGAATCTGATCCGGGGTCAGCGTGCTGATGGTCGTCCGGCTGCGAATGTCGTTCAGATACCTTTCCTTGCCGCCGGGCAGCGAGGCCACGCTCAACACGGTCCTGCCATGCGGCGCGTATTCGCTGGAAATAAAGGTGCTGAATTGCTTATATGCCGGCAATACTTCGTTGTTGACCGCGTCCGTGATCAATTTGGTCAGCCGCTGCTGATCTTCGGCGGAAATGCTGTCGGGATACTTCTTGGTCGGCAGCATAAAGGGGTTCGCAGCGATGATGCCGTCGCATTGAGCCGGAATTTTTTCCAGCAGAAAGCGCACCGGCATCAGCCCGTCCTTCACTCCTGCCCGCAGCGTGTCCTCGGCCTGCCCCAGGGCGCGCGGAATCTGGTGCAGTCGCGCGATGTAGTCTTCGTAGTGTTTGACGGAATCGAGCGGCACGGCGAGCGGCATGTCCGCGAACCGGGTCTGCGGCCCTTCCATGTGATTGACCGACATCTCGTATTCTTTGAACTTGAAGTTCTCGATCCGCTGCGTCAGCGCGCGCTTCATGACGTCGTGCGACAACTTGTCCTGTTCAGGCAAGCCGGCGGTCGAGATCGCATCGAGGCGAGCGAGAAATTTCTCGTCCGTCGCGTGCTGACGTAGATACGATGCCGGCGAGTAATCATCCAGCTGATCGTTGTAGCGGTAGTCGCCGATCGCGGTAGCGCGTTCCGGATGATCTTTGAGATCGCTTTGGTACTGTTCCTCGAATAGAGCGTTTTGCGCTGCGACTCGATCGGCCACAGAGGCATCCTTGGCGGCCGCAGCAAATGAACAGAGCATCAGAAAACATAGAAGTGTGGATTTTTTCATAGTCTCAGAGGTTAGCATGGGGCTGCCTACTTCGCGGAAGCAGGGAAAACCGGCAATTTATCGATGTCGCGGGCATCGTGCTGGATGATGACAGTGGCATTCAAGTTTTTCGCGAGCTGCTTGAAACGGTCCAACGACGCCAACGTCTCGGCGCGGCTGGTATTGAAAGTCGGCACGCCGTTGCTCTCGTAGTTTTCACGAAAGTGAGCGAGGTCCCCGGTGATCAGCACATTACCTTTGTCTTTGAGCTTCACCAACAAGCTGTGATGGCCCGGCGTGTGCCCCGGCGTATTCAATATGATGACGCTGCCGTCGCCGAACACATCCTTGTCGCCGGGCAGCGGTTCAACCTTGCCGCCGCCGCTGATCCAGTGAGTGAAACTCACGGGATTTACCGCGGGATTCGGCGTCGTCTGATTCACCACATCCCAGTCGCCTTTGCCGATCAGCAGCGTGGCTCCCGGGAAGGAAGCGAGCTGCCCTACGTGATCGCCGTGATAGTGGCTGATGCCGACAAAAGTTATCTGCTCGGCCTTCAAATGCAGCTGTGCGAGCTGCTCCACGAGACTGGTTTTCGGAGCGGTCGGTGCGGGCTTATCGCCCGCGGCAGCGGGGTTGCCGGTGTCCCAAACCAGATAATCGTTGCCGTGCTTGACCAAATAACAGCTGAACGTCAGCTCAATGTTAAGACCCTTGAACGCTGCGACGTCCGAGAACCGGCTGACGTCGTTGAGGGCGGTTGTTTTGCCGCAATCGAATCGCGTCAAGGAAAGTTCGGATGCATTTTGCGCAGATGCCGGCGCTGCGGCAAAGACAGCCGCGAGCACAGCCGTGCCCAGGTTGATTTGTCTCATTCTCATAGACTCCCCAATTAAATGGATGCTCGAATTTATTCGGCCTCGGAACGCACTTCGCGGCCCATGAGCGCCTGCACCGCCGCCCGCACGGGTTTGTCCTCGTGCATGATCGCGTATATCTCCCGGCAGATCGGCATATCGACGCCGTATCTTTCTGCAACGTCGTGCACCGCGCGCGCCGCGAGCACGCCCTCAACCACCTGATGAATGGCGCCCTGCGCCGAGGCGGGCGAATCGCCGCGGCCCAGCGCCATGCCAAAGCGGCGGTTTCGGGATTGATCGTCGGTACAGGTCAGCACCAAGTCTCCAAGACCCGCAAGCCCCATGAAAGTTTCCCGCAGTGCGCCGAGCTTGACGCCCAAGCGCATCATTTCCGCGAGACCGCGCGTGATCAGCGCGACGCGGGTGTTGGCGCCGAACCCCATGCCATCGGCGATGCCGGAGCCTATGGCGATGACATTTTTAACCGCGCCGCCGACTTCGACGCCCATGATGTCGGTCTGCGTGTAGGCGCGAAAACTGGGGCCCGATAGATTCAGCGCAAGTTCCCTGGCGAAATCTTCATCGCGTGATGCGATGGTCATGGCCGTCGGCAGCCCCGCTCCGACTTCCTTCGCGAAGGTTGGACCGGAGAGCACGGCACCTGGAGTTTGGCCCAATACCTCGCGGACGACCTGGTGCGGCAGCAGGCCTGTGGTCAGCTCGAATCCCTTCGTGGCCCAGGCTACGCGCGTATTTTCACGCAGGTGAGGGCGAATCTCTTCGAGCATCGCCCTGAATGCGTGAGAGGGCACTGCGATGAGCACATCGCGCGAAGCCTTCAGCGCCTGCGCCAGGTCTTCGGCGATCCGCAAACTCTCCGGAAATACCGCTTCGGGCAGATAACGCGCATTGCGCCGCGCCGCGCGCATGGCAGCGAGCTGCGCGGCGTTTCGTCCCCACAGTTGGGTGGTATGTCCCTCGCGCGCCAACAGAATGGCGAGCGCCGTGCCCCACGAGCCGGCGCCGATGACCGCCATCGGTTCCGCGCGCCGGGTTTGCATGGCGTCCTAGTTCACCAGATTGGGCTGTTGCGGCGCCTGTTGTGCCTGACTGAACAAGGCGTCGAAATTGACCAAGGGCAGCAGGAAATTCGGGAATCCGCCTTTGGCGATCAGGTCGGAAACGACTTCGCGCGCATACGGAAAAAGCACGCTGGGGCAAAAGCTCCCGACAAGCCTCTTCAAGTCCTCTTGCGAGGCGCCGCTGATGGAAAACAAACCTGCCTGCTTGACCTCGACCAAATAGAGCGTGGTCTCGCCTTGTTTCGCTTCAACGGTAATTGTCAGCAAGACTTCCCGGGTGTCCGGAGCGATCTCTTCCGCCGATGTGTTCATGTTGAGCTGAAACTTCGGCTCCCAAGCCTGGTTGCCCGGCAACCGGGGCCCGTTCGGCGACTCATAGGAGCAGTCCTTCAAATACACGCTCTGCAAGCTTACCTGTACGCCGGCCGCGTTCGCGTCCGGCTCAGCTGTTCTAACCTCGTTCATCCTGCCCCCTGAATTAGTCGATCCAGCTCACCGCTGCGATCGAGTGCATAAAGCTCATCACATCCGCCGACGTGTCTGTCGCCGATAAAAATCTGCGGAACCGTGCGCCGATTGCTGCGCGCAATCATTTCTTCGCGCCATTTCGGATCCTCTTCAACATTGATCTCGTTGACGGTCACTTGCTTTTGGCTCAGCAAGTTTTTCGCTCGCAGGCAGTACGGACACCAATCGGATAGGTACACCGTCACAACGGGCTGGGTCATTTCGAACCGCTCTTGCCCCCGGCCGTTTTCGCCAGCGGCATATTGTCCTTGACCCACGCATTGAGGCCGCCCTCGAGATTGAAAACCTTCGTAAAACCGAGCTTCGTCAAGGTGCGGGCCGCGCTGGCGCCATTGGCCCCGCTGTCGCAATAAGTAATGACGTTTTTCTCGCGCCATTTCTTCAGTGATTCAGCTTGCGACTCGAGCTCGGCCGCAGGTACGTTGCGCGCATCGACGATATGTCCCGCGTCGTAGAGTTCCTTGGTGCGAAGATCGAGAACCAGCGCCCCTTGATTCATCATCCGAACGGCCTGCGGGGAACTCAGCGCCGCAAAAGCCTGGACGCGCGCGCGCAGCTCGTAGGCAAGCACTACGATCGCGGCCAGCACGGCCGCGCCGGCGAGGAAGGGATGATGGGCAATGTAATCCAGCAGTTGCTGCATGCGGTCCGCGCAAATTGGCCTTTTTGGGCGCGCAAGTATAGCAGCGGTCACAAGGCTTGTATGCTTGGGCCCAGGATGTGCGCCACGCCATGAATCGACGATTTGGGACCTTATTGGCCGCGGCGCTGACCGCTTTTATTTGCGCTGGCGGCCCCGGAGCCGCCGGCGAGTCCCAGGATTCGGCGCAGGCGAAAGCCAAGCTCGCGGCCGTGCGCGCTCGAATCGCCGAGCTCACGAGCCGCATGGGGACTCAACTTGCGCAGCGCGATTCCTTGAGCGCGCGGGTCCGCGAGACCGAACTCAGCATCGCAGCGAAGAGGCAGCGCGTCGAAGAATTGCGCGTCTCCCAAGCGGCTGTGGAACGCAGGCGCTCAGCGTTGCGCGCGGAGCAGGAGCGCAATTTGGCGGCGCTGCAATCTGAACGCGCCGCGCTGGCGGCGCAAGCCCGCGCCGCATACATGATCGGGCGGCAGGAAGAACTCAAGCTGCTGCTGAACCAGAGCAACACCGCGAGCCTGGGCCGAACGCTGACTTATTACGGTTACTTTGCCGACCAGCGCCGGCAGAAGATCAAGACCATTCAAGACGACGAAACGCGCCTGCAACAGTTGGTCGCGCAGATCGAACAACAAACGCAGGATTTGAAAAAGCTCGAGGACGATGCCTCCAGGGAAATTGCCGGACTGCAACACGCCCGCTCGGAACGTTCCGCTGCGATGACCGCGCTCACCAAGAAATTGGCCAGCGACAATCAAGAGCTCGGCAATCTGAAAAAGCAGGAGCAGGCGGTCGAATCCCTGGTCGCCGATCTTTCGCGCATGATGCAGGACTTCCCGACCGATCCGTCGCAAAGCTTCGATCATTTGCGCGGCAAGCTGCCCTGGCCGGTGCCGGGCCGCATCAGTGCTCGATACCAGACGCCGCGGGAAAGTTCCGGCGGCGTGCGCTGGAACGGCGTGATGATAGAAACGGCCCCCGGCACCAAGGTACGCGCGCCCTTTTTCGGCCGCGTGGTGTATGCCGATTGGCTGCAAGGCTTAGGGATGCTGTTGATCGTCGCCCATAGCGGCGGCTATATGACCTTGTACGGCCACGCGGAGGTTCTCTATAAAGCCGTCGGCGACCGTGTCGCGCCGGGCGATGCCATTGCTGCCTTGAGCGACACCGAGGGCGCGAAGCCTGAGCTTTATTTCGAGATCCGCGAGGGGCGCAAGACCGTCGATCCAAAGCTTTGGTTGAAGGCAACCCCTTAAACGGCCGGAGAATTTTTAATTTAACACTGCCGCTTGGCGTCTGGCGGCCAACCGCCTCGGCACGTATGCTTCCGGTCATGATCAAGAAATCCCGCAACGTTCTGTTCCTGACCTTGGGGCTCCTCATCGGCTTGTCATTGGGCCTGGCGCGGGGCGTGCTGGCCGACAAGCCCGTGCTTGGCGCCGACATGCCGTGGCAGGACGCGCACATGTTGGCGGCGGTGCTCGAGCGCGTGAAACACGATTATGTGAATCCGGTGGATGATCATCAGCTGCTGCAGGCGGCGATCCGCGGAATGGTGGCATCGCTCGACCCTTATTCCGCCTATCTCGACGGCGACGAATACGACGAAGTGAAGATCAGCAGTTCCGGGCGCTATTCCGGCGTGGGCATCGAGCTGTCGATCGAAGACGAGCAGGTGGTCGTGATCGCCCCGTTCGATGGTTCACCCGCGGCGCTTGCGGGTATTCGCTCCGGCGATGTCATTGTCACGATCGACGGGATCGCGGTGAATACCAATACCCTGGCTGACACCATCGGGCGCATGCGGGGCGAAGAAGGCACACCGATCAAACTGGGCATCATGCGCGAAGGCAATGCCGAACCCATGCTGTTCACGCTCAAACGTTCGAAGGTGGAACTGCACAGCGTGAAATCCGAGATGCTCGAACCCGGCTTCGCCTATGTGCGCATTTCCCAGTTCAGCGAGACCACGGGCGACGACTTGAATGCCGCATTGAAAGAGCTGCGCAAGCGCAACGGCACGCCCCTCAAGGGCTTGGTGCTCGACATGAGAGATAATCCAGGCGGCGTGCTCGAGGCCGCGGTTTCAGTCGCCGATACATTCATCGACAGCGGCGTGATCGTAACCGCGAAAGGTCGCACGCCCGACTCCAAATTCGAAATGGACGCGACACCGGGGGACGCGCTGAACGGCGCCCCGATCATAGTCTTGGTCAACGGCGGTTCGGCCTCGGCGGCGGAAATCGTCGCCGGCGCGCTCAAGGATCAGCATCGCGCGAAACTCATGGGCCGCACCACGTTCGGCAAGGGCTCGGTGCAAACCATCATCCCGCTGTCGGACGACCGTGCCGTAAAGCTGACGACCTCGCTCTATTACACGCCCTCGGGAGTCTCGATCAATCATCGCGGCATCGCGCCCGACATCGAACTGGAGCGGGACGCGAAACCGCCTGCAGCGTCCCTCAATCCCCAGGCGCCGCTGCTGCAGCGTGATCCGGATGTGAAGCGCGCATTGCAGGAATTGAAAGTGTCTCCGAACACGCGGCCGGGCGCGGTGACGACCGCTGCCGGGCTCTAGTCGATGCGCAGCACGCGATCAATCGAAATACTGTGCTTGGCCCTCGCGGCGCTGGTGCTGGTTTGGTCCGGAGCGCTCGCCCATCAGATGTGGCCGGTGTTGGGGCTCCTGGCCGCCTTTGCGCTCGCCATCGTCGGCTTCCGGGGCCGACGTTTCCTGCCGGGCCGCAGCCGCTCGAAGCTGCTGATCGAATCATGGTCAATGCTGGCGTTCATCACCTGCGTTTTGTGGTTCACCGGCAAGGGCGGCAGCCCGCTGTTCAATCTCTACCTGCTGCCCCTCATATTGAGTGCGCTCACACTGGGCCGTTTGATCACCATGATTCAGGTGGCGGCCATTGCCGTCTGTCATCTGGCGCTCGCGATGACGACGCCGGGACTCGATGTGGTTTCGCTGTTCTATGCCAGTCAACTCATCGGCCAAGTTGCGCCGTTTTTGCTCGTGGCCTACCTGACCACCACGCTCTCGGCGGACATTACCGAGGCGCGCGAGCGGATAGAGAACCTGGCGCAGACCGATTCCTTGACCGGCCTCTACAACGTGCGGATGTTCAATGAGGTTTGGCAGCGCGAGCACGGATCCAGCGAGCGCAATCGCGGCGTCTACGCGCTGCTCATGATCGACATGGACAAGCTCAAGGACATCAATGACGTGTTCGGCCTCGAGGCGGGCAATAGCGCCATTACTTTGGTGGCGCAGTGCCTGCAGCGGAGCATCCGCGCGACGGACCATGCCGCCAGGCTCGGCGGCGACGAATTTGCGGTCTTGCTGCCCGGCGCTTCGTCCGAGGTTGCCGAGGCAGTCGTCAAGCGCGTGCGGCACAACGTCTACAAGACCACGCTGGACCTGAAGTCGCGCATGATTCGCTGCAGCGTGAGCATCGGGGTGGTCAATTACCCCAAGGATTCGCGCGACATGCGCGACCTGCGCAGTCTTGCCGATGACAGGATGTACCGCGACAAGGAATTGCGCCGCATGCCCGGAGCTGAAGCTAACGCTTGAAACCCATCCGGCAAACAGTTGAATGTGCTGGACTTTTGCCGGGAAAATGGCAAAGTTAGCGCTCCATCACGCCAGGGCGTGCTTTACATATGTTCAGCTTGGCTTCTTTCCGCTTGCGCTTGAGCGAGGATTAATGCGGTCAATTCATACATCCACCCGCGCCTTAGCTGTTGTTTTCCTGGGGTTTTTGAGCTATCAGGCGACCGCGAAGAATGCCAATGCCAACGAGCCGAAGCTCAAATCGAGTTCCGTGCTGATCGTCGACCAAAGCAACTCGTCGGTGCTGTATTCGCGCAACCCCGATGTTGCCGCGCCCATAGCCTCCATCACAAAGCTGATGACCGCCTTGGTGGTGCTGGACGCGAAGCAGCCGCTGGATGAACCCATCCAAATCACCGATGCCGACCGGGATTATCCGAAGGGGGCTTTTTCCCGCTTGACAGTTGGGACTACCCTCACTCGGGGCGACTTGATGCATGTGGCGCTGATGGCCTCAGAAAATCGTGCCGCGCACGCGCTGGGCAACAACTATCCGGGCGGCATTACAGCCATGGTCGCGGCGATGAACGCGAAGGCCAAAGCGCTGGGCATGACCAGTGCGCATTTCGTCGATCCCACCGGCTTGTCGAGCCAAAACGTCGCGAGTCCCGAGGACCTGTCCAAGCTGGTGATTGCGGCCTCGAAGAATCGAACCATTCGCGACTTCTCGACCGACAAGAGTTATGCCGTGCGCGTGCATCGGCGCCTGGTCGAATACCGCAATACCGATAATCTGGTCGCGAACCCGACGTGGAACATCATCGTGCAAAAGACCGGATACATTGCCGAAGCCGGCAAGTGCCTGGTGATGTCGGCGGTGATCGAAGGCCGATCGGTTGTGATCGTGCTGCTCGACTCGTTCGGCAAGTACACCCGCGTCGCCGATGCTCAACGCATCAAGACATGGATGGCCGGCAACGCCAATTCCAATCCGCGCTTCCAGGTTTCCATTCGCTAGACAGGGGCGGCTCAGACTCCGGCGAGCGCGCGCGCCGCGGCAATCAAGCCGCTGGTGGGCGCGGATTTTTTGCGACCTTCTATTGGTCACGACGGACGCGTTGTCAATCCAACCCCGAAACCGATCCTCCCGCGATAGAGGTTTGCAAGCGCTCATGATATTGAGTGGTAAGGAAGGGCCGGAGGTGTTTATGCGTTTACGACTCCTTTGCATCGGGTGCGCGGCATGGCTCCTGGTCAATGCCGCATCGGCCGCCGACCGCGCGTTGTCGGTGACCATCTATAACGACAACCTGGCGCTGGTCCAGGATCGGCGGGACATCGACGTCAAGGACGGGCGGCAGCGCATCGAATTTCAGGATGTCTCGGCGCAGATTCGCCCGGAGACCGTCTCGTTATCCGCGGCCGATATCAGCATCGTAGAGCAGAATTTCGATTTCGATCTGCTCACTCCCGCGAAGTTGATGGAAAAGGCCGTCGGCCAGGAAGTCACGATCGTGCGCGTGAATCCGGCAACCGGGGCCGAAACCCGCGAGCAAGCGCAGGTATTGGCGACCAATGGCGGCGTGGTGTTGAAAATAGGGCAGCGTATCGAGGTGCTGCGAGATGATGGGCTGCCTGTCCGGGTCATCTTCAACAAGGTTCCGGACAATCTACGCGCGCGGCCTACTCTGTCCGTGAGCGTGATCGGTTCGCGCGCCGGACCTAGGCGGGCCACTCTGAGCTATCTCACGCCGGGCCTCGGTTGGAAGGCGGACTATGTCGCTCTCTACAACGAGAGCGACAGCAAAATCGACGTACAGGGCTGGGTGACCCTAACCAACTCCAGCGGCACGAGCTACGACAACGCGCAGACGTTGCTGGTGGCGGGCTCCCCGGCCGTCAGCGGCGACTCAGGCGGATATCGGCCCAATGTCCGCCGGCCAACATCGCTGCAGAGTGCCGGCACGGAAAGCGGCAGCCGCGAGCGGCTCGGCGACTACTATTTGTATCCGCTGGCCGAGCGAACCACGATCGCGAACCTGCAGACCAAGCAGGTGAGCTTTCTCGACGTGCATGGCGTGCCTGCGGAACACGGCTATGAGTTTCGCAATCACTGGTTGGGAACGGCGGAACAACCGTTGAGCGCGCAGACCGTCTACAGTTTTTCCAGCAGCGCGCATGCGGGCCTGGGCGATCAATTGCCCGCGGGAACCTTGCGCTTCTACATGCGGGACAAGCGCGGCGATCCGCAATTCATCGGCGAAAGCCACATCGATCACACGCCGATGGGTTCGACGCTGTCGCTGTCGACCGGCGACGCTTTCGACGTCAAAGTTCACCCGATCGTGGACAAGCGCACGCGGATATCGACATTCGACTGGCAGACGAACATGCGCTATGAGCTGACCAATGCCCTGCCGCGCGCCGTCACCGTGAAGCTGCGCCAGGAAGGCCTGTGGGGAGACGCCAGGATCACTGCCGAAAGCCAGAAGAGCACGCGGCTGAATGCCGATGCCGCCGAATGGCTAGTGAGCGTGCCGGCGAATGGCAAGGCCAATCTCACCGCGACCTTCGACACGCGGTATTAGAACCATGCGCGCCGCGGCGCTTGCTTTCGGTGTGGCTTTGATCGCTGCCGCGGCTTCGACGGCGGCGGCCGACGATGGGCAGACCGGCGCGATCCGCGAGGTGCCGGCGGGCGCACCGACCGAGCTCGCGGTGACTGTGTATCGAGCGCCTCACCGCGAATCGGGCTCGATCGATCTTGATTCGCTGGCAGGTTTCGCATTGGTGACCGAAACCCGCTTGGTGCATCTCCCATCCGGCGTGAGCCGGATACGCTTCGAAGGCGTAGCGGACGGCATCGAACCCGCCAGTGCCCTGGTTACCGGACTCACGGGCGCGGTCATCGAAAAGAATCGCGACGCGCGGCTGTTGAGTCCCTCGGCCCTGATCGCAGCTTCGGTCGGAAAACCGGTCGAGTTGCTGCGCACCAATCGCAAGACGGGAAAGACCGAGCATCTCGCCGGCACTATATTGTCGGATGC
>Ga0209113_1000191_pt1 | contig 10974 bp, 8 predicted proteins | sample TexAe_RefH0_O1_FD_187951 | JGI IMG/M metagenome (GOLD analysis project Ga0209113, IMG submission 187951) | Forest soil microbial communities from Davy Crockett National Forest, Groveton, Texas, USA - Texas A ecozone_RefH0_O1 (SPAdes) (version 2) | ecosystem: Environmental > Terrestrial > Soil >... | reverse complement strand
TTTAATCATTTAAATAATAAGGAGAAAATATAATTAATGCCTTTTTTTTGGGACCCCCTTCTACTATTTTACTAGATTTAATTAAATCTATTTCTGATTGTAATTGTTTTAACGTTAATTTTTTCATTTTTTTATATTTGTTTTTAAGCTAAGATAAGTTACTTATATCCTAGGGACTCTACCCAATTATTATCTATTTTTTTATTAAACATTTTAACTCTCACTATCCATCAGCATCTTATATATCTGAATTTTAAGATAGATTATTGATTATTTTCAATAATAATTTATTTAATACTATACTCTTTTATATTTATTTATATTTCGTCTTGTTTATTTATCTTTATTATTTTTCAAGAGCGAGGTGATTTGAACACCTACCGATGATTTTGGAGATCGTCATACTAACCAATTGATACTACACTCTTTAATAATCTCTTTTAAGAGATAGTAAGTTAACAGAACAAGACTAAGGTTCGATTTCTTATATTTCAGATATAAAATATTCAATTAATAAAATTAAACAATGATTATTAAAACAATACTTAGACATTATAGAATGGTATAAATTAATTAATAATAAAATATATTTAGTAACAGGATTAGCCTATCTTTAGAGTTTATTAAATAGATTTAATAATTATAAAATCTTTAAATATTCTAAGTAATTGATTCTTAGTGTTTTAATCCCTACTACTACTTATTATTTGTTTAATAAAGGGGATTTTATTTAATTCTGTTTAAACACAGTTTAATTTTAAACCGTTAGCAGATCCATACTTTATTAATTATAATCAACTTAATTTTTATATTGAATTATATGATTAATCCTTTAAATGTTGTCAGGAACAATTGAATATTAAGTGGGGGATAAATTTATTTTAAACTAAAATTAGTAAGGTGCAATATCAAAGGCAATTAATATACTAGGTACTAATATAATGAATGCCACAGCTACTGGTAATAAATTTAACCAACATAATTCAATTAAAGCATCATATCTTAATCTAGGTAAAGTAGCTCTGAACCAAACGAACATAAAACAGAATATACATGTTTTAAGACCTAATACTATAGATGTTATATTAATATAAGATTCATTTACAAATAATTCAGGGAAATTATAACCACCTAAGAAGAAAATAGCTGTAATAGAACTAAATAATACTATAGAACAATATTCAGCTAAGAAGAAAAATACAAATGGTACACTTGAATGTTCAGTGAAGAAACCAGCTACTAATTCTGATTCTGCTTCTTGAAGATCGAAAGGAGTTCTAGAAGTTTCCGCTAATATAGAAATGAAATAGAAAACAAATACAGGTAATAAAGGTAAAATAAACCAAACTGCTTGTTGACTTTCTATTATTGTTGTAAAATTAAATGATCCTGTTAATAATATAATAATTAATACTGCAGAACTTAATATTAATTCGTAACTTATCATAGCTGCTGTAGATCTTAAAGATCCTAAAAAAGCATATTTAGAATTAGCACTCCATCCTGCAAATAATATTCCATAAACACCTAAAGATGATAAAGCTAAACTATATAATACTCCTAATGAAAAATCTGAAATTGTTAATCCTTCTCCAAAAGGAATTACACCCCAACCTAATAAACTAAAAATTAAAGCTGAAACTGGTGCTAAATAAAATAAAACTTTATTAGATTGAGAAGGTATAACTGTTTCTTTAAGAATTAATTTTAAAGCATCACTAAAAGGTTGTAAAATTCCATAATAACCTACAGTATTTGGTCCTACTCTTCTTTGCATGGCAGCTAATTGTTTTCTTTCTATAATAGTCATGAAAGCTACAGATAATAGTACAGGTAATAATATTATTAATACATCAATTAAATTTATTAATATATCTAATATATTAGATATTAAATTATTATTTATCATTGGTATTATTTTATATTCATTTTTTAAATTAAAGAATGAATTATTTAAATTAAATATGAATGAGTATTTTATTAATAAATAATAACTTTCAATGAAGATTTTTAAAGTTATCAAATATTTTGTCGCCCTTTTATTTTAGCATTATTAATTTTAAATAAACTAGGTAAGGTCCAAAGGGCTTGAGTCCTATCCTTTATAAATAAGGATAGCTTTATTTTTTATCCAGGCCTATTTTTTTTAATTAGAAATTTAATTTTGTAATACACTATAACTATTAATAATTAATTTATCCTCTTTTGGATTTTAACAAAAAATGGTTTTCACTGTTCTAACCATTAAACTTATAGAAATTATTATTTGATAGTCTGCAGTAGCTCTACACTCTTTTAATTATAACCTTTGCTAAATTAGAATTATTTAAATAAATTATATATAAAGCGTTGTGCCTCCTTACGTTACCTTTTTATTTTTTTAGATTACCTATAAATAAGGGTGCTGGAAAATTAAAATAGAAATATTTTTATATTTATCTTAATTAAATTAAGAACATTAATTTTACTATTACTTTTAATTAATTAATAGTTAATTTACATATTAAAATTATTTAATCTTAAAAGAGATTAAATATATAAAATATAAGAAAGGGGAAATCTGATAATGGTAATCAGTTGTATTTGCACTACAAATATGATAGTTCGAATCTATCTTTCTCCAAAATAAAAATAAGGCATATAAAGCCTCGGTTGCTTAGTGGTCAAAGCGCTATTCTGAAGATATAGATATGTGAGTTCAATTCTCTCCCAAGGCAAAGGCCGAAATAGTTTAATAGGTAAAATGAATTCCTTGTAAGATTTAGATATTGGTTCAATTCCAGTTTTCGGCATATATTAATATAATATTTCTCCTTTAGGCTGCTTCACCTTAAACCCTATTCATTTATAAAATATTATATATTAAAATATAGGTAACGAAGCTAGGAAATTAATAAAATCAAATTAAATGAGTTGTAGTTTAACTTGGGAAAACACCATTTTTTGGTAATGGCTTATATCAGTTCGAATCTGGTCAACTCAGAATATAAAATTATATTTTATTTCTTGCTCCCAAAGTTTTTAATAAAGCAAAGGATGCATAATTCAAAATAAGGGTGGAAGGATAGTTAGAAAGCAGAACTCGAGTGGTGGAGTGTCTCCCTTTTAAGGAGAAAGTTCTGGTTCAAGTCCAGGTGCTTTCAAAATAAAAAAGAGATTTAAATCAAAAAAATAAATTAAGGGCAGGTGATCCGATTGGTAATGGTGATTCTCTGTAAAAGAATTGGTTAATAGCCGTAAAAGGTTCGATTCCTTTACTGCTCAATATATTTATGTAATTTTATATTTCCTTATTTATAATTGATAATAATTACTGTATTATCCCTCCAGCTTCGCATAGCTATTCAAAGCTTCGTAAGCTTACGAAGAAAAATATTATATCTATAATAATAAAAAAAGATATTTACATCATAAGACTGTAGCATAATAGGTTAATGCAGTCCGCTCATAATGGATATTATAAGGGTTCAATTCCCTTCGGTCTTAATTTAATTAATTTTACAAAATTTAAGAAAGAATAAAAGAGAGTAATATTTTTAAATAAAAAAGGGTATTTGGTCGAGTCTGGTTTATGGCACTCGTCTTGAAAACGAGAACTTGAAAAAAGTCGTGAGTTCAAATCTCACAGTGCCCGTATAAATTATTTAAATAATATAAGAAAATAACGATTTAAGATTAATTCATTGAATTTAACTAAGATTTAGTGTAGTGATTGGCAATCTAATTTACAATATTTAATTGATTCTTCTTTAAAGTTCCATTCAATGTTTGTATATTCTTTAAGTAATAATTCATATTCACTTAGTGAAATACCACTCCAATATTCTAATTTGGGAAATACTCCTGTATAAATATATTATATAAATTAAATGGGAAGTATCCTTTAGAAGAATCAATACCAAATGATGTACAAAAGTTTCTTAATGAACTAGATAATAATAAATAAGAATCATTAAAGATTATAGTTTTATTTGTATAACCTGGAATAGTTAATTTAATTTTTAATGAAATTATTTTACCATCTCTGACTTTAGGTTTAACTATACCAAATTCAAATAATTGTTTAAATAGGAATATTCCGTCAAAACTAAAAAAAGTTGTTTGCATATACTGTTAGAGTGTTACTATTATTTGTAAAAATGCTTTAGGATTATCATTTAATGAAGTTATATAATCTGTACTATTATACGCACAAATTAAATAAGGACTTAAGCTACCATTTGATTGTTTCTATATCCATTGTATAAAAATCAATTTAAAGTGTGAGAGTAAAAAAATCTAACTAATATAAATAATAATTTATATCTAACCTATATATAGGGGATAATTTTTTAATAAATAATATATTACTTTTTTATTTAAAATTAATTACCTGTTTAAATTTTAGGTAAAAACAAGGTATATAACTAATATTATTGTAATATTATTAGAAGATATAACTTTAAAAAGATTTAAGTTAAGTCCTTTTTGTATCAAAATAATATAACTTATATAAAATACTATTGTCATATTATCTAATAATTATAAAAGGCTGATTTTCTAAAAATTATTAAGCCAGGCATAGGATTCTATTCTCTTAAATTTAAATTTTTTAAACAAACGTTTACTGTGCACCCATTCAATTTTACCTCGGTGCTCATAGAGCAGGAAAAGAGTATGCTTTAATTATATTAAAGCATAAATTAGGATAGGCAATAAAGTGTTAGATAATTATAATAATTATAAATATTATAATTTAATTAAATTTATTATTTGTTTTCTATAATTTTACCCTAAATTAATTTATTTATTTTTTTAATATTACCTAAATTAACCTTTGATCTTTCTTAAGTAAAGTTAATAAATAGAATTTATCTCCTTTAAATACAGAATTAGTTTTCTAATAAATTAAATTATTATTAAAAAATATGGGTAAAATCAGAGAATTGAACTCTGAACATCGTCGCCACAAGACGTCATTTTACCATTAAACTAATTTTACCTCTTTTACATTTTTTATTAGTTTATATTTAAAAGAATAGATTAATTTAGTTTTATAAATTCTATTTGTATAAAAGGAACAATTTTTCTAATTAAAGTTAATTGTTCCTTTTTAGCTTTAGACACTATAAATTCTTAAATTAATAACTATAAAAACAAAACAATGTTAGCCGCCGCAAAATACTTAGGTGCCGGATTAGCCTGCTCAGGTTTAATTGGAGCTGGAGCCGGAATCGGATTAATCTTTTCTTCTTTAATAGCTTCAACAGCTAGAAACCCTCAAATCAGAGGACAATTATTTACTTTTGCTATATTAGGATTTGCCTTAGCAGAAGCTACAGGATTATTTTCATTAATGATTGCTTTCTTATTATTATACTCATAAGAATATTAATAGTAAAAATAAATAATTTTAAATTAGAAAGAAGTTTATTAAAAAATAAACTATAAGCAATAGTAATTAAATTAAAATTGAAGAGTAATTTATTTTAAATAATGCTTATTTAATCCCCACTTAAATAAAAATAAAATAAAAATAAACAAATCAAATGATGAAAAATAAAAAAAAGTATCGATGACAATATAGTAATAAATCAAAGTAATTAATTAAAAATCTAATATTAAGTTCCTTTGCCCTTGACGCTTAAATCACTTACTGCTTTAGTAAACCTAAATTAAGCCTAAAATATAAATATAAGATTAGAGACAATTATATTTTTAGATTGAGGCTTATAAAAGAAAGAAGAAAGGCTTACTAAATAAAGGTTCGATTCCTTTACTTCTTAGATTTTATGGTGTCCAAATCAGTAGCCAACTCTAAATATAATATAATTAGGCTGAGCTATATAGGAAAATAGGGTAATATTCTTACCATATTTACATAAAAGAATTGTTTAAGCTCAATCTTAGGATACTATATAAATATAAAATATATTTACAGTATTGTCTCATAGTTTTATAATAATAAAATTATTAATTTATTATTATAAACGAGGAATAAAAAATCTAAGATTCTTTGATATATAAAAATATAAGACAAAATTAACATTTATTTAATAGAACATGAACAATTATTGATATAAAAAGGATGGAATCTTCCTACATAAAATTTTAATTTAAATTCTTCTAATTACATTCCTTTATTAAAAATTAAATCTTTTAAGGTGAAATAAGTATATTAAAATATTAACAAAAGCTTCTGAAAAAATAATATTTATGTATTGTATATTTCTATAATTAAATAAAAATTAAAAGGTGATTTAGATGTAAGAAATAGTAATTAACTTTTTTCTTAAAGGTTCTTATTAAGTAGCAGTAGGTCGCCTTAGGTATATTTATAGGAACATACATTTTATTTGAAGATAAAGGAAAAGATCTTATATTTATGCTTATATTGGTGATTTAATAATACCTGATAGTCAAATGGAAAGACAATTTAAAATTTTATTATTTAAATATTTGTCTAAAATGATAAAATTCTTTTTCCTTAGCCTACCTTTGAGTGGTGTAGGCCATAGCAAAAATGAATCTAATTCATTTAACTCTCCATCCACTTGCAATGCTAAGCTGCTGAGGACAATACCTTAAACTATTATAATTTTTATATTATCTAGTAGAATCTCTTTTTATAAAAAAATCTAAGGTTCTTTAATTTACTTTAAAAAATGTTAAAAAATTTTTCAATCTTTAATACAATCTATAACGATGCACCTCAACCATGGCAATTAGGTTTTCAAGATAGTGCTTCACCAAGTTTCACAGGAATAGTAGAATTACATAATACTATTTTCTTCTTTTTAGTAGTTATTGCTGTAGGTATTTTTTGGGTTTTAGGTTCAACAATGTATTACTATAATTCTAAAAATTCTCCTATTATAAATAAATATCTTAACCATGGTACTTTAATTGAATTAATCTGGACAATTACACCTGCATTAATTTTAATTACTATTGCTTTTCCATCATTTAGATTACTTTATTTATTAGATGAAGTAGTTTCTCCAACAATAACTATTAAAGTAGTAGGACACCAATGGTATTGGTCATATGAATATTCTGATTATGTTAATGAAAGTGGAGAATCTATTGAATTTGATTCTTATATGATACCGGATTCTGATTTAGAATTAGGACAATTTAGAGTTTTAGAAGTTGATAACAAAGTTATTGTTCCTGTAGATACTCATGTTAGAATTATTGTTACAGGTGCGGATGTTCTACACTCTTTTTCTGTACCTTCATTAGGAATTAAAATTGATACAGTACCTGGTAGATTAAATCAAACTTCTTTATTAGCGGAAAGAACTGGAACATTCTATGGTCAATGTTCTGAAATTTGTGGAGTATATCATGGATTTATGCCTATAGCTATTGAATCTGTATCTGTACAAGATTACTTAGCTTGGGTAGATGCTCAATAATTTTTAATTAATTAATATTGTTATTAGATTCTAATAATCTTATCCCCACTAATTTTACACTACTTACCTATTCTATGTTTATCTTGAACTGCTGTCTGGCAAAGAGTTAATTTATTATCTAATTATTATCTATATTTAAAAGAAGAATTGTATTATTATAAAATATAAACCAATAAAAAAGAAAGTATATAATAGCGAGTATAGTTAAATGGTATAACCTCTACCTTCCAAGTAGATATCATCAGTTCGAATCTGATTTCTCGTACAAACACTATAAATTATAGTATTGAGTAATGTTATTTATTAGTATCTTATTATTAATTATGGTTATGGCCATACCTTCTCTTAAAACACAAATATCACCCATTTTATTTCAGAGATTATCTTCTATAATTTTAATTTATGCCGGAGCATTATCATTAAATGCTTTATATATTCAGTCAATTGGATCAGGTATAGGTATTTATAGTGGATTATTCCATGTAACCTTTATATCTCAATTATTAGATATATTTATATACATTATAGGAGCAGCTATATTAATAGCTAGACCTTTACCTATATTTGTAAATTATACAAATTCTTCAAAAATAGAAGAAAATAGTTATAAAAATTCAATAGAATATTGCTTACTAATAATGTTTAGTACATTAGGAGCAAGTTTATTAATATCTTCTTCAAATTTAATATCTATGTATTTAAGTATAGAATTACAATCATTTGCAATATATATTTTATCAACTTTATATAGAAATTCTGAATCAGCTACTAGTGCTGGATTAAAATATTTCTTATTAGGAAGTTTAGCTTCTTGTTTTATTTTATTAGGTTCAGGATTAATTTATACTTTTACAGGTTTAACTAATTTAGAATCAATTTATAATTTAATATCTGTAACAGGACCTAATCAAATTACTCAAGGTATAGCATTAGGATTTATTTTTATATTTTCAGGATTTTTATTAAAAATAGCAGCCGCACCATTACATAATTGGGCTCCAGATGTTTATGATGAAAGTCCCACAATTATCACAATATGGTTAACTATTATGCCTAAAATTTCTATTTTAATTTTTATTTTAGAAATTTTTACTCAAATAACATCAGTAAATCCAATTTTAGAAAGTTTAGATTCAATAGTAGGAGGTTTTACAATTTATAATACAATAGGATTAAATACTATTAAAAATTTATTATTAATTAGTTCTTTATTTTCTTTAATCATTGGTACAGTAGTAGGTTTAGCTCAAACAAAAATTAAAAGACTATTAGCTTATAGTACAATTTCACATATAGGATTTATTTTATTAGCTTTAGCTATAAATAGTGAACAATCTATTGATTCATTTATTTTCTATATTATCCAATATACATTAACTAATTTAAATACATTTTTAATATTATTAGCTATAGGTTATATTTTAAAAAATAATACTATATTTAATAAAGGTTCAGAAAAAGATATTAAATATATTTCAGAATTAAAAGGTTTATTCTTCTCTAATCCTATTTTATCTATTAGTCTAACTATTTGTTTATTATCTATGGCTGGTACTCCTCCTTTATTAGGATTTTTCTCTAAACAGTTTGTATTATATTCTGCTATTGAAAGTGGATATTACTTTATGGCAATATCAGGTATATTAGTAAGTATAATTAGTGCATCATATTATTTAAGAATAATTAGAATATTACATACTGAAACTGAATTAAATAATTCATTAAGGGCCGAAGGTCACAATGAAACAAATACAACAAATACAACAGTAGGTATTAGTAATATTCATAGTTTATTAATATCAAGTTTAACATTATTAATTTTATTCTTTGTCTTAAGACCATCTATATTATTAAAAAGTACACAATTACTGTCATTAACTTTATACTCTTATTAATGAATACTATATTAATGTTATTTATATTTGTTCCTATTTTAGCTGTTTTATTATTAGGTTTAAATTTATTATTATCTACTCATAAACCTGATGAAGCTAAAGTATCTGCATATGAATGTGGTTTTAGTCCTGTATATGGACAAACTAGATCTACATTCCAAATTCATTTCTTCTTAGTTGCACTTTTATTCTTAATTTTTGATTTAGAAATTTTATTACTATTTCCCATAGCTGTAACTTTATATCAAGTAAGTATGTTTGGATTTTCTGTAGCTTTAATATTTTTTATTGTATTAACTATAGGATTTATCTTAGAAATTGGATCTGGTGCTATAAAAGTAACATCTAGTTAGATTGAAGAATTTTCAATAAATAATCCTTTATTTTCATAAGTTTAGGTAAACTATACCCTACTTTACATTATATAAATTTAGCTGAAATAGCTACAGTAGATAATGGAACCTGTAAGATTATTCTTTGAAACTTTAGGTAACATTTTATCTTATTTAAATGATGATGTATAAGGTATTTACTTATCCCCTATCGGATTTTATTTTTTGAAATAACCTGTAGAATTATATATTAAATATTTTAATTTAAAAAAAGGGTTATATTATTTCACTTTATTCTAAATTTTTAATGTAGATTAAGTTTGGTAATTCTTACTCTAAAACAGGTAACAATTTAAAATTAAAATAAAAATCACCTCAAGTATTATTGAGGATAAAATTATTATCTAAAGATAATAGTAGTGTAATTAAAAATTAATAATTTAATTAAAATAAATTTAAGAAAATAGACATTTGTTCTAAATCCTTTAAGAATAATAAATATCTTTTTATAAATTAATTTATAAAAGTAAGATTAAAATTAATAATAATAAATATCTTTATATAATATTGTATACTAAAAGTAGGATTAGAAATAAATAAACAAATTATCTAATCCTTAGTTTACTTATCTAAAAATTAAATATTAAAAATAAATAAAACTTTAATATAAACCGTTAAATATTAAAAATAAATAAAACTTTAATATAAACCGTTAAATCTTGGCCTATTTAAATAGGTGAGATAAGTAAGCACAAACCAAGTTATAAAATCAAATTGTGTTAAACAAATAATTTAAAAAAAATAATGGAATTACAATATCTTATAAACAATGGAATGAGTAGTGTAGCTATAATAGCAGCTGCAGCGGTTTCTGTAGGCGTAGCATATAAATTTTATGTTCATTATACTGAAACAACATTATTTAATAGAGTTTTACAAGTAGAAACTGCTAGAGCGCAGAATAATTTACCTTCTGAAGTAACAATAACTCCAGAAGATTTAAGATTAAACCCTGAATTAGCAGAAATACTAGAGATAACCGATCTTAATAATAATGTAAATGTTGCTCTGGAAACTAATGCTCATTTGGAATATGCTCAATTTCAAGAAACAATGGTGGTTCATCAGAATTTGTTGGAAAACATAGTTACTTATGTCTACCATCTTCATTTCTTGGAAGACATTGCTACTTTTATCTCTCTTTTTATCTCTTAAAATTAATTAATTAGAACAATTCGAAGTAACTAGTTTACTAGGATTAAATGCACCGATCTTTAGTTATTTAAATATAACCTTTCCTAAATTAGGAAAAAATAATTCTTATCCCCCATCTTACCTTTAAGTCCT
>Ga0209113_1000190_pt1 | contig 11024 bp, 11 predicted proteins | sample TexAe_RefH0_O1_FD_187951 | JGI IMG/M metagenome (GOLD analysis project Ga0209113, IMG submission 187951) | Forest soil microbial communities from Davy Crockett National Forest, Groveton, Texas, USA - Texas A ecozone_RefH0_O1 (SPAdes) (version 2) | ecosystem: Environmental > Terrestrial > Soil >... | reverse complement strand
GTGGGCGGGGTGAAGGCCAGGCCTAACCGTTGGACCACGTCGAACGGGATATCCCGACACGGGTCGAACGGGCTCGGGTCGGTGGTCGCCACGATCGGGCTTTTCATCGTGGTGGGCGGGTCCATCGGAGCGGCGGTGGAGCGTAGTTCCACCTTGGAACCACCAACAGTGGCCGGCGGCGCACTCTGCCACACCACTACCGCCGCCATGAACAGGGCACCGAACGCTGCAAGCAGACGCAGCTTGGCGACCATGACATCCCCTCCGATGGCTTGACTCCTGCCGGGAGCTTACAAGTCGCAGCCGCGCAGCCACACAGTAAATGAGAACCTGTGCTAGTCCGTTGCGGCGCCACGGTGACGCTGCGCACAGCGCCCAGCCGTTAGGCTGGGGAGTCGTGGCTTGGCAGGAACATGGGCAGCAGCCCCCGACCGCTCGACAGCCGACCCTGTGGGCGGTATCGGATTTGCACACCGGCCACGTCGGCAATAAGCCCGTCACCGAATCGCTGTACCCGTCGACGCCGGATGACTGGCTGATCGTCTGTGGCGACGTCGCCGAGCGCACCGACGAGATCCGCTGGGCGCTGGACTTGCTGCGTCGACGGTTCGCCAAGGTCATCTGGGTGCCGGGCAACCACGAGCTCTGGACCACCAACAGAGACCCGATGCAGATCTTCGGCCGGGACCGCTATGACTACCTGGTCAACATGTGCGACGAGCTGGGTGTGGTGAGCCCCGAGCACCCGTTCCCGGTGTGGACCGAGCGGGGTGGTCCGGCAACGATCGTGCCGCTGTTCCTGCTCTACGACTACTCGTTCCTGCCCCAGGGCGCGACCACCAAAGCCGAGGGGCTGGCGATCGCGCGGGAGCGCAATGTCGTCTGCACCGACGAGTTCCTGCTCTCACCGCAGCCGTACCCCACCCGCGAGGCATGGTGTCACGAGCGCGTTGCCGCCACCCGAAAGCGGCTGGACGATCTGGACTGGATGAATCCGACCGTGCTGGTCAACCATTTCCCGATGGTGCGCCAGCCCTGCGACGCGCTGTTCCTTCCGGAGTTCTCGTTGTGGTGCGGGACCACCAAGACCGCGGACTGGCACACCCGCTACAACGCGATCTGCTCGGTCTACGGACATCTGCACATTCCGCGCACCACCTGGTACGACGACGTGCGCTTCGAGGAGGTGTCGGTGGGCTACCCGCGCGAGTGGCGCCGACGCAAGCCGTACAGCTGGCTGCGCCAGGTGCTGCCCGATCCGCAGTACGCGCCCGGCTTTCTCAACGACTTCGGTGGTCACTTCGTGATCACGCCGGAGATGCGGGCGCAGGCTCAGCAGTTCCGTGACCGGCTGCGCCAGCGGTAGATCCGATGACCCTGACCACCTTGATGTCGGCCGTGCTGCCCGGCGGCGGGAACCTGGCTTGTGCGGAGCTGTATTCCGACCCGCCCGGACTGTCGCCGATGCCCGAAGAAGAGCCGTTGATCGAGCGGTCTGTGGCCAAGCGGCGCAACGAGTTCATCACCGTCCGTTACTGCGCCCGTATCGCGTTGGGCGAACTCGGGTTTCCGCCGGTGCCAATTCTCAAGGGGGAGAAAGGCGAGCCGTGCTGGCCTGACGGCGTGGTGGGCAGCCTGACGCACTGTGCGGGCTACCGCGGCGCGGTCGTCGGTCGCGACAGCGCGGTGCGTTCGGTGGGTGTGGACGCCGAACCGCATGACGTCCTGCCGGACGGTGTGCTCGACGCGATCAGCCTGCCGGCCGAACGCGCCGAGCTGGCGGCCTTGCCTTCCGGTCTACATTGGGATCGAATCCTGTTCTGCGCCAAAGAAGCAACGTACAAGGCCTGGTTTCCGCTGACCAAGCGCTGGCTTGGCTTCGAAGACGCGCACATCATTTTCGGCGTCGACGACTCCGGCTCGGCCGGGTCTTTCGAATCGACCATTCTGATCGACGGGGCCACGCTGTCCGGCCCGCCGTTGAGCACACTGGCTGGACGGTGGTCAGTGGATCGTGACTTGGTGCTGACGGCGATCACGTTATGAACGCCGGCCTTGTCGTCGTCGACAAGCCGGCCGGTATCACGAGCCACGACGTGGTCGGGCGTTGCCGGCGGATCTTCGGCACCCGGCGGGTGGGCCACGCCGGGACACTGGATCCGATGGCCACCGGCGTCTTGGTAATCGGGATCGAGCGCGCCACGAAGATCCTGGGGTTGGTGACCGAGACCTCTAAGTCCTACGCAGCGACCGTCCGGCTGGGCCAGTCCACGTCCACAGAGGACGCGGAAGGGGAGCTGCTGCAGCAGGTTTCGGCGCAGAACGTGACCGACGAGGCGATAGAGGCGGCGATCGCGGCATTGCGTGGCGATATCGCGCAGGTCCCGTCGGCGGTCAGCGCGATCAAAGTCGATGGCCAGCGGGCCTACCGACTGGCCCGAGAGGGCCGCACCGTTGAGTTGGCCGCACGGCCGGTGCGCATCGACCGGTTCGAGGTGCTGGCGGTGCGTCGCCACGGCGAACTGGTCGACGTCGATGTCGAGGTGGACTGTTCGTCCGGAACCTACATTCGCGCCCTGGCCCGCGACATCGGCGTAGCGCTGCAGGTGGGTGGTCACCTGACCGCGCTGCGACGCACCCGGGTCGGCCGGTTCGGCGTCGACCAGGCACGTTCACTCGACGATCTGGCCGAGCAGCCCGGACTGAGCATGACGCTCGACGACGCGTGCCTGCAGCTGTTTCCGCACCGGCAGCTCACCGACGAAGAGGCCGACGCGGTCGCCAACGGCCGGCCGCTGAGCCCAGCTGCGATCGACGGTGTTTACGCCGCTCACACGGCCGATGGCCGGGTCATCGGATTACTGCGCGACGACGGTCCGAAGACCAAGTCGGTGGTCGTCGTCCGGCCGGCAACCCTATAAACGAGCATCGAGCCCGGAAGTTCGGTAACATTCTGCGTTGAACGTAAGTTGACGGAGAAGGCGTGGGTGTAGGCAAGGTGTCGGAAGTCAGCGAACGACGTGTTCGGCGGACGCAAGCGGAACGCAGTGCCGCCATGCGCACCCGTCTACTTGACGCCACGATTGAGTGCCTGGTCACCTACGGCTACGCCGGTACCACCACGCCGCGAGTCGCCGAGCTCGCGGGCGTCACTCGAGGGGCGCAGATTCACCACTTCCGTTCCAAGGAAGACCTGGTAGTCGCGGCGATCGAACACTTAGCGCAACAACGTGCACAGGGAGCGATTCGCGAGATCGGGCGCGTCGAGGCGAGCAGCGATCCGGTCTCGATGGTGCTGGAGTTCCTGTGGGAGGCCCATCAGGGGCCGATGTTCGTTGCCACCGTTGAACTTTGGGTCGCTGCACGCACCGATCGGGTGCTGGCCGAGCACATCGAGCGGGTGGAGCCGCTGGTCAACAGCACGCTGATCTCCGCGATCGCCCAACTGGTGCCCGACCACGCCATGCGCAAAGAGCTGCGCAACTTCGTCTACACCGCGATGGATGCACTGCGAGGGATCCTGCTGAACGGCTTCGTCGACCGCGACTCCGGCCGCGCGCGACGACGGTGGGAGCGCGCGTGCGAGCACTTGCGGGTCATCGTCGCCGGCTTGTTGACGGCCGATTCGCTGGACTGACCGGCCCCACGAGCGGGGTCCGTTCGCATCTTCTGATCGCCAACCGTGGGCGACCACGAGCCGTTGCAAAGATACAATCAGGTGTGTATGTTTCGACGTGAGGCTGAGATAGTTCAAGGGAGTGTTATGTCCAACAAGGTCTATGTCATCGGTGTCGGGATGACGAAGTTCGAGAAGCCGGGCCGCCGGGAGAACTGGGATTACCCGGACATGGCGCGCGAATCCGGCACCAAGGCGCTCGAAGACGCCGGTATCGACTACGCCGCGATCGAGCAGGGTTACGTCGGCTACGTCTACGGCGAATCCACATCGGGCCAGCGGGCGTTGTACGAGCTGGGGCTGAGCGGAATCCCGATTGTCAACGTGAACAACAACTGTTCGACCGGGTCGACCGCGCTGTACCTTGCCGCGCAAGCGATTCGGGGCGGGCTGGCCGACTGCACGATCGCGCTCGGTTTCGAGAAGATGAAACCCGGCTCGCTGGAGTCCACCTACGATGACCGCACGAACCCGATGGACAAGCACGTCATGGCGATGGCTGAGATCTCCGAAGTGCTGTTCCCGCCGGCGCCGTGGATGTTCGGCGCGGCCGGCCGCGAGCACATGCAGCAATACGGCAGCACCGCAGAGCATTTCGCCAAGATCGGCTACAAGAACCACAAGCACTCGGTCAACAACCCGTATGCCCAATTCCAGGAGTCGTATTCGCTGGAGGACATCATGGGGTCGCGGATGATCTACGACCCGCTGACCAAGCTGCAGTGCTCGCCGACATCCGACGGGTCCGGCGCGGCAATCCTGGCGTCCGAGGCATTCGTCGACAAGCACGGCCTGGCCGGCCAGGCGGTAGAGATCGTCGGGCAAGCCATGACGACCGACTTCGCCGACAGCTTTGACGGCACCTGCAAGGGGCTGATCGGCTACCACATGAATGTGCAAGCCGCTCAATCCGTTTACGATCAGTCAGGTTTGGGGCCGACGGACTTCCAGGTGATCGAGTTGCACGATTGCTTCTCGGCCAACGAGTTGCTGCTCTACGAAGCGTTGGGGCTGTGCGCCGAAGGTGAGGCGGCCAAGCTGATCGACAACGGCGACGTCACCTATGGCGGGCGCTGGGTGGTCAACCCATCCGGCGGACTGATCTCCAAGGGGCATCCGCTGGGAGCCACCGGTTTGGCGCAGTGCGCCGAGCTGACCTGGCAGCTGCGCGGTCAGGCCGACAAGCGGCAGGTCGACAACGTCACCGGCGCACTGCAACACAACATCGGACTCGGCGGCGCAGCCGTCGTCACCGCGTATCAGCGAGCAGAACGCTAAACCCCGCGAACAACGTAGGAGAGAGCAACAACCATGGGACACATCGAAGCGACCCGAGAACTGTCCGCCAGCCCGGAAGCGTTGTGGGGGACCGTCAGCGACCTGGCCAACTGGGACAAGTGGTTCACCGTGCACGAGAAGTGGCTCGAGGGACCACCCGAGACTCTGACCGAAGGCGATAAGCTGACGGCCAAAATCGTCATGCTCGGCATGGCCAACAAAATCGAGTGGGCGATCGAATCGGTCAAAGCGCCGCGTTCCCTGGTGCTTTCGGGCACCGGAATGGCCGGCGTCAAGGCCCGGTTCACCTTCACCATCGACCCGGCCGAAAAAGGCTCGAAGTTCACCGTTTTCGGCGACTTCGAGGGTGCGCTGATCAAGGGCGCGCTGGCGAAGGCCGTCGAAAAGGACGGCGTCAAGCAACTCGACAAGACGCTCGACCAGCTGGACGCCTTGGCGTCCGCGGCAGCGTAAGGGCATTTGGATGACCGAGACGCTGGAGTTCGACGACACCGGCTTGGACCGCTGGACCGACGATGAGCGGTTCGACGTGACCCAGGACCGGCTGGCCGAGTACGCGGCGGCGACCAACGACCCGATCGAGGCGCACCGCAGAGGGGACGTTGCGCCACCGGTTTTCGCGATCGTCCCCGTTTTCGAGGCCTTGCTCACCCCGGCGGTCGACGTGATGCCCGTCGAGGCCATCCCGCGGATCGTCCACGGTGAACAGGACTTCCACTTTCACCGCCCGATCCGCCCAGGAGACAAGCTTGTCTCACGCGGCAAGATGATCGGATATCAAGGGCTGGAGAAAGGCACCCGTGCCGCGATCCTGCTCGAATGCCGCACCGAGGACGGTGAACTGGTCAACGAGCAGTACGTCACGACGTTCGTGCGAGGGATGTCGGTCGGCAAGACGATCGGCGAGCTGAGCCCCGACCACAAATTCGACGACAAACTGCGCGCGCAGGCGCCGGTAGCCAAGGTCGTGCAACACATCGACACCGACCAGACCTTCCGCTATTCGCCGGCGGCCGGTGACCCGATGCCGATCCACCTCGACGAAGAGGTGGCCAGGGACGCCGGTCTACCCGGCATCATCGCGCACGGGCTGTGCACCATGGCGTTCACGTCGTGGGCGGTGCTCACCGAGCTTGCCGACTCGGATGTCAACCGGCTCAAACGCTTCGCGGTCCGTTTCTCCAAGCCGGTGCTGCCCGGTGACGACCTGGAAACCAGGATCTGGACCGTGGGCAGCGGCGACGGAACGACAAGCTACGCATTCGAGACCGCGCGCGGTAGTGACTTCGTCATCACCGACGGGCTCGCGGTAATAGCCGACTGATAACAAGGGAGTTCGATCAATGGGAGCACTGGAAGGCCGGGTGGCGGTCGTCACCGGCGCGGGCCGCGGCATCGGTCGCGAACACGCACTGCTGTTCGCCAAAGAAGGGGCCAAGGTCGTCGTCAACGACCTAGGCGGCAGCAACGAAGGCGAGGGCGCCGACACCGGGCCCGCTCACGAGGTAGCCGAAGAGATCACCGCGGCCGGCGGCACCGCCGTCGTCAACACCGAGAACGTCTCCACCTGGAGCGGTGCGGAAAGTGTTGTACGACAGGCGATCGACGAGTTTGGTGGCCTCGACATCCTGGTCAACAATGCGGGAATTCTGCGCGATTCGTTTATCGCCGGCATGGAGGAAGCGCAGTGGGACGCGGTGATCGCGGTCCACTTGAAGGGTCACTTCGCGATGCTGCATCACGCGGCCGCCTACTGGAAGGCGCAGTCGAAAGCCGGTGATCAACCCAATGCCGCGGTGATCAACACCGCGTCGGGTTCGGGTGTGACAATCCCCAACGCCGGCCAGGCCAACTACGGCTCGGCCAAAGCAGGCATCGCGGCGCTGACGTTGATCGCGGCCGAGGAACTGGAGCGGTACGGCGTGCGGGTGAATGCGATCGCACCGATCGCGCGGACCCGGCTGACGCTGGCCACACCCGGCATGGGTTCGCTGATGGCGGAACCCGAGGAAGGTGAACTCGACCTGTTCAGTCCGGCCAACATCTCTCCGCTGGTGGCCTACCTGGCCACCGAGAAATGCCCGATCACCGGCAAGGTGTATGCGGTTCAGGGCGGCGCGATTTCGGCCCTGTCCGGTTGGCACGACGTCGACACCATCGAGACCGACGGTGTGTGGGTGATCGACGACATCGCCGCCCGGCTGCCGCAGTAATCAAGGAGCAGAGCATGTTCGAATGGTCCGACACCGACCTGATCATGCGGGACACCATCCGCGGATTCATCGACAAAGAGATCCGGCCGAATGTCGACGCGCTGGAGACCGGTGAGATTTCGCCGTATCCGATCGCGCGCAAGCTGTTCAGCGAATTCGGCCTCGACGTGCTCGCCGCCGAAGCGGTCAAGACCATGCTGGACAAGGAGCGGGCCAGGCAAGAGAAGCCGGAAACCGAAAAGCGCTCATCCGGTGGAATCGGCGGCCTGGGTGCACAAGCATCGATGGCAGCCGTGCTGGTGTCCGAACTCGCCGGGGTCAGCCTCGGGTTGCTCAGTACGGTCGGTGTGAGCCTGGGTCTGGGCGCGGCGACGATCATGAGCCGCGGCACGCTCGCCCAAAAAGAACGCTGGCTTCCGGAACTCATGACGCTGGAGAAGATCGCGGCGTGGGCGATCACCGAACCCGACGCGGGATCGGATGCCTTTGGCGGAATGAAGACCTACGTCAAACATGATGGCGACGACTACATCCTCAACGGGCAGAAGACATTCATCACTAACGGCCCCTTCGCCGATGTCATGGTCGTTTACGCCAAACTCGACGACGGTCAAACCGATCGGCGGGCCCGACCGGTGCTGACCTTCGTTCTCGACTCCGGGATGCCAGGGCTGACGCAGGGCAAGCCGTTCAAGAAGATGGGCATCATGTCGTCGCCGACTGGCGAGTTGTTCTTCGACAACGTTCGGCTGACTCCTGATCGGCTGCTCGGCGAAACCGAGCAGCACACCGGCGGGGACGGCCGCGAGAGCGCCCGCGCCAATTTTGCCGGCGAGCGTGTCGGTGTCGCGCTGATGTCACTGGGGATCATCAACGAATGTCACCGGCTCTGTATCGACTATGCCAAGACCCGCACGCTGTGGGGTAAGAACATCGGTCAGTTCCAACTGATTCAGCTCAAGTTGGCGAAGATGGAGGTGGCCCGGATCAACGTGCAGAACATGGTGTTTCAGACGCTGGAGAAGGTGCAGGCCGGCAAGATGCCGTCGCTGGCCGAGGCGTCCGCGATAAAGCTGTACTCCTCGGAGGCCGCCACCGACGTCGCGATGGACGCGGTGCAACTGTTCGGCGGCAACGGCTATATGGCCGAGTACCGCGTAGAGCAGTTGGCCCGCGACGCCAAGTCGTTGATGATCTACGCCGGCAGCAACGAGGTCCAGGTGACTCACATCGCCAAAGGCTTGCTCGCCGGATGATCACCCAGGCGGCAAAAAACCTGTGGCACGGCTCGATGGCTGCCGTCGACCGGCTCGGCTACGTTCCGATCTCGCGGCTCGGCTTCAACGTGATGCTCAATGTGCTGGTGTCACAACAGTGGCTGCTCGCGGCGCTGCGCCCGGCGGCCGACTACGTGATTTCTCGCACCGCCCCAGTGGTTCCCGGCATTCGGGTCAAGTGTGTTGCCGCGCCGGTGTCCGGAGAGTGGGTCTGGGCTCCGGAGGCCGACGACGCGGCGGGCGTGGTGTTGGTGCTGCATGGCAGCGGCTACCTGATCTGCTCGGCGCGCACCCATCGCGGCTTCGCGTCGCACCTGTCCGAGTACTCCGGCATGCCGACTTTCGCGATCGACTACCGACTTGCACCGGAGCATCCGTTCCCGGCGGCTGAGGACGATGCGCTGGCCGCGTATCGCTGGCTGCTGTCGCAAGGACACGATCCGGCGAAGATCGTCGTCGCCGGGGATTCGGCCGGTGGGCACCTGGCGGTCGGGCTCGCCCTGCGCCTGCGCAGCGAGGGGCTGCCGGCCCCGGCGGCGTTGGCGCTGTTCGGCCCGCTGATCGATCCGTCGTACCGGTTATGCATCGCCGACGCACGTACCCGGCGCCAGCCGCTGGATCCGCGCGCGGCGGCGAGGGCCGTTGCACTGTATGTCGGCGATCATGACCCCGAGGACCCCCGGCTGTGCCTGCTGAATGCCGAGCTTTCCGACTTACCGCCGATCCAAGTTCATTACGGTTCACGGGAAGTGATGCGCGCCGACGCCGAGGCGTTCGCGGCGCTGGTGGTCGAAGCGGGTGGTCGCTGCGACGAGCACATGTGGCCCGGCCTGATGCACGGCTATTGGCTCTGGCCACGCGACGGAGGCCTGACCAGCCTGCAGGTGGCCGGGCACTTCTTGCGCACGGCGGTCGCAGAAGCCAACACCGCATCGTGAACCGGCCCGGCTTCGCCCAGTAAACGTCGTCGACGCGGAAGCTAGCCCGCCACCATCCAAATCGCTTGGGCCGCAGGACTTCCCAAGTCGACTGTGGTGGGCCCATCGGCGGATTCCACCGCGACCGAGATCATGCCGGCGAATTCGCGGCGGGTGAGTACCCGGAGCCGCGAGTCGAGGTTGATGCCGATGCTGTCGAAGTAGCGCAGCATTTCGGGGTCCTTGTCGGAAATCCGCGCTACGACGCCGGCCTCACCATCGGCGCACGACCACAGCTGGCGGGCTGGTGGGGTCGGTACCTGCCCGTCGGAGCCCGGGATCGGGTCGCCGTGCGGATCGCGCTGGGGGAAGCCCAGCTTGGCGTCGATGCGTGCCACCAGCCGGTCGGACACCGCGTGCTCGAGTACCTCGGCCTCGTCGTGCACCTCATCCCAGCTGTAGCCGAGCTCCTTGACCAGGAATGCCTCCAGCAGCCGGTGGCGCCGGACCATGGCCAGCGCCGCTCGACGGCCCGACTCGGTCAAGGTGACCGCACCGTATTTCTCGTGATCGACGAGGCCCTGCTCGGCAAGTTTGCGGATGGATTCCGAGGCAGTGCTGGCCGACACCCCGAGCTTTTCGGCCAGCATCTTGGTGCTGACTTTGTCCCGCGACCATTCCTGGGCATTCCAGATGACCTTGAGGTAATCCTGGGCAACCGCGCTCAGCCCGGCAGGCTCCTCGGCAGGTCGGTCAGGGGGCACAACGGAAGTTTAAGCAATCCTCACCTGATCTGCGGCTCTCGCACGACCGGGCGCTACCTTGCCCCGTAGGCTGGCAGTTGTGCAACGGTGGCGGGGGCAGGACGAGATACCCACGGACTGGGGCCGATGCGTGCTCACCATCGGGGTGTTCGACGGTTTGCACCGCGGGCACGCCGAATTGATCTCGCATGCGGTCAAGTCAGGCCGTGCCCGGGGAGTGCCCACGGTGTTGATGACGTTCGACCCGCACCCGATGGAAGTGGTCCACCCGGGCAGCCACCCGGCGCAGCTGACCACCCTGACCCGGCGCGCCGAGCTTGCCGAGGAGTTCGGCATCGACGTCTTTCTGGTCATGCCGTTCACGGCCAATTTCATGAAACTCACCCCGGAGCGTTACGTCCACGAGTTGTTGGTCGAGGACCTCCATGTGGTGGAAGTCGTGGTGGGGGAGAACTTCACCTTCGGCAAGAAGGCGGCCGGCACGGTCGACACGTTGCGCAGTGCCGGCGCGCGGCTCGGGTTCGCGGTGGAAGCGATGTCGTTGGTCTCCGAGCACCACAACACCGAGACCGTGACGTTCTCGTCGACCTACATCCGGTCCTGTGTGGACGCAGGTGACGTGGTGGCGGCCGCCGAAGCGCTGGGCCGTCCACATCGGGTTGAAGGCGTGGTGGTGCGCGGCGATGGCCGGGGGACCGAGATGGGTTTCCCGACCGCCAACGTGGCCCCACCCATGTATTCGGCCATCCCCGCCGACGGCGTCTACGCCGCCTGGTTCACCGTGCTCGGCCACGGACCGGTGACCGGCACGGTGGTGCCGGGTGAGCGTTACCAGGCCGCGGTTTCGGTGGGCACCAATCCGACGTTCTCCGGACGCA
>Ga0209113_1000189_pt1 | contig 11120 bp, 10 predicted proteins | sample TexAe_RefH0_O1_FD_187951 | JGI IMG/M metagenome (GOLD analysis project Ga0209113, IMG submission 187951) | Forest soil microbial communities from Davy Crockett National Forest, Groveton, Texas, USA - Texas A ecozone_RefH0_O1 (SPAdes) (version 2) | ecosystem: Environmental > Terrestrial > Soil >... | reverse complement strand
CGAGCCGGTGGGGTCAACTCCGACGGCCCCGCCGAGTGGGTGATCGGTGCCGCGATCGCGCTCTACGCCGCGCCCAGCGGGCTCGGCAAGCACTGGTTCTGGACGCTGACGCCGCTGCTGGCCCGCGCGCCGCGCTCGGCCGGCCATTGGCTGGCCGTCGCCGAAGCGGCCGTTCGTGGGCCGTTGCAGATCGCGGTGGCCTGCGACGGCCCGGGTTCGCCGCTGCTGGCCGACGCCCGACGGATCGCACCCGGCGGGGCGATCGTCGTCGGCGGCGAAGTGGACTCGTCAGAGCTGCTCGTCGGCCGCGGCCGCGTCGCCGGTGCCGACGCGGCGTACGTGTGCCGCGGTCGGGTCTGCGACCTGCCGGTCACCACCGCCGCGGAATTGGAATCGGCACTCGCCCGGTGATTGTGCGGCCACCCGGCGCGGTAGCGTGCCTCCCATGTCGAGTGCAGAACACATCGCCGAGACCGTCAACCGCTACATCAGCCTGATTGCCAAGGGCACCGCGGATGATCTGGTCGAGTTGTACGCCGACGACGCCACCGTCGAGGATCCGGTCGGCGGCGAGGTGCACATCGGCCGGCAGGCGATCCACGGCTTCTACTCCGCGGTGGAAAACGTGCAGCGGGAATGCGAGCTGGTGACGCTGCGGGTGGCCGGTAACGAGGCGGCTTTCCATTTCAAGTTGATCGTCTCCGCCGGCGATACCCGGATGGTCATCGAGCCGATCGACGTGATGGTGTTCGACGGCGACGGGAAGATCGCCGCGATGAAGGCCTACTGGTCACCGGAGAACGCCCGGCAGTTATAGCGCCGCTGTCAGAAGACCGCGAACCAGATCGCGATGTAGTGGCAGATCGCGGCGATCGCGGTACAGGCGTGAAAGAACTCGTGGTAGCCGAATGTGCTCGGCCACGGGTCCGGCCAGTGCAGCGCATACATGATCCCGCCGACGCTGTACAGCGCGCCGCCGACGGCCAGTAGCACCATCGCGGCGACGCCGGCGTTGTGCAGGATCATCGCGATGTAGAACGCCGAGACCCAGCCGAGGATCAGATACAGCGGGACACCGACCCAGCGCGGTGCGGTGGGCCAGCACATCTTGAGCAGCACCCCGGCCAGGGCGCCGCCCCAGACGATCCAGAGCACCAGCACGCCCGCGTCGTGCGGCATCGCCAGCATCGCGAACGGCGTGTAGGTGCCGGCGATCAGCACGAAGATCATCGAGTGGTCGAGCCGCTTCATCCAGGTGCGGGCCTGCACCGATGTCCATGTGACCCGGTGGTAGATCGCGCTGGTGGTGAACATACCCACCACCGAGCCGGTGTAGATGAACGTCGCGATGCCCGCCTTGAACCCCGCCAACGGCCAGGACACCGAGATCAGCGTGGCGCCGGCGATGACCGCGACGACGGCCGACACCAGATGAATCCAGCCGCGCGCCCGCGGCTTGATCAGTGCGTGGGCGGTGTCCTTCACGCCCTCGACGATGTGCTCGGCGACGTCTCCGACGGTGTGGGACGTCTCGTCCGCGCCGGCCTGGGTGGCCACGTCGGTCTCCCGAATCAATACGCCTCCATGAGTTGCGGCAGGAAAGCCGTTGAGCAGTCAGACCCACAGTAATCTGGATCGCTGTGGAGATCATTCCGCCGCGTGTCAAGGAACCGTTATATCGGCTCTACGAACTGCGGCTGCGGCAAGGACTGGCCGCATCGAAATCTGCACTGCCGCGTCACATCGCCGTGCTGTGCGACGGCAACCGACGCTGGGCACGCGACGCCGGCTACGAGGACGTCAGCTACGGCTACCGGATGGGCGCGATCAAGATCGCCGAGATGCTGCGCTGGTGCCAAGAGGCCGGCATCGAAATGGCTACTGTGTACTTGCTTTCCACCGAAAACCTACGCCGGGATCCAGCCGAGCTGGCCGCGCTCATCGAGATCATCACCGACGTCGTCGAAGAGATCTGCGCCCCGGCCAACGGCTGGAGCGTGCGGACGGTCGGGGACCTGGAGCTGATCGGCGAGGAACCCGCGCGCCGGCTGCGTGACGCGGTGGAGGGCACCGCGACCACCGGCAACGGCAGCTTTCACGTCAACGTCGCGGTCGGATACGGCGGTCGTCAGGAAATCGCCGACGCCGTGCGGGGACTGTTGGCCAAGCAACTCGTCAACGGGGCCAGCGGCGAGGAACTCATCGACGCCGTCACCGTCGACGCGATCTCGGAGAACCTGTACACCTCCGGGCAGCCCGACCCCGATCTGGTGATCCGAACCTCGGGGGAGCAGCGGTTGTCCGGGTTCTTGTTGTGGCAGAGCGCCTACTCGGAGATGTGGTTCACCGAAGCGCACTGGCCGGCATTCCGTCGCGTCGATTTCTTGCGCGCACTGCGTGATTACAGCCTGCGGCATCGTCGTTACGGAACCTGACGGCGTTCGCAAGCGCGGCGTAGCCGGGTGCAGCGGGTCGCCGCCGACGTTCTAGTGGCGTGCCACACTGAAAGCATGGCTGCGCTTTCGGCGTTGGTGTTCTCGCTGAGTTGGTGGCTGGGGTTGTACTTGTTGGCCCGCAACCCGCGCAAGCCGGTGCTGGTGTTCTCGGCCGTGGGGCTGTGCAGTTTTGCGACGGCCGTCGCGCTGGATGCGGTACGGCTCGTCACCCACTCCGCGTTGCTCGGCCAGGTCGAGATCTATCTGGTCGCCGTTCCCGGTGTGGCCTGGTTCGCGGTGCTCCTCGAGATCGCCCGCGCGGGTGACAACGAGCGGTCCCGTGCCGGTGAGCTACTGCTGGTCGGTGCCACCGGTGCGCTGACGTTGGTCGGTGCCGCGCTGGCCGGCACCGTCGCCGGACCGTTGCGGCCCGGCCATCTGGTGATGTGCGTGGTGATTTCGGTGTCCACCCTGGGCGCGATGGTGTTCGCGCTGCGGCGCCGGGTGCAGAAGATTCCCAAGGTCGGGCTGATCGTCACGGCGACAATGTTTTTTGCCTTGGCCAACGCGATCCTGATCATTCCGCTGGGCGTGGTGCCGAGCTGGCTGGCGCTGGCGTCGACGGGCTGTGACGTGTTCTGCCTTGGCGTGGCGGTGGCCTTGTGGGACGCGTTCGACGAGGGTCAGGCGCTGCGAGCCGACATGCTGCGCTCCTTCACCGGCGCCGGCATGGTGGTGGCCCTGCTCGGCGGCCAGATGCTCATCGGGATCGAGTTGACCCGTCGGCAGAGCACCGCGCAGATCGCGCTGACCGTGCTGCTGTTCACCAGCCTGGCGATCGCGTCGTCGGTGCAGGTGCTGGCAGACCCGCTGGCCGGGATGCTGGACCGGATGGTGTTCTCGCGAGCCCCGGTGCTGCGGGCCGATCGGGAGACGTTGCGGCGCACCCAATCCGCGCTGCCGCTGCGGTTGGCCGATCCGCTCGACGGCTTCGACGACGACTCGTTCGCCCGGCTGACCCGCCGCGCCCTGGGTCACTACGGCGACCTGTCCAAGCTGGTAGCCAACCCGTTGACCGCGCTGCCCTGCATCGACGAACGGCTGGCCGCCCGCGGGGCCCCCGATCAGCCGCTGGAGCGCGCCATCGAACTCAAGGCCCTGCTGGCCGACCGGATCGCCGCGCTCAAACCGCGCGACGGCGGTGACTTCGGCACCAGCGAGCAGTGGCGGCACTACAACTCGCTGTACTTCCCGTATGTGGTGGGGGTGCGGGCCTACGCCCAGAACGCCACCGCCGCCGGCCTGGATCCGACCGCCCGGCAGGCGTGGCAGTGGTTCGTCACCGAAGTGCCGCAACGGTCGTTGCACAACTGGCAGAACGCCGCGGCCAAGCTGATTGCCGCCGATCTTCGCGGCCGGGTGACCGTCTCCAGCTAGCGGCCCAGTCTGGTCAGTCAGCCTGCTTAGCCCGGCTAGGCAAGGAATACGTGGCCTAGATCACTGAGTTGACCTGCGCATGGCAGTGCTTGGCAGTGCCAAGCGTCGATCTGGCAGTTCCCGATCGGCATTCTCAAAAGTGTTCGACCCGATATCCCAAGGAGTTCCGACATGACCGCTGTTACTCCACTGCCCACCCGCCCGTTCGAAGACTCGACCGATTCGCTGTTGCGGTTTGCCATGCGGCTCGACGCAACGCTGAGCGGCTTTGTTGGTCTTTTCATCGCCCTGATGGCGGACCCGCTCTCCGCGCTGACCGGGCTGAGCTCCGTCACCGAATTCAGCGGGGGCGCCCTGCTGGTGCTCGGCGGGCTGGCCGTGTACGGCCTCGCCGCGGCACCCGATCTGCGTCGCGTCGGAGTCGGCCTCATCGTCGGCAATGTCGTCCTGACGGTGGCGGCGCTGGTCGTGGTTGCCGTCGGAGCGTTGCCGCTGACAGCAGGCGGCGTCGCCGCGACGCTGGCCACCGGCGGCTATTTCGCGCTGATGGGATACCTGCAATACCTCGGAGTGCGCCGCCTGCCGGCGTAACTCCCGTCCCGCCGGTGCGGGGCGCCGCCGTCAGAGGTTGCGGTGCGCGTCCCCGCATCGGCTTGTTGGCGATCTACAGCTTGCGCAGTCGTAGCCGGTTGATCGAATGGTCGGCATCTTTGCGCAGCACCAGGGTGGCCCGCGGCCGCGTCGGCAGAATGTTCTCGATCAGGTTGGGCCGGTTGATCGATCGCCAGATGTCGCGGGCCGCAATCTCGGCCTGCTGGTCGGTCAGCCCCGCGTAGTGGTGGAAGTGCGAAGCCGGGTTGGCGAACGCGGTCGAGCGCATCGCCAGGAACCGCGAGATGTACCACTGCTCGATGTCCTCGATCCGGCCGTCCACGTACAGCGAGAAGTCGAACAGGTCCGACACCATCAGCGTGGGTCCGGTCTGCAGCACGTTGAGGCCCTCGAGGATCAGGATGTCGGGGTGGCGGACCACCTGCTTGGCGTCCGGGACCCGGTCGTAGTGCAGATGCGAGTACACCGGTGCGCACACGTAGTCCGAACCCGACTTGACCGAGGTGACGAACCGCATCAGCGCCCGCCGGTCATAGCTTTCCGGAAAACCTTTGCGGTGCATCAGGTTCCGCCGGGTCAACTCGGCGTTGGGGTAGAGGAATCCGTCGGTGGTCACCAGGTCGACACGCGGATGGTGATCCCAGCGGGCCAGCAGCGCCTGCAGCACGCGCGCCGTCGTCGACTTGCCGACCGCCACACTGCCGGCCACCCCGATGATGAACGGAACCGGGCGGTCCGGATGCTGCTGGGGCTCGCCGAGGAACTCGGCGGTCGCGGCGAACAGCCCCTGGCGGGCGGCGACCTGCAGGTGCAGGAGCCGGGCCAGCGGCAGGTAGACCTCTTCGACCTCGCGCAGGTTGATCTGCTCGCCCAGACCGCGCAACCCGACGACTTCTTCTTCGGTCAGCGGCTGTGGCGTGGACATACGTAGCGCGCGCCATTGACGTCGATCGAACTCCACGTAGGGGCTCGGCTCGCTTGGCCGCGGCATGACGTCAGTCTTGCAGCCTCGGCCTTGCTGCGGTCCGCTGGGGCGAGCAGACCGCTTCCGCCCGGCGACGATGCCGCCGCGGAGCGACGGGGGAGGAACCGGGCAAATAGACTCTGCTGGCGTGGAACCTGACGCGCTGGTCCGCGAGTATCTGCTACTCGGTTTGCGTTTCGACCGCATCGAGTCGGGATACGTCGACTCCTTCACCGGCGATCCAGCACTGCGCCAAGCGGTGTCGGCTGAGCCGGCACCCGATCCGGCCGACCTGGTCCGTCAAGCCCGACGCCTGATCGCGGCGATTCCAGATGTGCCGCACCGCAATGGGTTTGACCGGCAGCGCGCCGACTACGTGGCTGCCCACCTGCGTGCGCTGGAATGCGCCGGCCGTAAGTTCGCCGGCGAAGACATCGGTTTCGTCGACGAGGTGCACGACTACTTCGACGTGCGCATCGGCAAGGGCGAGCCGGAGACCTACCGGCAGGCGCATGCCCGCCTCGACGAGGTGCTCGGTGGTGACGGCCCGCTGGCCGACCGGATGGACGCGCACCGCACCGGCGAGGAAATCCCACCCGCGCGGCTGGCCGAATGCATCGAGGCCTTCTCCAGCGCGCTGCGCGACCGGGTCCGCGCCGATTACCCGCTGCCGGACGCCGAAACCGTCGAGTACCAGGTCGTGACGGATAAACCGTGGTCGGGATTCAACTACTACCTCGGCGACTACCGCTCGACGGTCGCGGTCAACGCCGACATCAAACAGCTGATGTCCAACCTGCCGCGACTGGTGGCCCACGAGTCCTATCCGGGACACCACACCGAGCACTGCCGCAAGGAGGCCGGGCTGGTCAACCGCAAAGGCCAGACCGAGCAGACCATCTTCCTGGTGAACACGCCGCAATGCCTGATCGCCGAGGGTCTGGCCGACCTGGCCCTGTACGCGGCGATCGGCCCGGGCTGGGGGCAGTGGGCCGCCGAGATCTACGCCGACCTGGGCCTGCGGTTCGACGGCGAGCGTGCCGAGGCGCTGTCCGAGGCATCTGCCGCCTTGGCCGGAGTCCGGCAGGACGCCGCGTTGATGTTGCACGACGAGCACCGCGACGTCGACGAGGTTGCGGATTTCCTGCGCCGTTGGCTGCTGGTCAATGACACCCGCGCGCGGCAGATGCTGCGGTTTTTGTCGTCGCCGCTGTGGCGCGCCTACACCAGTACCTACGTCGAGGGATATCGCCTGCTCCGCGGCTGGCTGGACGATCGCCCCGCCGACATGAGCGTTGTCGAGCGGTTCGGCCGGCTGCTCGACGAACCATTGATCCCGTCGGCGCTACCCGAGTAGTCCGATGTGACGTGGCCCGCCGATAGACTGACGGGCGTGACTGCCGCACCTGACGCCCGTACCGCTGCCTCTGTCATGTCCGCGCCGCTGGCCGACGTCGACCCCGACATCGCCGAGCTGCTCGGCAAAGAGCTTGGCCGCCAGCGTGACACGCTGGAAATGATCGCCTCGGAGAACTTCGTGCCGCGCGCGGTGCTGCAGGCCCAGGGCAGCGTGCTGACCAACAAGTACGCCGAGGGTCTGCCCGGCCGCCGCTATTACGGCGGTTGCGAGTACGTCGACGTCGTGGAGAACATCGCCCGCGACCGGGCCAAGGCGCTGTTCGGCGCCGACTTCGCCAACGTGCAGCCGCACTCCGGCGCGCAGGCCAACGCCGCGGTGCTGCACGCGCTGATGTCGCCGGGCGAGCGACTGCTGGGCCTCGACCTCGCCAACGGCGGTCACCTGACCCACGGCATGAAGCTGAACTTCTCCGGCAAGCTGTACGAGAACGGCTTCTACGGCGTCGACGCCACCACGCATCTGATCGACATGGACGCGGTGCGCGCCCACGCGCTGGAGTTCCGTCCGAAGGTGATCGTCGCGGGCTGGTCGGCCTACCCGCGGATCTTGGACTTCGCCGCGTTCAAGTCGATCGCCGACGAGGTGGACGCCAAGCTGTGGGTGGACATGGCGCACTTCGCCGGGTTGGTTGCGGCCGGTTTGCACCCGTCGCCGGTGCCGCACGCCGACGTCGTGTCGACCACCGTGCACAAGACGCTGGGTGGTCCGCGGTCCGGCCTGATCATCGGCAAACAGGAATACGCCAAGTCGATCAACTCCGCGGTCTTCCCGGGTCAGCAGGGTGGCCCGCTGATGCACGTGATCGCGGCCAAGGCAGTGGCGCTGAAAATCGCCGGCACCCCGGAGTTCGCCGAGCGGCAGCAGCGCACGTTGTCCGGCGCCCGGATCCTCGCCGAACGACTGTTGGCGGCCGACGTCGCCAAGGCCGGCGTCTCGGTGGTCAGCCGTGGTACCGACGTCCACCTGGTGCTGGTCGACTTGCGTGATTCGCCGCTGGACGGACAAGCGGCGGAGGACCTGCTGCACGACGTCGGCATCACGGTGAATCGCAATGCCGTGCCCAACGACCCGCGGCCGCCGATGGTGACCTCGGGCCTGCGGGTCGGCACCCCGGCGCTGGCTACCCGCGGCTTCGGGGACGCCGAGTTCACCGAGGTCGCCGACATCATCGCCACCGCGCTGGCGGCCGGCAAAGCGGCTGACGTGTCGGCGCTGCGCGACCGAGTTACCCGCCTGGCCAGGGAGTTTCCGCTCTACGACGGCCTGGAAGACTGGTCGCTGATTTGATGCGTGGGAGATTTTACGAAACCTGTGTACGCGGGTTACGGTTACCGCATGGCACAGAAACCTGTCGCTAACGCGCTGATCCTCGAACTCGACCCCGTGGTGGGCGAGAACCTCGACCGGCACCTGGGCACCGAGCAACTCTGGTTCGCCCACGACTTCGTCCCCTTCGAGCAGGGCGAGAACTTCGCCTTCCTGGGCGGACGCGACTGGGACCCGTCACAGGTGACGCTGCCGAAAGTCGTGACCGACGCGTGCGAAATCCTGCTCGTCACCAAAGACAACATCGCGGGCTACCACCGCGAACTCGTCGAGCACTTCATCCTCGAGGACATGTGGGCCCAGTGGATCGGCCGCTGGACCGCCGAGGAGCATCTGCACGCCATAGCGCTGCGCGAGTACTTCGTCGTGACGCGCGAGATCGACCCGACCGCCAACGAGCACGTCCGCTTCGAGCACGTGTCGCAGAAGGGCTACCGCGCCGACCAGTTCTCTCAGGTCGAAACCCTGGTATTCATGGCTCTCTTCGAGGCCTCCCACGCGGTGTTCACCAACAACCTCGCGGCGCAGATCGAAGAGCCGGTGCTGGCCGGCCTCATCACTCACATCGCCCGTGACGAGGTTCGCCACGAAGAGTTCTTCGTCAACCTTGTCGCGCACTGCCTCAGCTACACCCGCGACGAGACGATCGCCGCCATCGCCGCCCGCGCGGCCGAGATCGACGTCATCGGCGCCGACATCGATGCCTACGGCGACAAGGTGCGAAACGTCGCCGACGCAGGCATTTTCGGCCCCGACCTACTACGCCGGGTGATTTCCGACCGCATCACCGCGTGGGGGGTCGCCGACGAGCCCGCGCTGCGGCAGTTCGTCATCAGTTAGCCACGTCGGCGCGCCTGCACGGCGCACATGCGCCGACGAGAGTAGCTTTGCTTTCGATGGCTAGCGACATGCTCTGCTATCCGGGCGGCGCCTCTCGTCTCAACTTCGACAGGACCGCCGGCCCCGGTCCTGACGCCGCGGCCCCCGCCGAATCGTCCGTGCGGGCCGCACGGGCATCCAGCCCGGCTAGGTCGCTTCGCGCGCATGGGTGGCTGTGGGGCCACCACCAACTTGCGGCAGCGAGCCGGGCGATGAGCTCGAGGAGCGCTCGTGACTGATTCCCCGGCGGTTTCACAGGACACCATCAGGACCTACGTGCTCGACACGTCGGTGTTGTTGTCCGATCCGTGGGCCTGCTCCCGCTTCGCCGAACACGAAGTGGTTGTTCCGCTGGTAGTGATCAGTGAGCTGGAGGCCAAGCGCCACCACCACGAACTGGGCTGGTTCGCCCGCCAGGCGTTGCGCCTGTTCGACGATCTCCGGGTCCAGCATGGGCGGCTGGATCAGCCGATTCCGGTCGGCACGCAGGGCGGCACGCTGCACGTCGAGCTCAACCACAGCGACCCCAGCGTGCTGCCGGCCGGGTTCCGAACCGACACCAACGACTCGCGCATCCTGTGCTGTGCCGCCAACCTCGCCGCCGAAGGCAAGCGAGTCACGTTGGTCAGCAAGGACATTCCGCTGCGCGTCAAAGCGGGCGCGGTGGGCTTGCTCGCCGACGAGTACCACGCGCAGGACGTCGTCGTCTCCGGCTGGACCGGGATGACGGAAATGGAGACCAGCGCCGACGACATCGACGCGTTGTTCGCCGATGGCGAGGTCGACCTGGAGGCCGCGCGAGACTTGCCGTGCCACACCGGTATTCGGCTGCTGGCCGGCAGCTCCCATGCGCTCGGCCGGGTCAACGCGAACAAGCGGGTCCAGCTGGTCCGCGGCGACCGCGAGGTTTTCGGACTGCGCGGGCGATCCGCCGAACAGCGGGTGGCCTTGGATCTGCTGCTCGACGAGTCGGTCGGCATCGTGTCGCTGGGCGGCAAGGCCGGCACCGGCAAGTCGGCGTTGGCGTTGTGCGCCGGGCTGGAGGCCGTGCTGGAGCGCCGCACGCAGCGCAAGGTAGTCGTGTTCCGCCCGCTCTACGCGGTCGGCGGCCAAGAGTTGGGTTATCTACCCGGTAGCGAGAGCGAAAAGATGGGCCCGTGGGCCCAGGCGGTCTTCGACACCCTCGAAGGTCTGGCCAGCCCCGCGGTGCTCGAAGAGGTGCTTTCCCGCGGCATGCTCGAGGTGCTGCCGCTGACCCATATCCGCGGTCGCTCGCTCCACGACTCGTTCGTCATCGTCGACGAAGCGCAGTCCCTGGAACGAAACGTGCTGCTGACCGTGCTGTCCCGGCTGGGCGCGGGATCGCGGGTGGTGCTGACTCACGATGTCGCTCAGCGCGACAACCTGCGGGTGGGCCGGCACGATGGCGTCGCCGCGGTGGTCGAGAAACTCAAGGGCCACCCGCTGTTCGCGCACATCACGTTGCTGCGCAGCGAGCGGTCGCCGATCGCGGCGCTGGTCACCGAGATGCTCGAGGAGATCAGCGGCGTACCGCTGTAATCGAGCGGGCCTTCGCCGCCGGTAAGCTGCGGCCGTGTCGAAACGACCGGACAACCAAGCCTGGCGGTACTGGCGCACCGTCGCCGGCGTGGCGGCGGCGGCAGTGTGTGCCGTGGCGGCGCTGAGCCTGAACGTCCTCACCTGGCACGGCCTGGCGAACGTCTACGCGATCATGTACATCCCCTTGGTCTTGTTAGCGGCGGGAATGATGCTGAGGGGCCGTTACTCGGCGCGGTGGAGCGGGTTCCTGGCGCTGTTCCTGGTCGCGCTGGTGGCGGGGCACCGGCTTTCCTTCCTGATCGTCGTCATCGCGATGCTCTTCCTCAGCGCCCTCGCGCTGGCCCGGGCGCCTCGGGCGACGCTCAAATTCCTCCTGCGAACGATGCTCTTCGTGGCAGCGATGGGATTCGGTGTCGCCATCTACCTGGCACGGCAGTCGAGCTCGCTCGGCGGCCTGCAGAGCTATAAGGCGTACCTCCCCACCAAG
>Ga0209113_1000188_pt1 | contig 11219 bp, 9 predicted proteins | sample TexAe_RefH0_O1_FD_187951 | JGI IMG/M metagenome (GOLD analysis project Ga0209113, IMG submission 187951) | Forest soil microbial communities from Davy Crockett National Forest, Groveton, Texas, USA - Texas A ecozone_RefH0_O1 (SPAdes) (version 2) | ecosystem: Environmental > Terrestrial > Soil >... | reverse complement strand
GCGTTGCCTGAAATGACCATATCGTCGCGGCGCAAGCTGAAATCCGGGGACGTGCTGTTGTTGTGCACCGACGGCCTATGGGCAAACTTGCGGGATCCGGACTTCGTGCGCTTCGCCCAGAACAACGCCAAGCCGCTGCGCGATTCGCTCAACGATTTGGGCGAACAGGCCGTTGAAGCGTCGGCGCCGTACAGCGACAACACGAGTGCTGCGGCGCTGCGCTGGAAGACGGCGTGAGCGTTCGCCCCAGCGGGCGGGCCGCGAATGAGCTGCGCGAACTGAAATTCGAGCGCGGCTTCACCCTGCATGCGGAGGGGTCGGTGCTGGTCAGCTTCGGCGGCACGCGCGTGCTGTGCACCGCCAGCATCGAAGAAACGGTGCCTGGCTTTTTGCGCGGCCAGAATCAGGGCTGGGTGACCGCAGAATACGGCATGCTGCCGCGCGCGACTCATACCCGCTCGCCGCGTGAAGCGGCGCGTGGCAAGCAAAGCGGCCGCACGCAGGAGATTCAGCGCCTGATCGGGCGCGCCCTGCGCGCGGTGGTGGACCTGAAAGCCTTGGGCGAGCGCACAGTCACTATCGATTGCGATGTCCTGCAAGCCGACGGCGGCACCCGCACCGCGGCGATCACCGGCGGTTTCGTCGCCCTGGCGGATGCCGTGGATAGTCTGCTCAAGCGGCGCGCCATCACCGGGAACCCGCTGCACGGCCAGGTCGCGGCCGTATCGGTGGGCATCTATCGCGGCACGCCGGTGCTGGATCTGGACTATGCCGAGGACTCGAACGCCGAAACGGACATGAATGTCGTCATGAACAGCGGCGGCGCGTTCGTCGAGGTCCAAGGCACCGCGGAGGGCCACGCCTTTCGCCGCCACGAACTCGATCAACTATTGGACCTTGCCGCGCAAGGCATTGCGCAGCTGCATGCCGCCCAGCTCAAATCCCGCGCCGCCTGAGGAGCCCATCCGGCGACAGGCCACACGGCGGCTGGTCGTCGCCACCGCGAACCCCGGCAAGCTGAGGGAATTTCGCGCGCTGCTCGAAGGACTGGCATTCGAGCTCGTGAGCCTCGCCGACCTCGAACTGCCCTCGCCGCAGGAAACCGGCGCAAGCTTCCTTGCGAACGCGTTGCTCAAGGCGCGCCATGCTGCGGCTTTGAGCGGCTCTGCCGCTGTCGCCGACGATTCCGGCCTCGAAGTCGATGCCTTGAACGGTGCTCCCGGGATTTATTCGGCCCGCTATGCCGGCGTCGATGCAGACGATGCGGCCAACAACCGGAAGTTGATGCAAGCGCTTGCGGGCGTGGCAGCCGCACAGCGCGGGGCCCGATACCGCTGCGCGCTCGCCTTCGTCGAGGGCGCACAGGATGCAGCCCCGCTGACGGCGGAGTCATCCTGGGAGGGTTTCATTCTGGATGCGCCGCGCGGCAGCGGGGGGTTCGGTTATGACCCCTACTTCTGGCTGCCGGAATTGTCGCGGACGGCGGCCGAGCTCGAGCCTGCGCAGAAAAATGCCTTGAGCCATCGCGGCAAGGCGATGCGGGCGCTGCGCGATGCACTTGCCGCGCGCGCGATGTCGGCGCCCGGCCCGCGATCGAGGCGCGTGTGATCGGCAAAGCGCTGGCGCTTTACGTGCACATGCCCTGGTGCGTGCGCAAATGCCCGTACTGCGATTTCAATTCGCATCAACTGAAATCCGGTCAGCCCGATGCGTCGTACATCGATGCGCTCATCAGGGACTTCGACATCGAGGCGCCGCGGATCAAGGATCGGAGGGTGGACTCGGTGTTTTTCGGCGGCGGAACGCCGAGCCTGTTTCAACCAGAGGAGTTTGCGCGGCTGCTCCGCGTCCTCAAGGAGCGAGTCGCTTTTGCGCACGATGCGGAAATTACCCTGGAGGCAAATCCAGGCACGATCGAGCGCGGCCGGTTCTCCGGTTACGCCGACGCGGGCATCAACCGCATCTCCTTGGGCGCGCAAAGCTTCGATGCCCGGGCGCTGAAAGTCTTGGGCCGCATTCATTCGGCCGACGACACGCATAGAGCCGTCGAGGAGATCAAGGCCGCCGGGATAAGGAATTTCAATCTGGATCTTATGTATGCGCTGCCCGGGCAGACTCTCGAAGAGGCGCTCAATGACGTACAGGTCGCATGCTCCCTTACGCCCTCGCATCTTTCTTACTATCAGCTGACCCTCGAGCCCGGCACAGTGTTTCATTCGCTGCCTCCGGTTCTCCCGGACGAGGAGGCTGCTTGGCAAATACAGCTTGCCGGTCAGAGCATGCTGGCGGACGCGGGCTTCGCGCAATACGAAGTGTCGGCTTATGCCAAGGACGGCTCGCGCTGCCTGCATAACCTCAACTACTGGCTGTTCGGGGACTATGTGGGCATCGGCGCGGGCGCACACGGCAAAGTCAGCCTCGACTTGCCGGAAAAGATTTTGCGCACCGTGAAGCCCAAGCAACCGCGGGAATATCAGGATCAGATGCAGCGCGCGACGACGGCTATAGGAGAGTGCGCGTATGTCGCCAGAAAGGACCTGCCGTTCGAGTTCATGCTGAATGCCTTGCGCCTGAACGACGGATTCGAGGCTGCCGATTACCACGCGCGGACAGGTCTGAAGATAGAATCCCTCGAAGAAAAGCTCATGCGCGCCCAAGGCCGAGGGTTGCTGGAGCCCAAGCCCAGTGGGTGGCGGCCGACTGAACTCGGCCGACGCTTCCTGAACGATCTGCAGGCCGGTTTCCTGGCCTGAAGTTTATGCACACCGCCCCGCGGGCCTCGTACAAAGTGAGACCTACGACACATTGCATCTGCAGTAGGTCATGAGGGTCTCACAAGCTACTGAATAATAAAGAGAAAGTATTGTGTCTATTTTTTGACCAAATTAACAATTACGCGAATTTGCGCCGAATGAATCACCCCGGCGAGGTGCCATCCACAGACTTATCCACAGTATTTGTGGACAAATATGTGCAATCAGGCGGCCCTTGTCGGATGGGCACAGTGCGCATATGATGCGCGGCCCTATTTTTGGCATTGATTTAGCGAATCTCGCCAGCAGTTAGGGACTACGGCGTGGCGAAGTTGCTTTTTGCGCTTCGATTCTGCTGCAACAGATCACGAGGTTCACATGAAAGCCGGCATTCATCCTGACTACAAACAGATCAACGTGACGTGCACCTGCGGGAACACGTTCGAGACGCGTTCGACCATCGGACACGATTTACAAGTCGAAGTGTGCTCCAACTGCCATCCGTTCTATACGGGCAAGCAGAAAATTGTGGATACCGGCGGCCGCGTCGACAAGTTCCGCAAGAAGTACGCGGCTGCGCCTGCGAAGGCCGCGGCGCCCGCGAAGGCTTAAGCTCTTTCGCTTCTCGCGCGGCGGCTGCGATACACGCCCGCCGCGCATTCTCATTCGCTTGAGCGAACTCGCGCAGATCCCGCGACGAGGTTCTCGCTTTCGGCGATCTGTGCGCTTGATTCCAATGTGAGGCCGTGCAAGGCTGCGGGCTGAAACAATCTACACAGCCGTCGGATACAGCGAATGAGCACGAAATTCGAACTCAAAAATCTCACGACCGGAAAGACGAGCCAACTTCCCGCCATTTCCGGCACCATCGGGCCCGATGTAATCAACATCTCGAATCTCACCAAGGACCAGGGCGTTTTCACCTTTGATCCCGGGTTTATGGCGACGGCCAGCACCGAGAGCAAGATCACCTATATCGACGGCGACGCGGGCGTGCTCTTGTACCGCGGCTATCCGGTGGAGCAGCTCGCCGAAAAATCCAGCTTCCTGGAAGTCGCGGCCTTGCTCATCAATGGTTCGCTGCCGAGCAAGTCGGAGCTCGAGGCGTTCACCGATTCGATCATGCGTCACACCATGATCAATGAACAACTGCTGAAGTTCTTCGATAAGTTCCATCATGATGCGCATCCCATGGCGATGGTATCCGCGGTGGTCGCCTCGATGGCGGCGTTTTATCACGACACCACGCACATCGGAAATCCTCGGGATAGGGAGATCTTCGCCCATCGAATCATCGCCAAGCTGCCGACCATCGCAGCGGCGGCGTACAAGCACACCCTGGGACAGCCCTTCATTTATCCGCGCAACGATCTGCGCTACTGCGAGAACATGCTCAACATGTTCTTCGCGGTGCCTTGCGAGCCATACGCGATCGACCCGGTCGCCGCCGAAGCATTGGATCTGCTGTTCATCCTGCATGCGGATCATGAACAGAACGCCAGCACTTCAACGGTGCGGCTGGCCGGCAGCACGGGCGCAAATCCCTACGCGGCAATTTCGGCCGGCGTTTCCGCGCTCTGGGGACCGGCGCACGGCGGTGCAAACGAGGCTGTGCTCGACATGCTGGACAGCATCGGCTCGGTGGCGAACATTGAGAAATTCCTCGCCCGCGTGAAGGACAAGAACGACAACGTCCGGCTCATGGGATTCGGGCATCGCGTCTACAAAAACTTCGATCCGCGCGCCAAGATCATCCGCGGCATGTGCTATCGGGTTCTGGAGAAGATGGGCAAGGGCAGCAACCCGCTGTTCGATCTGTCGCTGAAACTCGAGGAGATCGCGCTCAAGGACGACTACTTCGTGTCGCGCAAGCTGTACCCGAATGTCGATTTCTACTCCGGCATCATTTACAGCGCCCTGGGGATACCGCGCTCCATGTTTACGGTGATGTTCGCGATCGCGCGCACTGCCGGATGGGTGGCGCATTGGCAGGAAATGGTCTCGGATCCGCAAATGAAAATCGGCCGTCCACGCCAGCTCTATACAGGTCCCACGCAGCGAGATTATCTGCCGATCAACAAGCGCTAACGTGGCGGCATTCGATCAGGTCTTGAAGTTCGTGCCCGCGATGGCACTGATCGCGGCCGCCGCGGCAGCACAGGAAGCGCAGTCGCCCTCATCCGCACCCGCCGTGCCGGCCCAATCTGCCGCGCCGGCGCAACCAGCCCCTCTCGCTCCGGAAAAGAACCTGTGCGCAACGCGCGCGGAGCCTGTGGCCCTGGGCAGCGTGCAATGGAACGGCTGGGGCCGCGACCTTGCGAACACGCGCTATCAGCCGGAGCCGGCGATACGCGCCACGGACATTCCGAAGCTGAGCTTGAAGTGGGCCTTCGGCTTCCAGGGCGGCTTGGCAGCCGGGCAGCCGACCATGGTCGACGACAGGCTGTTCGTGACGACCTCCGCCGGACGCATTTACTCCCTCGATGCCAAAACCGGCTGCACGTATTGGACCTACGATGCCGCGTCGGGCAGCCGCACCGCCGTGTCGATCGGCGAGCTGGGAGTACCGAAGCGCGCGGCGATTCCGCGCAAGCTGAAGCGCACCCTCGCGCACCTGGACGTGATCAAGGCGCCGAGCGCGGCGTTCTTCGGCGACGATACCGGTGCCGTGTATGCGCTGGACGCGCAAAAGGGCACGCTGCTGTGGAAGACACAAGTCGATACCCACCCCTCGGCGCGCATCCTCGGCACCCCGATTCTGTACGGCGACAAGGTATACGTCGCGGTGGGTTCGAACGAGGAGAAGAGTGCCGCGAATCCCAGCTACGGCTGCTGCACTTTTCGCGGCAGCGTAGCCGCACTCGACATGGCCAGCGGCCGTCTGCAATGGAAGAGTTATACCGTGCTCGAGGAGCCGCAGCCCACGCACAGGAACAGCAACGGTGTGCAGGAGTTCGGTCCGGCAGGCGCCGCGATCGCCTCCACGCCCAGCATCGACGTCAAGCGCGGCGTTCTCTATGTGAGCACCGGCCGATCGACTACCGGGATCGAACAGTCGCTGGTCGACGCCGTCGCGGCATTCGGCTTGAACGACGGCAAGCTGCGGTGGGTCAAGCAGCTCACCGTGAAGGGCGAGGTGGCGCAGAGCGGCTTCATCAGCCCGCCGGTGCTGCGAACCCTGAGCAGCGGCAACGAAATTATCCTCGCCGGACAGTTGTCTGGGGTGGTCTACGGGCTCGACCCCGATCACGGCGGCGAAATCCTCTGGCAAAGCCGGGTGGCCGCCGAAACTCCGCCCGAGAACGGCGGCGTCGCCTGGGGCAGCGCCGTCGATCACCGCAGCCTGTTTGTCGCCGTCTCCGGAGCGCTGGCACAGCCGGGAAACGGCAACGGCAGCCTCTCTGCGCTCGATCCGAAAACCGGCATTGCCCGTTGGCATACGCCTTCGCCAACACCCGCCTGTTCTTGGAGCGATGGCGCATGCTCCCACGCGCAGTCCCAGGCCGTCACAGTCATGCCCGGCGGCGTTTTCTCAGGATCGATGGACGGTCACCTGCGCGCCTACTCGACCATCGACGGCAAGATCCTTTGGGACTTCGACACGGCCAAAGCCTATCAGACGCAAAACGGCGTCCGCGCGAAGGGCGGACCCTTGGATTACGGCGGCGCGACCATCGTCAACGGCAGCGTGTACATCAACTCGGGCAACGCGCTGCTGGCATTTTCAGTCGACGGAAAATAGGACTCAAGGAATAAGGACGCAAGACACTTCCATGACCAGAACGCGAATTGCTTTGTTGGCTGCGGGTTTGTTTTTCACGGGACCGATGCTCGCAGCGCATGCGGCCGATCAGCCCCAGGCTGCCCTGGAAAACTCGGTGGTGAAGATTTTCTCGACCATGCGGTATCCGGATCCTTTCAAGCCGTGGACCAAACAGGCCCCGAGCGAAGCCACGGCCTCGGGCGTGGTCATCGAAGGCAAGCGGATTTTGACCAACGCGCATGCCGTGCTGTATGCCAGCCAGGTGCAAATCCAGGCGAATGCGGCCGGCGACAAATTATCCGCGTCCGTTCTCGCAATCGCGCCCGGCATAGACCTTGCCGTGCTGCAACTCGATGATCCCAGCTTCTTCGACAGCCATCCGCCCGTCGCGCGCGCCAGCAAGCTGCCGCAGATCAAGGATCCGGTGCTGGCATACGGCTTCCCGACCGGCGGCTCGTCGCTGTCGATCACCAAGGGCATCGTCTCGCGCATCGAATTCGCCTCGTACAATTTCCCGGTGTCGGGATTGCGCATCCAGATCGATGCCGCGATCAACCCCGGCAACAGCGGCGGCCCCGCCATCGCCGGCGATAAAATGATCGGCCTCGCCTTCAGCCGTCTGGGCGGAGACAGCCAGAACATCGGCTACATCATCCCGAATGAAGAGGTGGACCTGTTCCTCAAGGACATCGCCGGCGGGCACTATGTCGGCAAGCCCAACATTCACGACGATCTGCAGACACTGGAAAATCCAGCCTTGCGCCAGTATCTGAAGCTCGACAAATCGGTGGAAGGCATGGTGGTGCACCGCCCGGATAAGCCCGACGCTTCTTATCCTTTGAAAGAGTGGGATGTGATTTCGCGCATCGGCGATACGCCGATCGACAATCAGGGCATGGTGAAGATCGACAAGGATCTGCGAGTCAACTTCGCGTACATGATCCAGAAGCTGGCGAAGGACGGAAAGCTGCCGCTGACCGTGGTGCGTGCCGGCAAGCCGCTCAAGGTGGAACTACCGGTATCCGCCGTGCATCCGACGCTGGTGTCGGATCTGCAGGGCGAATACCCTTCGTATTTCGTCTATGGCCCGATGGTCTTCTCGCGGGCGACGCGCCAGTTCTTGGGCGCGTTCGAGAACAACGCCAATTTGCTGCGGGTATTGAGCTATGTGAAAAGTCCGCTGGTGACGCGGGCATTCGATCCGCCCACCGACGAGCTGCAGGAACTGGTGATCATCTCGTCGCCTTTCTTCCCGCACAAGCTCGCGAACGGTTATTCAAACCCGGCCGGCTCGGTGGTGTCCTCGATCAACGGCACGCCGGTAAAGAGCCTCAAGCACTTGGTGGAACTGCTGCGCGATTTGAAGGATCCATTCGTGACGCTGGAGTTTGCCAGCAAGGGCGGGGAGGCTCTGGTGTTCTCGCGGCCCGCGTTGGTGGCCGCGACCGATGACATCCTGACCGACAACGGTGTGCGGGCCCAAGGCTCGCCGGACATGCTGGCAGTCTGGCAGCAAAAGCCCTAGTTCGCGTTCACCAGCTCGGAAACCTCGCGTGCATCGGCGCGTTTCATCGGCCGCCCGTCCACCGGTGAGTAGGGTGATTGGCGGATGCCGTCGATCGGAAACACCGTGGCATCGACCGTGCGGCCGTTGGCCTCGAAGCGCAGTGCCGGATAATTCACGCTGCGTTCCGCATCCATCTTCACGCGCCGCTCGTAGAACTCATGAGGCACGCCGATCTCGAGCAGTTTGATCGCGACCGTTTCGGAGGCATCCGAGAACAAGTGTAGGTTGATGTCGCTGTAATTGGTGGCCGTGCCGGTGAGCACGGAGCCCACCAAGCGTGGCTGGAACTCCGCCAGGAGCTTCATGGTATCGAGCGCGATGCGGCGCTGCTCTTTCAGCGTGTGGTCGTGCGTATCGCGGCCGAACAGGCGCTGATGTGCGCGTAGGGCATCCTCGATCTCGATATTCTTCGGCAGCACGGCGACATCGTTGACCCCGAGGCGATCCGCGGCTTTGCGCTTGGCTTGCAGGAAGTCTTCGATGCCGTGTTCGGCCATGATTCTCGCGGCCTCTTGTGCGAGAGCGCGGCGCAAATCTTCTGCACGCTGCGAGTATTTCTTAGGCATTGGTCTTAAGCTGAAAGCCTGAACATCTCTAGAATATCGGTTTCTCGCCTTCGGGGTTGTTCGGGTTTTGGCCTTCATAGAGCTCCGCCTTCGGCAGATTCCCTTCAATGAATTTTTCCATGATCCCGGTCGGGTCATCCGAGCTCGCAAGCAATCCGGTCTTGGGAGAAATGCGCACGCTGACGATGCCGTCGGGAACGGGAACCGGATGCCGTGGCACTCCTTCGAGAGCCTGCTTCATGAAATAGGTCCAGGTCGGCACCGCGACGCGCGATGCCTGGTCGCTGTTATCGCCGAGCGAGCGTTCCGAATCGAACCCGGTCCAGACCGTCGTCACCACGTCGCCATTGAAGCCATTGAACCAGGCATCATGAAAGTCGTTGCTGGTGCCGGTTTTGCCGGCGATGTCGTCGCGGTTGAGCGTACGCGCCCGCTGGCCTGTGCCGCGCTTGATGACATCGGCCATCATGTCGGCCAGCAGGTAAGCAATTTGCGGGCTTAGGATCTGCGGAGCCAGGTTCTTCACTGGAATCAATGACTTGCCGTCGCGCGGCGCCTCGTCCAGAGACGTTGCGCGCGCCCCGCCTTTGCCGCTTGCGGCCTCCGTCGCTCGCCCGCACTGCGCGCACACGATGGCAGGGTTGGACTGTTGCAGGACCTTGCCGCCGGCATCTTCGACGTGGTCGATGTAATAGGAACTGACTTTGAAACCGCCGTTGGCAAAGGTCGAATAGGCGATGGCGACTTGCAGCGGACTCAATTCCGCGGTTCCCAAAGCCAAGGTCAGGTCGTCCGGCAGCTGCGACTTATCGAAGCCGAAGCGGGTCACAAAGTCACGCGCGTATGAGAGGCCGATGGCTCTCATCAGGCGCACGGAGACGAGATTGCGCGACTGAACGAGTGCATCGCGAAGCCGCACCGGGCCGTAGAATTTTCCGGTGTCCTCATGGGGACGCCACGCCTCTTCCTTGCCTTCCTGGTCGATGACCACGGGCGCGTCCAGCACCACGCTCGCCGGCGTGAATCCCTTGTCGAAAGCCGCGGCATAAACAAAGGGCTTGAAGCCCGAGCCGGGATGACGTCTTGCCTGGGTGACACGGTTGAATTTGCTCTGAAAGAAATCGAATCCGCCCACCAATGCCACGATGGCGCCGTCCTTCGGGTCGACCGAGACCAGCGCGCTTTGCGCCTCCGGCACCTGCACAAACAGCACCGATTCGGGCGTGCGTCCGATGGTGTAGATCACATCGCCCCGAGCCATGATTTCCGAGGCCTGCGTGGGCGAGCGGTCGACCTTTTCCTCGGGCAACTGACGGCGGGCCCAAGCCAGCTTCTCCCAGGGCAGGGTCACCCGGCCTATGTCCTTCACATAGATTTTGGCGCTCTTCGCTTCGACCTGCTCCACGATCGCCGGCTTCAGGCCGCCGATGACCGGAAATTCCTCTAACTGGGCCTCAAATTGAGCCGGCGTGGCGATCTTGGACAGGTCCACTTTGGCGGTCGCGCCCCGGTAGCCATGGCGCATGTCGTATTCCAGCAGGCCGGTTCGCAGCGCCACGGTTCCCGCGGCCTGGAGCCTGGAATCCAAGGTGGTGAAGACCTTGTAGCCGGCTGTGTAGACCGCATCGCCGTATTTGCTCTGCATGTCGTTGCGCACCATCTCGGCGAGGTAGGGCGCATCGACTTCGATTGAAGCACCGTGCAGGCGCGATTCCATGGGACTGTTCTTGGCTTGGTCGTATTCCGCCTGGCTGATATAGCCGAGTTCGAGCATTCGGCCTAAAACATGGGACCGGCGCACCTTTGCGGCTTCGGCGCTGGCGACCGGGTTGACCATCGACGGCGCCGTCGGGATCCCGGCCAGGGTCGCCATTTCTCCAACAGTGAGTTGGTCCAAAGTCTTGCCGAAGTACACCTCAGCCGCGGCGCCGACGCCGTAAGCGCGCTGGCCGAGAAAGATCTTATTCACGTACAGGGAGAAGATTTCCTCCTTGGTGAATTCAGCTTCCATGAGCAGCGAAATATAGATCTCGCTCATTTTTCGCTTCATATCGCGCCGCGGCGTCAGGAACATGTCGCGCGATACCTGCATGGTGATCGTGCTCGCCCCTTGGCGAATTCCGCCGGCGCGCAAATTGGCCACGGCCGCTCGCAAAATCCCTTGCCAATCAACGCCATGGTGACGAAAGAAGCGATCGTCCTCGGTAGCCAGAAACGCCTGAATGAGCTTTGGCGGCAGCTGGTCGTAGCGAACCGGGATGCGCCGCTGCTCGCCGATCGACTGGATCAGCTTGCCGTCGCGCGAATAGATGCGCAGAGGCACCTGCAGTTGGACCTCGCGCAGGCTCCCCACATCGGGCAGGGCAGGCCGCAAGTAGACATAAGCACAGACGTTAGCGAACGCGATTAACGCTATTGCACCAACGAGAGCCGCACAAATGCGTGAGATGAGACTTAGATAACGTTTGGCCACAGAAAACCGTTCTAACTTATTGCGCCGGCGGACACAGGGCTGGCATATTACCCCGGCTTACAAGGGCATACTCATCGAAAGATGAGGACGCAAAGCC
>Ga0209113_1000187_pt1 | contig 11261 bp, 18 predicted proteins | sample TexAe_RefH0_O1_FD_187951 | JGI IMG/M metagenome (GOLD analysis project Ga0209113, IMG submission 187951) | Forest soil microbial communities from Davy Crockett National Forest, Groveton, Texas, USA - Texas A ecozone_RefH0_O1 (SPAdes) (version 2) | ecosystem: Environmental > Terrestrial > Soil >... | reverse complement strand
CGCAATTGGATTTCGCCTAAGCGGCGGTGACTGACATCCGTCACGGTCGGTGACCGGCCAGTTAGAGTCGCATATGCCAAGGACCCAGCGGCAGCGCAGCGAGGAGACGATCGCCAGGCTGCTCGACGCGAGCATCGACACGATTATCGAGTTCGGCTACGCCCGCACTTCAGCGGCCTTGATCGCCAAGCGCGCGCAGGTGTCCGACGGCGCTCTCTTCCGGCACTTCCCCACGATGCGGGACCTGATGGCCGCGACCCTCCGCGAGGCGGGGCGACGGCAACTCGAGTTGTACGCGAGCCGGATTGCGCAAATCCCGGCGGACACGCGGGCGTCGGAGGCGGTTCTGCCGATTATGCGTGACATCACCTGTAACCCGACGAACGAGGTCATCTACGAACTAGCGGTTGCCGCGCGCACCGACGAGAAGTTGCGGGCCACGCTGAAGGACGAACTCCAAATATTTGACAGGAAGATCTTCGACGCCGCGAAGGCGACGCCCTCGGCCGACGAGCTAAAGGCTATCGGCGAGGAGAACTTCGAGGCATTGGTGACGGTGCTGATCAACACGTTCGACGGTGCTGCGATTTTCCGATACCTAGGGAGGCAAACGCAAACGCAAGTCGAAGAGCGGCGGATCCCGATGCTGATGTCGCTGCTGAACGCTGCGCGACCGACCGGCTAACCGTCAAGTACCTAAGCTTAAATTTATTACCCGCCATCCGAGGAAGTTCCAAGGAAGCGCAGCAGCCAACCCACAGGTGACAGCCGAAAACCGGATACGCTGTCCGGCAGGGGAATTCATACTTGCTTAGACATTGACTCCCGTGCGGTACCGGTGAATGCGGGGAGGGTTGTCTCCGAAGGCCGGTCCGCACTTGTTGCTTCGCTCATTCTTATGCGCCGCAGTCGGCGCTGTTGACGGCGGTGCCACCAATCAGCTTGCAGAATGGGAAGTTCTGGTCGCCGCCGCCCATGGAAAACAGCATTCCGTTGCCGTTATCGACCAGCTGCATCGTGACAAAGCCCCCCTGCTTGGCACCGCCCGTGACGTTGCCCGATGCGGTGGGATCGCTGGTCGACACAAAGGTCATCCTGAAGTTCACGGTGCCGTAGTTGGAGGTCTCGGTCCCGCTGCCGTCAGCGCTGACGACGACATGCTCGCCGTGGGCGCCCCAGTTGCCGACATAAGGGCCACCGGCTTGAGAGAAAGGGCTTTGCAGGCAGGCTTGGTTGTTGCAGGGGTCTGCATGCACCATAGGTACGCAGCTGGCTGCTGCCGCCAGCACGGCCGGCACTACTGCTGCTTTGATCACGCGTTGTCCTCAACTGCTCGGTGTAGGCCCAGAGTCAATTAAAAGTACGCCGCTGTTGGCGCGATATGCAGCGAAAACCGTGATCCCATAAACACCACTACTGAGCCGTTCGTCGCTGCTCACCGCGTCGCCGAAACCGCCTCGCCTACAGCCGATGTGACTGTCCGGGTAGGACCGCCGCTACCACATCACCGGGCGACCCGTGAAGCCGGCAAGCGGATCGACACTGGAAGAGCTGTCACGTTGGGTGCGTGCAGCGGCGAGTTCGAGGTTAAGCCTGCGGTTGTCGGCGCGGAGCTGGTGGAGTTCGATGATGAGTGAGTCCAGCGCGTCGTATGCGGCGGCCATGGCGGTCACGCGACGCTCTTCCCGACAGGCCGGAGGGCGCGGCTCGCCTCGCGGCATCTCCAATACATTTCCCATTCGTCTCCCCTTTAACGGTTTGAATGACCCCTTGGAGTGGGACCAATGGCTCACCGTTCGATGGTGCGGCGACGCAGTGCAACTGGCGTCCGTAGTCCGCTACTGATGTTTTCCCACGTGTAGGTGCGGCCACTGGAACCAGATCGCCAGCCACACCCGAACGGTTGATCGTGCCGCCTCGCTCTCCTCGCAGCGGCCCGACTCAATGTGCGTGGCGCGCCAAGAGATGCGAAAATCCCGCGGTGGGGGAACGGGATGCCGTACAGGCCGCTCAACTGATCCGGGCTTTGTGCGAAGTACGGGACAAGATGATCAGCCAGATGACCTGGCTCGAAAAACACGACAGGCAGTTAGACGCCGCGGCATTGCGGCGAGACGTCAATGAAGCTCAGGCCCACATCACTCGTCTGCACCGGCGCTATCTGGGTGGAGATGCGCAGGCATCTCAACCCGTTCGCCAGGCACGGTAATACATTTTGAACGGATGAGCCAACTGGTTCGGCGGGGATTCGCCTCCCCCACAACGAATCCCGTCTACGTGTCGTGACGTACCCTTGCCACTGGACCAAGGACCGAGAAGCCGACGTCGTCGCTCACATACGGATCCGTGAGATGGCTTGGGCAGTACACTTGCGCTGATACGGCGATGAATCTGATCGCGGTTCTATGAACCCGAGCGGACTCTTGGCGCAGAGCCGGGTTGTCCTCGAATATGCCGTTCATCTCTTCGTCTACCACCTTGTAGACCGAAGCGCCGCCATTGAGTTCGCGACAAATTTGATGGGCTCTGGCGACGAGAGCAGGCAAGTTATCGATGAGGGGAACCTGATCTTGTTCGAGCAGCGCCACAAACTGATCTTCCTGATCCTGCTGGCCTGGGTCGGCGCTTGCCGCGCCGGCGCAGATAATTGCCGCGGTCAGCACCACCGCGGCGCTAACCAGAACGTCTGCGAGGCTGGTGATGCCGGTGCGCACGGCGGGATTTCCATTTCTTCGGTGCCATCTGCTCGGTATTAATTCAACCCGAGGGACGACATGACGTCCATAGGCACGGACTGGGCACGGTGTGTATCGCCTGCCGCGCGAACTGATGTAACGCCGCGGGTCTCACGGTCGATAGGTCAGCGACGCCGCCCTGGTCGTCCGGAAGGGGAAGCGACTTATGGACTGGACCAAGCTCTCCACTGTCGCAGCCGCGGCGTCAGCCGTGTTGATCGCCGTGCCCGCGACGATTGCTGTCCCCGTCGCGGTCGCCAACGTCCCGGGTTGTTTGCCCCTCAACGGAACACAACTCACCGCCAGTAGCCATGAAGACACCAACTATCTCGGCATCACCTACGACAGCAACGTGACGTACTGGTACCAGGATGGTGCGGTCAACTGGCATCGAACCGTCGATGGCGGCGAGTTCAACCTCACGCACACCAACACCTCGGGCACCGTGCCCGCCGCGCCAGGAAGCACCGCCACCATTCCTGGCACCGACAGCGGCAGGCGAAGCGGCGGCGGCGCAAGCCCTATCGTCGTGACCGTTTGTAACCAATAGGGCGCGTCCTTGCCTGCACATCAGCTCAAACAGTCGTGGGCGACGTAAGCCGACGAGCTGTCAGACCTCGATGCGAGCATCCAGCCATGAGACTGCTCACGATCGGCGTCCTACTGGTTGCGGCGGTTAGCACATTTGTGTCGCCCGCTAGCGCTGATCCGACACCAGAACCGTCCCCGCCCTACGTGATCCAGTCCCCGGCAGGACCAACGATCGGGGGTCTGAGAAGCTTGCCGCCGATTTGCGGCGTCCAGCCGAGGGCATGTGCAGGCACCTGGTCACCCGATACGGGGACCTGGGATTTCCCGGGAACGTCCTAGCCGACGTCTGAGTACGTCATCGGGCCGTCCCACTCTTCCCACTCTCCGGGTCGGCCCGATCCAGGCGCGGCGGACCGCCGCGACCTGTTCTGGACTATCGCCTCGGTGTCTGCCATCGCAACGGCCTCGGTCAACGCCTCAATCACCTGACGGGCCTCCGCTGTCGTGATTGCGTCACCAGGGACGTCCACAACGATGCGTCTTTGGACACGCCCGTCGTCGTATTGCGTGCCGATGACAGCGACGGTGATGGGGTAAGGCCGTCCGTTATGAGTCGTGTGCTCGACTGTCCAGCTGCGCCCGTCAAACAGTCGCCGGCCCTCGTCCCAGGGTCCGATCCATGTTGCGTCTTCGGGTTTGCTGATCACGGGTGGGGCTCCTCTCCTGCCCCCTGGCGCGAAAGAATACCCTCGCAGATACGCCATTCGTGTGGAATTGCCCCTGCTGTGTGGGTACCGACCCCCAAGCCTCAAGTTAATCAATTCGCTTAACTCGCAACGATAGTCACAGTGTTGGATGGCAGCGGGGTGGCCAATCCCCCCACATCACGCGCCGATCAGGCGTCGGTGTCGGTGGGCACGCGTAGCGTCCCGACCCACTGGAGAGAGGTCAGATCATGTTGATGCGCTTATTCTTTGCCGCTACCGCGGCGACACTCGCGCTCGGTGGTGTTTTCAGCGCGGCACCGGCCGGCGCCGAGCCTCGCTGCCTGTTCCAAGGCGACTGGAACTGCGAGGGACCGCCGCAGTACAACGGGCCGCTGCAAAACACCTGGGACGTGCCGGGCACCTACGGCGGCTGGACGCAACTGCCGCTGCTCTGCCCCGGCGGCGCCGACCTTCGACCGTGCCAGCAATACGTTCCGCAGCCGTGAGTTGAAAGCAGCACATGTCAGAGCAAGCTCGGCCGAACCGGTCGGCGGTTCGGCCGGCTTGGCCCGGTTATCTAACGAACGGCAACCTGGTACGCGAACGCCGACCCATCAAGCCGGCGCCGCGCCGACCCATCAAGCCGGTGCGGGTACGCCCACCGACCACGTATTCGTAGATCGCGATGAGCACGACGGCGGCGGCGACACCGATGAAAAACGGAATCCACGCGACTCCACCATTTGCATTGTGATATCCAAATTGGCTGGCCACCGCTGAGCCGATCAGGCCGCCCGCGGCGCCGATCAGAACCGTCGTGATCATGCCGATGTCTTGCCTACCCGGCATGACGAGACGCGCCACCACACCGATGATCGCGCCCACGATGAGGGCCAGGATGATTGATCCGATCATTTCAGCTCCTGTCTAGCGGCGCCCCGAGTGGACACCTTCTCGCACTACGGGTTACCCGAACCGGCGGGTCTATAAAACACATGTTGAGTAGGACAGGGGCAATCGGATCGTCGTAGTCCACGTCTGAATGAGCGACCAGGTCGCGCCGTTCTCTATGCTGCTGCTGAAGGAGGCGATCACGCCGTGACAAGCACCAGCCACCTGGCCGAATTGGAAGTCACCAGCACTGACGTGGTCGCTGCATGGGACGCCCTGGAACCCGTCGTCGCGCAGTGCGCCGGATTGCTGGGGATACCTGCCACAAAGAGTGACTACTACGTCGGCCACTCGGACGACCAGGCCACCGTGGCCGGGGCTGATCTTCGTGATTGCCTCGATCGCGTGGAGACGCCCGCATCGATCTCCGTCACCTATACAGCGAATAGCGACTCGGGCCCTGATCCTCAAAGCATCGAACTGAGGATCATGCGCTACCGGCGTTTCAAGGAACTGAACGTCAACCTTCGGGTCAGCGGGCCCATGGACGTGCACACGTTGGGCCTTTTCGAGCGAACCAAAAGCACGCTGGCCCAGGCGATCGATCGCTTGAACGAGCCCTAAAGCCCCACGCCCTCGGCTGAGTCTCGTGGTTCTGGGTTACGCCGCGTTCTGCGCTTGGGCCATCGCGTTGCCGGCCTGGTCCGGGCAGTGCTGACGGATCGTGGTTCCGGTGAGGACGCCCGCGTTTGTTGCGTTGTAACCGCGGGCTTCGAGGGTGGTTTCGATCGCGGCGAGACTCGTGCCGTTGCGCAGCGCCGCGCAGATGTCGAATCGGGAGTCAATGGTGGCGGCTTCCGCGGGTGCCGGGAGCGTCAATGCCGCGAACATCGCGGCCCCGGCCGCAAACATCGACCAACGGAAGATCCGGTGTCCGTGAGTAGTGGTCTGCCTCATGTCAGCCTCGCTGGTGTCGAGGTCACCGTCTGATTTAGTGGCCGTTACCGTCTACCAACAGCGGAGTACCCCGTCGTCTGCCCGATTTGCAGCGATGGTGACCCATTTCACGACGGCGGCCGAATTGTGGTTTGCGACGTGCCTTGAGCACATAAGCTGGAGCACGCGTGAAGTCGCGCACCGCGATCCGCAGGAGGCCTGGCATGACAGGATTTCTTGGCCGTCTGGCCATCGCTGGCGCGGTGGCGTCAATTCCGCTGGCCGCCGCAGCGGTCGCAACGTCGGCCGTCACGGTCGCAGCGCCGGGAGGCAGTTCGCCGCAGTGCGACCGCAATTGGGCACGCAACGTCTGGACCGGTGAGTGCCATCCGCAGCCGGCGATGCCGGACTGGTACGTCGTCCGGCCGGCCTACGCACCGCCGTACGCACCGGTCGACGTCCCGCCGCCGCCTCCCCCGCCGTGGTGGGCACAAGGAATGCACGCAAATTGGGATGAGGGTTCCCAGCAGTGGGTCTGGGTCAGGATGTAGCCACCCGGCATCTCAGCGTTAACGCCCGTCAATACATCAGAATTGTTTTCTGACAAAGCTATTCGAATGCGGGGACCGAGCCCGTCACAACTTGCGCACGCCGCGAATGATCTTCGCGAAGGGGTTCCCGGCGGCGAGACCCCGGCGAAGGCTCGGCTGCAAGGTACTCAAGTTCAGCAGGACCGGATAGCTCAGCCCGTGATCGCGCCAGTCCGCTAGCTGGTCGACGATCTCGTCATGCGTGCCCTGCAGGCAAGCGTCTTTGAGTAGTGACACCGGCACGTCTGATGTGTATTTCAGCACGCTGTCCTCGTCGAGTATTTGCGGGATGAGGTCTTGGAAACCGTGGCCCACCGGGTGATCGACGCCGTGGCGCTCCCACAATTCCGCGGGGGCGTTCAACACGAAGGTCTTCATCGCGGTCGACTCCAGCGCTTCGTCGACCTCGTGGCGGTTGCGGCCCGTGACGACGAAGCAAAAAGTCGCGCCGGTAATTCCGAGCGGATCTCGTCCGGCGTCCGACGCCGCGGTGCGGACCGCCTCAAATCCGCGGGCGTAATCCGTCGGCGAAAATACCGCCGCGGGAAACCACGCGTCGGCGTATCGGCCGGTGGCACGCAACATTCTGGGTCCGTGCGAGGCGATCCAAATCTCAGGCCACTTACCGCGGTACGGCCACAAATCGAAGACCGCGTTGTGCAACGGAAAGAACGGCGAGTCGCGAGTGACGAGCTCGCCCCCGGAGTTCCACAGCGCCCGGATCGTCGCGAGGGCCTCCTCGAACCGCGCCACCGGCTTAGCCCAGTCCACGCCGTAAGGTTCGTTGCCCTCACGCTCGCCGGTCCCGATGCCAAGGATCGCTCGTCCCCGCGTCAGCAGATGCAGGGTCGCGGCCGCTTGAGCGGTGACCGCGGGATTGCGCCGGCCGGTGTCGGTCACCCCGATTCCAAGTCGTATCCGCCCCAATCGATTTCGGGCAGCCAAATGCCCGAGGACGGTCCATGGTTCGAGGTTTGCATCGACCTTTGGTGCCAGTCGGGCGGCGCCGATGTATTTCGGCTTGGCCATCGAACGCGGATACAACGAGTTCAGATGATCGGCCAGCCAGAACGAATCCGCACGGCCCGCGACCGCAGACAGGTAGCTACTGCGCGTCACCGCCATCGGCGAAAAGCGCATGGGCAGCGCCTGCGCCGCCAAACCGACTTTCACAATTGACCCCCGGCAGCCGTCGACCTATTGCTGACCGCCCGATACTCCCACCCCGTCCCCGGGAGATGGCGACGGGCTGCCCCCGTTGTCAGTGGCGCGATGCAGGTGCTGCGGGCAATAGGCACTGGCCGCGATCGCGGTGAATTTAGCGGCACTCGTCGTGCTGATCGCCGGATTTTGCTGCGTCACAAGCGCAACGACGTCAATTTGCGACTTTCCTTGGTCCATCAACTCGCACGCGGTCTTGCCGGCACTAATGGCGCTTCTTGAGTCGTTGAAGGTGATGCCGGCTTTGGTCAGCGCGTCGACGAAGCTCGCATCGACATTCGGGTCTGCATGCGCTGGTATCGCGCTGCCCAGTGACGAGGCAATGCCAAGCACCACCAGAAGGCGTCTCATCGCCCCATCATGGCGCAACGTCTAACCGTTGTTGGGCACGGTGGTCGTCACCCCACCGTTGCCACCGGGGCGCTGCAGGTACTGCGGGCAGTAGGCGCTGGCCGCGATCGCAGTGAACTGGGCCGCCCTGGTCGTGTCCAAGCCGGGATTCTGCCTCGTCACGAGCCCGACGACATCGAGCTCCGGCCGACCTTGCTCCATCATTCCGCACGCCGCCTTGCCGGCTTTGACCGCGCCCGCTTCGCTTTTGATGGTGATGCCCGCCTTGACCAGCGCGTCGAGAAAACTCGCATCCAGACCCGGATCAGCGCGGCCGGGGTTCGCATGCGCGGTCACCGCTACGCTCAATGCGGCTGCTGCAACCAGCAACGTCAGCGGACGTCTCATCTGTACATCGTCGCGCACGTCGACATCTTTGTCGCGGCTACCGAACCGCCACATGGACAGGGTCGTGCTGCCAAGATCTACCGAATGGCCGACAGATTCGAAGTCCAGCGCACGATCTCCGCACCGGCAGCCGATATCTTCGCTGTTCTCTGCGATCCGCAAGGTCACGTCGCCATCGATTCATCCGGGATGTTGCAGGACGCCGACGGAGCGTCCGTTGCCGCCGCCGGCGACAGCTTCGTCGTCCACATGGACCGTGAGTCCCTCAACGACTATCCGGATCTGGGCAAGTACGACGTGACTGTCACCATCCGCGAATTCGAGCAGGACCGGCTGATCGCCTGGACGGTTCTGGGGCAGATCCGACCTCAGCTCGGCCACGTCTACGGCTACCGCCTCGAGCCCGACGAGCAGAACGAGGGCACCGTCGTCACGTCGTTCTACGACTGGTCGCAGATCGACGAGAAGTGGCGGGAGGCCGGCATTTTCCCGGTGCTTTCCGAAGGCGCGCTGCGGGCGTCGCTGGGCATCCTGGACCGTACGGTCCGGCGAGGCTACGCGAAGGGCTGATTCCGCCCCGCGTCAACTTGGAGTTGACGAATGCGCTTCCGTCAACCTAGTGTTGACGACATGGTTCAATCCCATCCCGTCCGACTCGACGAACTGATCACCACCATCAAAAAGGTGCACACCGACGTGCTCGACCAACTCAGCGACGCGGTCCTGTCAGCCGAGCACCTCGGTGAAGTCGCCGATCACCTGATCGGGCATTTCGTCGACCAGGCCCGCCGATCAGGGGCCTCCTGGACCGATATCGGCAAGAGCATGGGCGTGACCAAGCAGGCCGCCCAGAAGCGCTTCGTGTTGCGCGCCGAGACCACCACGCTCGACCCGAACGGCGGCTTCGAGCGCTTCACTCCCCGAGCCCGCAACGCGGTGGTCGCCGCCCAGAACGCCGCGCACGAGGCCGGCAACAACGAGATCACCCCGGACCATCTGATACTCGGGGTGCTGAACGACCCCGATGCACTGGTCACCAAACTGCTACGAGCCCAACGCATCGACCCAGAATCGCTGCGGGACTCGATCACGCTGCCGCCCGCTGCGGACAAAGTGCCGGCGCTGATCCCGTTCAGCGGGACGGCCCGCAAAGCGCTCGAGCTGACCTTTCGTGAAGCACTTCGGCTGGGCCACAACTACATTGGCACCGAGCACGTTCTGCTTGCCCTACTCGAACTCGAAGACGGCAGCGGTTCGCTGCATCAGGCCGGCGTCGACAAGGACCGCGCTGAGGCCGATCTGGCCGCTGTGCTCGCGTCAATGACCGCGGGGAAGAAAAGCTGAGGGTTGTACAACCCGACGACGTGAGCCCCGCAGTATGCCATCATGCGATGGTCGTCGAGGAGGAAAGATGCGCCGCTACCTGGTTGCCGTGATTACCGTCGTCGCGGCCACGCTGATCGCGGTGCCCCGCGCGTCGGCCGGCGACGCACCGATCGGCCATCTCGGCGACACGTTGCGGGTCGACACCGGGAAAATGATCGCCGACATCACCGTCAGCAGCGTGCAACCCGTCGACCCGCCGCCCGGGTTCGGCTACAACCGCGTCGGTATCCCGGTCAAGAGCTTCCCCAACAGCGCAGTCGTGCGCGCCGACGTGGCGATCCACGCGGTGCGGGTGCCCAACCCGTATCAGATGCTGACCGATTTCACCTTCGACGGGGTCACCCCGTTCGGCGACGCGTACAAGTCCCGCAACTCCGACGCTCCCGATGCGCTGGATGCCGCGCTGGCCAATGCGCCGGCCGGCTCGATCGTTCGCGGCGGGGTGTACTGGGAGGCCTACCGCGACCCGGTCGCCAATGTTGTTCTGCTGGACAAGAAAACGGGCTACCATCTCGCGCAGTGGAACCTGTAGTCCGGATTTCCTCAGCGAGTACGGCCGACGCTGCTGAATTGGCTGCGCTCGCGGCACGCACTTTTCCGCTGGCCTGTCCCCCGTCGGTCGCGCTCGCCGACGTCGCGTCGTTCATCGACGCCAACCTGTCCGACGCGCGTTTCGCCGAGTACCTCGCCCACCCGCAGCGGCGTATCCTCACCGCCGCTCGCGAAGGCCGAATCATTGGTTACGCCATGCTGATTAACGGCGTCAGCGACGATCCGGAGGTGCAACGGGCGGTCGACATTCGACCGGCCGCCGAGATCTCCAAGATGTACGTGTTGGCGGAACACCACGGCGGGGGCGTGGCGACACCGTTGATGGACGCCGCCCTCGCGGCCGCCGCCGAATGGGGCGCCGGCTGCGTATGGCTCGGTGTAAACCAGAAAAACGAACGCGCTCAACAGTTTTACAAGCGGCACGGCTTTACCGTCAGCGGAACGCGAAGCTTCCGGTTGGGCGCTCACACCGAAAGCGACTACGTCATGGTCCGGCCGTCGGGCGTGGCCTGATTCAGCGATGCCCGTAGCGCGTCGCCGCCGCACGGCCGAAGCCCACAGGTTTCCCGACGCATATATAGCGCGTACATACAGTTAGCCTAAGTAATCAAGAGGAATGAAGGATCTTGCGCGTTCGGCGGCAGCAATCGCGGCAACATTCGCCGGCTTGGCATGCGTCGGCTTGGTAGCTGCTGACGAATCCCAGGCTCAACCTGGGCCGTTTTCCCAGTGGTGCCCGGGCGAGTCGTGGGACCCGGGGTGGGGCCCGAATCCGGACTGGAACGGATGTCACGTTAATCCGGTTTCGCCACTGCCTGGCCCCGTGGGACCGGACCATCATCTTGGTCACCCTGGCGGACCCGATCACCCCGGCGGACCCGATCACCCCGGCGGACCCGGCGGAGGTGATCACCCAGGCGGCGCGCCCGGCGGCCCCGGTGGAGGTGATCACCCAGGCGGCGCGCCCGGCGGAC
>Ga0209113_1000186_pt1 | contig 11332 bp, 8 predicted proteins | sample TexAe_RefH0_O1_FD_187951 | JGI IMG/M metagenome (GOLD analysis project Ga0209113, IMG submission 187951) | Forest soil microbial communities from Davy Crockett National Forest, Groveton, Texas, USA - Texas A ecozone_RefH0_O1 (SPAdes) (version 2) | ecosystem: Environmental > Terrestrial > Soil >... | reverse complement strand
CCCCCCTGCGGGTAAGGAAGTACACGTTATTGTTACAAACAAGGCAGCTATGAATTATTTACCGAGTAATAAGCAGGCTTAACAGTAAGGCGCGGGCCTCACATAAAAACTGTGTAATACTAATACGCTATATACTATATATAATATATAGTAGCATTATAAATAATGGGGTTACAGCTAGACAAAAATAAAACAGTTATTTCTGCCTTACCGCTGGGAGGCTAGAAGCTGCGAACCTTAAGTAAACGTTATAGGATGAGTAGCTATAAAATGTAAACCTATTGATAAATTATACATAAAATACAGAATAAGGCTACCTAATAAAAAAGTTTCAACAGCTATAAATTTTTTATTTAAATTTAGATACCATCTAATTAATTTAATGTTGAAAAAGTTAATTATTCTATCGCTATATAATAAGATTATTACACTGATTAAGAAGAATGCAAACAACATCATAATCAATAATAACAATATAAATGATAAAATTCCTATATCATGTATTTGATTAGCCAATAATTCATTAGAGTAATTTACAGTAACGGGTTCTAAAATGGGTCTAAACATTTCCATTATAGAACTTGATATTTTATTTGATAATGCTTCCAAATCATTACTATCTGGTAACAGTTTTTTAAAATTTTTAGGCTCATTAGAACCGTTACCTATCTTTGCAGCTGTTGCTTCTCAAATCTGCCTAAAAAGAGGACTTTGAGGGTTCATCGTGAACTCTTGAACCTGTCCCGCATCTGTTGTATTAGAATTTGAGGATTTAAATAATTTTAAGGCATTACTTATACTAGTAGCTTGTGTTTCTATATAAGTAGGATCATTTGATGCATTCGTCATAGTTCTACTAATAGTATCTGCAGCTATTGTTCCACACATTATAAGTGTTTTTGAAGCTGGTGTTCCAGAGCTCGTAGCAACTCGAAACAAGCCTGTAGAATATATAGCAATAGTTTTTCAAAATTGAGAACTGGAATCATTATGAATAATATGAGTAGTAACAGTTGACTGTGTTCCGGCTGCTTCGCGGGTATTATTTTTAATATTATCAGTCATATAGGATATAACATCATTACTCAATATAGATAAATTATTAGTATCATTTAATAAATATAGATATAATTCATTTAATCTGGTGCTAATTACAATTATAAAGTGTAAAACCTCCAAAGAAAAATAATAAATTACTAAAACCAGCAGGAAACCATCAAAAATTTTTAAAAGGGGTTTTAATATATTTTTAGGATTCATTGTTTTTAACAAATTATTATCACTAAAAAAACTAAAAATAGCTAAAGTAGATATCCAACTTAAATAATCTTCTACTGTTCCTACTTCTACTTGGATAGGCATAAATCCATGGTATGTTCCACACAATTCAGAACATTGTCCAAATAATTCTCCTTCTCTTTCAGAAAAGAATGAGGATTGATTTAATCGCCCTGGTGTAGCATCAATTTTAATTCCAGCGGATGGTATTGCAAAATCATGTAACACATCAGTACTTGTCACTATAAATCTTACATGTGTATTTTCAGGTAGAACAATAGGGTTATCTACTTCTAGTAATCTTGTTTGACCTATTTCAAGATCTGAATCTGGTATCATATAACTATCGAATTCGATAGGATCCCCTGATTCTGTTTCATAATCTGAATATTCATAACTTCAATATCATTGATGACCCGTTACTTTTACTGTTATTGTAGGTAATGTCACTTCATCTAAAATATAAAGCAATCTGAAACTAGGGATTGCTATTGCTAGTAACACAATAGCGGGGAAAATTGTTCATAAGATTTCAATTAATGTACCGTGTACTAAATATTTATGAGTTATTTTTGTTCTATCGTAATTAAAATAATAAATAGTAGAACCTAACATTCAAAAAACTAATATAGCAATCACTACTAAATAGAAGAAGATGTTATCATGTAATTCCACTATTCCAGTATATCCTGGAGAAACTCCGTCTTGAAATCCTATTCCTCAAGGCTCAGGACTATCATTACTTATTGCTGTTCCGCACACCAAACTAAAATATAAACCTAATAAAGAAACAACTGATGCAATGTACATTGCTAATCTTAGTTTTAAACTATTTAACATTTTTTTATATATTTGAATATTGATTAGTCACTTTTATTTTACCACCGATTGCCTTATTCGTAAGGAAATTACTCCTGCGCTATTATAAAGATAAGTTTCATGCGCCTTAGGGTAGGCTGAGGGTTATTTTCCCCCTCTAAATTCCATTACCTAGCGTCCCGTTCTTCTTTGTTCAGGGGGCCCCTTCAGCGCTAAGCCTACTACCATATAGGGAAGCGTTGCACGGCCTTAGAAGGTAAGCTAACACTTGCTAAGCTACCGATGGAGTGTTTCTAGTCAAGGGACGGCAAGCGACAGCTTATGCAGGGGGCACAACCGCTACGCGAACATGCTATAGGCTAAAGGTACGATAAGCAGGGGTGGGAGCAAGGCCAGTCACCTAAAAGGATAGGTGTGGCTTTTTCTTAAAAAAAAAATAAGAAAGCATTAGCTTGCGCAGCACTAAACACACGGAGCTTAAAACAGTCGCTCCTGCCCCTAGCCTGGCTCTGTTTTTAACAACGACCCTTAGCTTAAAACAAAGGTCGGGTAAGCTGCTGCCTGCGCTGAGCGAGCCAATAGGGTGACTGCACCGAAGACAGAGGGTTAGCAGGATAAGCAAGGGTGGTATAAATTTTGTTAATCAAAAAGTAGCAACTGTTTTTTTTTTTATTTTTTTTTGCTGCAACCTTCCGTGTTAAATGCTATAAGCTATACTGTTATTCCTCCCTTACGCCTATACTAAAAGCGAGGACAGAGGATAAAGTATATATATACATATACAGATTAGTCAGCCCCCCTTTTCATTTTTCCTAATAGACTACCTTAGTCTACTGAGTAAATTCCAGGGCACTGCTGCTTTGCAAGAATCCATTCTATATTGATTAAGCTAATCAAAGGCTTTGTATTCATTATTTCAATATCCCTTTCTTCTTTGCGCATATATTGTTTTAATATATCTCCCTTTATATCCTCCGCTTCGACTGTGAAAGTTGCGAAGCATTAACCAGGGCTAGAATGAGGTGTTCAGAAAAGGCTTACCTCGATAGCTAAAGGGTGAGATCTGGTTTAGTTACTTATCAGCCACCAGTCTGTGTTCAGGGTTGCAGCCAACCGCTTCCACCTCCTTTAGACCCTAGCCTAAGCGTGAGCCGTAGGCCTAAACGTAGCTACCTTCACCTTGCCTTTCGCAGGTGGCCTTGCGCTAAGCGAGAACTTGGCCTTTAGAAGGGCACTGCTTTTAAGTTGTAGCCTCCTTACCAGAAGGCAACCTCACCCTAAAAAAATAAGACTGTAGCATGCCTCCCTTCGGTTTGCGGGGAACCCAGCCCTGCGCTTATTTCAACAGGCTGGCTGCTTCGCTGCCAGCCAAGAGGCTGCGGAGCACGTGTAACTTGCAGAAGCAAGGAGCGAGCTACGGTTTCTTTTTCTTTTATATCCCTATCAAAGAAAACCATAAGCAGACTCCGTTCCAGGGGCACAGGCGGGTGTAGGTAGGCGGTTAAGCCTCGTGCCCTGGGTTAAACAAACCCCACCCTTGCTTATCTTTCTTGCTTTTAGGCTAAACCTCCCTCTTTCTTTTATTGGCGGGGTTCTGCCACTCCGCGTATGCAATAAGCAGAACCAGCATTCTTTAAAAACCGAGGGACCAAACCCTCGCCTCCTAAGGGAGTTTGCTGCCTCCCTACGTAGTTTTTGGGGAAAACTACTGCGTAGCTAGGCCCAGAAGCTAAGCGAAAAAAAAGAGGGAAGGGGAAACAAGCGAGGAAGTTGCGAACCACGAACAGTACATATGTAAAGGGTAGGCTTGATAATGCCATAATCACGAGCATGCGAGGGGGAGCATGTACATTAAAGCGTTTTACCTTGACTAAAAGGAAAGGGTGAGTTTAAGGCCTTGGTAAGCGAAACCGAAAAGTAGTTTTAGCTTTTTGCTTCTTGGTAAAGCCAAATCCTCGCTCGCCTCTTGCTTATGCAAAAGGTAGCTGGTAGTTTTTTTTTTTATTGGGGATAAACTCACACTAGCTTAGTTAAAGTCCACACTTAACTAGGGCGAAGCTATAAGTTATATAGAGTTAAAAAGGGTGCTTTTTTTGTGAAAGTCATAAAAAATTAAGTGTTTCCTGCGCGGTGTACCCGCGATCTATGAATCCGCCTTTAGGATGCAGTAGCCGATAAGGATGCGAAGCCTAGTGCAAGTATTGGTGCTAATTATCATTTTTACGTATCTTTATACGAGTAGTTGGAAAACACCGTTCACTTTTACCAGGTCTATCTGTATTGCTTTGGGGAGCGAGTGCAGCACTAGCTAAAAAAAGGAGAGGCCGCTTGCGCTTGGGCTACGTAATACAATGCTAACCCTCACTTTGGCTATTCCACCGTACCGGTAACAAAGCGAGTAGAAGATGGTTTAGCCCTCCTTTAAAATAAGCGAGAGGCGGTCGGATAAGCTAGGGCAGAAGAAAGCAGCATTCCTTATTATTTTAATAAGCACGGCAGGAAAAGAGCGTAGCTGCCAAAATTAGGCTTTTCTTGACTATAGGTGGCGTAGCTTTTCTTTAGTCCTTATATACACCTTACTGTGCAGCCCCCATACGGAAGCAAGAGAGGGGGATTGAGAACCAAGTGACCGAAAGGTTAAGCAGTCGCTTTGGCAAGGTGAGGCTGTGCCCAGCCAGGTATTAAGCATTACTCGCCTGACACTAGCTGTGTTTTGCTCCTTACCTCGCATACACGTCCCTCGCGCCACTGAGGCGTGCGACCCTTAAGCCAAGGTGGTAGGGTTTAGCATGGGTGTGTTAGGTTAGGTTTACTAATCAAGAGCGGCCCTCGCTCCTGTAGTTCGCTTGAATAGCTTGAGTAAAGCGAGGCGGTAGAAGGACGCCTAAGCAAGAAAACATCTATCGCTTGCGTACTGATTAAAAAGGCAGCCTCAGACAGCGCTAACTTTTGTTGTTTAGCATAATAAAAAAAAAAAATAGGGCGGGCGAAGCACACCTTACGATAAGGTTAAGGTTGGGAGAAAAAAAAAAAATGCGAAGGCTAGCTTAGGATTCCAGGCATAAGCTGGTGCCACCGATTGCCTTGCAAGAAAGTGACACTCCTTTCCTCGCTACGGAGTAAACGCAAGGGAGTGATAAGCAAGAAGGACGGTGGAGACTGCTCCGCAGTAAGTACCGCAAGAAGAGCAGCCGCAACCGTAGGGAAGGGTTAAAGGGTCTAGGGTTTATTTATTATTCCCTTATTTTACGCTTTTTTTTTAGTCAAGGGGTTAATAATGTAAGACTTTTTAGTCGCGGGAGCAGGGTAGAGACCTTTACTTACGTAAAGCTAGGGCTTGTTCCTAGATTAACAGCAGCAGCAAGGGGAGGTGCTGGACCTAATCCTCACCTTTATATAAAACCTAACCTCTTGCTTATGGCCTACTCCACCAAAGGACAGCTTCCAGCTAAGTAAAAAGCGTAGGAGAGGTATTTCTTTTTCGAAGCATAAATAAAACAACGCTTAGCGGTAGGGGGGTGGGTTTGCGAAATATGCTGCACCAGTTATTTTAAATAAACAGCCGTCCCTTGCCTAGCAATAGGGGAGGCTGCGTATTATCCTACGTAGCTACTCTCCTTGCGTAGCTAGGGAAGAAAGAGGGATAAATCGAGCGACCAAAAGAAAAGCAAGCGAGGGGATTTTAAGCAATTAGCCAGCGAGGGTTTACACTGTTCCTAATTAATATACCATTTTTTTAGGTTGACGCTTGCAAGAAGGTGGGACTCGCCTCTCCCTTCTGTTGCTTGCTCCTTAAAAAAAGAGCAAAGGGTGGGTTGAAAAACCCCTGCCTCCCTTCGGAGGCTTGCTGCGAAGCCGAAAGAACGGCTACGCCACCCCCAGATATTCTATGGGTTGTTTTACTATCGCATACCTCCGTACTTCGCGCAGGTTACATTACCTTGCTCAGCCTGTTAAACTTACCTTAGGGTAACGGAGCAAAAGCAAGCAACCGTCTTTATTGCTTTGCACGTAAGTATTACCTCACGCCGAGCGATGGGTGGCTCTAGCTCAGCGCGCATAAACAAGGCGCAGAGAGTTTATAGACACGGAGCAGTATCTGTTAATTATATTAAAAATCTAAAAAATATATATATATTCCGATATATGCTACAATTCATATATAAGCCATAAAATGTAGAACAGAAAATATAGCTTATGCAATTTTTCTTTTATTTTTATAAAAAAAGCTAAACTAGGTATCCTAGTTTCAAGTTTTAATTTTTAATTAAATAATCACCAATCAATAAAGTACTTATTGACGTCAAAGTCATTAACAGGGTAGTAAATCCTATTATATTAATTAAAGCAACAGTTTGATCTAGTTGCAAACAATCTAAAAACTCTCGGTACTTTTCTAGTAAATCATATAACCAATCAAATGTGTCCGCTTTTTTAATGCTTTTTTCTATTATTTTTTACCCTTACCTGGTCTGGTAACCCGCCCAGCCTTTATAAATGCAGGGTGCAATAAACATTTCTATCATACGCATTTTTTATTATACATAATTTGCCCCTAAAACAAACTGCTCCAGCTACGCAGGGTGGCTTTGCCTCCCTAGCCGTATTTTATTCGGCAGGGGTAGCGAGGGTCGCCTTGCACGGCAAGCGAGTGGTTATCCTTCAATTTTATTCAAAAATCCTTTAACTCTGGTGTAATGTTATCAGTGGCCTAGCTACGCACTCCTATTAACGTAGTCTACTCTTATATACTCAGTTACTAGGTTTTTTTTTTTTTTGTTCGGAGCTACTGCTATTTGACCGTTCACCAAGGATGGGTGTTGCATGCTTCGCTACAGACCGGTAGCCTTAACCATGGATGCTGCTGCTAAACCCTCGCTTTTTTAAATAAAAGGAAGCAAAAGTGAAGCATCTGTTACTTTTATAAAAGGTGAGATGAATTCTCAAATTACCTTTTTCAGACTAAAAACAGGTTAGAACTAATCACTTGTCATTTGTTACTATCTAAAGTTATTACAGTCAGAATTAGTGGGCGGGCTGAGCCTGCCGAATTTTTCAAAACTATCGTAAAGGCATTATATATAATATATAATATTTAAATAAGAAGCTTATTTTAATAAATACAAAGATCGTTCCACACTACGTGTCATGCTCTAGCCTAAGGAAGCAGCTTTATACTTCTCCCCCTTAGGAGGCTAGGGTTAAGTTTAGCTAAGCAAAAAGGCAACCGGGGTTTATCTATTCCTTATATTTACCCAATACCACGCTTGATCTCGCGGGAAGTGCGAGTGCCGCCCTCCTTAATGTAGCTTATGGTTAACACTCGCGTAAATAGGGTTACACTATGCCCCTAATTAGAATGCTTTGCATAGTAGCTCTAAAATATTAGGGCGTAGCATAAAGGGGTGGTGTGGCTAAGTGACGGCCAAATTATCTTTAATTACTGTTGATATCTTTGGGGGGTTGCCTCCCTTCGGTTGCCTTGCGCTAAGCGAGAACTTGGCACGGCTACGCCACCCAGCAGCTACTTCCATTTTCTTTTATCTACAGTGATGCTTAACGCTTCAGGTTTTGTTTCCTTATCTTACGCTTACCCCTTCTGCTTTAATGCTCTTAATCCGTATTTACTTACCTACGAATAAAGCGCCTTATTTTAAGGAAAAGCTGCTGCCTACCCCACCGAAGGACAGCTTACCTAGCCGTATTTTATTCGGCAGGGTAGCGGAGCAAAGGCAAGGCAAGCGAGGGAGGCGAGGGCTGATGGGAGGCCTGTGCTTAAGTAGCTGGAAAGCCCTACGAGATAAAGACTATCAGTGGCTTTAGCATGCTAAGCCTTTTTTCGCGGTGTGCTACGCGCCGAATTTAGCAAATTATAGAATGAAGCAAGCCAGCTTACCGTTTAGCTAATCGCTAAGTGAAGAACATAAGCAAAAAAAAACCAGATCTACGTAAAAAAAAAAGTGCGGAAATATTAGTATAAAGGGTAAAGCTGTGACCCCTCCTTCGCTTAGTTGCCCTTGTATACACCTAGATTTGACAGGGCTGGGGGTTGGGTTTGCTCCTAAAATCTCTTCGTTGATTTTTTTTGTTATGCTCCTGGCTCCTTATTTCTTCCTTGCGTTAGCTGGATAAATAGTCTAGATATTCTGCTCCTCTGCGCCTGCGCTAAAGCGATGCTGTTCCGTAAAGTTAACAGCATAAAGAAGGGTTAGGTGTGCGTAGCTTTTTATGGCTTTATTAGGTAGGATTTAATAAACGATTAACTTACGAGTCCTAGAAGGCAGGCCTGTGGTAGCGAAAGCGAGGCCTAGTGTAGCTCAGCAGCTCCGCTACTAAATTATACTTATGCCCTCAAAACAACGTTAGAATAAACCAAAAATTATATAAATGATGCTTTGATTTAAAAGACCCTGAGTCGCCCAGATTCGAACTGGGATAAGCCACTACCAAAAAATGGTGTTTTCCCAAATTAAACTACAACTCATATTATTTGTTACTTACCTAATCTTTTTATTTCACTTTTTTTACTAAATTTTAAATACCAAGTAAAAAGCGATGTTAAACGGAAGATCTATATTACACATCTGTTTACATAGTAGCAGGTTGAAAAAAAAAAAACCATCATCTTTTTCTTACTAGTTAACCCTAACTACCCCTCTGAGGGCTTATACGCTCTTATTTTGCGAAGCGGACTAAATTTTGATTAGTCAAAAATTTAAAGGGGGTTCTGTATTTAAATATTTATAGCTTTCCCTCCTCTGCAAGGCGAGTAGCTGTAGCGGTAAGTGAGAGTAAGGTTACGATGTGTTGAATTCCAGCTTTGCACAGCATGGTTTCGCTTTCGCATAACAAGGGCTGCGGTGTTAATTTCGCGTAAACCCTTTATCGTTTTAGGCTTTTTTGTTCTGGTGCTTAGCTACGCCCCTCTTGCTTCCGTCCGAAGGTTAGCTGACCTTCGGATGAAAGGAGAGTAGCTACGCATAAGAAAGGCTATGCCCTCCCCTCTGCGCTCACCCTTGCCCAAACGTAGGTCCAGCTACGCAGTGTGCTTTTATTAAAAAAGACAGCTTCGATCCTAAGGTGGCCTCCCTTCGGTTGCCTTGCACAAACTAGGCAGGGGAGGCTAACCCTTGCACTATACGTTGGCTTGTGACCGTACAGAGGTGGGAGGCTATGCCCCCTGAGGATAAGCTACGTAGCCTCTCCTCTTGGCTATGCTAGCCAAAGGCGGCCCAAAGGCATGGCAGCGAAGCAATCTGTTAAACTTGGCAGCGGTGCAAAGGCAAGGGTAAAGGCACAGCAAGCTCATGGCTTAGCGTCCCTACACTTATCGCCTTTGCTTTTAAAGCTACAGCCATTACAGTCGCTTGCGCAAAACAAGAAACGTTGCCTCCTCTAGCCAAAGGCAGCTTCAGAAGGAGGCGAGGGGGGCTGGATATATTTTAATGCAACTCTATTGCGTCTTTCAAGTAACTACACAACAATAAACTAAATACGTAAGCTTGGATCACTGAAACTGCTAACTCTAAACCTATAATAGCTATAAATATAGTAAAAGGTATTAAAGCTAAAACAGCCACTATTACACTACTTGTAAACATCTGAGCAAGGAAAGTAGACAGTATTTTTAACAGAGCGTGGCCAGCACATAAATTAGCTAATAATCGTACACCCAATGAAAATGCTCTAGCAAAATAACTTACTAGTTCAATTAAAGTTAAGACTGGGGTAAGAAGTAAAGGTGTACCTGCAGGAATAAAAAATGAAAAAAAAGTCAATTTATGTTTTGTTAGGCCTATAACTGTAACTGCAATAAAAACAGTTATACTAATACCTAAAGAGACTATTATAGAAGTACCTATTGTAAAATTGTAAGGAACATTTCCTGTTAAATTAGCAATAATAATAAAGAAAAACACAGAATAAACTAAAGGAAAATACTCTTCACTATGAGTACCTATTTGTTCTCTAACCATTGTTAAAATACTTGCATAAGTACTTTCAAGAGCTATAGATCATTTAGATGGTATTAATTTTACATCATTATTACCTAATATATGGAATCCTATTAAAGTACTTAATACCAGTAAAGCATACAGAGACAAATTGGTTAAAGCTATATTCAGGTGACCTAATACCGGTGCATTTAATGAAATTAAATTTAGAACTTCAAATTGTTCTAATGGTGAATTTATTAAAAAATGTTGCATTGTTATATATATAACTTAGGCGCTTTGCGCTAAATAAGCCTCCCTCTATTTTTTTTCGCACTGTACATTGGTGCTTCGCAACCCTCCGAAGGAAGAGCTCTCCATTTTCTTAGCTAAGCCTGAAACGATTGTATCCCTGGGCTTATAACGAAGCAGCATTCTTGCCTTTGCTTTAGCTAGGCTAGGGCTAAGCCTATCTCAATTTATGTTTATGCTGTTGATCCCCGCCCCTGCTACGATCCTTGCGTAGCTAGGGATAGGGAGGCTATTTAAAATAAAAAAGATGAGTGGGTTCTGCTTTGCAATAAGCAAGCTGAGCAAAAGAATCGTAACTATTTTGCTTTGCTTGGCTTGCTTTTTAATATAATTAAGCGAACCAAGCCATATACCCTAGTATTTTAAGTTAGGCATAGAACACTGTAGAAAGCGAGCCTACGATTACAGAGTTTTTTAAACCGCCTTTTTTAGTGTAAAGGCTTTGCTTAGTAGAAGAAGCAAGCAACCTCTCCCTCTAAAAAAAAGAGGGTTAAAAGCAAAGCTATATAGATAGGTTTTTCGTACCCCTTAGGAGGCTAGGCTTAACGCGGAGGGTAGGCAACCTGCGCTGTTAAAAAGGAGACGTAGGGATAAAGCAGCACGAGGGGTACAAGGAAAGAAAAAAAAAATAGAGGGTTGCTCAAATTTTGAAATATAAACTAAGATGCTTAATAATTATTCAGCACAAGTCCCTAATTATCCCTTACTTTGTTGCACCATACACCCCTCAGCGACGCTACCCTTTGGTTGCAGCTGACCTTCGGAGGCAGGGCAAGCGAGAGCTCCAATTTTAATTGAAATTTGGCGGCCCCTTCCTCTTTAGTTATAAAGAAGTAGCAGCCCTGCTTATCCGAAGGAGGCTGCGATTATGCGATGCAGCGGGACTGCGAAGCTTTAAAGCATGGTTATATATGCACTGCGCTAGCGAGAGATTAGAAATTAAAAATTAAGCATAAAATTATTTAATATATTATTCACCTTTTAAAAAC
>Ga0209113_1000185_pt1 | contig 11374 bp, 5 predicted proteins | sample TexAe_RefH0_O1_FD_187951 | JGI IMG/M metagenome (GOLD analysis project Ga0209113, IMG submission 187951) | Forest soil microbial communities from Davy Crockett National Forest, Groveton, Texas, USA - Texas A ecozone_RefH0_O1 (SPAdes) (version 2) | ecosystem: Environmental > Terrestrial > Soil >... | reverse complement strand
GATCTTGTGCACGACGGCTTTTGCGCGCCGAGTCACCCGCAGATAGTTGTCCAGGAACTCGCCGCCGTCCCCGTTCTTCGCCCAGCCGGCGGCGACGGCAACGGTGTTGAGCAGGCGGCCGGGCCCGGGCAACTGGTCGGTGGGCTTGCCGCGAACCAGCACCAGCGCGTTGCGGGCCCGCGTCGCGGTCAGCCATGCCTCCCGCAACAGGGCCGCGTCTTCGGTGGTGATCAGGGCGGCCTCGGCGGCGGCGTCCAGGCTCGCCAGCGTCGAGGTGTTGTGCAGCGCAGCGATCTCGCTGGCATAGCGCAGTTGGAGCAGCTGCACGGTCCATTCGATGTCGGCCAATCCCCCGCGTCCCAGCTTGGTGTGGGTTTTCGGGTCGGCGCCGCGCGGGAGCCGCTCGGAGTCGACGCGCGCCTTCATCCGCCGGATCTCGAGGACCGCCTCCGCCGACACTCCACCGGAGGGGTAGCGCGTCTTGTCGGCCATGTGCAAGAACCGCCGACCCAGATCAGGGTCGCCTGCCACCGCGTCGGCCCGCAATAGCGCCTGGATCTCCCACGGCTGGGCCCACTGCTCGTAGTAGGCGGCGTACGACGCGAGGGTGCGGACCAGCGGACCGCTGCGACCCTCGGGGCGCAGATTGGCGTCGACCTCCAACGGCGGGTCGGCGCTGGGGGTCCCCAACAGCGCGCGAATCTGCTCAGCCACGGTGACCGCCCAGCGCACCGCGTCGGAGTCCTGCACCCCGTCGGCCGCCTCGCAAACGAACAGCACATCGGCGTCGGATCCGTAGCCCAGCTCGCGGCCGCCGAGCCGGCCCATCCCGATGACGGCGATGGCGGCCGGCGCGTCGCCGCTTCCCGGAAGGTTGGCCCGAATCACCGCCTCCAGGGCGGCCTGTAAAACCGCGACCCAGACCGCGGTGAGCGCGGCACACACGTCGGTGACGTCGAGCATGCCCAGCAGATCGGCCGAGGCAACACGGGCCAGCTCACGCCGCCGCAGCGAACGCGCAACCGCGATGGCCCGAACCGGATCGCTTTGCCGACCCGCCGAGGCCACCAGCGCACCGGCCACCGCCTCGGGGTCGACCTCGAGCAGCTTGGGGCCCGACGCGCCGTCGCTGTAGTTCTGGACGACCTCCGGCGCGCGCATCAAGAGTTCGGGCACATAGGCCGACGTTCCGAGCACATGCATCAGTCGCTTGGCGACCGAGGGCTTATCGCGCAGCGTGGACAGATACCAACGGTGAGCGACCATCACCTCGCTGATCCGGCGGTAGGCCAGCAGACCGCCGTCCGGATCGGGGGTATCGGAAAGCCAATCAAGCAGTCGGGGCAACAGCACCGACTGCACCCGGCCACGGCGGCCGCTCTGGTTGATCAACGCGGACAGGTGGCTGAGCGCGCTTTGTGGAGCCTCGTAGCCGAGTGCGGCCAGCTGGCGCTCCGCGGCCGCCGGCGTCATTCCCTGGGCGAACTCCAGGCCTTCCGGCACAAGCGATTCCAGCAGCGGCTGGTAGAACAACTTCGCGTGCAGCCGGGATACCCGCATGTGGTGACGTTTCAGTTCCTCGCGCAACACGCCCAGCGCGTCGTGGGTGCCGTCGGGCCGCACATGAGCCGCCCGGGCCAGCCAGCGCATCGACTCCTCGTCGTCGGATGCGGGCAACATGTGCGTGCGCTTGAGTCGCTGCAACTGCAGGCGATGTTCAAGCAACCGGAGAAATTCGTAGGAGGCAGTCAGATTGGCCGTGTCGTCGCGACCCACGTAGCCGCCGGCGCCCAGTGCGGCCAGCGCATCGACCGTCGACGCCACATGCAGCGACTGATCGTTACGGCCATGCACGAGCTGCAAGAGCTGCACCGCGAATTCGACGTCCCGCAGCCCGCCGCTGCCGAGTTTGATCTCGCGGGTGCGCACGTCGGCGGGCACTAGTTGCTCTACCCGTCGCCGCATGGCCTGGACTTCGGTGACGAAATCCTCCCGCTCGCAAGCATTCCAGACCATCGGCATCAACGTTTCGATGTACTGCTTGCCCAGTTCGGCGTCGCCGGCCGCGGGCCGGGCTTTCAGCAACGCCTGAAACTCCCAGGTCTTCGCCCACTGCTGGTAATAGGCGATATGCGAGTCGAGGCTGCGAACCAGCTCGCCGTGGCGGCCTTCCGGTCGCAGGCCGGCGTCAACCTGGAAGAAGGCGTCCGAGGCCAGCCGCATCATCTCGCCGGCTATCCGCGCGGACACCTGATCGGCGGGTTCGGCAACGAAGATCACGTCGACGTCGCTGACGTAATTCAGTTCGCGCGCACCACATTTCCCCATGGCGATGACCGCAATCCGAGGCGGCGTGGCGTCCCCACACACCGTGATCTCAGCGACGGACAGCGCCGCCGCCAACGCGGCATCGGCCATGTCGGCCAGGTGGGCGCCGACGGCCCGAAAGGACAACACCGGCTCGTTTTCGACGGTCGGCGCCAGATCCAGCGCGGCCAAAACCAACAGCCGGTCGCGGTAGTGAGCGCGCAGCCGCCACACCACCGAGCCTGCGGCGGTTGGGGGTTCAGATACGCACTCGGCAAATCCGGCGCGCAGTTGTTCGGTCGAGGGCAGCTTCACATCGCCCCGCAACAGATGCCACGACTGCGGGTTGGCGACTAAGTGATCTCCCAACGCCAGCGACGATCCGAGCACACCGAACAGCCGGCCGCGCAGTCCGCGATCGGTGGCCAGTGCCGCGTTGAGCTCTGCCCAGCCGTCGCCGAGCGCCTCGGCCAGCCGGATCGTCGCGCACAGGGCGGCGTCGGCGTCTGGTGCGCGCGACAGCGACCAGAGCACGTCGACGCATCCTTCGGTATTCCAACCCAGCTGAGCCAAATTCGCGTTTGCGCGGTCGTCGACCAACCCGAGTCGGCCCACACTGGGCACCTTCGACCGTTCGGTTACGGGCTGATTCACGCCCTCGACGGTAGCGCAGATCGACCCGGTGTTTGAGCGGGCCACCGAGACCGGCTACAGCGAAAGATAGGTCTTCAGCTCATAGGGCGTGACGTGACGGCGGTAGTTCGCCCACTCTGCGCGCTTGTTTCGCAGGAAGAAGTCGAAGACGTGCTCCCCCAGCGCTTCCGCGACGAGCTCAGAGCCCTCCATCGCTCGCAGCGCTTCATCAAGGCTGGACGGCAGCTCGCGATAACCCATCGCCCGCCGTTCCGTGGCAGTGAGGTCCCAGACGTTGTCCTCGGCCTGCGGGCCCAGGACGTACCCCTTCTCCACGCCGCGCAGCCCGGCCGCCAGCAGCACGGCGAACGCCAGGTACGGATTGCAGGCCGAGTCGGGGCTGCGTACCTCGATGCGTCGCGACGAGGTCTTGTTCGGGCTGTACATCGGGATGCGGACCAAGGCCGACCGGTTGGCCGCGCCCCACGACGCGGCGGTGGGCGCCTCGCCGCCGAGCACCAGCCGCTTGTAGGAGTTGACCCATTGGTTGGTGACGGCGCTGATCTCGCTGGCGTGCTCGAGGATCCCGGCAATGAACGACTTGGCGACATCGGAAAGCTGCAGCGGATCGTCCGGGCTGTGGAAGGCGTTGACCTCGCCCTCGAACAGACTCATGTGGGTGTGCATCGCCGAGCCGGGGTATTCACCGAACGGCTTGGGCATGAAGGTCGCCCGCGATCCCTCGTTCAGCGCAACCTCTTTGATGACGTAGCGGAATGTCATCACGTTGTCGGCCATCGACAGCGCGTCCGCGAAGCGAAGGTCGATCTCCTGCTGGCCGGGCGCGCCTTCGTGGTGGCTGAATTCCACCGAGATGCCCATCGATTCCAGGGAGTCGATCGCGTGCCGGCGGAAGTTCGAGGCGCTGTGCACGGCCTGGTCGAAGTAGCCGGCGTTGTCGGCGGGGATCGGCACAGATCCGTCTTCGGGGCCGGGCTCCAAGAGGAAGAACTCGATCTCGGGATGCACGTAGCAGGAGAAGCCCAGGTCGTTGGCTTTGCCTAGCTGGCGGCGCAGGACGTGGCGCGGGTCGGCCCACGACGGCGAGCCGTCGGGCATGGTGATGTCGCAGAACATTCGCGCCGAGTGGTGGTGGCCGCTACGAGTCGTCCAGGGCAGCACCTGAAAGGTCGACGGGTCGGGATGCGCGACAGTGTCGGACTCCGAAACCCGGGCAAAGCCCTCGATAGAGGACCCGTCGAAGCCGATGCCTTCTTCGAAGGCACCCTCAAGCTCGGCCGGCGCAATCGCGACCGACTTGAGGAAACCGAGCACGTCGGTGAACCACAGCCGGACGAATCGGATGTCCCGCTCCTCCAACGTGCGGAGCACGAATTCCTTTTGTCGATCCATATCTGGAACAGTAGGCATTCACCGTTAAGTTTGTGTTACCGACGAGGCTTAGCACCTTAAGTTTCCCGGCGCGACGCCGTCGACCAAGTAGCGCACCACCGCGCCGTCCACGCAGTCGTTTCCGTTGAACGTCACCGTGTGTTGGGTGCCTTCGAAGGTGATCAGGTCAGCGCCGAGTTGATGGGCCAGATCGACCCCGGCCTGATAGGGGGTGGCCGGGTCGTGGGTGGTGGACACGACGACGACCTTGCCGGGCGCTACCGGCGCGGCCGGATGCGGCGATGACGTCGCGGGCACCGGCCACAATGCGCACAGGTCGCGCGGCGCATGGCCGGTGAACTCTCCGTAGGACGTGAACGGCGCGACCTGACGTATCTGCCGATCGGTGTCGGCCCACACCGCCGGATCGGTCGGCTCCGGCGCATCGACGCAACGGATCGCGTTGAAGGCGTCCTGCGAACCGTTGTAGTGCCCCTTGGCGTCGCGGCCGTAGTACTCGTCGGCCAGCGTCAGCAGATCACCGGGATCGGTGCCGCGGCGCAGACCGAGCAGGCCGCTGGTGAGGAATTTCCAGAATTGCGGGGTGTAGAGCGCGTTGATGGTGCCCGTGGTGGCGTCGGCGTAGCCGAGCGCGCGCCCCTCCGAGGTCGTCGCGGGTTTGGTCACCAGCGGGTCGATCAACTGGTGGTAGCGGACGACCCATTGGGTCGGGTCGGTGCCCAGCGGGCAGTCCGCGGAGCGGGCGCAGTCCGCGGCGTAGTCGTTGAACGCGGTCTGAAACCCGGCCTCCTGGTTGATGAGCTCCTGGATCGGGCCGATGCTCGGGTCGACCGCGCCGTCCAGCACCATCGAGCGCACATGGTCGCCGAAGCGCTCGACGTACGCGGTCCCCAACTCCGTGCCGTAGCTGTAGCCGAGGTAGTTGATCTGGTCGTCACCCAGGGCTTGGCGCACCGAATCCATGTCCCGTGCGGCCGAAGCGGTCCCGACGTTCTCCAGGAACGCCGAACCATTGCGGGCCTGACAGCGCTGAGCTATCTGCCGGTAGACCTGCTCGATGTGCGCCACGCCCTGCGGGCTGTAGTCGACCATCGGTTCACGCCGGTACGCGTCGAACTCGGCGTCGGTTTGGCAGCGCACCCCCGGCGTGGAGTGGCCGACACCACGGGGATCGAAGCCGACCAGATCGAATCGCTTACTGATCTCAGAGCCCGCCAGATCCGCGCCCATCGAGGCGACCATGTCGACCGCCGACGCCCCGGGACCGCCCGGATTGACCAGCAACGCTCCGATCCGCGGGCCCGTTGCCGGAACGCGGATCACCGCGAGGTGCACTTGCGCGCCACCCGGGTTTGCATAGTCGACAGGAACCGCGACGGTCCCGCATCGCGCGCTCGGAACGTCGCGCGGGTTGCTCAGGACCTGGCCGCAGCTCCCCCAGCTCAATGGTGGTGCCGACGACGGCTGGGGTGCCCCGGAGCTCGGCGTGGGGCCCGCGTCGTATCCGGGCGTCGCAGCCGACAACGGCGTCAACGCAATAGCGGTCGCCATCGACAACCCACATGAAAGCAGCGCAGAGCTCAACCGTCTCATGCGCCACATGGCAGTCAATCGTGGCATGCGTCGGCCACAGGCCGTGATCCCATTGGTCACACCTTGATCTCGTTATTTACCGCGCGGTCTCTACGTTTCGCTCGCGAAGCGGACCCACGGCGGCGCTAACACTTAGCCCCCTTGGACGGCACAGTACCGCTGACGATGTACGCCGACGCATAGTCGTCGATGCAGCTGTTGCCCTGGAACACGACCGTGTGCTGTGTGCCGTCGAACGTGAGCAACCCGCCGTGCAGCTCGTTGGCCAGGTCGACACCGGCCTGGTACGGCGTCGCGGGGTCGTGTGTGGTGGACACCACCAGCGTCGGAGCCAGCCCCTGCGCCGAGATGGTGTGCGGCTTGCTGGTCGGCGGCACCGGCCAGAACGCGCATGTGCCCAGCGGGGCGTCGCCGGTGAACTTGCCGTAGTTCATGAACGGCGCGACCTCACGCGATCGGCGATCCTCGTCGATGACCTTCGCCCGATCCTTCACCGGCGGCTGGTCCACACAGTTGACCGCGACCCGGGCGTCGGTGGAGTTGCTGTAGTGCCCCTGCTTGTCGCGACGCATGTAGAGGTCGGCCAACTCGAGCATCACATCGCCACGGTGGCGCGACAGTTCGGTCAACCCGGTCGTCAGGTGGTGCCAGAACGTCGGCGAATACAGCGCCATGATCGTGCCGATGATGGCGTCGCTGTAGCTCAGACCGCGGGGGTCTTTGGTGCGTGCCGGCCTGCCGACGCTCGGGTTCTTCTTGTCGACGAGCGCATAGACCAGATGGTGGTACACGTCAACGGCTTTGGCCGGGTCGGTGCCCAGTGGACAAGCGGGTGACTTGGCGCAGTCCTTCGCATAATTGTCGAAGGCAACTTGAAAACCCTTGGCCTGCCTCAGGTCTGACTCGACCGGATCCGCATTGGGGTCGATGGCACCGTCCAGGATCATCGCCCGGACGTTCTTCGGAAAGGCCTCCGCGTACGCGGCGCCGATCCGAGTGCCGTAGGAGTAGCCCAGGAATGTCAGCTTGCTGTCGCCCAGCGCCTCGCGGATGGTGTCCAGATCGCGGGCGACATTGTCGGTTCCGATGTTCGCCAGGAATTTCTTGCCCATCTTGGCAACGCAGCGGCCGACGTAGGCCTTGGTCTCGTCCTCGATCTGCGCGACGCCTGCCGGGCTGTAGTCGGCTTGTGTCTCGGTGCGCAGCTTGTCGTTGTCGGCGTCGGAGTTACACCAGATCGCCGGTCGCGACGCCGCCACCCCGCGCGGGTCGAATCCGACCAGGTCGAAGCGCTCGCGGACCTGCTGCGGCAGCGACTGCACGACGCCCAGTGCCGCCTCGATGCCGGACTCCCCCGGGCCGCCGGGGTTGATGACCAGAGAGCCGACCTTGTCTCCGGTCGCCGGGAAGCGGATCAGTCCCAGCGTGGTGGCGTCACCGCCGGGGTGTTTGTAGTCGACGGGCACGGCGAGCTTGCCGCACTGCGCACCGCCAGGCAGTTTCACCGCCCCGCCGCCCGCAACGCGGCACGGGCCCCACTCGATCGGCTGGCCGACTTTGGGGCCGGCAAGTACCGCGCGACCCTTGACGACCTGAGTACAACTGGCCACGGTCACCGCTGTAACCGCCATCACGGTCCAGATCAGCATCGTGCGCGCGATCTTGCCGCGGCGAGGGCTCCCCATGCCCAACATGCTGCCATGCGTCAGCGCGGGCCCCCGGTTGCTGGGCCGTCTAACGTGTCGCGAGCAGCAGTTCTTCCATTCCGACCGCGAAGTCGTCGGCCAGTTCCCACAGGTCGGGTAACAGCTCCGGGCAGGCGATGATCCCGATATCGAGTTTGCCGGTCAGCGACATCACGGTGATATTCAGGCCCGAGCCGTGGAAGATCGGCCCGAGCGGATACATGGCCTTGACCTCACTGCCCAGGAAGTACAGCGGCACCTGCGGACCCGGCACGTTGGAGACCACCAGGTTGTGCACCGGCATGGTTTTGGTGAGACTGGTCCGGGCGTACGCGCGCATCGCAATACCGAACACCGCGGGCGCGGCGAACTGGGACCAGTCCTGCAGCAGCGTGGCTTTGATCGCCGAACTATGTTGTTTGGCAACCGAATTCGCGTCAGCGATGGCCTGTATCCGCTCCGCCGGATCACCGATGTGGGTCTGCAGGCTGGAGAACATGCCCGAAACCTGGTTGCGCCCAGGCCGATCCGACTTGCCGTGCACGGACACCGGCACCATCGCGACCAGCGACGACTCCGGCAGTTCGCCACGGTCGAGCAGGAATTGGCGCAGCACACCGGACACCAGGGCCATCACCACATCGTTGACCTTGACGTCGAAGTAATCCTTGACCTTCTTGATGTCTCCGAGGTCCAACTGCGCGTAGGCGATGTTGCGGTGCGCGGTGACGCTCGCGTTGAATGCGGTCCGCGGGGCCGCGAACGGCGGCGCCATCGTCTGGCCGCTGCGTGCCCGCATCACGGTCTTGACCACTGACGATGCGGTGCCGGTCAGCGCATTGGCCAAGCGCAGCGGCCTGGCCGCGAATTTGACCGCACCCGTCAGCGCGATCTCGAAGTCGTTGCCGCCGCCGACGCCCTCGACCGGATCCGGCGCGGGGGCGTCCGCCTCGGTGCTGCACAACTGAGACATCAGGTTGGCACCGGTCACACCGTCCACCGCGGCGTGGTGCACCTTGGTCATCACGGCCAAACGGCCGCCCTGTTGCGCGTCGGTGCCCGCCACGCCCTCGATCACCCACATCTCCCACAACGGCCGGGTGCGGTCCAGCGGCAAGCTCGCGATGTGGCCGCAGATCTCGGCCAGCTCGGCGCGCCCGCCCGGCGGCGGCAGGCCGATCCGGTGTAGGTGCCGGTTCACGTCAAAGTTGTTGTCGTCCACCCAGACCGGATGGTCCAGATTGAAGGCGCTGTCGGCCAGCTTCTCGCGGAACTGCGGCATCGCCTTGATCCGCAGCGCCAATTCGTCGCGGAGCCGGTCAAAGGTGTAGCCGCCCGGCATCGTCGACGTGTCGATATCCAGAATCGAGCAGACATGCAACGGCTGTGCCGGGGTTTCCAGGTAGAGGAAGCTGGCGTCGAGTCCGCTGAGTCGCTGCATGGGGCGATGGTATGTCCGCCGCCGCAGGGGGGCGCCCGAATCGTCACGATGGTGCCGGTGTGAGGAAGTCCACTGGGCTCGCTATCCACATGGGCGGCGCCAGGTGGCAGACTGGTCAGGTCAGACGAACCCGGGGACCCGATTGGGCCACGAGGATCGACCCGACCAAAGCTAGGGACAATGATGTCTGAACAGACTGTTTACGGTGCCCATTCTTCTCCGCAAGCTGCGCCGCGGACCAAGACGCGCGTCCACCACCTGCAGAAAATGAAGGCCGAAGGCCACAAGTGGGCGATGCTCACGGCCTACGACTACTCCACCGCCCGGGTCTTCGACGACGCCGGTATCCCGGTACTGCTGGTCGGTGATTCGGCCGCCAATGTCGTCTACGGCTACGACACCACGGTGCCCGTGTCGGTCGACGAGCTGATTCCACTGGTGCGTGGCGTCGTGCGCGGTGCACCGCACGCTCTGGTGGTCGCCGACTTACCGTTCGGCAGCTACGAGGCGGGCCCGGCCGCGGCGCTCGACGCCGCAATCCGGTTCATGAAGGAAGCCGGCGCGCATGCCGTGAAGTTGGAGGGTGGCGAGCGGGTCGCCCCGCAGATCGCGGCCTTGACCGCCGCCGGCATCCCGGTGATGGCACACATCGGCTTCACCCCGCAGAGCGTCAACACCCTGGGCGGTTTCCGGGTGCAGGGCCGCGGGGATGCCGCCGAGCAGACCATCCACGACGCGATCGCGGTTGCCGAGGCCGGCGCGTTCGCCGTGGTGATGGAAATGGTGCCGGCCGAGTTGGCCACCCAGATCACCGGCAAGCTGACGATTCCCACCGTCGGGATCGGCGCGGGACGCAACTGCGACGCCCAGGTGCTGGTTTGGCAGGACATGGCCGGTCTCACCAGCGGCAAGACGGCCAAGTTCGTCAAGCGGTTCGGTGACGTCGGAGGCGAATTGCACCGCGCGGCAACGCAGTACGCGGACGAGGTCGCTTCAGGGACATTCCCCGACGACGAGCACAGCTTCTAAGCCCCTGGTTTAGCGGCCACCGGAATGTGGCACGCTCTCGAGCATGTCCGCCAACGGCGCGAGCACCTCGCGCTATCTCGAAGTTGAACGCAAGTTCGACGCCGACGAGTCCACGCAACCGCCATCATTCGACGGCATCGCGGACGTCGCCCGGGTAGCGCACGCCGAGACCCAATCGTTGGATGCGGTGTACTTCGACACGCCGTCCCGAGATCTCGCGTTGAATCGCGTCACCTTGCGCCGTCGCACCGGCGGCCTGGACGCGGGTTGGCACCTGAAACTACCGGCGGGCCCCGATGCCCGTACCGAAGTGCGGGCGCCGTTGGATGCCACCGACGGCACTACGGTCCCCACCGAGCTGCTGGATGTGGTGCTGGCCATCGTGCGGGACCGCCCGGTGAGCCCGGTGGCGCGGATCAGCACCACTCGGCAGGTTCGCCTGGTGCACGGCGCCGACGACGCGGTGCTCGCCGAGTTCTGCGACGACCACGTCACAGCGGGCCAGGGCGCCGACGGAACCACCAACGAGCTGCGGTGGCGTGAATGGGAACTCGAACTCGTCGACGCCGGCGCGAACTCCGGGCTGATGGACGAGCTGTGCGACCGGCTGCTCGACGCCGGTGCGCGACCGGCCGGCCACGGCTCCAAGTTGGCGCGGGTGCTCGGCACGTCGCCGAAGGATTTGCCGGCGGAATCCATGCATCGGGCGCTGGCCGAACAGACCGGCGAGCTGCTGGTGTGGGATCGCGCGGTGCGCGCCGAGGCCGACGACGCGGTGCACCAGATGCGGGTGACCGCCCGCAAGATCCGCAGCCTGCTCCAGGCCGCTCCGGATTCCTTCGGGCTGACCGACGATGCCCCGATCATCGGCGAACTACGCGAGCTGGGCAATGTGTTGGGGGTGGCCCGCGACGCCGAAGTGCTGGCCGATCGCTACCGCAGCGCTCTGGACGACGTGCCGCCCGAGTTGGTCCGTGGGCCTATTCGGGAGCGGCTTGTCGACGGCGCCGAACAGCGTTACCGGACTGGGCTCCGGCATGCGTTGTCCGCCTTGCGCTTACCGCGCTACTTCCGGCTGCTCGACGACCTGGATGCATTGGTCGACCAAGCGCCGTCGGCCGGCGGCGAGCCGGCGCCCGCGACCGTCGCCGCCGCCGGCAAGAAGGTGCACAAGGCGGCAAAGGCCGCGCGACGGGCTGCTCGCGGGGCGGACCGTGACGATGCCATTCACCGAATCCGTAAGCGCGCCAAGCGACTTCGTTACACCGCGGAT
>Ga0209113_1000184_pt1 | contig 11479 bp, 11 predicted proteins | sample TexAe_RefH0_O1_FD_187951 | JGI IMG/M metagenome (GOLD analysis project Ga0209113, IMG submission 187951) | Forest soil microbial communities from Davy Crockett National Forest, Groveton, Texas, USA - Texas A ecozone_RefH0_O1 (SPAdes) (version 2) | ecosystem: Environmental > Terrestrial > Soil >... | reverse complement strand
AAGGGCAGATTGGGCTTGGTCCGCATCTCTCGCGCCAGCCAAATAGTTCGCCCCTATATCGAGCATGACAGTAGATAAATGACGGATCGTGTCGGCAAGCGGTTGCGGCGTGGCGGGATCCAAATGATCCCGTAGATACCAACTTCCGCTAATTATTGAGAGTCGCGCATTGGCCGATTGTCCTTCAGCAAGGGCCGGGTCGCTGCTCACCGCACCTTGTTTGTTTGCGCCGGATTGCAGCGCGACTCCTTTATGTGTCGTTTCGACTGCTGCGCACGCGCGTGCCTTCGCATCGGAAACCTGCTGCTCCGTGTACGTCGGAGTCTTGGAGGGCGTCGCTGCCGGTTGTGGTGAGGGGCGAAACCACCCAACAATCGCGAGGCCTGAAGCGACAAGCGCAAGCGCCAAGGCAAGGAACGTTGGCCAGCGGGATTGCCCACGCGACGGAGATGGCCACACGGGCGGTCCGGCCGCAGCACCAGGAAATCCGGTCGGCGCGACTGGGTGCCCACTTGGACCGTTCGCGGCAGAAGGCCCCCTTGGCGGATATTCCGACATGCTGCGATGGTATCGCCGATCACCGCTTCCGGTATTCACCATTGCAATCCGTTACAGCCCTGCGGACGGACATTATCGGATTCGAAGCCCGTAACCGACGGGCCTCGCTGGCGACCGAAATGATCCAACGCATGACGCTGCGAATGGAACCGGTCGACCATCCAAAACCTCTGCAAATGAACCGAACTGCAACACTGGAGCCATGAGCCGCCGTCACGTCCAGCTGTTGACCCGCGCCGGCTGCACGATCTGCGACGGGGTCCACGCGCAGCTGAAGCAGCTCGCCGAAGAACTCGACTTCGACCTGTCGACCACCGACGTCGACGCCGAAGCGGACAAGGGCGACAGCGCGCTACGAGCAGAGTTCGGCGACCGGCTGCCGGTGGTCCTGCTCGACGGCCGCGAACACAGCTACTGGGAACTCGACGAGCCCCGGCTGCGCAAGGATCTGGCCGGCGGGTGACTTCGCCGTAAATTTGGTGGCCCATCAGGTAAGCGTCTACGGTGGACACCAGTCAATTCACCGGTGTTAGCAAGGGAGCAGGCCAGGTGATTCAGCCGTGAGCGTCCTGCTCTTCGGTGTGTCGCACCGCAGCGCGCCGGTCTCGGTTCTGGAACAGCTCAGCACCGACGAATCCGAGCAAGTCAAGATCGTCGACCAGATCTTGCAGTCGCCGCTGGTGACCGAGGCCATGGTGCTCTCGACCTGCAACCGCGTCGAGGTCTACGCGGTCGTCGACGCTTTCCACGGCGGCCTGTCGGCCATCGGCCAGGTGCTGGCCGAGCGTTCCGGGATGACGGTCCCTGACCTCACCAAATACGCCTACGTCCGCTACAGCGAGGCCGCCGTCGAGCACCTGTTCGCCGTGGCCAGCGGGCTGGATTCGGCCGTGGTCGGCGAGGCGCAGGTGCTCGGCCAGGTCCGTCGCGCCTACGCCGCCGCCGAGGCCAACCACACCGTCGGCCGCGTGCTGCACGAGCTGGCCCAGCGTGCGCTGGCCGTCGGCAAGCGCGTGCATTCCGAAACCGGCATCGACGCCGCCGGCGCCTCCGTCGTCTCGGTCGCACTCGGCATGGCCGACACCAAACTGGGTGGCCTGCGAGGCAAGACCGCCGTCGTCGTCGGCGCCGGAGCGATGGGAGCCCTGTCGGCAGCCCACCTGACCCGGGCCGGCATCGACCGCGTCTACGTCGTCAACCGTTCGCTGCCCCGCGCGCACCGGCTGGCTCGCAAAATCCGCGAATCCGGCGCCGCTGCTGAGGCATTGAGCATGGACAACCTGGCCACCGCGCTGGCCGACGCCCACGTCGTGGTCAGCTGCACCGGAGCGGTACGCCCGGTGGTGTCGCTGGCCGACGTGCACAACGCCCTGGCCACCGGTCGTCGCGACGAAACCGACCGACCCCTGGTGATCTGCGATTTGGGCATGCCGCGCGACGTCGACCCCGCAGTGTCCGGGCTACCCGGCGTCTGGGTGGTCGACATGGATCGCGTGCAGCGCGAACCGTCGGCGCGGGCGGCCGCAGCCGACGCCGAGGCCGCGCGTCACCTCGTCGCCGCCGAAGTCGCCACCTACCTGGCCGGACAGCGGATGGCCGAGGTCACCCCGACGGTCACCGCGCTGCGCCAGCGCGCCGCCGACGTCGTCGAGGCCGAATTGCTGCGCCTGGACCACCGACTGCCCGACCTGGAAGCGGCCCAAAAAGACGAGGTCGCGCGGACCGTGCGCCGCGTCGTCGACAAGCTGCTGCACGCACCCACCGTGCGCATCAAGCAGTTGGCCAGCGCTCCCGGCGGCGACAGTTACGCCGAGGCATTGCGCGAGCTGTTCGAGCTCGACCAGACCGCGGTTGACGCCGTGGCCACTGCGGGCGAATTGCCCGCTGTACCAACAGATTCCGCTGAGTAACCGCTTGGTCGACGTGATCCGGATAGGTACCCGTGGCAGTTTGCTGGCCACCACCCAGGCCGGCGCCATTCGAGATGCATTGCTGGCCAACGGCCACGAGGCCGAACTGGTGATCATCAGCACCGAGGGCGACCGGTCGTCCGAGCCGATCGCCGACATCGGGGTCGGCGTCTTCACCGCCGCGCTCAGGGAAGCCATCCACGCCGGCCAGGTCGACATGGCGGTGCACTCGTACAAGGACTTGCCGACGGCCGAGGACCCGCGATTCGTGATCGCCGCCATCCCCCCACGTGAAGACGCCCGCGACGCGCTGGTAGCCCGCGACGGGTTAGTGCTGGGAGAGCTGCCGAACGGCGCAATTGTGGGCACTTCATCGCCCCGCAGGGCGGCGCAGCTTAGAGCACTGGGTCTCGGTTTGGAAATTCGCCCCCTACGAGGCAACCTAGACACCAGGTTGAACAGGGTAAGCAGGGGTGATTTGGACGCGATCGTGGTTGCCCGGGCGGGTCTGACCCGGCTGGGACGTCTCGACGACGTAACCGAGACGCTGGAGCCGGTACAGATGTTGCCGGCGCCGGCTCAGGGGGCGCTCGCGTTGGAGTGCCGCGCCGGGGATTCCCGGCTCGCAACTCTGCTGGCAGAGCTGGACGACGCCGACACCCGCGCGGCCGTCACCGCCGAGCGTGCCCTGCTCGCCGAACTGGAGGCGGGTTGTTCCGCGCCGGTGGGGGCGATCGCTGAGGTGGTCGAGTCCATCGACGAAGACGGCCGTGTCTTCGAGGAGCTGTCGCTTCGCAGTTGCGTGGCGGCGCTCGACGGATCCGACGTGATCCGCGCGTCCGGTATCGGCAGTCCGGATCGGGCACGAGAGCTCGGGCTCTCGGTGGCCGCCGAGCTGTTCGACTTGGGCGCACGGGAAGTCATGTCGAGTGCGCGGCAATGACGTCGCGCGCGAGAACGAGGTAGGAGCGACGATGACGACGCGAGGGCGTAAGCCGAGGCCCGGCCGCATCATGTTCGTGGGCTCGGGTCCTGGCGACCCGGCTCTGCTGACGACGCGGGCCGCTTCGGTACTGGCGAATGCCCCCCTGGTGTTCATTGACCCCGACGTGCCCGAGCCGGTGCTGGCGTTGATCGGCAAGGATCTGCCGCCGGTATCCGGACCTGCGCCGGCCGAGCCGGCCGCACCGTCGGACAACGGAACGGCCGAGGGGACAGGCACCGACGAACAACCCACCGCCGTGGTGTCGGTGGGACCCGATATCCGGCCCGCTTTGGGCGACCCGGCCGAGGTGGCCAAGACACTGGTCACCGAGGCCCGCACCGGGGCCGACGTGGTGCGCCTGGTGGCCGGCGACCCGCTGTCGGTGGATTCGGTGATCACCGAGGTGAACACCGTGGCCCGCAGCCACCTGCACTTCGAGATCGTGCCTGGCCTGTCCGCCAGCGACGCGGTGCCGACCTACGCCGGGTTGCCGCTCGGCTCGTCGCACACCGTTGCCGACGTGCGCGGCGATGTCGATTGGGGAGCCCTGGCCGCCGGCCCGGGCCCGCTGATCCTGCAGGCGACGTCCTCGCATGTGGCCGACGCGGCCCGCACGCTGATCGAGTACGGCCTGGCCGACACCACCCCATGCGTGGTGACCTCGTCGGGGACCACCTGCGCGCAGCGTTCGGTGGAGTCGACGCTGGGCGGGCTGACCGACTCGAACCTGCTCGTCAATGCGGACGGCGCCGCGCCGTCGCCGGTGGTCGTCACCATCGGCAAGACGGTGGCCAACCGGGCCAAGCTGAACTGGTGGGAAAGTCGCGCCCTGTACGGCTGGACCGTGCTGGTGCCGCGGACCAAGGACCAGGCCGGCGAGATGAGCGAGCGGCTGACCGCGCACGGCGCGCTGCCGATCGAGGTGCCGACCATCGCCGTCGAGCCGCCGCGCAGCCCCGCGCAGATGGAACGCGCGGTCAAGGGTCTGGTCGACGGCCGCTACCAGTGGGTGGTGTTCACCTCCACCAACGCGGTGCGCGCGGTGTGGGAGAAGTTCGGCGAGTTCGGTCTCGACGCCCGGGCGTTCTCCGGCGTGAAGATCGCCTGCGTCGGCGAATCGACCGCCGACCGGGTGCGCGCGTTCGGAATCAGCCCCGAGCTGGTGCCCTCCGGTGAGCAGTCGTCGCTGGGTCTGCTGGACGAATTCCCGGACTACGACAGCATTTTCGACCCGGTGAACCGGGTGCTGCTGCCGCGTGCCGACATCGCCACCGAGACGCTGGCCGAGGGTCTGCGCGAACGCGGCTGGGAGATCGAGGACGTCACCGCCTACCGGACCGTGCGGGCCGCTCCGCCGCCGGCGACCACCCGCGAGATGATCAAGACCGGTGGCTTCGACGCGGTGTGCTTCACGTCCAGCTCGACGGTGCGCAACCTGGTCGGCATCGCCGGCAAGCCGCACGCACGCACGATCGTCGCCTGCATCGGCCCGAAAACTGCTGAGACGGCAGCCGAATTCGGTTTGCGCGTCGACGTGCAACCCGAAACCGCCGCGGTCGGCCCGCTGATCGAGGCGCTGGCCGAGCATGCCGCCCGGCTGCGCGCCGAGGGTGCGCTGCCGCCACCGCGTAAGAAGAGCCGCAGGCGGTAATGTCCTACCCCCGGCAGCGTCCGCGTCGACTCCGGTCGACTCCGGCGTTGCGCCGGTTGGTGGCGCAAACATCGCTGGAGCCACGGCATCTGGTGTTGCCGATGTTCGTCGCCGACGGCATCGACGAGCCGCGGCCGATCGACTCGATGCCCGGCGTGGTGCAACACACCCGCGACTCGCTGCGCGCCGCCGCGGCCGACGCGGTGACGGCCGGAGTCGGCGGCCTGATGCTGTTCGGTGTCCCGCGTGCCCAGGACAAGGACGCGGCGGGGTCGGCGGGTTCGGATCCCGACGGGATTCTCAACGTTGCGCTGCGCGACCTGAGCAAGGATCTGGGCGACGCGACCGTGCTGATGGCCGACACCTGCCTGGACGAGTTCACCGACCACGGGCACTGCGGTGTGCTGGACGAGCGCGGCCGGGTCGACAACGACGCCACCCTGAAGCGCTACGTCGAACTTGCTGTCGCACAGGCAGATTCGGGCGCCCACGTGGTCGGTCCGAGCGGAATGATGGACGGCCAGGTCGCGGCGATCCGCGACGGTCTGGACGCGGCCGGTCGCACCGACGTCGTCATCCTGGCCTATGCCGCCAAGTTCGCGTCGGCGTTTTACGGCCCGTTCCGCGAAGCGGTGAGCTCCAGCCTGTCCGGCGACCGGCGCACCTACCAGCAAGAGCCGGGCAATGCTCGCGAGGCGGTCCGCGAGGCGCAGTTGGATCTCGACGAAGGTGCCGACATCGTGATGGTCAAACCGGCGATGAGCTATCTCGACGTCGTCGCGGCCGTCGCGCAGATTTCACCGGTGCCCGTCGCCGCCTATCAGGTATCGGGGGAGTACGCGATGATCGCGGCTGCCGCCGCCAACGGGTGGATCGACGAGCGCGCCGCCGCACTCGAGTCGTTGACCAGCATCCGGCGCGCGGGGGCCGACATCGTGCTGAGCTACTGGGCCGCCGGCGCGGCCACCTGGTTGTCGTGACGGCTCCCGTTGAACCCGGGCCGCAGCCGCCGACCCGGCCGGTCGATGTCGACACCGGCTTCTGGTTGTGGCTGGTCGCGGTGCCGCTGATGGTGATCGGCTACATCGCCGACCTGGTCGGCTCCTCGAACGGCCACGGGACCACCCCGCTCCTCGTCGCGCAGGGGCTGTTCGTCGCGGTCTTGTGTGCCATCGTGGTGACCTTCCTGATCCTGATGCGAGCCGGATACCGTTGGGCCCGAACCGTTTTGAGCGGCGGAGCGACTGCCACCGTCGTCTACGTCGGCATCCGGCTGTTCACGGTCACCTGGCCGCCGATGTACGCCGTCGCGTGTGGCGCTGCGGGGATTACCGGATCGGTGCTGATCGCCGGCGGCATGTTTTTGCTGCACCGCAGCGACTCGCACAACTACTTCACCAGATAAGCGCTAAAAAAGACCGAATTTCCGGCTCGGCTCATGTAGCGATTCGGAGGATCCGCGCGATGATGGTACGGACAGAAGACAGTTCCGAATGTCGGATTGAGCTGGCGGCCGTACTGTCGGGAGTCACCGGTGCGACAAAGGAGAGACCCTGAGATGAGTCGGCCAAGTTTGGTGATCGCGTTGGCGGTCACGATGGCGGCATCGGCATGCCACTACGACCCGCACCCTTGGCCCAAGCCGGGAGAAGCTTCAGCGGATGCGCTGGAAAGAATGCTGACTCAACGGGATTCGCTCCAAGATGCCGCCAACGATCTGGTTGCGGTCACCGCGGCGATGCGTGACGCTGTCCAGCAGGCCTACCCCGCGACAACCTGGACGGCGACGTCGGACGGCGGGCAAGCCGGTTGCCCACCGCCCTTCGTTTTCCTGTCCGGCAAGATCTACCAACTGCCGAACTGGCAGTCGCCCGCGCCGGCCTCGCCCGCCGGCGCCCATGCCGTCATCAAAGCCGCTACCGACGTGCTCAAGGCGCACGGCGTCAGCAAAGTCGACGTCCATACCGGGCGCTCGGTGAACGGCGCATTGCCCCGCGATCACGGGCTGCTGGGACTCGCCATCGAGACGACGTCGGGGTCGAATCCGACCGATATGGTCGTGTCGGGGGCGACCGGATGTCACCACGTCGGCACCGGGCCGGGACCGTGGAACAGCCCGCCCAGACCGACACCGAAGTCGTGAGCCGCCGGTAGGGCCCCAGGTTGTTGGGCCGCAGGTCCAGCAGGGGATGATGGTGCACGTGACTGCCGACACGGACACCGAAGCGGCACCGCTCTTTCGTGAGGTCGGTGCGACCTGGTACTGGGTGCTGGCCGGGCCGATTTCGGCCGCAATCATGCTGTGGATCGAGAAGTCCAACGGCAATGGCTGGCAGATCTCGGTCCCGGTGTTCTTCCTGGTGGTCCTGACCAGTTTCATCGCGCTGCAAGTCAAAGCGGCCCGCATCCACACCTCGGTCGTGCTGACGCCGCAGACCCTGCGCCAGGGCACCGAAACCATCCGGGTGTCCGAAATCCTCAAGGTGTACCCCGAACCGGATCATCCGATGGCGGCGAAGAAAGACCTGGAGCGTTGGCAGTCCGCCCGCGCGCTCGGCGAGCTGGTCGGGGTGCCCAAGGGCCGGACCGGCATCGGGCTGCGGCTCACCGGCGGCCGGACCGCCCAGGCGTGGGCCCGCCGGCACCGGCATCTGCGCAACCTGCTGACCCCGTTGGTCGAGGAACGCGTCAGCCCCAACGAGCTCCCGCCGGAACACGACGACGACAGTTCACGCTGGTAATGGTGCGTTTCCGAGCCTTTGTCGAGCTCGCGTTGGCCGTTGCCGCGGTCGCGGGCTGCGCGTTCAGTTGGTCGGCGGTCCGATCCACCGTGGAAGTCGCACCGGTCGCCAAGGACCAGCCGGTGACCACCGCGGTGGTCTATGACCCCTCGCTTTTGCTGCTGACCCTGCTGTTGGCGACGGCCGCCGGAATGCTGCTGGTTGTCGGCATCGCGCGGCTGCGGCGGGTGGCTCGGCCCACGACGGCATGACCACCACCGAACTCGACCTGCGCGGCATGAGCTGCGCGTCGTGCGCTGCCCGCGTCGAGGGGGCGTTGAACCGGCTCGACGGGGTGCGGGCGGCGGTGAACTTCGCCCTCGAGCGGGCCCATGTGCAGCACGAGTCCGAGGTGTCAGCCGGTGATTTGATCCGCGCGGTGGAGTCGACGGGCTACCACGCGTCGGTGGCCGTCGACCTGCTCAACTTCGACGATGACGAGCCGCAGGACCTGTTGCGCTCACGACTGATCTGCTCGGCGCTGCTGGCGATTCCGGTCGTCGCGGTGTCGATGGTGATGGGCTGGCAGTTCGCCGGCTGGCAGTGGGCGGCGCTGGCGTTGACGACGCCGATCGTGGCGTGGGGCGGCTACCCGTTTCACCGCTTGGCGCTGCTCGGCGCCCGGCATCGCACCTCGACGATGGACACCCTGGTGTCGTTGGGCACGTTGGCCGCGTACCTGTGGTCGACGGCTGCGGTGTTCCGCGGCGCGGGTCCGGTCTACTTCGAGGTCGCGGCCGCGGTCACGGTGTTCCAGCTGGCCGGCCGCTACGCCGAGGCGCGGGCCAAGCGCGCCTCCGGGGCTGCGCTGCGCTCGCTGCTGAGCCTGGGCGCCAAGGACGCCGCGGTGTTGCGCGACGGCGGCGAGGTCCGGGTGCCGGTCGCCCAACTGCAGGTTGGCGACGTCGTCGTGGTGCGGCCGGGGGAGCGAGTCGCCACGGACGGCGAAATCGTGGACGGGACAACGGCATTGGACACCTCGGCGATGACAGGCGAGCCGGTGCCGGTCGACGTGGCTGCCGGCGACACGGTGGTCGGCGGCTCCCTGAACACCTACGGCCGTGTGCTGGTGCGCGCCACCCGAGTCGGCGCCGACACCCAACTGGCCCGGATGGCCAAGTTGGTCAGCGACGCCCAGAACAACAAGGCGCCGGTGCAACGGATGGCCGACCGGGTCGCGGCGGTATTCGTCCCGGCGGTGCTGGCGATCGCGGCGGCGACGATGGCCTGCTGGCTGATGGCCGGGCAGCCGGTCGCGTCGGCGTTCACCGCGGCCGTCGCGGTGCTGATCATCGCCTGCCCATGCGCCCTCGGGCTGGCCACCCCGACGGCGATCCTGGTCGGCACCGGGCGCGGCGCGCAATTGGGCATCCTGATCAAGGATCCGCGGGTGCTGGAGACCGTGCACGGCGTCGACACGGTCGTGTTCGACAAGACCGGAACCCTGACGACCGGAGCGATGGCGGTGGCTGACGTCCAGCCCCGGCCCGGCGAGGACGCCGACGCGGTGCTGGCCCGCGCGGCAGCAGTCGAGTCGGCATCCGAGCATCCGGTGGCGGCGGCGATCGTGGCGGCCGCCCACGCTCGCGGACTCGCGCCTCGCAGCGGCCCGGAGCGGTTCGTCAACGATCCGGGCACCGGTGTGGTGGGTGTGGTCGACGGTGTCGAGGTTGCGGTGTCGCGAGCCGGCTCGCTGGCCGGCGTCGACCTGCTGGCGCCGACACGTCAGACCGCGGTGCAGGTGGCTTGGGGCGGGCAGCTCCGCGGCGTCATCACCCTGGCCGACCAGATCAAGCCCGGCAGCGCCGCGGCGATCGCCGACCTCAAGACCATGGGCATCACCCCGATGCTGCTCACCGGCGACAGCGCCGCGGTGGCCCAGCAGGTCGCCGACGCGGTGGGCATCGCGCCGGCTGATGTGATCGCCGATGTGCTGCCGACCGAAAAGGCCGACGCCGTCAAGCGTTTGCAGGCGCAGGGCCGAACGGTGGCCATGGTCGGCGACGGCGTCAACGACTCGGTGGCACTGGCCGTCGCCGACATCGGCATGGCGATGGGCAGCGGCGCCGACGCGGCGATCGATGCGGGCGACCTGACGCTGATGCGCACCGACGTGCACACTGTGCCGACTGCGCTGCGGCTGTCGGCGCGCACGCTGCGCACCATCCGGATGAACCTGTTCTGGGCCTTCGCCTACAACGCCGCGGCCATCCCGCTGGCCGCGATGGGTCTGCTCAACCCGATGATCGCCGGAGCGGCGATGGCCTGCTCGTCGCTACTCGTGGTGACAAATAGCTTGCGGCTCAAGCAGTTTCATGCTTAGAGCCAGGCGAGCTCGCTCGGCAGCTGCTGACGCCAGAACGCCTCGTCGTGCCCACCTGGCCAGAAACCACCGGCGGGCGGCGTGCGCAGCTGGGCGATGAACTGATGCGCGGCCGGGGCGAAGCGGTCGTCGTTGCCGCAGTCGATCCGCAGCGGAATCGACGACAGCGCCGGCAGCCCGAAGACGGTGTTCTGCGTCCAGTCGTCGTAGCTGTCGAACGCCCCGAGCGTGCTGGCGGTGTAGGACTGGTACAGCGCCGGGCTGACGGCGCAGATCCCGGCGGTCCGTGCCGGACCCAGCCGGGCGCCCAGCAGCATCGCGCCATAGCCGCCCATCGACCAGCCGATGAAACCCACTCGGGTGATGTCCAGGTTCATCGTCGCCAGCATCGGGATCAGCTCGTTGAGCACCATCGCGCCCGCGTCCTCGCCGCCGGCCCGCCGGTGCCAGTAGCTGTCGCCGCCGTCGACCGCGACCACCGCGAACGGCGGCCGGCCCGCGTTGACCATTGCGGCGAGTCCCTCTTCGACGCCGAAGCTCATCACCTGCTTGGCGCTGCCCCGCACGCCGTGCAGGGCGATCACCGGGCGTAGCGGCGCGATCTGGCCGGGCGGCCTGGCGATGACGTAGTTGGTCAGGATGCCGCCGCGGGCCGCCGAGACGAACGAGCCGGACACCTTGGTCGGCATTGGCGCGGGAGCGGCGACCGGCGGCGCGGGGGCGGCGACCGGTGGTGCAGGCGGCCCGGGCGGGGCCGCGGGTCCGAAGGGGCCGGGGTCGGCCGGCACCCGGCTGGGATCGAGCAGCGCGCCGAACGTCCAGATTCCCGCAGCTCCGGCGACGGCACTGGCACCAAGGCGCAGAGCAGCGCGGCGTGACAGTTCAGGCACGAGCGTCATAATGCCGCGTCGGCAGCGCTACTCCAATAACCGTGCCGTCTCGATAGCGCAACGTATTCATCGTGCGACGCTGATGGCCGCCGGACACAACTTGGTACAAAGTACGAAATATGTAACACTGTTCAACATGACCGAGCTGAGTGAGTCTCCTGCCGGGCAGACCACCGACGCACTGCCGCTGGGGCCGCAGTCGCTGGTGTGGCGATACTTCGGCGACAACCGGATGTTCCTGATCGGGCCGCGGCCCGCAGTGCTGCAGAACATGCTCGCCGAACTCGGGCAAGGCGTGCTGGACCACTCGGTGTTCTTCAGCGACACCTCGGCGCGGATCAAGCGCTCACTGCCGCCGATTTTCAGAACCGTCTACGGATCG
>Ga0209113_1000183_pt1 | contig 11558 bp, 3 predicted proteins | sample TexAe_RefH0_O1_FD_187951 | JGI IMG/M metagenome (GOLD analysis project Ga0209113, IMG submission 187951) | Forest soil microbial communities from Davy Crockett National Forest, Groveton, Texas, USA - Texas A ecozone_RefH0_O1 (SPAdes) (version 2) | ecosystem: Environmental > Terrestrial > Soil >... | reverse complement strand
GGCTGACGACGATGCTGCAGATGGTGGGCGTGCTGGTGCTCGCGTTGGGGATTCCGCAGGTGTTCGCGTCGATCGCCGAGGGCCGGCACGTCGAGAACGGGGCCATGGTCGCCGGCTACGTGGTGATGCGGGTGGCGATGGTGATCCAATGGCTGCGCGCCGCCACGCAAGATCCCGCTCGCCAGGCCGCGTGCCTGACCTACGCGGTCGCCATCACCGCCGCGCAGGTCGGCTGGGTTGCGATCGCGATCGTCCACAGCTCGCTGGGTGTCACCTTCCTCCTGGTTGCCGCGATGGTCGGGATCGAACTCAGCGGACCGCTACTCGCCGAAAAGAGGATGGGCGGAACGCCCTGGCACGCGCACCACATCGCCGAGCGCAACGGACTGCTGACGATCATCGCTCTCGGCGAAGGTGTGGTGGGCACCGTCGCCTCGCTGTCTGCGGTGGTCGCCGAACAGGGTTGGACGACCGACGCGGTGCTGGTGGCGGTCGCGGGGACGGGTCAGACCTTCGGTATGTGGTGGGTGTACTTCGTGGTTCCGGCCGCTGACCTGCTGCACGCTCACCGCGAGCGCTCGTTCGGCTATGGCTATCTCCACATCGTGGTCTTCGGGTCCATCGTCGCGACGGGTGCGGGGCTACATGCAGCCGCCGACTTCATCGAACACAAGTCGGCGATGAATTCGATCGCCACGGTCCTGGCGGTCGCTATACCGGTGGGTGTCTACATCGCCGCGGTCTACGGAACCTACCTGCTGCTGACCCGAACGTGGGATGGCTTCTATGCATCCGTCGTGCTGATCACTCTCTCGGTCCTGGGCGCGGCGGTCGGCCTGGCATCCGCAGGGGTTTCCACCCCGACGTGTCTGGTGGTTGTCACCGCAGCGCCGGCGGCCGCTGTCGCCAGTTTCGAATCGCATGGGCACCGGCGCATTGCCCACGTTCTGGCTAAGAACGCGGGGTCGGGCTGATCGCTCACCGTCGAGGCAGATGTGACAGTGCCGAAGCGGGACGCGCTGAAATGTGCCGCCGCAACACCGGCCCCATCGGGTTCGTCAGCGCGGCGGAATCGCTGCGCGCCACCCGTCGAGCTCCGCGGATGGCCTCGGCGTATTGCTGGACTGAGGAGCGGGTGGCCGCACACAAGCGTCCGCAATTCGGCCAGTGGGCGTGAGCTTTACTCGCCGGTAAGTTTTCCAGCAAACTTTTGTCGATCGGCCGGTCGGCCGGTTTCTCAACAGTCGCACCGCGCCGTCCGGTCGGCCATGGACCGCGAGGGCGGAGATGACGCAAATTTCGAAGATAACGATTAGGTAACAATACTGCCTTGATCTGCGCAGTTATAGCTACTCGACCGTAACCACCTGCACGCAGCAGGTTTGGTCCGGACACCGTCAGCGGCCTATGAGCGGAGTGTTACCCAGCCCACCATTACTCGCGCGTAGAACTCACCAGTAACCAATTTGCGCCGGAAACTCCCAGGTTTCTTATGACACTCTTAGTGCAGCCGATGACGCCCTCCTTTTGCTTGACCCGCGGAAGCGCGGTCAGTCGATATATGGCCGGTTGGACCGGGGCGCAATCGGAATGTGGACCGAATTGCGGGGCAGCGTAGCTCTGGCACGCGAGTGGTGGACAGATGCATTGAGGGAGATACAGACGTGACGATCTATGAGCACCACCGAGTGTCCGCCGACCGTGACGGACTCCCCTCGGACAGTCATGCTCTGGTCGATCGGCTTACTTCCGGCGAGCCCTACGCGGTCGCGTTCGGTGGGCAGGGCGGCGCGTGGTTGGAGACGCTGGAAGAGCTGGTGTCGTCGGCCGGTATCGAATCCGAGCTGGCGACGCTGGTCGGCGAGGTGGACCTGCTCCTCGAGCCGGTGGCCCGCGAGCTCGTGGTGGTGCGGCCGATCGGCTTCGAGCCGCTGCAGTGGGTGCGCGCGCTGGCTGCCGAGGACCCTGTTCCGTCCAACAAACACCTGACTTCGGCCGCAGCGTCGCTGCCCGGTGTCCTGCTCACCCAGATCGCCGCGGTCCGCACCCTGGCCCGGCAGGGCCTGGACTTGACCGCCACCCCGCCGGTGGCCGTCGTCGGGCACTCGCAGGGAATCCTGGCCGTGGAGGCCCTGAAAGCGGCGGGAACGCGCGATATCGAGCTGCTGGCGATGGCACAGCTGATCGGCGCCGCCGGCACGCTGGTGGCCCGCCGGCGCGGAATCTCGGTTCTCGGTGATCGCCCGCCGATGGTGTCGATCAGCAACGCCGACCCCGAGCGCATCTACCGGCTGCTCGAAGACTTCTCGCAAGACGTCCGCACCGTATTGCCACCGGTGTTGTCGATCCGCAACGGCCGGCGCTCGGTCGTTATCACCGGAACCCCCGAGCAGCTGTCCCGCTTCGAGCTGTACTGCAAGCAGATCTCGGAGAAGGAAGAAGCCGACCGCAAGAACAAGGTCCGCGGCGGCGACGTGTTCGCGCCGGTCTTCGACCCGGTCCAGGTCGAGGTGGGCTTCCACACTCCGAGGCTCGCCGACAGCATCGCCATCGTCGGCGAATGGGCCGAGAAGGTCGGCATCGATGTCGAGTTGGCCTGCGCGATGGCGGACGCCATCCTGGTCCAGCCGGTCGACTGGGTCGACGAGGTGATCAGGGTCCACGAGGCGCGTGCCCGCTGGATTCTCGACCTGGGTCCCGGCGACATCCTGACCCGTCTCACCGCTCCGGTGATCCGCGGTCTCGGAGTCGGCATCGTGCCCGCGGCGACCCGCGGCGGTCAGCGCAACCTGTTCACCGTCGGCGCCGTACCGGAGGTGGCCCGGCCGTGGTCGAGTTACGCCCCGTCGGTGGTCAGCCTGCCCGACGGCCGGGTCAAACTCTCGACGAAGTTCACCAGGCTGACCGGCCGGTCGCCGATTCTTCTCGCCGGGATGACCCCGACCACCGTCGACGCCAAGATCGTCGCCGCCGCGGCTAACGCGGGGCACTGGGCTGAGCTCGCCGGCGGCGGGCAGGTCACCGAGCCGATCTTCAACGACCGCGTCGAGCAGCTGTCCGGGCTGCTCGAACCCGGCCGCACCTATCAGTTCAACGCGCTCTTCCTCGACCCGTACCTATGGAAGCTGCAGGTCGGCGGAAAACGCTTGGTGCAGAAGGCTCGTCAGTCCGGCGCGGCGATCGATGGCCTGGTCGTCAGTGCCGGGATCCCCGAACTGGAAGAGGCCGTCGAGCTGATCGAAGAGCTCAACGACATCGGCATCTCCCACGTCGTGTTCAAGCCCGGCACCGTCGAGCAGATCCGCTCGGTCATCCGCATCGCCACCGAAGTGCCGACCAGGCCGGTCATCATGCACGTCGAGGGCGGGCGCGCCGGCGGCCACCACTCCTGGGAAGACCTCGACGACCTGCTGCTGGCCACTTACTCCGAGTTGCGGTCGCGACCCAACATCACCGTCTGCGTCGGCGGCGGCATCGGCACTCCCGAGCGGGCAGCCGAATACCTGTCCGGTCGCTGGGCACAGGCGTACGGCTTCCCGCTGATGCCCGTTGACGGCATCCTGGTCGGGACCGCGGCCATGGCGACGCTGGAGTCCACCACCTCGCCGTCGGTCAAGCAGATGCTGGTCGACATCCAGGGCACCGATCAGTGGGTCGGCGCCGGAAAAGCGCAGGGCGGCATGGCCTCTGGCCGCAGCCAGCTCGGCGCCGACATCCACGAGATCGACAACACCGCCTCCCGGTGCGGCCGGCTCCTCGACGAGGTCGCCGGTGACGCCGAAGCGGTCGCTGCGCGCCGCGACGAGATCATCGCCGCGATGGCCAACACCGCCAAGCCGTACTTCGGCGACGTCGGCGAAATGTCCTACCTGCAGTGGCTGCAGCGCTACGTGGAGTTGGCCATCGGCAACGGCGACAGCACGGCCGACACCGCTGAGCCCGGCAGCCCCTGGCTGGCCGACACCTGGCGTGAGCGGTTCGAGCAGATGCTGCAACGCGCCGAGGCGCGCCTGCACCCGCAAGACTCCGGCCCGATCGACACCCTGTTCGGCGACGCTGCTCTGCTGGAGCGTCCCGGCGACGCCATCGCCGCGCTGGTCGCCCGTTACCCGGACGCCGAGACCGTGCTGCTGCACCCGGCCGATGTGCCGTTCTTCGTCACCCTGTGCAAGACGCTGGGCAAGCCGGTCAACTTCGTGCCGGTGATCGACAAGGACGTACGCCGTTGGTGGCGAAGCGATTCGCTGTGGCAGGCGCACGACGCCCGCTACGACGCCGACCAGGTCTGCATCATCCCGGGTACCGCGGCAGTCGCCGGTATCTCCCGGCTCGACGAGCCGGTCGGCGAGCTGCTCGACCGCTTCGAGCAGGCCGCGATCGACGACGTGCTCTCCACCGGCGCGACCCCGACCCCCGTCACTGCGCGGCGGCAGGGCCGCCTCGACGTGCGTGGACCGCTGGCCACGGTGCTCGACGCGCCGGATGTGTTGTGGGCCGGCCGCGTCGCCACCAACCCGGTGCACCGCATCGCCGAACCCGGCGACTGGCAGGTGCACGACGGACCCGAAGTACCGCAAGCCACCCACTCGTCCACCGGTGCGCGCCTGACCACCGAAGGCGACCAGGTGGTGTTGAGCGTGCCGATCGCCGGCGTGTGGATCGATATCCGATTCAGCCTGCCCGCCAACACGATTGACGGCGCCATTCCGGTGATCCGCACCAAAGACGCGATCGAGGCGATGCGTTCGGTGCTGGCGATCGCGGCGGGCGCCGAAGGCCCGGACACCCTGCCGCGGGTGCACAACGGGACGGCGACCGTGACCGTGCACTGGGACCCCGAGCGGGTCGCCGACCACACCGGTGTCACCGCCATCTTCGGCGAGCCGCTGGCACCGACCCTGACCACCGTGCCCGACGCTCTGGTCGGCCGGTGCTGGCCCGCGGTCTTCGCGGCCATCGGTTCGGCTGTTACCGGCGCCGGTGTCCCCGTGGTGGAAGGTCTGCTGAGCCTGGTGCATTTGGACCACGCCGCTCACCTGGTCGCCGCACTGCCCAGCGTGCCGGCCGAGTTGACCGTCACCGCAACGGCTTCGGTGGCCACCGACACCGAAGTCGGCCGCGTCGTTCCGATCTCGGTGACGGTTGCCTCAGCCGACCGCACCGTGCTGGCCACCATGGAGGAGCGGTTCGCGATCCGCGGTCGCACCGGGCCCGCCGAGTTGACCGACCCGATGCGGGCCGGCGGCGCGGTGTCAGAGAACGCCACCGACACCCCGCGGCGTCGCCGCCGCGACGTCACGCTCACCGCGCCGGTCGACATGCGGCCGTTCGCGGTGGTGTCCGGAGATCACAACCCGATCCACACCGACCGGGCCGCCGCGTTGCTGGCCGGCCTCGAATCGCCGATCGTGCACGGCATGTGGCTGTCGGCCGCCGCGCAACATGTCGTCACCGCCACCGACGGTCAGGCCCGGCCGCCGGCCCGGCTGATCGGCTGGACGGCTCGCTTCCTGGGCATGGTGCGACCTGGCGACGAAGTGGACTTCCGCGTCGACCGTGTCGGAATCGACCAGGGCGCAGAAGTTTTGGAGGTGGCTGCCCGCATCGGCTCGGACTTGGTGATGTCGGCCACCGCACGGCTGGCCGCGCCGAAGACGGTCTACGCGTTCCCGGGCCAGGGCATCCAGCACAAGGGCATGGGCATGGACGTCCGCGCCCGTTCCAAGGCCGCCCGCAAGGTGTGGGACGACGCGGACAAGTACACCCGCGAGACCCTTGGCTTCTCGATCCTGCATGTGGTGCGGGACAACCCGACCAGCCTGATCGCCAGCGGCGTGCACTACCAACACCCCGAGGGCGTGCTGTACCTCACCCAGTTCACTCAGGTCGCCATGGCGACTGTGGCCGCGGCGCAGGTCGCCGAGATGCGTGAGCAGGGTGCGTTCGTGGAAGACGCAATCGCATGCGGTCACTCCGTCGGTGAATACACGGCGCTGGCCTGCGTGAGCGATGTCTACGGGCTTGAAGCGTTGCTGGAGACGGTGTTTCAGCGCGGGTCGAACATGCATGACATCGTGCCGCGCGACGAGCTCGGCCGGTCCAACTACCGGCTGGCCGCAATCCGGCCGTCGCAGATCGATCTCGACGATGCCGACGTGCCGGAGTTCGTCGACGAGATCTCTCGGCGCACCGGGGAGTTCCTGCAGATCGTCAACTTCAACCTGCGCGGTGCGCAGTACGCGATCGCGGGCACGGTCCATGGCCTGGAGGCTCTCGAAGAAGAGGTGGAGCGCCGACGCGAAATCACCGGCGGCAAGCGGTCGTTCATCCTGGTGCCGGGCATCGACGTGCCGTTCCACTCCGAAGTACTGCGGGTCGGCGTCGCCGACTTCCGTCGCTCGCTGGAACGGGCTATGCCGCAGGGCAAAGACCCTGAAGTGATCATCGGGCGCTACATCCCCAACTTGGTGCCGCGGCCGTTCAGCCTGGAGCGTGACTTCATCCAGGAGATCCGGGATCTGGTGCCGGCCGAGCCGCTGGATGAGATCCTGGAGAACTACGACTACTGGCGCAACGAGCGTCCGTTCGACTTGGCGCGCACACTGATCATCGAGCTGCTGGCCTGGCAGTTCGCCAGCCCGGTGCGCTGGATCGAAACCCAGGATCTGCTGTTCACCGAGGAGGCCGCCGGCGGTCTGGGGGTGGAGCGGTTCGTCGAGATCGGCGTGAAATCGTCGCCGACGGTCGCCGGACTGGCCACCAACACCCTGAAGCTGCCCGAGTATGCCCACAGCACAGTCGAAGTGCTCAATGCTGAGCGCGACGCCGCGGTGCTGTTCGCCACCGACACCGACCCCGAGCCCGAGGACGTTCTCGAGGTCGAGGAGCCGACTGCCGATGCCCCCACGACAGAAGCCGCACCGGCACCCGCCGCTGCGCCGGTCGCCCCGTCCGGTGCGCCACGTCCCGATGACATCGGGTTCGATGCCGCCGACGCGACGCTGGCGTTGATCGCGCTGTCGGCCAAGATGCGCATCGACCAGATCGAGGAGTTGGACTCCATCGAGTCCATCACCGACGGTGCCTCCTCGCGGCGCAACCAGTTGCTGGTCGACCTGGGTTCCGAGCTGAACCTGGGCGCCATAGACGGCGCCGCCGAGGCCGACCTGGCCGGGTTGCGCGCTCAGGTCACCAAGCTGGCCCGCACCTACAAGCCTTACGGCCCGGTGCTTTCCGACGCGATCAACGACCAGTTGCGCACGATCCTGGGTCCGTCCGGTAAGCGGCCCGCGGCCATCGCCGAGCGGGTGACCAAGACCTGGGAGCTCGGCGAGGGATGGGTTAAGCACGTCACGGTCGAGGTGGCGTTGGGTACCCGCGAGGGCACCAGCGTCCGGGGTGGCGCAATGGGCAACCTGCACGAGGGCGCGCTGGCTGACGCCGCCGCCGTCGACAGCGTCGTCGACGCCGCCGTCACGGCGGTGGCCGCACGCCGCGGAATCGCGGTGGCCTTGCCGTCGACCGGTGGTGGTGGCGGCGGCGCGACGGTCGATGCGGCCGCACTGGGCGAATTCACCGAACAGATCACCGGCCGCGACGGTGTGCTCGCTTCCGCGGCCCGCCTGATCCTCGGCCAACTCGGGCTCGACGACCCGGTCAGCGTGCCGCCGGCGTCGACCGACGCCGAGCTGATCGACCTGGTCACCACCGAACTCGGCGCCGACTGGCCCCGGTTGGTGGCGCCGGTGTTCGACGGCAAGAAGGCTGTGGTGTTCGACGACCGATGGGCCAGCGCCCGTGAAGATCTGGTCAAGCTGTGGCTGATCGACGACGACGAGGCCAACGCCGATTGGGCGCGGCTGTCGGAGCGGTTCGAGGGCGCCGGCCATGTGGTGGCGACCCAGGCAACCTGGTGGCAGGGCAAGGCGCTGGCCGCCGGACGTCAGATCCACGCATCGCTGTACGGCCGCATCGCTGCCGGCGCGGAGAACCCGGATGCCGGTCGATACAGCGCTGAGGTCGCGGTGGTCACCGGCGCGTCGAAGGGCTCGATCGCCGCGTCGGTGGTCGGCAAGTTGCTCGACGGCGGTGCCACCGTCATCGCGACGACGTCGAAGCTCGACGACGAGCGGTTGGCGTTCTACCGGAATCTTTACCGCGACCACGCCCGCTTCGGTGCTTCGCTATGGGTGGTGGCGGCCAACATGGCGTCCTACTCCGACATCGATGCACTGGCCGAATGGATCGGCAACGAGCAGTCCGAAAGCCTTGGGCCGCAGTCGATTCACATCAAGGACGCGCAAACCCCGACCTTGCTGTTCCCGTTCGCCGCGCCGCGGGTGGTCGGCGACCTGTCCGAGGCGGGCTCGCGCTCGGAGATGGAAATGAAGGTGCTGCTGTGGGCCGTGCAGCGGCTGATCGGCGGCCTGTCCAAGATCGGCGCCGAGCGCGACATCGCCTCGCGCCTGCACGTGGTGCTGCCCGGCTCGCCCAACCGCGGCATGTTCGGCGGTGACGGCGCCTACGGCGAAGCCAAGTCGGCACTGGACGCCGTGGTGACCCGCTGGGGAGCCGAGTCGTCGTGGGCGCAGCGCGTCAGCCTCGCGCACGCGCTGATCGGGTGGACCCGCGGCACCGGGCTGATGGGGCATAACGACGCGATCGTCAGCGCCGTCGAAGAAGCCGGCGTCACAACGTATTCCACCGACGAGATGGCCGAGATGCTGCTCGGGCTGTGCGACATCGAGTCGCGGGCGGCCGCGGCCACCTCGCCGATCAAGGTGGACTTCACCGGGGGGCTCGGCGACGTCGAGCTGGACATGGCTGAGCTGGCCGCCAAGGCCCGCGAGGAGATGACCACCGAAACTGCCGTCGACGACGAGGCCGCCGACGAGGGGACCATCGCCGCGTTGCCCTCGCCGCCACGCGGTTTCAGCCCGGCCCCGCCGCCGGTGTGGGCCGACCTCGACGTCGACCCGTCCGAGTTGGTGGTCATCGTCGGCGGCGCGGAACTCGGCCCGTACGGCTCGTCGCGGACTCGCTTCGAGATGGAGGTCGACAACGAACTGTCGGCCGCCGGTGTGCTCGAATTGGCTTGGACCACAGGTCTGATCAAGTGGGAGGACGACCCGACACCGGGCTGGTATGACACCGAGTCCGGCGACTTGATCGACGAGGCCGAGTTGGTCGAGCGGTATCACGACGTCGTGGTTGAACGCGTCGGCATCCGTGAGTTCGTCGATGACGGCGCGATCGATCCCGATCACGCGTCGCCACTCATGGTGAGCGTCTTCCTGGACAAAGACTTCACGTTCGTCGTCTCATCGGAGGCCGACGCCCGTGGGTTCGCCCAGTTCGACGCCGAGCACACCGTGGTCCAGCCGGTCCCGGGCTCCACCGACTGGCAGGTTACCCGTAAGGCGGGCACCGAGATTCGTGTGCCACGCAAGACCAAGCTGTCGCGGACGGTCGGCGCGCAGATCCCCACCGGATTCGACCCGACGGTGTTCGGTATCAGCCAAGACATGGCCAGCTCGGTCGACCGGGTGGCGCTGTGGAACATCGTGGCGACCGTCGACGCGTTCCTGTCGTCGGGCTTCACTCCGACCGAGCTGATGCGATGGGTGCACCCGGGCTTGGTGGCCAGCACGCAGGGCACCGGCATGGGTGGCATGACGTCGATGCAGACCATGTATCACGGCAACCTGCTCGGCCGGAACAAGCCGAACGACATCCTGCAAGAAGTGCTGCCCAACGTCGTTGCCGCACATGTGATTCAGTCGTATGTCGGTAGCTATGGCGCGATGATCCACCCGGTTGGCGCGTGCGCCACCGCGGCGGTCTCGGTCGAGGAGGGTGCGGACAAGATCCGGCTCGGCAAGGCCGAACTGGTGGTCACCGGTGGGTTCGACGACCTGACGCTGGAGGCGATCATCGGCTTCGGTGACATGGCCGCGACCGCCGACACCAGCATGATGCGCGGCAGGGGCATTGCGGACTCGAAGTTCTCCCGGCCCAACGACCGGCGCCGGCTCGGGTTCCTGGAAGCTCAGGGCGGCGGCACCATCCTGCTGGCCCGCGGCGACCTCGCGCTCAAGATGGGTCTGCCGGTGCTGGCAGTGGTGGGCTACGCGCAGTCGTTCGCCGACGGTGTGCACACCTCGATCCCGGCCCCGGGCCTGGGCGCGCTGGGTGCCGGACGTGGGGGCAAGGATTCGCCGCTGGCGCGGTCGCTGGCCAAGCTGGGCGTCGGCGCTGACGACGTCGCGGTGATCTCCAAGCACGACACCTCGACGTTGGCCAACGACCCCAACGAGACCGAACTGCATGAGCGACTGGCCGATTCGATGGGCCGCTCCGACGGGGCTCCGCTGTTCATCGTGTCGCAGAAGAGCCTCACCGGGCACGCCAAGGGCGGCGCGGCGGTCTTCCAGATGATGGGCCTGTGCCAGATCCTGCGCGACGGGGTCATCCCGCCCAATCGCAGCCTGGATTGCGTCGACGACGAACTCGCGGACTCCGCGCACTTCGTCTGGGTGCGCGACACGCTGCGCCTCGGCGAGAAGTTCCCGCTGAAGGCCGGGCTGGTGACCAGCCTCGGGTTCGGCCACGTGTCCGGTCTGGTCGCGTTGGTGCACCCGGAGGCCTTCATGGCGACGCTGGACGCCGAACAGCGCGCGGATTACCTGCGTAGGGCAGACGCACGTCTGCTGGCCGGACAGCGACGACTGGCGTCGGCGATCGCCGGCGGCCCCGCACTGTACGAGCGGCCCGCCGACCGTCGCTTCGACCATGAGGTGTCCGAGAAGCGGCAGGAAGCGTCGATGTTGCTCGACGCGAACGCGCGATTGGGCGACGACGACGTCTACCGCCAGTGAGCATCCGATAGGTTCGCAGAAATGAGCATTGTCGGAGTGGGGATAGACCTTGTCTCCATTGCTGAGTTCGCCGAGCAGGTCGACCAGCCCGGAACGGTTTTCGCCGAGACCTTCACCCCAGGTGAGCGGCGTGACGCGTCGGACAAGAGTTCGTCGGCCGCACGACACCTGGCGGCGCGGTGGGCGGCCAAGGAAGCGGTGATCAAGGCCTGGTCCGGGTCGCGGTTCTCCCAACGACCGGTGTTGCGCGAGGACATCCATCGCGACATCGAGGTCGTCACCGATATGTGGGGCCGGCCGCGGGTGCGGTTGACCGGCGATATCGCCAAGCACCTGAAGGACGTGACGATCCACGTGTCGTTGACGCACGAAGCCGACACCGCTGCCGCGGTGGCCATTCTCGAAGCGCCGTAGCTCCTTCTCATCCGTCACACGGAGTCGGGCACATGGCGATTTGCCCACCTCCGAGCGACAACTCGGCCGCTCTACCGCCTTGTCGCTGAGAGGTGGGCACGAAGGCCGCCGCCACCTCAAGTGACCCGTGTGGCGGATGGTGCCTCAGCGTCTCGCGTCGAGCGCAGCCCGACTAGCCTCGAGGCCATGAGCGATCTGGTCGAACGAGTGCGCCAGGTGTTGCCTTCGGTACGCGACGATCTGGAGAACCTGGTCCGTATCCAGTCG
>Ga0209113_1000181_pt1 | contig 11670 bp, 12 predicted proteins | sample TexAe_RefH0_O1_FD_187951 | JGI IMG/M metagenome (GOLD analysis project Ga0209113, IMG submission 187951) | Forest soil microbial communities from Davy Crockett National Forest, Groveton, Texas, USA - Texas A ecozone_RefH0_O1 (SPAdes) (version 2) | ecosystem: Environmental > Terrestrial > Soil >... | reverse complement strand
TGAAATCCACAACCTTTCGTACCGCGAAATCGCCGACATCGTCGCAGCGCCCGTGGGCACCGTGATGTCGCGCCTTGCGCGCGCCCGCGCCATGCTGCGTTCGGCATGGATGGCGGCAGAGGAGCAAAAGACATGACCTGCGACGAGGCGGAGATCCTTCTCCACGCATTGATCGACGGCGAGCTCGATGCCGGGCACGCACGCGAGGTCGAGCAACATGTCGCCGGCTGCGCGCGCTGCACAGCCGCGGCATGACCCGGCCTGCGGCGTTGGCCGAGATGCTGCGGCTGTACTGCGATCACATGCACACCAACGAGCCGGTCCATAGCTGGGAAGTGCCGGAGTAGGTTGTGTCAGCGCACTGCACCCCTCCGCACGGAAAAGTCGCAACGTCACGACAGCGGAACGAAGCGCAGCGACCACTCCCCCCGTTCTTGATATGGAGGGTGACCGGTCCATCGGCGTGGAAGTTGGTGACGCCGGACTTCTCACTGGCGTCGATGATCGAAGGGCCGTCCGATCCGTCGGGACTAGCCGGTATCACGATGAGGTAGCCACTGGTGTCCGTGTACTGGATCCGTCCACCTCATCTCGGCGGCATCGGTAGAGTCACGCGGCGAAGTCAGCAAGCCCGAGGGGAACCGCCTATGCCGCCAGATTCGCTGCCCGAGGATCTCTACCACTACACCGATGTCGGCGGACTGATAGGAATTCTCACCTCAGCCAGGCTCTGGGCAACTCACGTCAGCTTCCTTAACGATTCGCGCGAGGTTCTGCACGGGGCTGGCGAGACGGCTAAATACCTAGAAGTTCTCTGGGGCACAATCTCCAGTGCGCCTGAGAATTATCCGAATAACTTCGACGCGCTCAAGCTACTTTTCGATGACATCCGCGAGAAGTTCCCGCTGCTGCTCGAACGGTGGTTATACATGTACCGTTATGGAGGTTTGTACGCCACCTGTTTCTGCGCGGAAGGCGACCTCCTTAGCCAATGGCGCGGATACGGCGGCGACGGCGGCTATGCCATCAAGTTCGATCCCGCCAAGCTCCGAGAGTCGCTGAAGCGTCTTCCCGAGAAGCCGCCCGAAGACATGCACATATCGGACCAAGTATCCGTGTTCGAAGTGAAGTACGACAACGAGCGCCTTAAGGACGAAATACGCGGTGTCGTATTCGAAATGAGCGAGGCTTTGCTAACGCAAAAGGTCGTGCTGGAGAAGGACTTCCCGAGCCCGAACCGAGGGCCGGTCGACACCGCGCTAGCCAAATTGGTCGGACTATCTGCACGTGTTAAGGATCGCGCATTCCGCGAAGAGAAGGAGTTTCGAGCGACCGCGTTGGTACCGTTTTCTCCCACCAACGACGCCATTGATGCATGCCACTACCATCCCGGCAGGCTCGGCCTCGTTCCCCGCGTTGACCTGTCCTTCGCGTACGACAGCATCAAAGCGATAGTCATTGGGCCAGGCGAATTTGCATCACCGAGAGAGGCTTCAATCCGTCACTTTCTGTTGACGCATCCGCAATACCAACATGTCGACGTCGAGGTATCCCCGACGCCCTTTAGGAGCTTGCGATAGTTTCGCGGGACGAAGCCGTAAATCAGGGAGAAGCACAATATGATGGCGAAGACTTTGGTGGTCAGTGCGGTCGTTGCTATCGGAATCGGTTGTGCCCCAACGGTAATCGCAATCACCGGCGAGGAGATGTGCCAGGCGATGCACTGGCCGATGCCGCTGCCGCCGACAATCGGCTACTCGCTCAACCACCTCTCCAACGATTAGGATCTCATCTAGCTTCGACACCGTGGTGGCGACAGCGCCGGACGGCCACGACGCGGCGAACGATCCAGAGAACATCGCCTATACGTGGAAGATCACCAGCATGTCGCCGCCTGCTGGCACGATGTTGCCGCGCAACCAGAAGATCAGCCTGACCGTGGTCAACGATCCCAACGCGCCGGAGTGACCACGTTCGATCCGAATTGCTAGACCGCAGTTGACTACTCAGCGGCCCGTAACCTCACGGCGAACCGACTATCGCCGCTGAGCCACTCATCCTGCTGCAACGGCTTTCGATGCAACCTCTTGCATGTCACACACTTCGCCTGCGATGTCGGCTTTGAAAACATCCCGAGTGGGAGCAGAAGCCCAACGAGGTCGACGAGGACGAGTTGCGCGCGGCGGTGAGCAAGCATTGGCATATCGACGAGATCAGGCCGGCGATCATCCACGCGAATGTTCCACCTGCACCGACGGATTCGGACGTTCCGATGCCCGAACACGACCGTGACGAGAAGGGCCGGATGAAGCTATCGGCTTACCTGCTCACCGCGCACAAGGCCGGCTGAACGCTATCCGATTGCGGTGGCTTCGACGAGTGCCGACGCGAAAGTCTCCAGATCCTCGGCAGTGGTGTCCACGTGCGGCGAAATCCGCAGCACCGGTGTCGTCAGCTCCAGCGGCGCCCGCTGGATTCCGGCATACGTGGTGACGATGCGACGTTCCGCGATCAGCCACTCGCGGATCTTCGCCGGGTCGGCGCCGTCGGTTGGTGCCAAAGTCGTGATCGCGCTTGGCTCGTCGACCGCCTCGACCACCCGCCACCCAGACACGTCGGCGAGGACGGTCCGGCTGATCCGGCCCAATTCAGCCAGGTGAGCCCGCACCGCAGCCGGGCCCGAGGCGGCGTGTTCGCCGACTGCTACCGAGAAGCCCACTCGCGCAGCGATATTGGCTTCGCCCAACTCGAGCTTTTGGGCGTTTGACAGCGACGCGGCCCACTCCGGCGGCGGTAGTCGCGGACTCAGCTTCTGCATCAGGTCCGGGCGCACGGCGAGCACACCGACGCCGCGTGGGCCGGCCATCCATTTGCGCGACGACGCGTAGGCCACGTCGGCGCCCGCCGAACAATCCACCTGACCGAGCGCCTGGGCGGCGTCGACGACAAGCGGAAGCCCCAAGTCGCGGCACAGCTGTGCCATCTCGTTCAGCGGTTGCACCACCCCGCGGTGACTGGCCACCGCCGTCAGATGCACCAGGTCCGGCGGTTCGGCGGCCAGGCTGATCGCCGCGTCGTGCATCGCTACCCGGCCGTCGGCGTCGGTCGGCAGCGTCCGGCGGGCGAAGCCGTGCACGGCCATCAGGGCCAGGTTGGGACCGTATTCGCCGGGGAGGCAGGCCAGCGTCCGGCCGCCGGCCGGCCAACTGAACAGCAACAGGTCCAGCGCGTGCTGCGATCCCGTGGTGAACACCACCTCTGCATCGGGCATGCCGGCAAGCGCAGCGACCGCGGCGCGTCCGGCGTTGAGGACGGGCATCGCCGCCTCCGCCGCGATGTATCCGCCCACCTCGGCCTCGTGTCTGGCATGCCTGGCAGTCGCATCGAGCACGGCGAAACTCTGCCGTGAACACGCGGCGCTGTCCAAGTGCAACCCGGCGACCGGCGGCCGGGCCTCCCGCCAGGCGTCGGCCAGGCTGGCGTTCACTTCGTCGACAGCGACAACCCGAAATCGCCGGCGGCATCGGTCCACCACCGGGTGAGTCGCAGACCCGCCTGCGCCAGCTCGTCGCCGACCGCGTCGGCCCGGAATTTGCAGGACACCTCGGTGAGCACCTGTTCGCCGGCGGCGAAGTCAACGGACAGGTTCAGCGCAGCGATGCGCACCCGCTGCGCACGCTCGGACCGCAGCCACATTTCCATCCGCTCCTCGGCCGCGTTCCAGCTTGCGACATGGCGGAACGCATCGACATCGAAGTCCGCGTTGAGTTCTCGGTTGATCACGGCGAGCACATTGCGGTTGAACTGCGCCGTCACGCCGGCGCTGTCATCGTAAGCCTGCACAAGCCTGGTGGTGTCCTTGACTAGGTCGGTGCCCAACAACAGGCTGTCGCCGGGCTGCAGCACGGCCGCCAGCGTTGCGAGGAACTCGGCGCGTGCATCGGGGACCAGGTTTCCGATCGTCGAGCCCAGGAAGACGAACAGTCGACGACCGCCGTTGGGGATTTTGGCCAGGTGCTCTTCGAAATCACCACAGACAGCAGAGATTTCGACGCCCGGATACTCGCACTGGATCGCGCTTCCCGCAGCTGACAGCATGCTTGCATCGACGTCGAACGGCACGAACCTGCGCAGCGCACCACCCTCACGCAGGGCGTCCAGCAGCACCCGGGTTTTCTCCGAAGTCCCACTACCCAACTCGACCAACGTGTCGGCACCGGTGACCGACGCGATCTCCGCGGCGCGCGACCGCAGGATCTCCGCCTCGGCGCGGGTCGGGTAGTACTCGGGCAGCCGGGTTATCTGGTCGAACAGGTCGCTGCCTACTGAGTCATAGAACCACTTGGGCGGCAACGACTTCGGGGAGCTCTGCAGCCCGTCCCGTACATCACGGCACAGTGCCTCGAATGCCGAGTCCGCGGCCAGGTGGTTGGACAACGTCAGTGTCATCAATTTCCCTTCGTTGGGTTCAGCGCGGTCAACGTGACCTGGTCGGCGGTGACTTCGATGAGGTGACGGTCGGGGACGTCTTCCCAGCCGGGTTGGTCGTCATACGGCTCGCTGGCCAGCACGACGCCGTCATCACGTCGCAATATCGCCAGCGTATCTCCCCAGGTGGTGGCGAGCAGTCGAGAACCGTTGCTCGCCAAGATGTTCAGCCGTGCATTGGGATCGTCGCCACCTACCTCAGCGATCGTCTGCCCCAGCGCATCCAACCCGCGAGCGAATATCAGCGCGGCGAGAATCGCACTGTCGCAGGTGGATTCGGCGGCGGCGCTGTTGGGCAGCACGCCCCGGTCGACGACTCCGTTGTGCGACAGCAGCCACCGTCCGTCGGTGAACGGCGCAGTCGCACTCGCTTCTATAGGCATACCAACGGTAGCCGACCGCACCGCAGCCACCACGCAGTGACTTCGAAGCGCCGGTGCGATGGAATCGAAAGAAACATCTCCCCATAGCGGAGCGGGACTGCGCCAACGCCGCGGCGTCGCCCCGTCGAAAAAGCCCACTCCCCAACCATCGGCGTTCATCAACCCGTGCTTTTGTCGGCGCGGAGCATACGACTGCACCCGCAGACCATGCGGCGGGTCGAGCACCAGCGAGGAGACTGAGGTCTCGCGACCCAGCCAGCCGAGGTGGCGGCACATCAGGGGCGATCCCCTGCGTCGGTGCCGACGGACCACGCCAGCCGCACACCGGAGAAGATCTGCCGCCGGTATGGGTGATCCCAGTTTCGGAAGCTGGGCCGAACGATGGCCGACTCGACTGCCCATGCGCCACCGCGCAACACCTTGTAGTCGGCGCCGAAGAACGGCTCGGAGTAACGCTGGTAGATCATCGGGGTGAATCCCGGCCACGGCTCCAGTTCCGAGCTGGTCCACTCCCAGACGTCGCCGAGCATCTGTTCGACACCGTAGGCCGACGCGCCGGCGGGATACGCGCCGACGGGTGCCGGACGCAGCGCGTCGCCGCCGAGGTTGGCGTAGGCCGGCGACGGCTCCGCAGCGCCCCAGGGATAGCGTCTGCGCGCGCCCCGCTGCGGGTCCCATGCGCACGCCTTCTCCCATTCGCGTTCAGTGGGCAGCCGAGCCCCGGCCCAAGCCGCGTAGGCCTCGGCCTCGAAATAGCTGACGTGCTGGACCGGTTCGTCGGCGGGGATGTCCTCGACATGGCCGAACCGGGTGCGGCTCTGCCCGTCGTCGTTCCAGAACTGCGGAGCGGTCAGGTCTTCGGTCAGGCGATGCTTCCAGCCGCGCGCTGACCACCACCGCGGCTCCCGGTAGCCGCCGTCATCGATGAACTGCCGCCATTCGCCGTTGGTGACCGGGACGCGGCCGATGCGAAACGTCGGCAGGTCCACCACGTGGGCCGGGCGTTCGTTGTCCAGCGAGAACGGCTCATCGGCGCGGTCTACACCCAGCACGAACGGGCCGCCGGGCACCTCGACCGACGTCCCGGCAAGCCTGGCCCGGCCGGGCGGGAGGGTGCGGACGTCCAGCAGCAGCGGCGGGCCGGTGCGCAGATTCAATGCCTGGAGCATCGTTTCGTCGTGCTGGTTCTCGTGGCTGACCACCATCCCGTACACGAAATTGTGGTCCGGTTCGTCGGGTAGTCGGTCGAGTGCATCGAGCGCCGCCGCCCGCACGGTGCGACAGTAGGTCCGCGCCTCACCAGGCGACAGCAACGGCAGGTCGACGCGGCTGGCGCGGGAATGCACGAAGGCGTCGTAGAGGTTTTCGACCGCGCCGGACAGGATTCCCGGCCGGTCCGGGTCGCCGCCGCGCAGCAGCCACAGTTCCTCCTGCTGGCCGATGTGCGCCAAGTCCCAGACCAACGGGCTCATCAGCGGGTCGTACTGGCGACGGAGTTCGGCATCGTCGAAATCCACCAGCCGCAAGGTTCTCATCCGAGCCCGCTGCAGATTGCGGACCAGCGCTTCACGTGACGTCACTGTTCCCCTAGCGCCAGCTCGGCCACCGTTGCCGCGATGCCGTTTTCGATCACCCGGTCAGCGAAATCGTCGGCGGGACAGCGGCCCTGCTCTACCGCCTCGACGAGGCGCTCCATCCCGTCGGCAAGCTCAGCGGGTGCGCGTTCGGCCGCGATGGCGACGCATCGGTTGGCCGCCGAGAAGATGCGTTGGTCGTCGAGCCCGATCCGGGCTGCGGTGTCCCAGGCCGTGGCGACCGGTTCGACCGCTTCGGCGGCGAGCGCCGCGGCGACCGGATCGTCGAGCAGCGTCACCAGCGTGAAGACCACCGCGGGCCACACGTCGCTGGGCAGGCCGTCCAGGTAGCGGATCTCCAGCCACTTCCGTGGACGCACCGGCGGAAACAGCGTGGTCAGGTGGTATTCCAGGTCATATTGGGTTGGCCGACGACCGCCAAGCAGCTCGCGGCCGTCAGCCCAGTCGGCGAACGGCACGCGACGGGTGACCGGCACCGCCTCAGGCGAATGCACCAGCATCACCGGCGCCTTGAGCGCGTAGCGCGCCCAGTCGGTGCCGGGATCCTCGTCGCTGGCCGTGAGGATCGGCCCGCACCGGGCCGAGTCGAGCTGACTCCAGACCCGTTGCCGGCTCGAACGCCAGCCGGTGAATTCTCCGCTCAACAGCGGCGAATTGGCGGCGATCGCCACCATGACGGGCCCGAGGGCGTGTGCCAGCCGCACCCGGTCGGCCCAGCCGGCTTGCGGACCGGCGTCGAGATTCACCTGCACCGAAGCCGTCGACGTCATCATGGCCGCGCCCGCAACGCCGGTGTGGCTGGCCGTGAAGAACTGCTCCATCGCGGCATAACGCGCGCCAGGATTGATCCGCTTGGCCGGTCGCAGCGGGTCCGCGCCCAGCGCCACCAGACCCAGGCCGGCGGCGGCGAAGGCTTTGCCCAACACGGCCTGGTCGTCGGCGATCGCCTCGATCGCCGTCGTCGCACCGAGCGCGGGCGGGCCGGACAGCTCGACCGCGCCGCCGGGCTCGACGGTGACCACGCTGCCACCCGGCATCGACGGAAGCGACTCCAGAACCTCGGTGATTTCATCCCAGGTCGGCCGCCGATATGGGTCAGTCGGGTCATAGCAATGCGCCTCGATCTCGAGGCCGACCCGCCCTGTCGACCCGTCCGCCAGACAGCTTTCGGCGATGTGCTGCGCCGCAGCCGACGCGCTGGCGAGTTCACCGTCCGAGAGACGTGCGGGGTCCAGCTGCGACGCGACGGCAAACGCCATAATCCGGTCCCTTCGGAGCCAAGGCCAGCGGTCCCGACAAATCGAGCCCGCTGGTTGCGCGCGGCTACCCAACGATAGTCACAACGTTCCATCTTCCAGACGGCACCGACATATTCCCGACGGCTCCCGCCAGCTATTGCCCCAGCGCGTTCTGCATGGCACCGGCCAGCACATTCACCGCCGGGCCACCATTGCCGGACTGACAGACTTTCGCTTGCAGCAGGACGTTTTCCCGCAGACGGGTCTGGGTGAAACATCGGCGGTCGGTTCCGGCTTCCTGTTTGCTCCACGCCGCGTCGGCCGGGGCGGCCGGCCCGCCGTCGAAGGACCACACCTGCGTCGTCCCGTTCTCCAGGTGCATGGGCGTGGTCTGGCCGGCGCAACCGATCGTGCGGTCCACCACGCGGTGAAACGCCGCGCCGGCGGCCGGCGCGGTGGCGAACACACCGACCGCCTGCTTGACGAAGTGCGTCTGGTCGGTCGGCGAGGTCTGCGCGCTGGCCCCGTTGAACGACGCCAGATCGGGATCGTTGTAGACCTCCGGCAGCCCTACATCGGCCCAGTTGTTGCACACCGGGTTATCGACGAAGTAGCCCTGGAACGGCTGAGTGAACAACGATTCGTCGCGCATCGGGCCCCCGACGATGTTGCCCACCGAGCCCTTGCCCAGGACTGCATAACTCACCACACCGGGGTCCGACGGCCGCGCCGACGCGACCGGGACGGCGAATGCGGCCGCGGCGAAACCGACCGACGCGCCGATAGCGAACGCGACCGAGGTGATCCGCGCGGTCATAGGTCTCGATCCTGCCAATTGAACGCACATGTGTGACAACGGGTTTGGCAATCCGATAAACCTCTGCCGACGCTACGGGGTGTAGCTCGGCGGCGGTGGCGGGGGCTCCTCGGGACCCGGAGGCGGGGGCGCCTCCGGACCACCGTGACCGCCTGGACCCCCATGACCACCACCGGGCCCGCCAGGGCCCATGCCCGGTCCCCACGGGCCGCCCCACGGCGGACCACCGGGACCGCTACCCGGCGGGAACGGCCCTCCGGGGAACACCACCCACGGCGGACCTTCGGGACCAGCCGGCCCGACCGGCCCCTCAGGACCGAACATGCCGTGGTGGTGGTGGCGATACGGCTGCCCGTGGTCGGAGAACTTGACGCCGGCGAAGAAGACGACCGCCAGCACGAACAGAATGCCGGCCACAATCACCACCCACGCCGCGGCCCGATAGAGGCGGGAGTGCTGGGTCACGGCCGGGTACACCGGCGGGGGTGGCCCCGCAGGCGACAGAATCGGGGGTTCGGGTGCTTGGGTCATGTGTCGATCATGCCCAGGCAGACTCCGGCCGACAACCAGCTACGCAGGTGAGTCGGATGTTTAGTACCCGAGCACCCAGACGAATTTCAGGATGACCACGGCAATGAGCGTGATTCCGGCGACGATCGCCACCCAGGCGGCCACTTGGTACAGCCGCTCGGACTGGGGTGCTGCCGGCGCGATGACGACGGGTGCCGGTGCAGCGGGAGGCGGCGGGCTAGACGGCTTGGGTGTCTCGCTCATACCCGCATAATGCCTCAGGTCAGCGGTGTCCGCGAGTGGTCCGTTTCCGCAGCAAAGCCTTGAAGCAGAGAACCCGGCGCCCCCAGTGGGGGCGCCGGGTTCATTGGAAAATTCAGGACTACGGGGTCGCCGGAGCCGGTGAAGGAGTGGGTGAAGGACTGGTGAGTGAAGGAGTGACGGATTCCGGCATGTGCGACGGCCCCGGACCGCCGAACCCCTCGTGCGGTCCGGGACCGCGGGACCCCTCGTGGAAGCCGGCGCCCTGGCCTGGGTGGTGCGGACCACCGTGGCCCATCGAGTGGTGGTGCCACCCGTGGTGATGGCAGTGATGGCCCAGGTGGGCGACTTTGAAGCCGGCGAAGAAGACGCTCAAGACGATGAACACGATGCCGGCGACGATCCCGACCCAAGCCGCGAATCGGTAGAGCCAATACGGTTTGGCCACCACAATCGCCGGCTCTGTGGCGACTGTGTGCGGTGTTGTTGGGGTGTCAGGTGTTTCGCTCATACCAGAGATGATCAGGGGCCTACAGCTAGCTTCCGCTAGGTAGAACTTATGAAACAGCTATGAGCCGCGGCGGCCCGTAGCTGGGCCTTCTGGATAAACCATCGCCGATGAGCGGATCGGCAGCCGCCCTTTGTGGGATTCTGCGTGAGTGTCCGCTAATCGAGCGGCTGCGCCTTCAGGGGTAGTGACGTTCTTGCTCACCGATGTGGAGGGCTCGACCCGTCGGTGGGAGGCCGACGCGGATGCGATGCGGGCGGCGCTGGCGGCACATGATGCCGTGTTGCGGACCACGATCGAGACCCATGGCGGCTTTTTGTTCAAGCACACCGGTGACGGTGTGTGCGCGGCGTTCGCATCGCCGAGGTCAGCGGTCGACGCTGCGGTTGCGGCGCAGCACGGGTTGGGGTTGCCGGTGCGGATGGGACTGGCGACCGGCGAGGCCGAGTTGCGGGATGGCGATTATTTCGGAGCGGTTTTGAATCGTGCCGCGCGGGTGATGGCTGCCGGCCACGGCGGTCAGATCCTGTTGGCCGAGTCGACGGCAGGTCTGCTGAGCGGAGTCGATCTGGTCGATCTGGGGCCGCGGCGGCTACGGGACGTGCCGATGCCGGTCAAGGTGTTCCAAGTGCGAGCAGCGGGCCTGCGGACGGACTTTCCGTCGCTGCGGGCGCTCGATACGAGTCCGGGAAATCTTCGGCCCACGACTACGAGCTTGATCGGACGCGAGTCGGAGGTCAACGAGATCGAAGGGGCGGTGCGAAACCATCGGGTGGTGACGCTGACTGGTGTGGGCGGGGTTGGCAAAACGCGCCTCGCCTTCGAAGTCGCGAGGCGTCTCGTCGATGAATTTCCGGACGGTGTCTGGGTTTTCGAGTTGGCCGCGGTTACCGATCCGGCGGCTGTGCCCGATGCGATCGCGGCGGTGTTAGGCGTTACCCAGCAAGCGGGCAAGAGCGTGAGCGAGTCGGTGGCCGCCGCGATGGAAGGCACGATCCGGTTGTTGGTGATCGACAACTGCGAGCACGTGCGTGAGGCTGCAGCCGATCTACTCGAGGCGATTCTGGCGCAATCGGTGACGGTGCGGGTTTTGGCAACCAGCCGCGAGGGGCTGAGGCTCGCCGACGAACAAGTGTGGCTGGTGCCGTCTCTGGACTTCGACACGGGCATCGACTCTGCCGCGGTGGCTCTGTTCGTCGAACGCGCCCGGGGCGAGGCCTCGCAGTTCTCGGTGGCCACACCTGACGAGGCGGCCCCGGTGGTTGAGATCTGCCGCCGTCTGGACGGAATCCCGTTGGCCATCGAGTTAGCGGCGTCCCGCATGGCGTCGATGACGGCCAGCGAGGTGCGGGATCGTCTTGACCAGAGGTTCCGGCTGCTGGTGGGCTCGCGACGCGCTCTGGAACGCCACCAAACCCTGCGTCATGCCGTCGCCTGGTCTTTCGAGCTCCTCGACGACACGGAAAAGGCTGTGCTGGAGCGGTCTTCGGTGTTCGCCGGCGGATTCGACCTGCAAAGCGCTTGCGTGGTAGCAGGATTCGACGACGCTGACGATCTTGCCGTCCTCGATCTGCTCGATGCATTGGTGCGCAAGTCGCTGCTGGTCGCCGACCGGTCAGCGGGACGTACCCGGTATTCGATGCTGGAGACCATCCGCCAGTTCGCCGAGGAACAACTCGTCGCCCGGGGCCAAGCATCCGAGATTCGGGCCGCCCACTCGCGATACTTCGCCGGACGGGAAACCGACATCATGGCCCTGTGGGACAGTTCCCGACAACGCCAGGCCTACACGTGGTTCACCGCCGAATTGTCCAATCTGCGCACCGCATTCCGGTGGGCTGCCGACGAAGGTGATCTCGACAGCGCCGTG